>Ga0114972_10004680_pt1 | contig 10154 bp, 7 predicted proteins | sample M_140807_EF_Meta_FD_87354 | JGI IMG/M metagenome (GOLD analysis project Ga0114972, IMG submission 87354) | Freshwater microbial communities from Lake Montjoie, Canada to study carbon cycling - M_140807_EF_MetaG | ecosystem: Environmental > Aquatic > Freshwater > Lake | place: Lake Montjoie... | reverse complement strand
TTGCCGTTGCAGTTCATTGAGCGAGGTGTTGTTCAGCTCCCTTTCGTGTTGCAGGAGCAGATTGACTCAGTCAGTTCATTGTTTAAGCGGTACGAGAATGTTCCTGCTTCCCTTGCTGACGCTTCCTTGATTCGGCTGGCGGAGATCAACGACTCGCCGTTGTTGATTACCACAGACAGCGATTTTCATATTTATCGCCGGCATGGAAGACAGACGATTCCATTGGTGACTCCTTGAATGATAGGGCTTCTGCCGTTATGGCGAAGGTCTGAAGATCTTACCTGTAGAGACGCGACACTTCGAACAAGCCCCTCGAGTAGACAGGCCACCATGATGTCTCTGCTCCGCGACTTCAAACTCCCTGCCTGCCACTCAGGGGCAGCGTTAGGTGGCCGCCTTCGGCGCAGGGGCTAAGATTCTGAAAAACTAACCAGCTGCAGGTGTGCCGAAAGTTTTTGTTTCCTATTCGCATGATACCGACGAGCATAAGAACTGGGTTTTTGAACTCGCCGCACGTCTTCGCAGAAACGGCGTAGATGTGATCTTTGATCAGTTCGAGGCACGACTTGGATCCGACTTACCACTTTTCATGGAGCAGGGGCTTAGCAATTCGAATCGAGTGATCTGTATATGTTCAGATAGCTACATCGCCAAAGCCAATGCAGGTTCTTCAGGAGTGGGGTATGAAAAGCGCATTATTAGCTCAGAGCTTATGCGTGATTCATCCAGTGCATGGGTTATTCCCATTATTCGAAACTGTTCGTCGCAAGACAGAGTCCCCGCCTTCCTAAGGGGCCTGAGGTATCTTTCCTTCGAGGATGATCAACAGTACGCGAGCAACTACTATGAATTGCTGCGAGACTTGCATGATCAGAGCAATTTGCCGCCCCTAGGCAACAACCCATTTGAGAACAGCACAGATATTATTGACAAAGTTGATGGCATCATCCAGGTTAAGCGGTCACTTGCCTCGTCCACAAGTGACTCTGGAAGGGCTCGATTCAATTATATAAGCAACTCGGGAGTGCATGTATTTGGATCTGGCCTACATGAGTTCAGGACTAATTGGTCAGATTGTGGAAGTGACTCGGTATATGCTTATTCAGATGGCGTAAAAGCGATCGCTCATGCAGATCCCAGCTTTGGCTTTGATACTATCAATCTCGAATTACTTGACTTTAGCTCAAGAGTACGTGTTTTAAGGCCTGACGAGCATGTAATTTGGGTTAATACACATGGCAGGGTAATGGTGACAAAGCTTATTGGTCTGAATGCCGAGAGCGATCAGGCGAAGTGGGCAGAGGTAGAATACAAGATCCTTGATGTGATCACCTAACATCATCATGCACCCGGCCCGCCACTGAGATAATGTTTTTCAGCGCGAGTCGCTGCGGGCGGGTGATGATGAGCGTTAGCTGGCTTTGAAGCATCACCCCAAATGAGATCTGATGGCAATGAAACGAGCGCTACTCGCTGTACTCACCTTCGGCTTCGCCCTGACCTTCGGTGGTCTGGCGACGGCTCAGACAGCTGATCCGCTTCCATCGTGGAACAACGGCAAGGCGAAGAAGTCCATCGTCGAATTCGTCGCGAAAGTGACGAAGAAAGGCTCGCCAAACTTTGTACCCCCCTCCGAGCGCATTGCCACGTTCGACAACGACGGCACGCTGTGGGCCGAGCAGCCAATGTATTTCCAGCTTTTCTTCGCACTGGACCGCGTCAAGGCGCTTAGCTCACAACATCCCGAATGGAAGGATAAGGAGCCGTTCGCCTCACTGCTCAAGGGCGACGTTAAGGGCGCGCTCGCTGGCGGTGAGCGGCCAATACTGGAGATCGTTATGGCCACACACGCCGGCATGACCTCCGATGAATTCGCGCAAATCGTCAAAGACTGGCTCGCCACCGCCCAGCACCCCGTAACCCAGCGGCCTTTTACCGAGATGGTCTATCAGCCGATGCTTGAAGTGCTCGCCTACCTGCGCGCGAACGGCTTCAAGACCTTCATCGTTTCCGGCGGCGGCATCGAGTTCATGCGCCCGTGGACGGAGGAGGTCTACGGCATTCCGTCCGAGCAGGTCATCGGTAGCAGCATCAAAACAAAGTTCGAATTGCGTGACGGCAAACCCGTGCACGTGCGCCTGTCCGAGTTGAACTTCATCGACGACAAAGCCGGCAAACCAGTCGGGATCAATCATCATATCGGCCGCCGCCCCGTTGCGGCCTTTGGCAATTCTGACGGCGACCTCGAGATGCTGCAATGGACCGCTGGTGGCACAGGTGCGCGTTTTGCCCTCATCGTTCATCACACCGATGCCGTGCGCGAATGGGCCTACGACCGCAAGTCCCATGTCGGTCAACTGGACAAGGCGCTCGACGAAGCACAGACGAAAGGCTGGACAATTGTTGACATGAAGCAGGACTGGAAGGTCATCTACCCGCCCGCGAAAAGGTGAAGCACAAGGCAGAGGTTGGCGCCGCCAGCTAACAATCCGTTGCAACGGACGCGCCACAAGCGGTGCGCCGTTGAACGGAAGCGTTCGAAGGATTGAAAAACAAGATTGGATATCTCCTGCAAGGTAACCTGGTTATGCTGAAACTCGAAACTTCGAAAATAGTAAATCCGAGAAACACCTGATCACCCAAGTCGTAATTCCTTCTGCAATTGCCAGTGACCGCTTTATTGTCATGGCGGCACTTTCGCGCAAGTTTAACGAACGCCTTGATTTGCAGCTCACGCAGAGGGTAAACATAGCCGCTTTAGCAAGTCTGAACGAGTATGTATTGATTCGACAAGTATTGTGTTCCTTCAAGCTTCAGGCCAGAACTTGTGGCGCATTTCCTCCTCCCTCTCTAGGGTTGGTGGGCGTTAAGAGGGTGTTCCCCCTCTCCAGTCCCATGGCATCACAACAGGATCTTCCCCGGACTGTGCTTCCCATTCCCGACCGGGAGCACCAGGGCCTGACCACCTTTGATGCCAAGGATCCCGACACCCATTACCCGCCGATTCAGCCCCTGCGGCCTCCCGCCGGCGCTCCCAACGTGCTGGTTGTGCTGCTTGATGACGTGGGTTTCGGCGCCTCCTCCGCCTTCGGCGGGCCCGTGCACACTCCCACCGCCGAGCGGTTGGCGGCCCAGGGCCTCAAGTACAACCGCTTTCACACCACCGCCCTCTGCTCCCCCACCCGAGCGGCCCTGCTCTCGGGCCGCAACCATCACACGGTCGGCTTTGGGGCGATCACCGAGATGGCCACGTCGGCGCCGGGAAACAACTCCCTGCGCCCCAACACCTGCTCCCCCCTGGCTGAGGTGCTCAAGCTCAATGGCTACGCCACAGCCCAATTCGGCAAATGTCATGAGGTGCCGGTGTGGGAAACCAGTCCGGTGGGGCCGTTCAACAGCTGGCCCAGCGGCGGCGGTGGCTTTGAGTATTTCTACGGCTTCATCGGTGGCGAAACCAACCAATATCAACCAGCCCTCTATGAGGGCACCACACCGGTGGAGCCAGACCGCAGCCCCGAGGAGGGCTACCACCTCACCGAAGACCTCTCCCGTAAGGCCCTGCGCTGGGTGCGGCAACAAAAATCGTTGACACCAGATAAGCCGTTTTTCATCTACTGGGCCCCCGGCGCCACCCATGCCCCCCACCACGTGCCGGCCGAGTGGGCCGATAAATACAAGGGCAAATTTGATCAGGGCTGGGACCAGCTCCGCCAGGAAACCCTGGAGCGTCAAAAACGACTCGGCGTGGTGCCACCCGACACCCTCCTCACCGAGCGCCATGGCGAAATCCCAGCCTGGGATGAGATCGACGACGACTTGAAGCCTGTGTTGGTGAGGCAGATGGAGGTTTATGCCGGCTTCCTGGAACATGTGGACCACCATCTCGGCCAGCTTGTGGATGGCCTGGCTGATCTTGAAATCCTCGACAACACCCTGATTTATTACATTCTTGGTGATAATGGTGCCTCTGCTGAAGGGTCGCTGCAAGGCACCTTCAATGAGATGATCACCCTCCAGGGTTTCGGCCATCTTGAAACAGCCGACTACCTGCGTGAACGGATCGAAAAGTTCGGCGGAGTCGAGGCCTACAACCACTACGCCGTTGGCTGGGCCCATGCCATGTGCACCCCCTACCAATGGACCAAACAGGTGGCCTCTCATTTTGGTGGCACCCGCAATGGCACGATCGTGCACTGGCCCGCTGGGATCAAGGCCAAGGGTGAGTTGCGCAGCCAGTTCCACCATGTCATCGACCTGGCCGCCACGGTTTTGGAGGCGGCCGGACTGCCGCAGCCCCAGTTTGTGAATGGGGTGCAGCAGAAACCGCTGGAAGGTGTGAGCATGCTCTACTGCTTCAATGCAAAGGATGCAGCCGAGCAGCATGAAACTCAGTACTTCGAGATGATTGGCAACCGCGGCATCTATCACAAGGGCTGGACTGCCGTTACCCGCCACCGCACACCCTGGAAAACCGGAGCCGTTCAGCTTCCCCCCTTTGATGACGACGTTTGGGAGCTCTATGACACCACTACCGATTGGAGTCAGGCCCGCGATCTGGCCCAGGAACAGCCAGCCAAGCTCAAGGAGCTGCAGCGTCTTTGGCTGATTGAGGCCACAAAATACAACGTTCTGCCCCTGGATGATCGCTTCGCCGAGCGGGCCAATGCCACCCTCGCCGGTCGCCCCCAGCTCGCCAAGGGCAAGCGCCAACTCCTGTTTGGCGGTATGGGTCGACTCAGCGAAGGATCAGTCATCGACTACAAAAATTCCTCCCATGCGATCACGGCCGAACTGGAGGTGCCAGCCAAGGGCGCCGATGGCGTGATCGTTGCCGTGGGCGGCAGCATTGGTGGCTGGGCGCTCTATGCCAAGGCGGGCCAGCTTCGCTACGCCTACAACTTCTTTGGCCTCACCACCACCATTGTGGAGGGGCAAACGATACCGCCTGGCTGCCATCAGGTGCGCGTGGAGTTTGCCTACGATGGCAATGGCATCGCCAAGGGCGGTGGCCTGAGCTTGTATTTGGATGGCAACAAGGTGGGTGAGGGGCGGATCGAGCAAACCGAACCATTCATCTTTTCTGCTGACGAAACCCTCGATATTGGCTTCGAATCCGGCAGCAGCGTGACCTGCGATTACAGCAGCAACCGCTTTAGTGGTGAGGTGAACTGGGTGCAGATCGATGTGGGCGAGGACGCAAATGACCTCGACCATTTCCTCAATCATCAGGAGCGCCTCAAGATTGCCATGGCACTCCATTGATCGTTCAGGTCGATTGCTGCTGGTGTGCAGCAGCCACCAGCAGCAACAGAAGTCGATAGGAATCAGGCAAAAAGCAAGTAATCAAGCTTGCTTACACTGGTTTGAGAATGCACTAAGTTCATTAACCTGATGAGAAGGCCGAGTATCTGGAACGGCTGAAGACCTCCGAACAAGCCCCTCGAGTGGTCAGGCCCCCAACAACTCTCTGTAACGCCACCTAAATCTCCATGCCTGCCACTCAGGGGCAGCGTTGGCCGGTCCACTTGAGGGGATCCCGCAAGGCCCAAATTGAAGCTAGTCTGATGAGATCCAGGAGATGATTGATGGCAAGGCAGTTTGACGTCGTTGTGGAGAAGGACTCAGATGGATTCTTCGTCGCCAGCGTTCCCGCTCTCGCTGGGTGTCACACACAGGCACGCTCATTGGATCAGTTGATGGAGCGTATCAAGGAAGCTATTGAGCTCTGCCTCGAAGTTCAGAAAGGTGATTTTGAGCAACTTGATTTTGTAGGCATTCAGAGGGTTACGGTGTAAAGGTGTCGAAGTACTCATCTGTTACAGGTAAAGCCCTGATATCGGCACTTAAGAGGGCTGGCTTTCTTGTCCAGAGAGTAAAGGGAAGTCATCATTTTGTTCGGCATCCAGATGGGAGGACAACCGTAGTGCCAGTGCATTCCGGTGAATCAATTGGACCTGGGTTGCTGGCGAAGATCCTGCGGGATGTTGATCTCAGCAGGGAGGAACTTGAGGAGTTGCTGTCTTAGGCGGAAATGCCGGCCAACAAGCCCTTCGAGATGGACAGGCCACCGACCACTCTTTGCTTCGCCACCCCAAGCTCCCTGCCTGCCACTCAAGGGCAGCGTTCTACGGAAAGACGATATGGGCAACAAGTCTTGCAATACCGCTAGAATCTGATTCATCTATCATGTCAAATGGCTACTCCCCACCATCTAACTCCACCGAGTCCGCCTAGGCAGAAGTACCTAGCTTGATCCATGAAGCATGTTTATGTTGACGAGTCTGGGAGTCCTCATTTGGCCGAAGAGGGGCAGGGTTCAAATGACCACTACGTGATCTGCGCGATAGTCGTTGAAGAAGAACATCTCAATACTAAGATCACTTCTTCAAGAGGCATTGTAAACAGTCACGCTGGTGCCGGGGAATTAAAGTCTAGCAATATTGGCTCAGCTTCTAACAGGCGAAGGCAAATTCTAATCGATGTTTTCGAGGAGGAGATAAATGCATTCTGCCTGGTTGTTGACAAGAAAAGAATATGGAAGGATTCGGGTCTTCGATTCAAGCCATCCTGTTACAAGTTTCTCCATAAATTGTTTTACAGAAGACTCAAGAGTTCGTCTCTGGAGATTTCAGTATATGCCGATGAGTATGGGAGATCCGAGTACATGGAGAGCTTTGAAAGATATATCTCTTCTGAGACTTCACTCTTAGAGAAATTTTCCTTTGTTGGCAGTCGCGAAACTCCGCTTATTCAGATTGCAGACGTTATTGCCGGGAGTATTAGGCGTATCTATGATGGCATTGATGATAAAAGTCTGATCCCAGATCAAGGGCGCAATCGATTGGTGATTGAGGAATGGCCTCCAAAGGAGGCTATTCAAGATCAACTAGAGATTTCACACGATGTAGATTTGGCAATTAGATCAATTGCTTTACGCAATGCAAGAGTGTATGTCGAAAAGATGATGCTTTCTGACGAACCAGAAAATAACCTTAGAGCAGATGCCATTCGGTATCTTTTGTGGAGATTTGAGATGAATCCTGACGAGTATATTCACAGACAAGAAATAGTTGACCATCTCTATGAGTCCTCTGGTGCCACACTGAACCCATCACAGTTGACATCGCGAGTCTTTGCAGATGCCAGAGATAGCGATGTCATCATTGCAAGCTCTGACGGTGGCGTAAAGATTCCCTATTCCGCAGTTGATCTTCGCCGCTGGATGGAAAGAACTGAATCGCAGGTTGCCCCCTATCTCAGAAGAGCAGGTAAGGCCAGGAATACAATTCTGATCGCAAGTGATAGCAGGCATGACATTGCAAGCGAAAGTGCCTTCCCAGAGCTGTCTAGATACCTCAGACACCTATAGTGGATCTACTTCTCTCTGGCATTTCATTATTCCGTAGAACAAGCCCCTAGAGTGGACAGGCCTCCTCCAGCTCTCAGCTCCGCCATCCCAAGCTCCATGCCTGCCACTCAGGGGCAGCGTTAGGTTGACAAGGAGGAAGGTGAAGGCGGAATGAGGGTAGGATGGAGATACTGATCATCAAGCTGGATAAATCTCATGCCTGAGAAAAAGCCAAGAAGAGTATCTTACGCTTTTACGACAGCCGATGAAACTGATGTTATTGAGGTTGGAGTCAGAAGCAGCAAAGATGGAACCTTGGAGGTTTGCCCAGTTACTGAGGTGAAGGAAGCTCACGTAACTACTGAATACCAGAGAACGAAGAAACCAAAGATATTGACTAAGGTTCCCACTGGAGATCGCCCTGCCAAGGTCAATATCAATCAGGCCATCGAAGACTATGAGTTGCTATTAGCAGTGGATACCAATACTGAAGTGATTGCCGAGCAAAGGCTTTCTGTAACGTCTGTGGTTATAGCAAGGCTAGACGCTTCAGCCGGTGCTGGTATGAAATGTGAGTATGAGATTCCACTGAGTATCGAATTTACATCCATCCACGGAAATCCAGAGCGAATTGGATGGGTTCTTGCGCTTAAGGAGCTTCTCCGCTGCAATCGAATCAATCAAAGCTCTAGGATTGGAATGGTTGTTGATTCAGAGTTGGGCCTGCTTAGTGAGTTCAATAGCCGGAGACAGCCCTTATTTGGGTGTGACTACCTGCTAGGAGGTATTGAACTAATTTACGGCTCCTCCGATGCTGGCACTGAGCTGGTTCCAAACATGCTTATAAAGTTGGCTGATAAAGCTTCGAGCACTTTGCTTAAGCAACTTAAAGCTGACGTTAGACATAACTCACTGAGGCCCCCAACTCTTGGAAGTGCTTGTACATCAGTTGCAATTCATTGGAATAGCCCTTCAACTGAGGCAACCCAACATCAAGATTCAGCGGGCGGGTCCAATCATCCCTGAAGAGAGAGCAGAACGTATGTCCGCAGCTGATCTTGAGCGTTGGACAGAGCATGCAAGCCATCACTGCAAGTCACAAGTAAACTCTTTTGATCATGCCAACTAAGTTATGACAACAACAAAAGGCACCGATGAATCAGATGGAGACAAGTATCATTTATTGACTTGGAAAGCAAGGCCTATGCAGGCGACAATCGAGAAGATTATTAATAGGCAAAATGCTGGTGATGCGCATAATGCTCCCAAGGAGGTGCTCAAAGCAACCAAAGGCAAATGGGATCTGACAACTGGAGTTAGACCAGTTGATTTGTATGTCTATTTAAAAGCTCGTTTCGGCGAGCCCAACGGGATAACAATGATCACGAAGAATCATGAAGACAGCGATAATCTTATTCATTGGCACTATTCACTTGAATCCAGCCTTGGACCACTTGAATTCATCTGTTGGTCCCTCAGGCTAGAGATATGGCATCCACTTGAGCCATGTTTCTCGGATCCAAATGACTTTCTTCTCGCAGTCAAACAGGACTTTGGCCGATTTTCTTCATCCATGAAGGAGATACGCAAGGGTCTTGAGAAGTGGAAAGTTTTTCTCAATCCATACTTTCGTCTAAAGACAATGATTGAAAGTCAGCTTCAAGAGCTTGAGGATTTAAGATTAGAAGACGTAAAGGAACCAATTCAACCACGCACAGTAGAAGAAGCCGAGTCATTCACAGAGGCCTTTTCGGATACAGCCAAAAAGTTCACTAAAGCAGCGCAGATCGGATTAGGAATTAGAATGTTGACCCCGGTATGGGCTGAGTCCTTCGTAAATCTTCTATTATTTCTGATGGCCAGGCCTGAAGTTAGGAGCGACAAGCGACTATACGATGGAATCATGCGCCAGAACATTGATGTTCGAATCCGAGGGATCCATTTAAATTGCACTGGCTTCGTAAGCCAGGTTAAGTACGACGAATGGGATGCATGCAAGAAATTCCATTCAATGATGAATAGGCGAAATGATCTTCTTCATGGTAACGTTGACCCCGAACTTACCACATTTGATGAGCTATACTTTGAGAAGAAAACTCCTCTGTATATTGAGTTCAAGGACTTCTCCTTCTTCTCGTATAAGGCTACACTGCTTAATGCCACGCCGGAGCAGGCTCTGGAGGATTATCAAACTGTACAAGACTTCGCGTCTCACATTCTATTGTGCATTGACTGCAAGATTAGAGAGGACGTCGTCCGTCTTGTCCTTTCAAGATATTTGGGATGGGATGAAGGAAGGCAGAGGGTGGGAATCTTATTTCCAGATCATTTAGCCGATGCAGTTTTCAGTTTTGCATCAAGTGGCTGACTGATTTTGTGCCTGTCCAACAAGCCCCTCGAGTGGACAGGCCTCCACCGATCCTCTCCTGCCGTTATAGAAAGCCTGCCTGCCACTCAGGGGCAGCGTTCGAAGGATGTGACGTGCTTGACGGGAGCCAGCAAGGCGGTATTGCATGGCCGTAGCCAAGAGGCTACAGTTGGTGGATGGTTGAAGTCCGCCAGACAGAGCGGTTCGTCCGATGGCTTGAGGGTCTCCGTGATCTGAGAGGCAGGGCGAAGGTTCTGGCCAGGATCGAGCGCCTCATCGGTGGCAATCCTGGGGATGTCAGACCCGTTGGGTCCGGCTTGTCGGAGTTGCGGATCAACTACGGCCCTGGATACAGGGTCTACTACCTGCAGAGGGGAACCACCTTGATCATCCTGTTGGCTGGCGGAGACAAGAGCTCACAAGTCAAGGACATTGATG
>Ga0114972_10004678_pt1 | contig 10158 bp, 11 predicted proteins | sample M_140807_EF_Meta_FD_87354 | JGI IMG/M metagenome (GOLD analysis project Ga0114972, IMG submission 87354) | Freshwater microbial communities from Lake Montjoie, Canada to study carbon cycling - M_140807_EF_MetaG | ecosystem: Environmental > Aquatic > Freshwater > Lake | place: Lake Montjoie... | reverse complement strand
TTCAGCAGCGTCCTGCCGGCGGCCAGCGCGGGCGTGACGGTCGTGACGGTCAGAGCGACGGCCAGCACTGCTCGTCGCAGAAAGCAGATCGTGGGAGGCATTGCTGACTCAAAAAGGGGACGGCCGGGCATGCTATGCAGCGCCCCATGAACAGCGAAGAAACGAAACTGCGCTTGCTTATTCAGAAAGCGAGGAAGCGCGCGATCGACGACTGGATCCTGAACGGGGACTTTGTGCAAGCGAGCGACTGAACAGGCTTGCGCACCTCACGTCGCGGCGACGTGTCCCCGCAGCCGTGTTGCGAAAGCCTCGATCTCGGGTGCCACCGCGGGCCAAGCGGCATCCACCGACACCTCTTCTATTGTGGCGCGCAGCAGGCGACGCAGCGTGTCGGGCTGTGGTGTCAACGGCCCGGCGAAACGGACACCCTCTGGACCGACCACCACCAGGGTCGGAAAGGTCTCGATGTCGACGTCACCCACGAGGTCGGACGCCTCTTCAATATCGATCCAGTGTCGACGCACTCGGCCGTGCCGGGTCATCAGCTCGGCTGTGACCTGCTCCCAGACCGGTGCATGCTGGTCGCACAGTCGGCACCAGGCAGCGCACAGACAGGCGATATGAATGTCCTGATCGTTCATGCGCTGATCTTACGTCTGATGACAATCGGGCAGGGCCTGGCTTTGCCCGGGCTTTTTCGCACAGGCCGACAGCCGGCCTTGCCTGGGTCTACAATGGCGCCTCGCTTTCGATCCTCAGACGCAAGGTCTGCCGGGCCCTCGAAGGTTTATCGCTGACCCGGGCTGTCTTTGAAGAAACCCCCCTCAGATCCCAAGAGTCGCCAGTTTCTCGAGCTCAACCGATATCGGCGTGAGCGCGTGATGCTGCATATCTATCTGCTCAGCGGCACCCGTTTCACCGGTCGTCTGCGTTCGTTCGATGTGCACACGCTGCTACTCGAAACGCAGCAGGGCGATATGGTGATTTATGCCCATGCAATCAGCACGATCGAGCCGGCGCTCAATGTTCGCGGACGGCGGGCGCCGGGTGCGGCGGCCCCGGCTCGTCGCTTTGACATTGGCGGCGCACCGCGCCGCATGCCGTTCTCAAACGCCAACCAGTTGCCGGCCGAAGGCTCGACGCACTTCGATGGCATGCCCGATACCGATCCGGATGTCGAATTGCCGCCGGCTGCACCGCCCACCCGAAGTCCTGCGCCGACGGTAACCATCGTGCGCCGGCGCTCAAGGCTCGTTCAGAAATAGCGCGCACGCACCGGCTCAGGCGAATCAGGCCACCTGCCGTGCGTGATGCGTCAGAGGCGAGCAGGAGGCCGACTGAACGCTGGCGAGCTGGGTGCCCAATGCCGCGTCAGGGTCTTAGCCGGGTGACCGCCGGAATGAGCAGCGCGATCGCGCAGGCCAGCCCGCAGGCGCCGGCAGCCACGCTGAACGCCATGGTGAAGGCCTGTCCGAGCGCCGCGCGGTCGGCGGTCAGGATCGAACTGGCATTGCCCACCGCTGCAAGGATGAGCGAGGTGAGTACCGCAATGCCGATGACCCCGCCAAAGGATCGAAAGAGCGAGACGGTGGCGGTGGCCACACCGACCATTGCAGACCCGACCGCCATTTGTGCGGCGACCGTCAGCACCGGCAGGGTCAGCCCCACACCCAATCCGAGCGGGATCATCAGCATTGCCAGGCCCACGCCTGCCTTGGGCGAAATGAAGGCAATGCCGAGCAGGGCCAGACACGACAGCAGGCAGCCAGCGGCGGCAATCCATCCGATCTGGCGCACTTTCAGCATCACGCGGCCCGAGGTGAAGGCGCCGGCGGGAACCGCCAGCGTGAGTGCGATCAGGCGCACTGCCACCTGATCGGCGCGTGCCTCGCCCACGGTCTGCATCGACAGGGGCAGCAGCACCGTGCATCCGACCAGCACGAAAAAGGTCAGCGCGGTGACCAGGCAGCAGGCCATGACCGTGCGGTTGCGAAAGAGTGCCAGCGGGAGAATCGGTTCGGCGGCATCGGACTCACGCCAGCCCCACAGCCCGAGCAGCGTCACGCCAATCGCGATCAGACTCAGGGTCGAGGTGCCGAACCACCCTGCGCCCTGGCCGATGCGGGTGAGCGCGATCAGGATGACCGCAATGCCGGCGGCCAGCAGCGCCGCACCCAGCCAGTCGATGCGGGCCTCGCGTCGTGACTCGCCGGCGGCCGGCAACACCCTCATGACCATGAAAATCGCAAAAGCCGCCAGCGGCAGATTGACCAGGAAGATCGAGCGCCAGCTCAGGTGCTCGGTCAGATAGCCGCCGAGCAAGGGCGCGGCCAAAGCCGATGAGGCGAATACACCCGAGAAATAGCCCTGGTATCGGCCGCGTGCCGGCCCCGAGACATAGTCGGCGATCGCAGTCTGGGACAGCGCAAACAGCGCCCCGCTTCCCAGACCCTGCAGCACCCGCGCGCCGATCAGCATCGGCATCGAGACCGACACTGCGCACAGCAGCGAGCCGACGATGGCGGTCGCCATCGCGATCAGCAGCATGCGGCGTCGCCCGTGCAGATCCGACAACTTGCCGTAGACCGGCGTGGCCACCGTGCCGGCGACCAGGTAGCCGGCCATGACCCACGCGATCAGCGACAGGTCGTTGAGCTCACGGCCGATGGTGAGCAGCGCAACCGGCACCATCGACTGGTCGATTGCCCCGAGAAACGTGGCCGGCAGCAAGCCGAGCACGACCTGCTTGATCTGCTCGGGCGTGCGTTCGGGCGGGCTGTGTCGCTCGGTTCGGCTGACGCTGGCGAAGGTATCGCCGGATGCGCCGCTCGGACCGCGTGCCTCAGGCGCCAAGCAGCTGGCCGCCGTCGACGGCGATCGTCTGGCCGGTGACCCAGCGCGCCTGGTCCGAGGCCAGGAAGAGCACCAGATCAGCCACTTCGTCGACCGTGCCCAGACGACCGAATGGGATGCTGGCAAGGATGCGGCCGTAGAGCGCCGGATCGCTGGCCTTGCGCTGCTCCCAGGTGCCGCCCGGAAATTCGATCGAGCCGGGTGCAACGCAATTCACGCGGATGCCCTTGCGGGCGAGCATCGCGGCCTGGCTGCCGGTGTAGTGCGACACTGCTGCCTTGGCCGCGCCGTAGGCGGGTGTGCGGGCAGACGGGCGCAGCGCCGAAATCGACGAGATATTGACGATGCTGGCCGATGCGCCTTTCTCAAGCCAGGGCAGGGCAGCGCGACTGGCGCGCACCACCGCCTGCACATCGACCCCCAGGCTGGCTTCCCAGCCTTCTTCGGTATCGCCCAGGCCAAAGGCCGACGAGTTGTTGACCAGCACATCGATGCCGCCGAGCGCTTTGGCAGCCGATTCGACCCAGTTCACGATCGCCTTGGCATCGCCCAGATCGCAGACCGATGCATGGGCGGTGACGCCGTGAGCGGCAAGCTCGCCGCGGGTGGCCTCGAGGGTGTCGGCGCCTCGCGCGCAGATCGAGACTGAGGCGCCGGCTTTGGCAAAGCCGGCTGCAATGGCGCGGCCGATGCCGCGGCTGCCGCCTGCCACCAGCACGCGGCGGCCGGCGAAGTTGAAGGTCTGGCTCATGTCGGTGTCTCCCTGATTCTTGTTATCGAGAAAAATATTTTTCAGCTGAAGGCCTGGATGCCGGTCTGGGCACGACCCAGAATCAGTGCATGCACGTCGTGCGTGCCTTCGTAGGTGTTGACCACCTCGAGGTTGACCAGGTGACGCGCCACACCGAATTCATCGGAGATGCCGTTGCCGCCCATCATGTCGCGCGCCAGCCGGGCGATGTCGAGGGCCTTGCCGCAGGAGTTGCGCTTCATGATCGAGGTGATTTCGACCGAGGCGCTGCCTTCGTCCTTCATGCGACCCAGGCGCAGGCAGCCCTGCAGTCCGAGCGTGATCTCGGTTTGCATGTCGGCCAGTTTTTTCTGGATCAATTGATTGGCGGCAAGTGGCCGACCGAACTGCTTGCGATCGAGCACGTACTGGCGCGAGCGGAACCAGCAGTCTTCGGCCGCACCCAGCGCACCCCAGGCAATGCCGTAACGGGCGCTGTTCAGGCAGGTGAACGGACCTTTGAGGCCCTCGACGCCGGGCAGCAGCTGGGCGTCGGCGGCGAAGACGCCGTCCATCACGATCTCGCCGGTGATCGAGGCGCGCAGTCCGACCTTGCCCTGGATCTTGGGTGCAGACAGGCCCTGCATGGCCTTTTCGAGGATGAAGCCCTTGATGCGGCCATCGAAATCGCCGCCTTGGCATTTGGCCCAGACCACGAAGACATCGGCGATCGGGCTGTTGGAGATCCACATCTTGGCGCCGGTGAGCATCCAGCCGCCATCGACCCGCTTGGCGCGGGTCTCCATGCTGCCCGGGTCGGAGCCGTGATTCGGCTCGGTCAGGCCAAAGCAGCCGATCCATTCGCCGGTGGCCAGCTTGGGCAGATATTTGCGCCGCTGCGCCTCGGTGCCGAATTCGAAAATCGGCAACATCACCAGCGAGCTCTGCACGCTCATCATCGAGCGATAGCCCGAGTCGATGCGCTCGACTTCGCGGGCGATCAGGCCATAAGCCACGTAATTGAGGCCGGGGCCGCCGTATTCGGTCGGGATGGTGGGGCCGAGCAGGCCAAGCTCACCCATCTCGCGAAAGATCGCGATATCGGTCTTTTCATGGCGAAACGCCTCGACCACGCGGGGCGCGAGCTTGTCCTGGCAGTAGGCGGCTGCGGCGTCGCGGATCATGCGCTCGTCTTCGGTCAGTTGCGCATCGAGCAGCAGGGGGTCATCCCACTTGAAGACGGCTTTCAGGCTATGGGCGTTTTCGGGTGCGTTCATCGTTCGTCCTCTGAAATTGGGAGTGCACAGGCCGGGCAGGCAGCGGCGCGGACAGGTGCAAGACCGCAATTCTAGTCTGCCGTGCCCTGGGAGTGCTTGCCGACCCTCGCGGACGTGCTTGCCAGGCGCGACTTGTGCAGTACCATCGACCGGACAAAAACCAATTGAAGAGTCCCATGACCATCGAAACCGCAACGCTCGGCGGCGGCTGCTTCTGGTGCCTCGAAGCCGTCTATCTCGATCTCGACGGCGTCACCGGTGTCGAATCGGGTTATGCCGGCGGCCAAATCCGCAATCCGAGCTATGAGCAGATCTGCGAGGGTAATACCGGTCATGCCGAAGTCGTGAAGGTTGACTTCGACACCGATCGAATCAGTTATCGCGACATCCTCCAGATCTTTTTTGCGATTCATGATCCGACCACCCTCAACCGGCAGGGCAATGATGTCGGGACGCAATATCGCTCGGTGATTTACACGCATTCCGAGCTTCAGCAGGCTACCGCGCAGGCGCTGATCGACGAGCTCGAGCGCCAGCGGGTCTTCGATGATCCGATTGTCACCGAGGTGATGGCAGTGCCCGAGTATTTTCCCGGCGAGGCCTATCACCAGCGTTACTTCGCCCGCAACCCGTATCAGGGCTACTGCATGATGGTGGTGGCGCCGAAGGTCGCGAAGTTTCGCAAACAGTTCGCAAATCGTCTGATCAAGTCGGCGTCGCGCTGAGGTCGGCTGGGGTCGGTTCAGGTTCGATACCGCGAAAACGGAAACCCGGTCACACGAGAGAAATCGTTTTTTTTCTTCGACTAGGGTAAGGTTCGCGCCGCCGGCTCGTTGAGGCCGGTTCATTTTTGGAGACTTTCGTGATGAAGCGCTTGCTCTTGATTCTGTCTGTGGCCCTTGGTTTGACCGGTTGCGGCTACAACGACATCCAGGTCGCCGACGAGTCGACCAAGTCGGCCTGGTCCGAGGTGCTCAACCAGTACCAGCGCCGTTCCGACCTGATTCCCAACCTGGTCAATACCGTCAAGGGGTATGCGGCTCAGGAAAAGGACGTGCTGACCCAGGTCACCGAGGCGCGGTCGCGGGTCGGCCAGATCAAGGTTGATCCCTCGAATCCCGAGTCGCTCAAGCAGTTCGAGTCGGCTCAGCGTGACATGGGCAGCGCCCTGTCGCGGCTGCTGGTGGTCTCTGAGAACTATCCGCAACTGAAGTCGGACCAGAACTTCCGCGAACTGCAGGCGCAGCTTGAAGGCACCGAAAATCGCATCACCGTGGCCCGCAAGCGCTACATCGATGCGATCCAGGCTTTCAACGTCAAGGTTCGCCAGTTCCCGGTCAACCTGACCGCCATGGTTTTCGGCTACAAGGACAAGCCTCAGTTCGCGGTTGAGAACGAGCGCGAGATCTCGAAGGCGCCGACCGTGAACTTCGGCGCGCCGGCTCCGGCCAGCAAGTGATCGGCCATCCCCGACAGGCGCGCTGAGCAGCTTGGCAGCAGCGACATGACAGCAGCGATCTTTCAGACATGGGCTTGCAGGCTGAGCTTGAGCCGAGCCCCGCTGACGGTGGCTCGGGCGTGGGCGCCCGTCGTTGCGGCGATTGTTGCGGCCTGCCTGGCGCTGTTGCTGGCAGGCGGTGCGGCAGCGCAATCGCTGGTCGCCGTGCCGCCGCTGACGGCGCGGGTCACCGATCTGACCGGAACCCTGTCGGCGCCCCAGAAGGCGCGACTCGAATCTGAACTGGCTGCGCTCGAGCAGCGCAAGGGATCGCAGCTGGTGATCCTGATCGTCCCGACCACCCAGCCCGAAGTCATTGAAGACTATTCGATGCGGGTGGCCGAGGCCTGGAAGATCGGCCGCGGCAAGGAGCGCGCGCAGCGCGATACCGGCAACAAGCAGGCGACGGCCGTTGATGATGGCGTGCTGATTCTGGTGGCCAAAAACGATCGTAAGGTTCGCATCGAGGTCGGCTATGGCCTGGAGGGCGCAATTCCGGATGCGATCGCCAAGCGCATCATTTCCGACGGAATCACGCCGCGCTTTCGAGAGGGCGACTTTTTCGGTGGACTGAACGCCGCAGTCGATCTGCTCACGCATCGCATTGACGGCGAGGATCTGCCGGCACCGAGCGCAAACGGCACGCGCGGCGTGGATGAAAACCCCATGGGTCTGGTGCCGCTGCTGCTCGGATCTTTCATCGTCGGTATCGTGGTCTCGCAGATGCTGGGCCGTTTCATCGGCGCAGCCGTGGCCGGCGGCGGTGCCGGGGTGGCATCGGCGGCGGCCCTGTCGTCGACGCTGTTCGGTGGTGTGATCGGCGCCGGCATCTTTGCGCTGGTGCTCGCGGTTGGCGGCAGCCGAGGCGGTGGCGGCGGTGGCGGCGGCGGTGGACTGCAACCGATGGGTCGGCGCACCTATCGCCAGGGCCCGATCTTCATTCGCGGCGGCTTCGGTGGTGGAGGGGGCTTCGGCGGCGGCGATGGCGGCGGCTTTGGCGGTGGCGGCGGTGGTGGCTTCGGCGGGGGAGGGGCATCCGGTGGATGGTGATCGCGTATCCATGACGCCCCGCTACGGACTGTTCCGCTGGCTGTATCACATGTGGATCGGCCCGATGCATGTGCGGCGGGTCTTCACCCGCGAGGCGTTTTTGCGTATCGAGCAGACCATCGCGCTGGGCGAGCGGGATCACCATGCCCAGGTCCGTTTTGCGGCCGAGTCCTCACTCAGTACGCCCGAGCTGTGGCGCGAAGTCGATGCCCGCCATCGCGCGGTCGATGTTTTTTCTAGCCTGCGGATCTGGGATACCCACGACAATAATGGCGTGCTGGTCTATCTGCTGTGGGCCGATCACGCCATTGAGATCGTGACCGACCGGGGCGCTACCGCGGCGATCGATCCGGCGGTCTGGGAGTCGGCCTGCGCCCAGTTCACGAATGCCTGTCGCGATGGCCGGCATGTCGAGGGCGTGATCTCGGCGATCCACACGATCAATCAGGCGCTCGCCAAGGCGTTTCCGTCGGGCGGCATCGACACGCCTGACGAGTTGCCCAATGAGCCGCTGATTCTGCGTTAGCCGGCTGTTGCGCAGCAAGGCCGCGCTCGTTGGCCTCGACATTGAACGCTGCGTCCGGCAAGCACGGCCGGCTCCTCAGCCTTGTCTGATCAGATCGGCTTTGCGCGTGCCGCCACCGGCATGATCGATGGCTTGGGACGGGCTGCCATCGCGGTGAGGATCGCTGGACTTGCCCAGTTTTCCTGGGCCGGAATGTCGACATCTGTCTGTGATGTCTTTTCGGCTTCGGCGGGCGTCTGACCGGTCAGCAGGGCCAGGCAGGCCTCGGTATCCCGGTCGATGCGATAGCCCGACGACAGTGCGCGGGCGGCTTCATCCAGGCGAGCCACTGCGCAATGCGGCTCGCAGGCCGCGATTTCGGCCCGGAAGGCTTCGACTTCGACTCTCAGTCGATAGGCCTGGCTCAGGTAATAGCGGGCCATGTGGACGATGGCGCCGCCGCGCCAGAACTGCTTGCAGTGTTCGAGTTCGTGAATCACGGTCGGGCGGTCGGCCGCAAAATCGGACCGGATGATGACGAAAACGCCCATGCTAAGGCCGATCAGCCGCCCGGGCATCCGCTCGACGGCCAGCACTGGCACCGGAAGCACTTTCCAGAGACGTTCCATCAGGATCTTCATGAGAACGAGGCTCAGCAATTTTCATGCCGTGGCTCTCGGCGTGTCGCAAGTGGTTGATCCGAAAGGATGCATGAATTTTTCGACGGGTTTGTATGAAACCGACTGTAAAGAAAACCGACACTCAGGGGACACAAGCCTGCTCTGGGCTAGGATTGCCCATGACTCAAACGGCGATATTGGGTGACAAGTCGTCCGGGCGTGCTGCCCGTGGCCGGCGCCGTCGTTTGGCGTTTGGCGGACTGCTTTTGGTGTCGATGGCGTTGCACGCTCTGGTGCTTGTGCCGCTGACCGGGCAATGGGGCGGGGCGCCGCAGAAGGCTGACTCGCCACCCGAGCAGATTCAAGTGGTCTTGTTGCAGCCAGATTCGGTGCGTGTCGAACCGCCACCGGCCCCATCGCAGCCCAAGCCAGCGGCCGACGCCCCAAGCGCGCAAACCGTCCCCAAGTCAAGAGCGCCTCGTCCTGCCGCGCCAGGTGCCCATGGCCCGAGCGCCGCCTCGGCGAAGTCGCCGACAGCCGCGGTGGTCAATCAGCCGGTGTTGTCTGTCGAGTCGCCGAGCGAGTCGACGAACGCTGTCGACGCTGACGAATCGCCCGGCGCGCTGGCGTCTGCCGCGTCCGGACTGCTCTCGGATGTCTCCCCCGAGGTGCCGGCGGTCAATCGTGCGCCGAACGAGCCTGCTGCCGGCGCAGCCACTGAGCCACCGCTGCCGAGCCTGCCGGCCTCCCGCAGCCAGCGTTTCCGGGTTTATTGGGGCGATTTTTCGCAGCAGCAGTCGGTGGCCAGGCTCGAATATCGGCTGGTCAACCACGGCGACCGCTATGAGCTGCGTACCGACGTGCGGGCCGAAGGTCTGATTTCGCTGGTCTATTCCGGCACGCTCAGCCAGCTCAGCCGCGGCAGCCTGGGGCCCAACGGGCTGGAGCCGGCGCGCTACGCCGAGATTCGCAGCAAGTCGTCCGAGCGGGTGGTCGACTTCGATCGAAAGCTGGGTCAGCTGATGTCGCTTGACGGCAGCCCGCCGGTGCCGATGCCGGTCGGCACTCAGGACAGGTTGTCTGTGTTCTATCAGCTGGGTCTGATGATGCGGCGCGAACCGTCTGCGGTCGCCGCCGGACAGGTGATCGACATGCCGGTCGCCTCGATGCGCGCGGTGCAGCGCGAGCGCTTTGTGGTGGTGGGCGAAGAGATGCTGATGGCGCCGGGTGGTCCGATCCGGGCGCTGCACCTGCAGCGGCCGGTGCCTGCCGGTACCCGCGATCCGCGGATCGACCTCTGGTTGGGGTACGATTTCGAGATGATGCCGGTGCGACTGCGTCTCGAGGAGTCGGCCGACCGGGTGCTTGATCAGGTGATCGACCGGGCGGGCTGAGTCGTTCTTGGCGCGACGCATTCAATGCATGTCTGCAGTAATTCAGGAGTGGTAAATGGCTGACACCGACGACCGCCCCGGCGGTCTCAATGTGCTTGGCGGGCCCTTGCTGGCCTGCTCGTACGATCCGCTGACCGGCTTTTTCCGTGATGGCTGCTGTGAGACTGGCGTCGACGATGTCGGCAGCCACACGGTGTGCGCGCGCGTCACCGCCGACTTTCTGGCCTTCAG
>Ga0114972_10004671_pt1 | contig 10168 bp, 8 predicted proteins | sample M_140807_EF_Meta_FD_87354 | JGI IMG/M metagenome (GOLD analysis project Ga0114972, IMG submission 87354) | Freshwater microbial communities from Lake Montjoie, Canada to study carbon cycling - M_140807_EF_MetaG | ecosystem: Environmental > Aquatic > Freshwater > Lake | place: Lake Montjoie... | reverse complement strand
GCGCCAATAATTAACAACATTTTTAGCCAAGTAATAAATAATGGAGACTATATATTATGTCTCTACTAAGACCATCACATCGCAACTTTCCGTAAGTTTTTAAAAAATCTCCTAAGCATTATCAACTATCCATTATTCATTATCTATTAAAAAATGCCCCGTCCTCTCACACCCGACAATCAAGTCCCTAACCGTCCTCAATTTAATTGGCAAGATGGATTGATGATTTTAATGACGTTTTCAATGATGTTATTAATCGTTAAAACTGCTTCCCAATTTAATACGACCTATGACCCCAAATTAATTATTAGTACTGATCTATCTGCTCTGCCAGGTTATACCTTACAAACCCTCGTCAGAATGGCGATCGCCTACTTTTTTTCCCTAATATTTGCCTTAATTTATGCCTATATAGCCTATCGTTCTGAGCTTGCCGCTAAATTTTTAATTCCCTTATTAGATATTCTGCAATCTATTCCTGTTTTATCTTTTTTACCTGGAGTTGTTTTGGCTCTGATCTCTATTTTTCCTGGACAAAGAATTGGTATTGAAATTGCTTCAATTTTATTGATTTTCACGGGAATGGCTTGGAACATGGTCTTTAGTTTTTACCAATCCTTGTGTAGTATTCCCATTGAATTAAAGGAAGCGACCCAGGTTTTTCGTCTCAATGCCTGGCAACGTTTTTGGACATTAGAATTGCCAGCAGGCGCGATCGGTTTAGTCTGGAATAGTGTGATGTCCGTTGCGGGGGGCTGGTTTTTTTTAATTGCGATCGAATCCTTTAATTTGGGTGGAGAAAATTTTAGGTTACCAGGATTAGGTTCCTATTTATCAGTAGCGGCAAGTCAGGGAAATTGGCCAGCAATTTTTGCGGGTTTAGCTGTTCTGATTGTCGTGATTATTTTGATTGATTTTTTTGTGTGGCAACCCTTGATTGCCTGGGCAGAAAAATTCAAATACCAAACCGTTGAAGCAAGTAATGCCCCCCAATCCTTTGTTCTCGATTTTTTACAGAATTCTCCCACCCTTCGGGCCTTAAGTACCCAAGTGCAAGAGATTCAAGAAGTGTTTGATCACGCGATCGCCAGTCGTTTTACCCCTATTTATTTTCCCTCTGCGGCTAGAGGACAATTTAAACTCACTCGTTGGCTTAATTGGCTCTTGTTGAGTGGCTTTGCTTTAGTGATTTTTTGGGGCATTTGGGAAGGTATTTTACTCTTAAAATTAGTGAATTTTGAAGAATGGAAATTAGTAATTAAAGGAGCTATTTTTACCGCGATCCGAGTGATTGTCGCTTTGATTTTATCCCTACTCTGGACAGTTCCTGTGGGAGTGGTGATCGGACGAAATCCTCGCATTGCCCAATTTTTACAACCCTTGGTTCAAATAGCGGCATCGGTTCCTGCAACGGCCTTATTTCCTGTTTTATTATTAGGATTAGTCCGTTTAGGCGGTGGTTTACAGGTCGGATCGGTAGCCTTAATGATGTTGGGAACGATGTGGTATTTACTATTTAATGTCATCGCAGGAGCCCAGGCTATTCCCTCTGAACTATTTGAAGCAGCTAAAATATATAAACTTACCCTGATTCAGCGTTGGCAAACGTTAATTTTACCTGGAATTTTTCCCTATCTAATGACAGGAATTATCACGGCGGTTGGCGGGGCTTGGAATGCTAGTATTGTTAGTGAATATGTAGAGTTTAAAGGACAATTATTGGTCACCGTCGGTTTGGGAGAAACGATTTCTCAAGCCACTGCGAACTCGAATTATCCTCTGTTATTAGCCGCAACAGCTATTATGTCGTTTTTGGTTGTCTTAACTAATCGATTGATCTGGCATCCTCTTTCCCGATTAGCCCAGGAAAAATACCAATTAATGATTTAAACATATTTTATAGGATTTTTTACCGATCAATTAATCGGCGATCGCATTTTTTTATCAGCAAAAGGCGATCGCTAGTCTTTTTCTAACCTTTTTCTAGCCAAAAGTCATGAAAACAGGATTGAAATCGTCCGACTTTACATTAATTAATTAATTTCTAGGAAAATTAGTCAGAATAACGGAGGCGCAGGTCAATCAAGTTTGGTAGAGTGAAATGTAGTTTGGTTCAGATACATAAGGTATTTGGACTGAATAGGATATTTATCATCTTGCTAAGTCAGCTCCCAGGCTTGGTAAAAGGCGGCGGTCATGGTTGAACAAAGTGTTGTTTCTGAAACGATTAAGTCAAATAACGATTTCCATCCTCCGATTGACTGGCAGCAACTCTGTCGGACGATGTTGGAAAAATCTTTGCCCTTGGATTCGGTGAATACTCAACCAGGGGAAACGCTACAAATGGGCCAAAATGCCCCCTTATTTCTCAAAATATTTTCTACTCAACAGGAAAATTTTCGACTTTCAGGGTCACATCCCCAGTTCAAGGAACATCACAATGACGAAGAATTACGGACATATTCGCCCCCAGAATTACTCTACAAATTATTAGAATTAGACCTCTGTGGTCATCAGGGAAAACGTTTAGCGATTATCGGAGAAGGGGGAACGGGAAAAACCTTATTTCTAAGGCAAATGGCCTATTTGTTAATAGAGGGAAACCCCCTTGAGTCGCCCCACAATGGGTTAAACCACTCCGACGAATTTCCTATTCAAAGTAAGACAGAATCTCCAGACATGGAAGCAATCTCCCAGGGGTCTCTGGTCGATCTGCTGAATTTTGATGAGGAAACAGAGTATTTGCCCATTTGGGTTTCGCCCTTCCAATTAAAAACGCTTTCTCTCAAGGATTATTTATTAGGGCCTTGGCTACAACAAGCCATCAAGGAAAAAGAACCTGATCTTGAGATTTATCGACAATCTTTTGCCCAACTGCTCCATACGGGCAAGGTTTGGATCTTAGCGGATGGCATCGATACTTTAGCCATAGAGTCAGAAAATCCTGTTAAGACTGGCTCCCTTTCTGCTTTTGGGCGATCGCTTCAAGATTTTACGGAACCGATGAATGTGGTGTTGACCTGTCGCACCGAAACCTGGCAACTGGATTCCAAGGGATTGTCGGCATTTGACCGCTATCAAACAAAGGAACTTTGCTACCCGACGGAAGTAGAGGCGACCATTAAACACTGGTTTGCCACAAATCAAAGGAGCATCGGAAAAAATCGCCACCTGCACGACCCTAAAGAAGACAATCCAGAGGATTTGGGAAAAGAACTCTGTGAACTGCTCGCTAAACCCGAACAAGAATCCCTGCGGCACTGGTTAACTAATCCCCTCGCTTTGGTGTTGTGTTGTCGTTTTTGGCAAGGACGACCCCATTTTTTTCCGAAAAATCGTGCGGAATTATATGAACGATTAGTTGCCCAATTTTATCAGTGGAAAGCGGAACAATTTTCGACTTCGAGCCAACAACAGCAAGAATTGAATCAACAGTTGGGGGAACTGGCGAAAAGAATTTTGTTGAAAAATCAGGGTTATACTCAACCGATCGCCCACGCCGAAATCCAAGATTGCTGGGGAGAAGAGACTCCTTTTCTACGGCTGTTTTTGAGATTAGGCTGGTTAATTCCCAGGGGTTTGCTCCTAGTGCAGGTGACTTCTCCTGCAACTCCGCCAATCATGATCAATAAGCATTATGGTTTTTGCGATCGCGTCTTTCGAGATTATTTTGCGGCTTTGGCGATCGCCGATTGGCAGTTTTTCCTAGATATCCCAGAGCGCAACTATCGTTTATTTGAACCCCAATGGCAAAATGTTCTTTTCTTCTGGTTTGGCCGTCCTGATATCCATTCATCCCAAAAAGATGCTTTTATTAAGGCATTAATGACCTTTGAAGATAATTTTAGTGAACATAATTTCTATGGAAAACGAGCCTATCTTTTGGCCGTCCAACTCCTGACAGAATTTCAAGAATGTATTTATCGAGAGATTTTATTAAATCAATTAAAAGATTGGGCCGAAGGGAAAGAACATCATTCAGAGAGGTTTAAACAAAGTGCTAGAGCCATCTTAAGCCAAACCTATCGCCCCTTTGTCGTAGATTTATATTTACAGGAATTGAAGAAGGCTAGTACCCAGGCAGATTATCAGCGTGTTGGCACGGCTCTCCTGCAATTTGCTAAGGGGAATCTCATCGCCATTGCCAGCATAGAAAACCAATTAACCAATTTTCCCCATTCTCCCTGGCGGTATGTTCTCGCCGAAACCCTGGGTTTAATTGATCCTGGTAATCAAACAGCGATCGCAACTTTTATTGAAATTTTAGACGACCCCCAAAATTCAGAAGATTGTCAAATCGCTTTGGCGGCACTAAATAAGATTGCCGTAGGAGATGACCAAGCCATTGCGGCCGTTGTGGAATTTCTCTCCTCTGAACTAAATCCGACTCAACAACGTCAGGCCCTAAACTGTTTAGAAACCATTGGTCAGGGGCATTCCTTGGCGATCGCCTGCTTGTTGCAAAGATTTCGGGTTTATCGAGGAGGTTCCCTCCGTTGTCAGACCGCCGAAAGTTTAGAAAAAATCGATCCAGGCAATCCCACAGCTATTTCGGTGTTACTCCATCTTCTACAACCGAGCCAAACGACAGAAATCCGTAAGCAAGCGATTTATAGTTTAGGAGAAACCTCTGCCAGTTATCCCCAGGCAATTACGGCTCTGATTGATCTTTTACAGACCGATGAGGATATTTTTATTCGTTGGTTGGCTATCAGTAGTTTGACCAAAATTGGCGAAGGAAATCCTGTGGTCATTAAAGCTTTTGAAGACCTGATTGAAGAATCTCAAGATAATCTACAGTTAAAAGAAACAGGCTGGTTAATCAAAGAAGTGATGGAAGCCTTAGCGAAAATTGATCCGAGTAATCCTGTTTTATTAAATTTTTTAGTGGATTTAATTCGGTCTGATATCAACTCAGAGGGAAATCAGGAAATTGCCGAAAGTCTGGGTAAACTTGACCCTGGTAATCCCATCGCGATCGACCTGTTAGGACAGTTACTCAAGCAAAAAGAAGATGAATTTACCCAAAGACAGGCGGCCGCAAGTTTAAGCAAAATCGACTCTGGTAATCTAGAAGCCTTGATGATGTTGATTAATCTTTTACAGCAAAGTCTCAATCCTGATATTCGTCGTTTATCCGCCAAAAGTTTAGGTGATATCAGTCCCCACAATGCCGCAGCGATCGCGGCGTTAATTCGGACCGCCTTAATTACCCCCGATAAAGAAACCCGTCGAGCGTCGGTACAGAGTTTAGGGAAAATTGGGCTAGGCAATCGGGAAGTTTGTCAAACGTTGATTGATCTCTTGCGTGTGCAATCTCATCAAAATCTACACCCAGAAATTGCTGAAAATCTCATTAAAATTTTGTCCCGTCCCCTCATCCCCTTTGTCATTCATCCCCTCAAGCAATCTTTGCTGAATGCGGTTTATCAACAAGATATTATTGCCCTCTATGATATTTTTTGGTATTGCGCCCAATCCCTCACCTACGAAACGTTTTATCAGGCCTGGTATCAACTTCCCCTGGATACAACCCCAGCTATGTCCCAGGATTCTCTCTCCGCGATCGCTCCCTCTACTCCCGAATTCGCAAACAATAAACTGAATTTACGAGAGGTTTTTTGTCGGGAAATCCAGAATCATGCTCCGTTAGCGTCCCTGATTCAAGTTATTTGGATTGATTGTAGTCAGTTTTTAGTCCCTGATGAGCCGCTTATTGATATTTATGATCAAATGCTGTCCCAAAATTGTCCCGAATTTGAAAATGGAGTCCCCGATAATTTGGCTAAGTTACGGCTCTATTGGCGATTAATCCAGAGAAATCGATCTGATTGTACCTATATTTGGGTATTTGATCATTCTTCTCCGACTTGTTCTCCCTTTTCCTCGGAATTTTTAGAAAAATTCAGAACTTTTCAGGGAAATATTGCCCTCATTAGTGATCAAACGAATAATCCCCTCGTCAATTTTTCTCCCCAATCTCCCCAATTAATGGCAACAATCATTGAGTGGATCAAAACTCAAATTAACAAATTCTAATCTTAATTCCCCATGCCAATTGTCTCTTCTCCTGCATTGACAAAAGATCATTTTCATATCGGTTTTGCTCCCCTTTCCCTGGATGAAGTCTATCAACTCGCCGATGATCCCCGTAATGGTGCGATCGCCTTAATGAGTGGAACAGTTCGGCAACAAACCGATGGTAAAGCGGTGCGGTATTTAGAATATCAAGCCTATGAACCCATGGCCATCCATATATTCCGTCAAATCTCAGACCAAATTCGACAACAATGGCCCGATACGAACCGCATTGTCATTCACCATCGAGTGGGTAGTCTAGAAATTGGAGAGATTAGTGTGTTGATTGCGATCGGCTGTCCCCATCGGGGTGAAGCGTTTGCCGCCTGTCGTTATGCCATCGATACCCTCAAACATCAAGCCCCCATTTGGAAAAAAGAGCATTGGCTGGATGGTTCCAGTACCTGGGTGAGTATTGGGGACTGTGAGGAAAATCATGTTACAGAAATGCCGCTCAATCTTTAAATTCAAAAACGCGATCGCCTCTCCCTGATTAAAAAATGCGATCGCAACAAAATGTCGCTGTCGTCCTATTTACCACAACAAAAAACAATATAATAGAGCAACAATCAACCTCATCCCTTTAACATCATTAACTACAAAAAAAAGTGATGAACACTCTAGAAAAGTTAGAACTACTCAAAGAAAATTTTAATGATCAGACAGAATTAGATAGAATTCTTGGGCAACTCCTAAGCATTCTCTTAACTCGCCATCACCAAAAATTATCAATTTATAACTCAGATATAGAAAAATTTGAGCAAAAATATAAACTTAATTCTCAAGACTTTGAAGCTCAATTTAACTCAGGAAAATTAGGAGATGAAATAGATTTTTTTGAGTGGTTTGGTTTATGTCAGTTGCGTAAAGATATTTTAGAAAAGATCAGCAAATTACAACAAGCCGTATGATGAATGCTGATCATTATGTGGCTTGGATTAAGTCGGTGATTGCCCTTTTTTCAATAGTTACCGAACAAATTTTATCCAATTAGATTATAAAAGTTACAGCGATCGCCTCTTCCTGAATTAAGAAAAAAGCGATCGCACTTCCCCCATTCAGAAAAATGAGGGATCAATCTCTAAGCTAATTGGGGCATGGCAAAAACCAAAATACGATTCAGCAACCAAGGGGCAAAGCGTTGACACCAAACCGCAACATGACTCTGCCAACCGACGAGGATTTCATTGCGATCGCGTTTTAGTCCGTCAATAAAAGTTTTCGCAACCCGTTGGGGAGTCATGGCTCTGACCCAGCGAAACTTTTGGAATTCCCGAATCATATCGGTATCGGTCAAAGTCGGTAGCAAAGTGACGACCCGTAGATTATAGGGAGCTAATTCTCCCCGCAGGGCATCACTAAACCCTAAAATGGCGAATTTAGTGGCTGAATAGGTGGACATGGTAGGAGCCGCGACTTTTCCCATTAGGCTAGAGACATTAACAATCGTCCCTTCTTTGTGGGAAACCATCCGCCGAGCCACACAGCGTGTCATGGTATAAAGTCCGATCAAGTTTAAAGAAATTTCCTGATAGACATCGGGCAGTCGCGCTTGCAAGAATGGTTTTTGGTGAGCCACTCCTGCACAGTTGACTAATAAATGAATTGGGCCATAATCTCGCCAGGTTTTCGCGATCGCGGTGTTGACTTCAATGGGCTGGGTCAAATCCATTGGCAGAATCACAACCTCAATGTCGGCATTGCGATGGGTGATTTCCTGGGCTAATTCCTCTAAATGCGATCGCGTCCGTGCCACCACAACTAAACGTTCCAAACCTGCTTGGGCCAACTCTAGGGCGATCGCTCGACCAATCCCCCGTGAAGCACCCGTTACTAACGCTGTTTTTCCTTGTAAATTCATGGTTCAAACCTCCTTGGCTTGAGGTCAAAGTGACCTGCCATTAGTCAACACATCGGCAAAAATAAATCCACTAAAGTAGATAGACCTTCGGATAGAGCAGAAAAGTCTAACATTCTGTCAATGAAAAATTTATTCTGTAAAATCGTGTTGCAAATGGCAATAAAATATTTCACACCCTTTGAGTTAAATTATTTCAATCCGTAACTCGCCCTAGGTAAGAGCATTATGTTTGCAAAAAGACTGTCATCAATCAATGACTGTAGAGAGATATAGGGTTGATTGATTTTGGAACATGGTATTACGCCTCCTAAATGATTCAGCGTGGATTCTGTAGATGTTCAACATACACAAGTTAACACATAAATCAACAATTGGCAAAATTTCTTAATATTTTAGTCCAGTTGTCTAGGTGGCACAGGTTAAATAAATCACTAAAAGTCCCATCCTAAATGCGTTACGGCATTTTGACTGTCTAACCTAAGACGTAAACTTTCCTCTAAACAGGTAGGGATAACTCGACAATGACAGGGGCATGATCGCTCGGTTTTTCCCAGGCTCTGGGTTCCGTGTCGATGATGCAACTCACTGCTTGTTCGTAAAGTTTGGGCGTTAAATAATGATGATCAATGCGCCAACCTCGATTTTGCTTAAAGGCTCCTGTGCGATAATCCCACCAGCTAAAGTGTTTTCCTTCCTTGGTAAATTTCCGAAACGCATCTTGTAAACCTATTTCTAAAACTTCCTGTAAAGCAGACCTTTCAGCAGGAGAAGCCCCAATATCTGTTTCCTTCACCTTATCCGTATAAATATCAATATTTTCTAAGGCAATATTAAAATCTCCACAGACGCAAAATTCAGGGGTGTCACTCGCTCGGAGGGTTTCTAAATAGATTGTCAACAGCTTGAGCCACTTTAGTTTGTAGTCATATTTTTCACTACCAACAGAGGAACCGTTAGGAACATAGAGATTCACAATGCGAATATTATTAATAACGCCCGTAATCACTCTTTTTTGTTCATCTAAGTCATCAGTCAACTCTTTTCCGACAATTGCTTCAAAACCCGCACTTACCTCTTTAAGCGGTTCTCGACTGAATAAGGCAACTCCGTTATAGGATTTTTGCCCTGAAATATAAAGATGATAACCCGCGTCTTCAAAGGGTTTTCTAGGAAAATCGGCATCAATCACTTTGGTTTCCTGTAAACACAAAACATCAACAGGATTTTTGGTTAGCCAATCTAATAAATGTTGTTGTCGCGATCGCACTGAGTTAACATTCCAACTAGCAATTTTCATAGAAATACAATTTTTGAGATGATTACATAAAGACACAATAAAAATCACATAACGGACAAAAATTCATTAACCGTAATACCAGCAGTACGAATCAATTTTCGTAAAGTTCCTTTAGCAACTTCGGAATGATCGGGAATCGATAAAGTCACCATTTCACCCGTTTTAACCAAAATCATGTGACTTCCTTTCTGCCGAACAAAACGCCAGCCTAATCTTTCAAAAATACGGACAACTTCGCGTCCATTCATTACAGGTAGAGTAGAAGCCATCGTTAAGCAAAAACCTCTACTTGATCATGCTCAATAACAAGGGGTAAGCCGATTTCAGCCCTGACCTCTAAACAAGCCGTAATGGCATCTTTAATATTTTCTAATGCCGCTTCTTTGCTCGAACCTTGACTAATACAGCCAGGAATGGTGGGACATTCAACAATCCACATATTATCTTCATCTTGTTCAAGAATTACATTGAATTTCATAATCAATAAATCTCCTATTTGGTAAAAATCAAACTAATACGTTAAAAGTCAATGAGTAAAAGTTCTTAAAAATAATTATAAGCCTGGGGATGTCAATTGAGATCTTCTCCCAACCACTCCTCCTTGGAAATATTAGCTTGTTGTAGGATACGTCGCAATAATCCAACACTAATGTCGCCCTGATGGGGATTGGGAATAATAATGGTTAGATTTCCTCTTCGCATTTGAGGATGTTTCCCACCTGAATAAGGGCCATCAAAACCTAATTCTTTAAAACGTTCAACTAATTTGCGTCGAGAAACTGGAATTAAACGAGCTATAGCTAAACAGATTGAGTAATTTGATTTAAATCTATTCCTTGAATGACAGGAATTTCTAATCCTAAACGCAATCTTAAAGCCAGCCAATCGCTTAATGCTTCCCGTAAATCTTGACGGCATTGTTCCAACGTTTG
>Ga0114972_10004669_pt1 | contig 10169 bp, 6 predicted proteins | sample M_140807_EF_Meta_FD_87354 | JGI IMG/M metagenome (GOLD analysis project Ga0114972, IMG submission 87354) | Freshwater microbial communities from Lake Montjoie, Canada to study carbon cycling - M_140807_EF_MetaG | ecosystem: Environmental > Aquatic > Freshwater > Lake | place: Lake Montjoie... | reverse complement strand
GTCCCAGGAGCGCGGCCTCGCGCCCAGACCAAACTGCCGCGCCGCCGCCGACAGCGACGCGGGATCGCCGACGAGCACCGCCGTCGTCTCAGGGAGTGCGGCGAGGGCCCCGAGGCTCACTTCGGGGCCGATGCCGCTCGGGCACCCCACGGAGATGACGATCGGCTTCACGTGAGAAAGGTCAGGCGCGGATGGTACCGCAGGCGACGACGACCCCGGCGATGCAGCGTCGCCCAGCGCGCGGCGATGCGCGTCGCGGTCGAGGAGGCGTCGAGGAGCGGACCGGAGCGCACGCCTTGTGCGTGAGGACCGTACCGCAGGCGACGACGACGACCCCGGCGATGCAGCGTCGCGCGCGACCCGTCACTTCGGGGCCTTCATGATCGTCTGCCCGCCGAACGTCGTCCAGTAGACGAACTTGTCGTCCACCGCGACCTCGTAGGGCTTGTTCTGCCCGGCAGCGAGGACGATGACGTCTCCGCCCCCGATTGGCGCCTTCGCGACCGAGCCATCGGTGTCGGTGGTGCCGTAGTTCGTCCAGTAGACGAACATGTCATCGACGGCGAGCTGCGAAGGCTTCGACTGCTTGGTGGCGATCGTCTCGGGCGCTTTGCTGCCGTCGAGAACGACCCGAGCGATGTCGCCCGCGTTTTCGGTCGCGTAATAGGCGTACTTGGAATCGATCGCCACGCCCGTCGGGTTGCCGAGCCCCTTCACGAGCACTTTCTGCGTACCGCCCGAGGCTCCGACCCGACGAATGTCGCCACCGTTGTACGTCGAGTAGTAGACGAACGCCGCATCGGCCGCGATGTCCCAAGGCAGCGAGAGCGCGGAGGCGAGCTTCACGTTCGTGGTGTCTGCCGGTGCCGAGATGTCGGCCGACCAAACCTCGCCCATCTTCTGGTTGAGCCAGAAAACCTTCGTTCCGACGACGGCGAGCGAATAGACGGAGTCCTTCGTGCTCGTCGCGAGCGCGGTCGGCATGAGCAGCGTCTTGGCGCCCATGATCGCCGCACCCTGGTCGGCAAGCCCAGCGTTGGCCCAGAGGACGCCCTTCCACGCCATGTCCGTCGCGAGGGTCAGGCCGTGCGGAATCTTCTGGTTGTTCGCGATGAGCTCGGGGCCGGTCGCGTCGGCGAGTTTCTTGCGAAACACGCTGTTCTTCACGCCCGCCGAGGTCCAGTAGACGTAGTCGGCGTCGACCGCGAGGCCGTACGGCTCGTCCTGCTTGTCGGCGAGTTTCGTCGCCGAGCACACGCCGCCAAAGCAGCTCGCGCCCTGGCAATCGTGGCCGCAGCCGCCGCAGTTCTTGTCGTCGATGGCGACGTCGACGCAGGTGTCGCCGCAGTACTTCTGGCCGGCCTTAAGGCACGCACACGCACCCGCGAGGCACGCCGTTCCGCTCGGGCAAACGTTGCCGCAGCTGCCGCAGTTCGCGTCCTCGACCTTCAAGTCGACGCACTTTCCACTGCAGTTGGTCTCTTCGAGTTTGCAAACGGGACCCATCCCGCCCGCCCCCGTGCTCGAGGACGACGTCGTGCTCGAGGTCGACGGGTCGCACTCGCACGAGACGTAGATGTTGGAGTCCCCAGGCTTGCAGACCGTCAGGCCGTTCGAGGCCTTGCCATCCGGACACTGGCAGACCGTCGGCTGGTTCGCGACACAGCCGGTCGGCGGCGTGTCGGTCGTGTCGTCGCCGCTGCACGCCTGAATCGAGAGCCCCGAGAGCGCCGCGAGTGCGCCAAACCCAAAGAAAAGCTTACGCATGATTCAATCCTAGAAAGGTCCAAGCCGCCGTCATCCAAGCCGTGTACCGCCGACCGTGATCTCGTCGATCTTGACGGTAGGGCAGCCCACGCCGACCGGAACGCTCTGGCCGTCCTTGCCGCACGTCCAAATGCCGTCCGATACCGCGACGTCGTTGCCCAGCATGCTGACGCGCGTCAACACTTCAGGGCCATTTCCGATCAAATTCACGTCCTTGAGCGGCCGGGTGAGCTTGCCGTCCTCGATGAGGTAGCTCTCGGTGAGCGAAAACACGAAGTCCCCGTTCGAGATATCGACCTGCCCGCCACCGAAGCTCGTCGCGTAAATCCCGCGCTTCACCGAGCGCAGGATTTCCTCGGGGTCGTGCGGTCCGGCGAGGAGGATCGTGTTCGTCATTCGGGGCATCGCGTTGGCCGCGTAGCTCTCGCGTCGACCGTTGCCCGTCGAAGCCAGCTTGTAATGGCGCGCCGACATACGGTCGTGCATGTAGCCGACGAGCTTGCCGTTCTCGATGAGCACGTTCTTGCCCGGCTCGTTCCCCTCGTCATCGACGTTGATCGCACCCCGGGACTGCAAGAGCGTCGCGTCATCGACCACCGTGCAAAGTTCGCTCGCGACGGTCTGGCCGATCTGCCCCGCGTAGCGGCTCGTCCCCTTGCGATTGAAGTCCGCCTCGAGGCCATGACCGATCGCTTCGTGCAGCAAAATACCGCTGTCGCCGGGTGCGAGCACCACCGGCATCTGGGTCGCGGGCGCTTCCTCGGCGTCCAGCATCGCGATCGCGCGGCGCGCCGCCTCCTTGGCGTGCCACTCGGGCGACTTGTGGTCGAAGTAACCCATCGTCATGCGACCGCCGCCCCCCGACGAGCCGCCTTGGCGCTTGCCGTTCTGCTCGGCGACCGCGCGGATCGTAAAGCGAATCATCGGCTGGACATCGAAGCAGAGCCGGCCATCGCTCGTCGCAATCAAGATCTCGCGCACCGCTTCGGCAAACCCAGCTTCGGCCCGAACGATCATCGGATCGGCGGCGAAAGCGGCGTTGCTGGCGCGCTCGAGCAAGGCGCGTTTTTCAAGGGCCGGCTCGTCGATGCTGAACGCATCGAGCTCGTATCGGTTCGCGATCGCCCGAGATTCGACCTTGACGGGGGCGACTCCCCCGCCGCCCGTCGCGATCCGCGCCGCCGTCTCGGCCGCGCGCTTCATCGCGTCGAACCCGAGATCTTCGGTGTAGGCATACCCGGTCGCATCGCCCTTTTGGACCCGAACGCCGAGCCCCATCGACGTGCTTCGGGAGGCGCTCTTCAGGATGCCCTCGTCGTAGCTGAACCCGGAGCCCTTCCGATACTCGAAGAAAAGGTCCGCGTAGTCGCCGCCATGGGCGAGCGCTACGGCGAGCACGCGATCGCACAGCGCTGCGTCGATTCCGGCTTCTCCGCCTGGGGCAAAGGGGGCGAGGTAGGTTCGTGCCTGGGCCATAGAGCCAAGCATGCCTCGGGATGCGAGGGGTTTCCACGTGCATTCCGACGGAAGTGGACAGTTGGCCGGCCCAGGGCTACGAAACCCGCATGACCGGCGACATCGCGCTCATCTGGCTTCACGTCACCGCCAACCTCTTCTGGATCGGCGCCATCACGGCCGTTGGCCTTTTGATCCTCTCCAACCGCGTCGAGCCGAAGGTCCGGGGCGAGCTCGCGGCGTCGATCTACCAGCGGCTGGCCGCCCCCGCGTTCGTCGTTTCCTTCCTCGCCGGGACGGCGCGCCTGTTCTCGGACACCCAGTACTACTTCAAGACGACCCACTTCATGCACGCGAAGCTCCTCTTCGCGTTGATCGTCATCGGTCTGCACCATGTGATTGGGGCGCGCGCGAAGAAGTTGGCGAGTGGCGAGGCGACCGACGCCGGCCCAACGAAGGCCCTCCTTGGCGTGCTCGCAGCGTGCGCCGCGCTCGCCGCGCTGACGGTGATTTTCAAGCTTCCGAAGTGACCCGTTTGGGGTACTGTCCGGCCAGACGATGGCGATCGATCGGGAAAAAATTCTCCAAGCGGCTCAGACGCTCGTCGAGAAGAAAAAGTACGACAAAGCCATCGTCGAGTACCGGAAGCTCGTCACGCAGGATCCGTCGGACGTCCGCACGCTGCTGAAGATCGGCGATCTCCACCTGAAGCTCGACCAGCACGAGGGGGCGATCACCACCTACGAGCAGGTCGGCGACTTCTACTTCCGCGGCGGCTTCACGGTCAAAGCCATCGCCGTCTACAAGCAGATCCGCGGCATCATCACGCGGCATTGCCCGCACCTCGAGAACAAGTACGGGCACATCCTCCCGCGGCTTGCGGAAATCTACACGCAGCTCGGACTGACGAGCGACGCCCTCGCCGCCTACGACGAAGTCGCGGGAAGGCTCCGGCAAGACGGCCGCGAACGCGACGCCCTCGACATCTTCAAGCGGGTCGTCGAGCTCGATCCCGAGAACCCGATCGCCAAGCTGCGAGTTGCGGATTCACGGGTCCGCCTCGGTGACATCGACAAGGCCGTCGAGGCGTTCGGTGAAGCCGCGGAGATCATGCTGAAGCTCGGCCGGCACGACGATGCGCTGAAGGTCCTCGAGCGGTTGCTCGAGCATCAGGCGGATCCGCACTACGCAAGGCTCTGCGGCATCACTTACCTCGAGCGCGGCGGCCCGACCGACGGCATGACGGCGCTGTCGAGGCTGCAGATCGCGTTCAAAGCCGACCCACGCGACCTCGAGACGCTGACCGTCCTCGTTCGGGCGTTCGACGCGATCAATCAGCCCAAAAAAGCGATCGAAGTCCTGAAAGAGTCCGCCCGCATCGCGCGCGATGCCGGTGATGACGAGGAATTCGTTCGGTTGACCGTTCTGCTCAACGAGCGAGCGCCCAACGATCCCCAGGTTCGGCAGCTCGTGCAGCAAGTGCTGATGCAAGCGCCCACCGAGGCGAGCGCAGCCGGTGACTCGATCGCGATCGACGACGAAATCGATGTGCTCGAGCCGCTCGAGTCGCTCGAAGAGGCTCTCGAGCTCGGCGAGACGGACCTCGACACCCTGGCAACGGAACGCCCGGACGACAGCGTCCCCGTGCTGCTCGACTTCCCGCTGCACTCGTACGATCCCGAGGCCGGGGGGCTCGACGCGGCGCTGCTCGTCGGAGACCACGCGGCCCACGCTCGCCAAGACCATTTTCAGCACGGCTACGAGCAGCCGGTTTCGATGCTCACCCAACCCGCGCCGAGCAGCCATCAACCGACCCCGTTCGAAACCCTGGCCGGCGGCATCGTCGAACGCGCGCTCGAGGAGTGCGAGCTTCTCACCGACCTCGGCCGCTTCCCAGAAGCCCGCGCGATCCTGCGAACCCATCTGCAGAACCTTCCCAACCATCCGCTGCTCATCGATGCGCTGCGCTCGATCGACGCGATGGCTGGACCGGAAACCGCCGCGCCGCTGCCCGAGGACTTCATCGAAGAGCCGCCCCACAGCTGGGCGAACCTCGATCCCGCGACCTATGGCAAGTACGCGACGGGCGCGTTTCAAGCCGTCCCGGACTCGAACCCGCGGGATTCGGCGTCCTTCGGACAGCGGGACTCGGCGTCCTTCGGACAGCGTGACTCGGCGTCCTTCGGACAGCGGGACTCGGCGTCCTTCGGACAGCGTGATTCACGTTTTGGGAGCTCCCCCGGCGCGGTGCCGGTCGGCAGCGAGCCACGAAGCCAAGGTTCCTCTTACGACCGTGGCTACCCGCCCCCGCCGCCGCCTCCTCCTACGGCCGCCCCTCCCGAGGCCAAGAACGACGCACAGACCAACTACGACATCGGCGTCGCGTACATGGAGATGGGTCAGCACAACGAGGCCATCGCGGCGCTCACGTTCGCGGCCCGCGATCCGAACCTCGAGTGCGTCTGCCGCTCGATGATCGGGTCCATCTACATGCAACTCGGAGACTTCGACTCCGGCATTGCCGCCCTTCATCGTGCGCTCGAGTCCCAAACTCGCTCGCGCGAACAGGACCTCGCGATTGGCTATGAGCTCGGCGATGCCTACGAACTGAAGGGCATGCCGGAGCAGGCGGGCCACTTTTTCATGTGGCTCACGCAGATTGATCCGAGCTACTCGGATCCGCGAGGCTCGGTGATGGATCGGCTTTCTCGGCTTCGCTCGGGCGGCTGACCCCCTCGGTCGACGGCGCGGCGATCGAAGCCTCGGCCTCCAACGCGGCGCTCCGCAGGACCTCGTCCTCCTGCGCGAGCCGTAGCTCGGCGTCGGCGAGCACGGCGCGATGCTCGTCGATGATTTGGCGGGCACGTCGGGCTCCCACGCGAGCGAGCGCGACTCCCGCAACGAGGTAGCCGAATGCCGCGGTGCCCGAGGCCAGCAGCGCGGCGTCGCGTCCCGGAGCGGAGGTCCGAATCGCGGGAAAAACGTGCGTAAGCACGTAGAGCGGCGAAGGCGCGGCCACGATGGCGTCGCCTCCTTTCGCGAGGATGCCGAGGATCGCCGCGAAGACCCAGGGGCCCGCAAACGCTCCGAACAGCACGGCGAGCAGGATGGGCCGCACGCCCGAGCCGCCCTTCGAACGAGCGCGCAGGTACGCCACCAGCCCGAACACGAACTCGGCGAACGCGAGCACATAGCCCCCCCATACGAGCACCCGCCGTACCTCGCTCCCGAACGTGTAGACGGCGGCGCTTCCAGGTCGCGTATCGAGGTAGGCGCAGAACAAATCGACGAGCACCACGACGATGAAACCGACGCGAAAAGACCAGCGCTGGAGCGCGAGCGTCGGCACCACGCCGGGGCTGAGCGCGCGACGCCATCTTCCACGCGACGCGAGCAGCATCGCGACCCTGCGGGACGGCCCGATGGGCTCGGTGGCAAAGAGGTAGGCTCCGAAAGTGGCGTAACCCAGGAAAGCGAGTCCGACCACGCCGAAAGCCCTACCGAACGTGTGCGTCCCTCGGTAGGCGTACGAGACGCTCGACAGCGCAACGAGCACGGCGATGGCAACGAGGAACCAGCGCTTCAATCCAAACGACCGGTCCTCGGTGACGCTCGTGAGGTTTGCAAGCGAGACCTCGTAGAGAAACCACGCCGGCATGAGCACGACGAGCAACGGCAGCACGACGAGGAAGAGCACGTAGTCCGCGCCAAACGGCGCAGCGCCGTAAGCGACGGGAAGCCAGATTGGCCCGAGCCCCCGAGCCGTAGGCGCACTCCAAAGCTCGCGAGCCAACGAAGCGCCGCCAACGCCGAGAAGCGTGTAGGCAAAGATGCTGAGAGGAACCGCGGACAGGAGCGCGATCACGAGCGCACCGCGCATGCTTTGGGTCTTCGCACTCAATGCCAGACCAAAGCCGACAGCCACGAGCGCTATCCCAAAGAGGACGACGAACGCGAGCAGCACCTCACCGGGCGTGACCCCGCCAAAGAGGAACGGCAGCGCGCCGACAGGCGCGAGCATGACGATGTACAGCGCGATGGAGGTCGTCGCGCTGAAAAACTTCCCGCGCGCCACGACCTCGGGCCGCAGCCCCGTCAGAAGGAGCGCCTCCCACGTTTTGCCTTCCCTTTCGGACGCGATCGCGTTGGCGCCAAGCGCAGGACCGACGAGCGCGACGACGAAGTACGCGAGAGAGAAGAACGTGTGAAAAAGGACGGCGCCGATCTCGGCCGGGCTGCTCTTCGAGCTGCCCATCAAGCCACCGACCGAGCCGATGAGCAGCGTCATCAGGATCGTGATGGCCGCGAGCGCGATCGGCGTCGCCTGCACCCGCGCGGCCTGCCTCATCTCGCGCATCCAAAGCGGATTGGGGTGGTCTCGCCACGTCCGAAGCGGTTGGAGCACGCGATCGGCGAACCGCGACGATCGAGGCTCCGCGCTGCGCTCGACACCCGTCTGCGCGCTCATGGCGTTCCCCCGCGAGAGGCGGCCGCACCCGTCGCCTCGAGGAAGATGCGCTCGAGTTCGCTGCGCTCCTCTTCGACCCCGATCACCCCGAATCCGCGATGAACCAGGTGCGACACGATCTCCGCCACCTTCTGCTCTCCACCGACGTAGCCGACATGCACCGACCGACCGAGCACGCTGACATCGAGGATGCCCGGACCACCATGAAGGGCGTACGACGCGGCCGTGAGGTCCCCAAGAACGCGCAGTTTCACCAGGCGCCGCTCGCTCGCCGCGAACGGAACGGGGGCCGCGAGGTTCGTCCCGCCGAGGGGCATCGCAGGTGCACCGCTCGCGCCGAGAGCGGCCGCCTGCGGGTCGTTCCCTGTCTGAAGAGCGGCGTTGCGCCTCGCGAGACGGTCGGCGATCTCATGGATGGGCCCCGCGACCACCATCTGACCTTGCTCGATGATGCCGATCGACGTGCACACATCGCTCAGCTCGCTGAGAATGTGCGACGAGAGCAAAATCGTTTTCCCGAGCGACTGAAGATCCAGCAAAAGATCGCGAATCTCGATACGGGCACGCGGATCGAGATCGCTTGCAGGCTCGTCGAGAATGAGAACCTTCGGGTCATGAAGGAGAATGCGCGCAAGTTGGAGCCGCTGCTTTTGCCCCTTCGACATCGTGGCGACCAACTGGTGCTCGAGATGGCCGATGTCGGTGAGTTCGAGGACGGCATCGACGACGCCGAGCGAAGGGATTTCGTGTGCGTCGGCGAAGAACTCAAGAAACTCGCGGACGGTGATCTGGTCGTAAACGCCCGCGTGGTCAGGCATGTAACCAATCCGACGACGCACGGTTTCCGGGTCCATCGTGACGTCGATGCCGTCGACCTCGACGCGCCCGCTCATCGGTTCGACGAGCGTTGCCATGATGCGGATCGTGGTCGTCTTTCCGGCGCCATTCGGCCCAATGAAGCCGAAGATCTCGCCGGGATAGACGTCGAAGCTGACATCGCGAAGCACATCGCGCGCGCCGAAACGCTGCCAAACGTGTCGCACACGAATGGCAGGCGTGCCCGTGCGACGGACGTCGGTGGCCCCGCGGCTCATGGTGTCCCGCCGTAGCCGACGATGCGGACGAGGAGGCGGTCATGCTCGAGGCGGAGCCCCGAATCCTCGGTCGTACCCTCGCCGCCCTCGACTTGCGCGAGAAGCACGGGGACGTCTTCGGGAAACCAATCGAATGGCGCGCCGACGTCATCGTGCAGCGCCGACCATGCCGCCCCGAGGCCGGAAAGGCGGTCGTCGAGCGCGCTCTCGGCGGAGTCGATCGCGAACTCCTCGATGCCGAGCGTCCCCATCACCGTGCTGCGCGTCACAGGCAGTGGCTCGAACTCGGCGGGCCGCGCCCGCTCTCCACCTGCGAGGCGCTCGAGAAACCCGGTCGGTTTCCCGGGCTCTCGAAGGATGAGCCCGCGCAGCGTTCGTCCCGTACGATTGACGACCACCACACCGCCTGAGGGCTCTCGCGCGAGCGCGATGCCCTGCCCAAGAGAAACAAAACCGTCTTCGCGAACGAGATGGGTCTGCCACGGCCTGAGCCGAAGCCCCACGATGCGGAGCGCGTCCCGCTCGAGCGCAAGCTCGTCGTTGACGTCGGAGACCGACTCGCCGCCGTGGCTCCCGAGCACCGCATCGGCGCTGGTCGCTTGCACGGTGAGTGCGCGTGCCGTCGGAACGAACATCGCACGGAAACGGCGTGCCGCGCCCGTCGGCATGCCCGCCCCGGCCTCGACCAACGTCAGGTGACGCGCACGCCCACGGACGCCCTTCGAAGCAAGCGCGATCCCCGCAATCATGACGAACGCGACAACCGATGCCCCAAGCAGCGTCGGCAGCGATTTCAAGGGCGAGCCGCGACGACGCCAGTAGGCAAAATTCACCGGCCCCGCGAGCACGGCGTACACGCACAGGAGCAGAACCGACAGCCCGATTGGCCCGCGTGCCGCTTCGTTCGGGTCGAGGTAGCGCCGCACCGATACCGAAGGCGCGGACTCTTGCCCCGCACGAGCCAAAATGCCGAGTTGACGCTCGCTCGCGCGCCGTAAGAGCTCAACGATGCGGACGTGGGTGAAGCGCGCATCGATGGCGGGCTTTGCCTCGGGATCGAGCGCGAGGAGGTGAACTTCGCCGAGCCCGTAGGTGGCGGTCGCGCCAAAGACGGAGGCGCGCAGGTTCCCTCCGCGGTACCCCGCGAGGTGCGACGCCAACTCGTCCGTAACGGGCTCGTCGAGTGGCGCCGGCGTGACACCGCTCGACCCCGGGAGGGTTGGAAGGGCGACGACGGCGAGCGTCTCGGGCGCAACTTCGGCAACGCTCGCTTCGCCACCGAGCAGCGCGACGACGATCGGGTTTCGAAGGTCCTCAGGGCGCGCGACGACGAGCGCGAGGGTTCCCCCGGAAAGGACCCAGCCGGTGAGCGCCGCGAGTTCGGG
>Ga0114972_10004666_pt1 | contig 10173 bp, 12 predicted proteins | sample M_140807_EF_Meta_FD_87354 | JGI IMG/M metagenome (GOLD analysis project Ga0114972, IMG submission 87354) | Freshwater microbial communities from Lake Montjoie, Canada to study carbon cycling - M_140807_EF_MetaG | ecosystem: Environmental > Aquatic > Freshwater > Lake | place: Lake Montjoie... | reverse complement strand
GCGGGCATTGGGATCGCCGATCAAGGGGGGCGGTGCCATCATACCACCGGAGGATACAGGCGGACGATTGGCCGGATCGGGCAAAGCGGGGCGCGGCAACGGGCTGTTGGGATTTTCCTCTTTCCACTGCTTGTCACGCAATTCCTGCGCCTTGCGGGCCTCTTCGCGCTCGCGGGCCTGCTTGTCGGACTGTGCCTTGTCCTCGGTCTCTTTCGAGCGTTCGCGGATCTGGTCCTGCTGTTTCTTGATTTCTTCCGGCGTCGCGCTGCGGGCTGTGGTGGCTGTCACGCCGGTCAGCAACAGAACCACAAGAGCGGTCAGGGCAAAGGGATTTAACCGTGATGTGAACATGATGTCTCCGCTGATTCCGCCGGTAGGGCAGGATGATCACTTCTCAGGGTAGGTTCAACATCGCATTCCACAAGGGGTTTTTCTTGTATTGCCCCTCATTGGTCACATCTTCTTTGGATTTTTGCACCAGCAAAGGCGATAGCGAGGTGCTGACAGAGGCGTTCGAGACGGGCTCGCTGTCGACAGGATCAGCCAGCAACGAGCGGTCTTGCCGCACAACCCGATGGATCGGTTGCACCGGCTTCATGTTCATCACGGAAGGATTAAACGAAATCCGCATGGTTTCCACCCTCGGCCTATAGACATAAAGACGGCTGAAACTGCATTTCCTTAAACCGGTGCCGGGCTTTATGCTGGGTTGCATGAGGCAGGGGGACACAATGGCGCGGGTTGGTCGTATTTTTGGAATTGCTATGCTCGGACTTTTGCTGCCTGCTGTTGCAATGGCGCAATCCCAAAGTCCTGAGGGTGCGCTGGCGGGCTTCGGGATTGTCATGGTGCATGGCAAAGGCGGCAGGCCGGCGGGGCCGACCAAGCCGCTCGCCGATGCGCTCGAAGCCGAAGGCGCGAAAGTCATTTCGCCGCGCATGGCATGGGCAGGTACCGCAGGCCAGCCCGAGAGCTACGGGATACCCTATGACCAAGCGCTTGCCGAAATCGGCCAAGCCATCGTCGCTTTACGGGCGCAAGGTGCGCGGAAAATCGTGATTGCCGGACAGAGTCTGGGCGCGAATGCGGTGATCGGCTATGCCGCGCGCCATCCTGCGGGCTTGGCGGGGGTGATGTCGCTGGCCGCAGGGCATACGCCCGAACGGTTCAACCGCCCCGACATCATCGCCTCGGTGGACAAAGCCCGCCAGATGATCAAAGCGGGGCGCGGACTGGAGATCACTGATTTTGCAGATTCCAACCAAGGCAAGAATTTTCAGGTCAAAGCCACGCCAAAAGCCTATCTGAGCTTTTTTGACCCGAGCGGGCCCGCCGTGATCCCTCATAATAGCGCGGCCATGCCAAGGGTTCCGTTTCTGTGGGTGATCGGCAATGGTGACAGGCTTTCGGAACTGGGTCCGGGCTACGCATATGAAGGGGGAGCCAAACACCCCAAGAGCCAATATAAAGTGGTGAGTGCAGGGCATATCGATACACCCATTGTGTCAAAGTCCGAGGTGATCGCCTGGCTCAAAAGTCTTTGAGCGGCAATCCGATCGGCGGATTTGAGTGCTTGATTGTATATTTGGGGAACAACTGCTAGGGTTATTCCAGCATAAAGGTTACTCATATCATCTATCTTACGCGCATTATTTTAGCGCTCCCATTTCTATTTATATCCATTCCGATTTTTGTGGCTGATTGGCCACTCAAGGACGAGCCAGCGCAGCTTGATGCAGCGGTTGCTTTGTCATGCCGTTTTTAGTTCGGCCCATCGGCATCCCGCGCGCTTTCCACTTCCCCCTCATTCACGTTAGGTCTTGTTATTGAAAACAAATCTCCTCAGAATTGACACTCCTTGCGCCAATAGTGCGGGGCTTCGTGACATGCGTAAAATTCTTCTGTGCCCCGGCCCCGTGATGTTGTCGGATGCCGTGCAGCGCGCGGTACTGACCACCAATATCGGCCACCGCGAGGTGGAATTTTCCGATATTCTGCGCCAGTCCGCAAAACTGTTGCGTCCCGTTGTCGGGGCGGACGACAGCTATGAAATCGCCTTTGTGACCGGTTCCGGTACGGCGGCCAATGAATGTATCATTGCAGGGCTGGCAAGGCAGGGGGCCATTCTGGTCATCAGCAACGGCGAATTCGGCGAACGGCTGGCCGAAGTGGCCCGCACCCATAGTTCGGATGTCGATCATCTGCGGTTTGAATGGCAAGAGGCGATCGATCTGGCCCGGCTCGAGGCCACATTGCGGGCAAAGCCTTATCGTCTGGTGTTGGTTGTCCATCATGAAACCAGCACGGGCATGCTCAATCCTGTCGCGCAAGTGGCGGCACTGGCCCATGCCCATGGTGCTTTGATTTCGGTTGATGCGGTCAGCAGCATCGGCGGCGAACACATCGAGATGATCGAATGGGGCATCGATATTCTGGTGGGGGCTTCGGGCAAGGCCCTGTCGGCCATGCCGGGAGTTGGCATTCTGGTGGTGCGCACACAAGTGCTCGCGACTTTGGAGACGGCCGACAAGGCCAGCCACTATCTCGATCTCAAAAAGCATTTCCACTTCATGCGCGAATTCGCGCAGACGCCGAACACACCGGCCATCCATGCCTTTGTGGCCCTGCATGCCTCCTTGCTGGAAATGACCAAACTGGGGCTGAAAACCTTCCGCCGCACCATCGGTGCGCGGGCGCGTTTGACGCGGCAAGTGTTGCGCGGCCTCAACCTCGATCATGCCGTCTATCAAGGCCATACGTCGCAAGTGATCACCTGCGTCTATCTGCCGCCGATGATGAGCGTGGCGCGGCTGGCCAAGCGGCTCAAGGAGCAAGGCATTGTCATTTACAACGGCAAAGGCCCCCTCAAGGACAGGCTGTTCCAGCTCGGCCATATCGGTGCATTGCGGCACGAGGATACGCTGTTCGCATTGGAGCAGCTCACACGCATCATCAAGGACAGCCGCGGCATCCAGCAGCATCTTCCGCTGGGCATGGAGCCATTGAGTGGCGAGGTGCATGATGCAGCCTGATCGCAATGAAACCCGCCCCAAAGATACGGCCTCGGTCATCGAGCCGAATTATTTCAGCAATTGGGGGGATCTCTGGTATCCGCTCTGGGCCAACACGTTTCTTGGCCCTGCCAGTCGGTTGAGCTGGCTGACCCCGAATGGTGTGACCATCACCTCTTTCGTGCTCTATCTCGCTGCGGCCTGCCTCATCGGGCGGGGCGGCGAGGGGGCGATGCTGGCGGTTGTGCTGTTGCCGCTGTCCTATGTGCTCGATTGTCTGGACGGCCAGTTGGCGCGGTTTACGGGGCAAAGCTCGGTGATCGGCGACTATCTCGATAAGACGCTGGATGTGCTGAAAATCGGCGTGATCAATGCGGGCTTTGCGCTGGCGGCCTACCGGACGAGCGGCGAGGTCATCTATGTCTTCCTCGGCATGTTCTCCTGTTTCGGCTTCCTGTTCCGCTATTATATCAAGCTCGAAACGATGTTCAGCGCGATCAACCATGACTCCGCCTATCTCGACAAATCACGCAAGCACAGGCACGCGCTTTATGCCGCGCTGGCCATCCAAAGCCGTGCGGACAAATCCTTGAAAGAGCATCTGCAATGGCTCTGGTTGCGTCATCACAGCGTGCTGGCTTTGGACGAGGCAGAGCATGTGACATTCGGGGCCGTGGCCATTGCCTTCGGGCGACCCGATCTGTGGCTGTGGCTGTTCGGTATCGGGCAGATGCTGATCGCACTGGTGCGGCTGGTTCAGCGCGGCCGGCAGATCATCGCGCAAGACGGATCGCTGACTTATCCGATGCGCAAATAATCCAAGCAGCCATTCACCCGCCACCAAGGAGTATCCCATGAAAGCTGTCATCCTCTTGGCGGGTATCGGAAGCCGCCTGCATCCGCTGACGCTGGATCGTCCCAAATCGCTGTTGCCGATGGCCGGTTCGACCACGTTGCACCACATGATCAGCAAGTTGCAGCGCAACGGCATCACCTCGTTCATCGTGGTCTGCGGGCATATGCAGGAGATGATCGAAGCCTATATCGGGGAAGCCTTTCCGGCGCTTGATGTCAGCTTTGTACGCAACGAGCATTATCTCGCCACCAATACCGGCTATTCGCTCATGTTGGCGCGGCCTGCGCTGGCAGGTGAAAGCTTTGTCAAGCTCGATGGCGATGTGATGTTTGATGAAGAGATCATCCAGCGCTTGATGGCCACTTCATCGGATGCCAGCGTGGTTTGTGTCGATCACACGGCGGTCAATGACGAGGTTATCAAGGTGATCTGTGATTCCGGGGGCCGGATTGCCCGGATCGGCAACCGCATTGCGGTGGATCAGGCGATCGGGGAATCCATCGGCATCGAAAAAATCTCGGCAGAGGCTGCCCCTGTCCTGTTCGACCGGCTGGAACAGATGATGCAGTCGAAAGAGCATTGGAAAGACTATTACGAGGTCGCCTATGACGACATTATCCAGGCCGGAGCGCGGTTTGTCCCGCTTGATATCACCGGCCTGAAATGGGTCGAAATGGACACCAACGAGGATTACCGGCAAGCCCTGCGCGATTTTGCCTGAGGCTTGCCGCGCCGGATCAGCATCCCTGTCCGGCGCGAATTGGACTTATTCGGAAATCGCGCTGGTCTGGTCGGTCTTGCGGTTATAGATCAGCGTGATCTTGCGGATCACGCACAGATCGAACCCGTCCCAGATCACCGAGGAGTTATCATCCTCGAACACGATTTTCAGATCCTGCACGCATTGGCTTCTGGAATGGGGGAAGCTCAAATCCCACGCCTCGCCATCGTCGATGATATGGCGTCCCAGAATATCCCTGCCCCAGGTGCGGGACTTGCTGGGCGACACATAGACCTCGCTGATCGAATAGCCGGTCTTGTTGACGAGCTGGAAATCGGCATTCTGGGCCAGACTTGTCCCGGAGGACAAAGCGAGGCCCGACAACACGACAATACAAAACGACAGCAGCGAAAATTTCTTGTTCATGGCTTAAATCCTGATCGGGAAGAGGGCAAACAATACAAACAAACAATCCCAATTTAACATGATTTTCAGGCTTGAAAAGCAAGACTCATGGTCAAACAAAAAATCCCTGTTCATAAGACGAACAGGCCTGCACGGCATGCCATATGACGGGCTGATTGACTCAACCCTCTTGATGCGCAAAACCATGCGGAAACAGGGAGTGGTGAACATGCGTCGACTTGTGTGGTGTCTGGGCTTTGTTGCGGCGCTTCTGGCGGGTGGTCCGGCCAATGCCGCCAGTTTCGATTGCGGCAAGGCCAAGAGCAAGCTGGAAGTGCTCATCTGTTCGACACCGGCGCTTAATGCCGCCGACGAAGCCATGGGGCAAGCCTATCAGGCGGCCAATGGCAGTTTCCCGGTCAAAGGGTTCGTACGGACCTCGCAGGCAATTTTTCTGGTCGACTATCGCGCTTGCATCAATGACAAGGCCAAAGACAAAGGGGCCGCAACCTGCATCGGTCTGGCGCAACGTCGCACAAACGAATTGCAGGAACTCTTGACCGATAAAATCTATGCCGACGGGATCACGGCCTATATGCCCGAAGATGCGGTGCTGCTGGTCGGGGAGCGTGCGGGCAAAGCCTATCTGAAAATCTTCGGCTCATGGATGCCCGATGCCTATCGGCCAAAACCTTTCCCCGATGGTTTTATCTGCAACGAGGAGTTTCCTCTGGTTCAATCCCCGGGCGGATTACAGCTCAAGGATGCGGATTGGGAGATCAAAATTTCCGAAACGCAGATCGATGCCGAATTCTATTCCTGCAGCCCGCGCAACGGGATCAGCGGCACGTTCAAACGGGTGCGGTGAACGGGTGAAATACAAACCTTTGGGTGCATTTTAAACGTTCGTGCACGCATTGGTCGTTGTGTCACACCTGCTATGTGGAAATGAATGGCTCAATATATCAAATTTCTGGATTTTTCATGTCTGCCGCGCCAAGACTGTGACCGAGTGATTCGACACGGTGAACAGGCATCCATCCCATGATAAGACGGCATTTTCTGGTTGCGCTTTCCTCGCTCGGTTTGGCGGGCTGTAATTTCGTTACTTTTCCCGATCCTCCCGTCACGCCGCGTGACAGCAAATTTCTGGCGTCGGTGCCGAAGGTCGAGGTCGAGCCGAATTATCTGCGCTATATGATCGACGATCCGACCGGTGAAGCGCCCGGCACAATTGTGGTCGATAGCACCCAGAATTTCCTCTATTTCGTGATGCCGGACCGCAAGGCCATCCGCTATGGCGTGTCAACGGGTTCCGAAGCTCAGGGCTGGAGTGGGGTGACCACCGTGGGCCAGAAGCAGGAATGGCCGCATTGGACCCCGCCCGCCGAAATGGTGGAACGCTGGCCGCATCTGAAGCCGACCGCTGCTGCCGGCGGTTTGACCGGCGGTCCGGATAATCCGTTGGGTGCGCGTGCCCTGTACCTCTACACCAAAAACGGCGACACGCTTTATCGCATCCACGGTACCAACGAGCCGGAAATGATCGGCCGCAATGTCTCGTCGGGCTGTATCCGCATGCGCAATATCGATGTGATCGACCTCTATAACCGCGTGCAAAACGGCACGAAGGTGATTGTGCGGGCCTGACGGTCAGGATGGTTAGCGATAATCATGATAGACAAAAACAAGCCGCTTGCCGAGCGAGTAGCACAAATTGAGCAAGATAAAGATCAGATAGGCGCCTGAAAGGTCGCCTATAAAAGTCACAAGCACCCAATAGACCGACTGGTCCGGCATGATGTTGGGAAAAAATATAAACAAGGTATGTGATATAACCGTGTCGACACTGGCCAGAATGACACTGAATTGGAATACGTCCAGAGCATTGATGCTTTTGAAGGCCACTTTCGGATTACGGATACCCGCAACCTTGCGCGACAGCATAGCCCAGACCATCAGAGCCAATCCGCAGGCAAGGCCCGAATGGGAGGCGACCATCATAAATTCGAACTCGTCGTCAAGACCTGTATCATCGAACAGACAATAGAAAATCAATGATCCAAATGTGATGCCCAGGCAGGCCCTGTAACCGTAAATCAGGGTACACATCAACCGCACCGCAGCGGGAGCAAAAAACACTGCCGCACGCTCATGGCTGTTGAACGGCACAAGAACATAAACCTGGAAACAATAAGCCAGTGTATAGATAACGCTGATGATTCCGATATCGGCAAAAAGTTTTTTCATTGTGCCGTGATGAACTGGATTCCATTTTGGAGGCTGTTGATAAATTCCTTGGTTCCGTCAGCCGCGCTTAACTGGCACTGTCCGTCAATCCAATCTTCCTTGATCAAATTCAATTCGCGCAAATCGGCCAGTTTGCGATAGGTCGAGCTGCGGCTGGTCAGATTGAGGTCGACCAGATCATTGGGTGTGATAATTTGGCCCGCGGCATTTTGCCGGACAATGATTTCCAGAAATTCGCGCTGATGACTATCCAGATTGACGATACCGTGCTTTCGCTCAAGCATATTGAGCATGCTCAACAGTCGTTCGGTGGCTTTAAGTGTGAGCATAATCAAATCCATTTTTAAAAGCATCTTTTTATAAACGGGTTCGCGCCAATTTGTAAGACCCAAATATTGGGAAAGTGCGCGGTTCCGCGGTTTAAGGCATAAAACTTGCTAGAAATGATCTGGTCTATGGCTGGTTTGCGCATGTGTCGGGGGATGTGATGGGGATCATCGGTATGGGGACAAGACAGGCCGTTGCCGACCAGCGTCCTGTTGGCGGTGCGCGTCAAATCCCGTTGCAGATCAAGAGTGGCACGGACCTGCCAAGCGTGGGACTCGATATTGCGCTTTCGGTTGAGGCCCATGCCGCCTTGCAGCAGATGCCGGCCAGCAGGGACAAAACCGACGAGCTGATTGCCTCATGGTTCAAGCATCTCTCGCCCGCCAATAGCGAGGCCGACAAGCGCGCCACCGCGGAAGAAGACCGCCACAAGCGTGCGGCTTTGGCAGCAGGGCGCAGTTGGTCCGATCCGGGCAGGCTGCCTGATCCGGTCAAAGAACCGGGCAGGAAAACCATAGAGGCCGCGGTCTCGATCATCGCGACCGACGAGATCCTGCAGGCTATGCAAGACAAGGATCACAAGCATGATCCGCAGCGGCCGGAGGACGGCTCTCAAGCCTGATGGAGTTGCTTGCCGACAGCCATTGCCTCGATGGCCTTGTGGTCCCATTCTATGCCCAAGCCCGGCATATCGGACGGCACAGCGCGGCCGTTTTCAATGGCCATACGTGAATGGGTAATCTCGTCAAGCTGCGGAATATATTCGACATATCGGCCATTGGGCACGGCGGCAGACAGCGAGACGTGCAATTCCATCAGGAAATGCGGGCACACCGCAACATTGTGCGCCTCTGCCATATGGGCGACCTTGAGCCATGGCGTGATCCCGCCGATCCGTCCGACATCGACCTGCACAATGGTGCAGGCCTTGCGGACCAGATAGTCTTTGAACTGGCTGATCGAATACATCGACTCACCCACGGCAATCGGCACCGAGGTCGAGCGGGTCAATTGCGCATGGGCTTCGACATCATCGGCATGCATCGGTTCCTCGAACCAGGCGATGTCGAGCTCCTGATATTGGCGCGCCCGCCGGATCGCCTCGGACAGGTTGAAGCCCTGATTGGCATCGGTCATGATTTCAAAAGCCGGACCCACGGCATCGCGCACGGCCGACAAGCGGGCGACATCTTCGGCCACATGCGGGCGGCCTATTTTGATTTTAGCGCCGGAAAAGCCCTTTTCCTTCACCGCCAAAGCATCTTCGACCAGAGCGGACGTTTCGATATGCAGCCAACCGCCTTCGGTGGAATAAAGCGGCACCGAGCGTTGCGCGCCGCCCGCCATCCGCCACAAAGGCAGCTTGGCGCGCTTGCAGCGCAAATCCCACAAGGCCGTATCAATCGCGGCCAGCGCAATCGAGGTCAGCGCGCCGACCGTGGTGGCATGGGTATGGAAAAACAGGCTGCGCCATATCCCTTCGATCTCCTCGGCCTCGCAGCCGATCAGACGCGGACAGAGATGGTCGTTCAGCAAAGCCAGCACCGACGAGCCGCCGGTGCCGATGGTGTAGGAATAACCGATCCCGACCATGCCGTCGGCATCGGTGATCTTCACCATCGGGGTCTCTTGCGAGACAAAGCTCTGGATCGCATCGGTGCGTTTGACCTTGGGCACAAGATCCACAAGCAAAACTTCGACATGTGTGATCCTGGCCATCGGACTCTCCAGCGGTTTTGTTCGGTTACTTCATCATCATTTTAGGAAGCCATAGCGTGATTTCCGGTATGAACGTGATCAGCCCCAGAGCCAGCATCAGCGGCACCAGCCAGGGCAGAATGGCCATGGTGGTGGCTTCCACCGACATGCGGGCCACACGCGCCAGCACATACAGCACCATGCCGAGCGGCGGATGCAGCAGGCCGATCATCAGATTGAGCGTAATCACCACCCCGAAATGGATCGGGTCGACCCCGAACTTGAGCAGCAAAGGCATCAGGATCGGCACCAGAATGGTGATGGCCGCCAGCGTGTCGATGAAGGAACCGACAATCAGGATCAGGATATTGACGAGGATCAGGAACACCCAGCGCTGGTCTGTCAAAGCCAGAAAGGCATTGCCCAGAACATCGGTCAATTTGGTGGCGGTCAACAGCCAGCCGAAAATTGCGGCCGAGGAAACGATGAACAAAACGGAAGCCGTGGTTTCAACCGTTTCAAAAGTTGCCTTGGCGATTGATTTCAGGGTCATGGTGCGGTAGCGGACAAGCCCGAGATAGAGTGCCCAGGAGCAAGCCGCAACCGCTGCTTCGGTCGGTGTGAACAGGCCCGCTGTCATGCCGCCGATCAGCAGCATCGGGGTCATCAAAGCCATCACAGCAGAGAATTTGAAGTACCAGTCGGCCCAGGTCAGGACGGCAATCACAAGGAAAGCCCCGATCAAAAGGGGCCATTCTGTAATAACAAAAATACCCCAGATCGCCGCACCGGTTGCCAGCACCACGGCGACCTCAATGCCCGATTTGATCAGTTGCGGCCATGAGAAGGAGGCATCGGATCCCCAATTGTTGCGGCGTGCAAAATAGGCCACGGTCAGCATCATC
>Ga0114972_10004664_pt1 | contig 10173 bp, 8 predicted proteins | sample M_140807_EF_Meta_FD_87354 | JGI IMG/M metagenome (GOLD analysis project Ga0114972, IMG submission 87354) | Freshwater microbial communities from Lake Montjoie, Canada to study carbon cycling - M_140807_EF_MetaG | ecosystem: Environmental > Aquatic > Freshwater > Lake | place: Lake Montjoie... | reverse complement strand
TGGGAGACGTGGCGCTGTACTCGCTGAGATAAAAGGGAAAATCAAATTGATCCAGTAGCGCAAAATCGGCGTCAAGCGATTTGGCGTACCGGTTCAGGCTGATGACATTGACGTTGTCTTTCATGCCAGCGATGAGAGCGGCGCTCAGATAATCGGCCTTTGAACCCAAGTACATGTGGTTCAAATCATATTTCCGGATGGAAGCCTTCCACTGGGAGAAATATTTCTTGGCCACGGTCGTCACAAAGGTATTCATGTCGGCTACGAACGCCGTATTTTGAGCCGAGACCGTGGCTGAGGTGGCAAACGGAGTCCAACCCGCGAATGACGTTTCCCAGGCGGTGTTCAGGTTTGTGATGGTCGAATACTTGTTTTTCAGAACGGTGACAAATGCCGCCTTGATCGCCCAGCTCGCGGAATCGAGCTTCAACACGGAAATCGGCATATCGATCTCACTGCCTTGGGTCCGGAAGGCGAGTTCGTTATCGGTCGTGTAGCCGATGACATTTACGTTCGTATTGAGGGAGTATCGCGCGACCAGCTTTTTGATCTGGGGGTCAATGGCGGCGGGAAAGTTGGAGTCGTATGGGTCCAACATTGTCTTGGTGGTGTTCTGCACCGCGAACCGCTTTGCCGACGGATCGGTGACAAGCTCCACCGTGAATGGCCGATTCGGGACGCTCCAAAGGTTGTAATCCACGTAACATCCGCTGGTGTTGAAGCCCCACTTAAGTTGCCGCTCGGCCGCGGTGGCGAGCCATTGGACGGAAGTGTCACCGTACTTACTGAAGATGTTGGCTCCCGTGAAATCGTAGGTCGCGATATCGGCCCCATTCCACGTGACGTTGGTAAGGAAGGGATATTCTGGATCTGAGGACTGCGGAAGCCAACTGAACATGTAGCCCCGATTCGTAACTCGAGTTGGTACGTTCGTCGCGGTGAGTCCGGCTAACCCCGAGCTGAAGAACAGCGTTCCGTCGGGGGCCAGGAAATACCACTTGTTTCGATACTTTGCCAATTTGAAATAGCCCGACGCATTACTAAGATTTGGTCCGGTGCTCCAACTGCCGATTGGTGTGCGGTCCGGATAGGTAGGCGTGTTTGAGAGATCCGCGCCTTCATTGACTAGTCGAGAAGTCAGGTCATTTACCGACGAGATTTGGCCCGGCACATTGCCCCAGGTGCGTTGACCAAAGCGGTCAACAGTCCCGGTCAACACATCAACCCAAGAGAACGCCGGGGCCAGGCAAATATTGTCGAAGGACATCGTGACGGCAGCGGTCGGCTTTCGCAGGTAGATTCCGATTTTGCGGATTTGATCGAGGCGGAAGGCCTGGGGAAGATTGGGTTTAGCGAGGTTGAGGCCGTTCATGTACAGCGGCAAACCCCGGAGACCGTAGTTGGCCGCCACATCCTGGTTCAGCACCAAGGCGCAGGGCCGCGTTTCGCCGGGTTTTACGTCAAAATACGATTCCAGCTTCTTCCCGGCGGAATCAGTAACCACAAAATTGAATCGCTGGATCGCAGAGCTATAGTTGGTGGCATCGATGCCGATGAGGCCAGAACTTGAAATATCTGCGTACTGGGAGAAAACTTAGCTGAACCCTGGGTAGCCCGTAGGAGCGACATTCATCGCCGCGAGCAAGGCGCTGTTTCCGTCGGTAACGCCTTGGGAAGATTGGGTCGCCGTAGCCAAGGTGACTTCCAAGGTCGGCTTCACGAAATCAGAGGCCGATTCGAAAGAGGTGACAGATTGAGCGTGAGCGATGCCCAACCCAATTGAAAGCGATGTGGCGAGACGCCAATACCAGTTCATGCCTGGAAGTCTACAAAGAATGCTGACACTTCAACGAGTGACACTCTAAATATTCGATGTGTTGCTTACATTCTCGCTGAAAATTCCATCAGCCATTTTTGAGATTGCATTTGCCCTCATGTCGGCAAAATGGTCATCGAAAATTAAGAAAACCCAGTCCAATCGGGCTGGGTTTCTATTCGTCAGATGCCCTGGTTAAAGCAAATTGCCCGAAGACTCGTAGCTTGCATCAAGGAACTGCCCAATAAATTTGGACAACTGCTCCTCGGTGGTAGTCGGGTTCAAAGCGATGAATCGGAAGAAGGTGCCGGTTTGAACGGTGCCCTGCTTCAATTCACTCACGAACAAATCATTCATGAGCGGAATTGGTGCGTCGGTGAACCCGGAGGGTCCACGATAAGTGTACGCGGCTATGCGCTGAGAACCGTTATAGCTGGTGGTGATGAAGGTCACGGGAACGCTGCCGCGCGTCTTGGTTTCCACTTTCTTGACGCGCTGCCCAACCAGTTCGCTGCCTTGGGATTGGAAGCACACGCGCGGGTCGTGGAAGCTGTCGGAATTGTTACTGTGAATGACGACGGTGTCGAACTGGGCCTTTCCGTTGTCAAACACGCGACAGACGATTCCGTACGGATTCAGCGTCTCGTATGTGATCGGGTCCATCTTATAGCTTTGCTGCGGATTGGCCGAGCCACGAAAGTCGAAATCGGCCACCTTGGTCGGCACCCGTTCTTCTATCCAGGCCTCATTGCGATTCTGAGCGATGCGAGGGGTAAATGTCGCCGCCAAACCCACTGCTAAGAGGAGAGTTCCGAGTATTCCAACCGCAATTTTGAAGTTCATGTCTTATTCAACCGTGCCTGTTTTAGGGTGAGTTCCTGAGTCCTAGTCCCCGTAGCTGATAGTTACTTCCAACCGAGGGCTCGGCAGACCTTCTGGAGGACGATGAAGCAGATGATGAGCGAGAGGTAGCCGCTGTAATCGTGAAACTGGTGTCCGGCTTCGTCGCCAAACGAGTTGCCCACCATACCAATCATGGCGATACGCAAACCATTGGTAAGGATGGCGAGCGGAAAGATGAAGATGGCTAGAAAGAGGTTTGCCCACCACTTCAGATCGGCAATGAGGACGAAGAACACCATCAATGCCATTAGCGAGATCATTAGCTTCAAACCGCTACAGGGAGCCCCCACGTTCATCTGGAAGTGGCTAAGCAGAATGGTGGTCGAGTCGGCTTCGTAGATGTCGTAGCCCAGAGCTTTTAGTACCTGAACCGACATTGCACTTGAGATGATCTGCATCGGTTGCGTAAACCGATCAATGATCTGCGTCCAAACGGGAAGCGCAAAGAAGAGGTACAGGACGGCGGGAAGAGTGGCCCACGCCATTCTCCAGCCGGCTACCGAAGCGACGCTGAGTCCAACGGCCAAGACGAAGGCTCGGGCGAGCATAACATCATTGGAGGTCCGACTGGCCACAAACGCTACATAGCAGATGGGCAGAATGAGCACCATCGCGAGAATGGAGGGCTTGATCGCGATAGATCTAAGGCGTTCCCACTTGTGGATTAAGATGTATCCAGCCAGGAAAGGCACCAGCACGCCATGACTGTATGCAGAATCGTTCTTGAACCAGAGGCCCGGTAACGTCTTCAGCAAGGACCAGAAAACGAACGTCAAGATAGCCGCCAAGGCAATGGCGTACGGAAAACCGGCTGCCGACGTTATTTGGCTAAAATCGAACCGCTTTGGCGATACTTTGACTTCGGATGACACCGTTTCCGGCGATATAGCTGCTACTTGTTCCAATGTAATTCCGCCGACGCGATCCTCTCTCAAGAATAACACAAGCGATAAACCGGATGTTCCCAATTCAGAGAGCGAATCTGTACCGTAAAAGGGGAAATTTGGGCCAATCCTAGTGAGTGGGAAACCAAAATCGAGCCTGAACTGTCTTGAATACGGAGACAATATTACGGTGAATCCCTCCCGAGAGGTAGCCTATCGACTCCGAGCAACATGGATACGACACGCGGACAAGGGACAGAATCCTCTTTTAAGGACTTAATCGGGATTATCTGGCGGCAAAAATGGGTGCTGGTCATCACCCTAGCGGCTGCGCTTTCGCTCGCCGTTGGATTTATGTTCGTGATTCAGCCCATGTACCAGAGTTCGGTGCGCGTGGTGCTGCAGGGGCGTACCAATTCCTCACAAATGTTCCAGGATCGAAACGATCCATTGGCAGGCTTGGCTCCGATGCCGGCCGATGACGTTCCCACCCAGATCGAACAGATCCAAAGCCAATCCATCCTCGGCGATGCGCTTCAGAAGGTTGTAGCGGCGGACCCGTCCCTCACCCCGAAAAGCGTAGAAGACGTTTCGGTAACGGCGCGCCAGATTGGGCTCACCAACAGTGTAGAAGTGCTGGTCACTTCGCCAAAAGATATTTTATCTCAACAGATTGCGGCGCAAATTCCGGAGTCGTTTAAGGAGGCCGTACAAGCACGATCGGCCGAGAAGTTTAACCAGGGTGTTAACTTTGTCGGCATCAAACTTGAAACGCAACAAGGTGCCTTGACGCAAGCCGAGAAGGACCTGGATACCTTTCGGAAGTTGAAGGGGCTATCCGCCTCTCCGACCGAGGCCAGCGAACGGTCCGCCCAAAGTTTGAGCGCCGAGCAGCAACTGACCACGGCCGAGGCCGATTTTCAGGCGGCGAAAGAAGCGTACGATTCGCTACTAGCCGCGCGGAAGCTGCTGCCCGCCCGAATTCCGAATGCCACCATTCAAGAAAATTTGACCGAGAAGCAGATGGCCCGGCAGCGCATCTCGGATTTAGAGGCTAAGCGACAATCTTTACTCGTCACCTATCAGCCAACTTCCCGCGAGGTCCGTGAAGCCGATGCCGAAATAAGAAAAGCAAGGGAATACCTTACTACTCTCCCTAAGGTATTGGATAACCAGCTCACTGTGCGGAATCCGCTAATTGACAGTTACGATCAGCAGATCCAATCGGCCAAAGCAAATATGGTGGGAGCAGCCGCCCGGGTTACCGAGCGAACCCTCTACTTCGCCCAGATGAAGAAGCGGGTAGACGAATACGGAGCGTTCGTGGCTGATCTTTCCCGGCTGCAGCGGGACATTGAACTTAAGCGGGCAAGCGTCCAGCAGTTGACGACCCAGTTGAACACCCTCAACCTTTTCATCAACCAAGTATCGAATCCGGTCATTGTGATTCAGACGCCAACCGAAGCCGTGAAGAGCCGGCCCAATCCGCCGCTATACGTGGCGATTGCCCTCTTCGTCGGAACAATTTTGGCGGGCGCAATTGCCCTGGCTAAGGACCGGCTGGACGACAAGGTGAGCAACCTTGATCAGGCGTTTCGCATTACCGGTGCCCCGGCTCTTGGATACGTGCCGCCGGTAGCGAAGGGTGGTAGAAAGTCCACTTCCATTGATCGCAACACGCTCAAAGCCTTGCCGGGGCGCACCCAGGAGAACTACCGAATCGTTCGATCAAACGTGCTTTTCGCGCTGAAGGATGGCAAGGAAAAGTCGGTAGTCGTGACGAGTACCGGCGTCGGCGAAGGTAGCGAGGATGTGGCGGCCAACCTGGCGCAAGCACTGGCGTCGTCAGGAAAATCGACGGTGCTCATCGATGCCAATCTGCACCAGCCCAGTCAGCACACACGATTTGGGTTACCGGAGGCGCCCGGCCTCAGCAACGTACTGGCGGGAGCGAGTGTTTTGGCGGACGTGGTTGTGGAGACCGGCATTCAGGGTCTCTCATTCATTTCGGGTGGCGCATCCGAGATGGCAAGTGGCGATTTGGTTGGCTCGGAGCATATGGAGGCCATCCTCGCGGAACTCGCGGCTAAGTACGACATTATCATCATCGCGGCGCCATCGATGTCGCCACGCTCTGACGCGCTGGCCCTTTCATCGATTGCTGATGCCGTGGTGTACGTGGTGAAGCCCGGCCACACGAACAAGAGCACGATGAAATACTGCATGGATCTCCTCCGCCACACCCGCGCACGATTGGTCGGGCTCGTGTTTACGGATACCGTTTTTGCCTCTGAGTAATTGATTTACGACCATGAGAAAGATCTGCGTTTGGATGGCGATGTTCTACGTCCTCTTTACGCTCGGTATGCCTGACAAGCCGCAAATTACCCAAGCGATCACCGGTCTTCTAGCCTTTACATTTCTGCTGTCCAAAGTGGAGAAATTCTCATTGCGGTTGCCGACTGGAATCATTGGCGCGCTAATTGCTTACGGCGCTTGGACTGGGTTCAGCATGCTCTGGACATCGGACCTCGCGATCGGCTTTTATACTTTTTGGCGGCTTTCCGTCGTCATCATGTTTGGCTATATCGTTTGGAATATTGTCCAGACCGAAGACGATGTCGCAATACTTGCGCAGGGCTATATTTTCGGAGCCATCATGGTGTTTGTTTCGCTTTACCGGAACGTGCAAATGGGTAAGGGGGCTTTAGGGGCAGGTTCCGGAGGGCAGATGAGATATTCGGCTCAAGACCTTCAGCCGAATGCAGTCGCCTGGATCTTCGCATTCGCTGCTGGCCTTGCTTGGATGCTCATCATCTGGAACCGACCAACCAGTAAGGTCTTCTTGCCCGTAAACTATGCGATGCCGATCATCGCGATTGTTGGAACGTTGTACACCGGATCTCGGGGTGGTTCCATTGCGCTAATTCTCGCCCTCAGTCCCATTGTTCTGTATATTTGGAAGCGTCCGGTAGGCGCGGCGCTCTTGGTCGGCGGCTTATTCATGGTCTTGCCGTCGATTCTGGTTTCCGAGAAATTGCAAGGGAGTATCAGCCGAATTTCGAATGCGGCTTCCAGCGGTGAATCCGATGGATTCTCTGGACGTATTGATCTTTGGCGCGCGGCGATCGAGTTGGCCCTGCAGAACCCATTTTTAGGCACGGGAGTAGGCGGATTCAATCAAGGATCGTCGGACTTGGCCCTTAATACGACAAGTGGTGTGAATGGCGCACACCAAGCATTTCTGGCGGTCGTCTCGGAGACAGGACTGATCGGCCTAACTCTGTTCTGTATCTTGTGTTATCAAGTTTACGCGACCCTTCGACGGGTGCCAGCAAACATAAAGCCAACATGCTATGGTATCGGTTTGGCGCTCGTTTCGGTCCTAATGTTCTCTCACCAGCAAACGAACCACATCGTTTTGTTCCCGGTGATCACGCTGATGGCGGCGGAAGTTGTAACTCGACAATCTGCCGAGAAGGAACGGCAGTTGTCGGTAAATAAGGCGATCGCGATCGCGCAACCCCAGTCCTAATGATTCTTCAAGACAATTTATTGCTCCATTCTTTTGGCGTGGAGTCAACGAAATTATGGGGTAATCGAGGTTGACCGAAGCGGATTCTACGCCACCATCTGCGATGAAGAAGCCGAGCCTGCGGCGAAACTTTAGCTGGGTCTTTATTGGGCAACTGATTTTCACCGCCACAAATTGGCTCACCACCGTACTGTTGGCAAAGATGGGTGGTTCGGCAACGGTCGGGCAGTATTCCACCGCCGTGGCAATTGTGCTACCGGTGATGTCCATGACGCAGCTGATGCTGCGGAGCGTTCTCACTACGGATAGCAAGAGCGACTATCGGCTCGGCGATTACCTCATGCTGCGAATCATCAGCACGGTAACCGCCATATTGGCGATCACGTGTCTGTTGTATACGGGCCAATACACCCCAATCGTGGCGATGTGCATCATTTGGTACGCGCTAACCCCGACTTTAGACGGGATTGCGGATATTTTTCAGGCATACCTGCAAAAGCATGAACAGATGACCCGCAATGGCATCTCGCAGGCAGCCCGAGGCTTACTGAATATCGTATTGCTCGGCGCCGTTTTTGCGGTCACGCACGATTTGCCCCTTGCCATCTTGGCATCCGGTATTTCTTCGCTCGTGATCCTAGTGGGATTCGACCTACCAAATTCAGTTCGCCTAGCGAAAACGTTGGAGGCGCACGGCGAGTTGCCGCCCGGTCTCACTTGGAAAAGTATGGTCACCCCAAGGTGGCATCCCGACGTGATGAAGCAGTTGTTCATCTTGGCCTTGCCGCTGGGAATTTCTGTAGGATTGACTACCCTTAACATGTTCGTTTCCCGACTGTTCGTGGTCAAATTCCTGACGGAAAGTGATGTCGGAATTTTCTCTGGCATCACCAATTTGATGAATTTAGGCAGCCAGGGTCTTCTTACGATCAGCACAACGATAATGCCCCGTCTGGCCTCGTACCGCGAGTCGAGCGATCTTCCTTCGTTCATGGGCCTTATTCGTAAATTTGGCCTTATTTCGGTGGGCTTCGGCATCTTTGCCTTGGCGGTTGCGGCCGTATTCGGGGAGCCCATTCTCGCGGCCTGTTTCCGGCCAGAATTTGCCCTCCACAACGACGTTTTTGTGCTGACCATGGCCGCTGGGCTGCTGTTCTACATATCTCTCCCGTTCGGCACCGCGTTGACGGCACTACGCGTCTTTAACAGCCAACTTTGGTCGTCTGGAATGGTCACGGTCTTCGCGGTAGCCAGTGGTTTTGTGTTGGTGCCGATGTACGGGCTTAGAGGCGCAGCCTACGTTACGATCATCGCGATGGCGGTTCGTTGCATTGTGCTCGCGGTGCTTTTCTACCAAAACCGCAGCATCATTCGACCGAAGCCCGCAGCAACCTGATTCGCGACCATAATATTCGCGATGACGATCTCCTCCATCCTTCGTTCCATTCGCGAGCGGCAGCACCGGTCAACCGATCCGGTGGGCTGGGCGCGATCTCTGGGCGTCAACGTCGGCAAAGATTGCCGATTTCTGGGGATCGACGAGCAAACCTTTGGCACGGAGCCGTATCTGATCACCATAGGAGATCACGTAACGCTAACGAGCGGGGTCACGTTTGTGACGCACGACGGCGGAGTTTGGATCTTCCGCGATGAGCATCCAGAAATCGATGTTTTTGGCCCAATCAAGGTTGGCAACAACGTGTTTATCGGTAAACACTCGATTATTTTGCCAAATGTTGAGATCGGTGACAACTGCGTTATCGGCGCACATGCTGTCGTATCGCGAAATATTCCTTCCAACTCAGTTGCGGTAGGTGTGCCAGCAAAGGTCATTCGAACCAAGGAAGAATACTGGAAAGGAGCCTCCGCAAAAGCTACGTACATCCGCAGCCTAGATGAGGATGCGAAACGGAAGTATCTGCTTGATATGTTTTCTAAACCGAAGAACTCGGAGTAGAAGCCGCTTCCGATACCGAGGAATCAGGCGGGGTGAGGCCGGCGTGGGCGAGGGCTTTGCTGGCGAGACGCTCGGGATCGGTATCCATGCCGGGATATTTCACGTAATCGAAACTGCCGCGATACGATACGATTCTTTGCGGATCTCCCACCACCACCGCTCGGGGCGGAACGTCGGACCGGATGACGGCGGCAGCTCCTATCAACGCGTCCTCACCGATGCTGATTTTGCCGATAAGGACAGCATTTACGCCAATATCTACACGATTCCCGATGTTAGGAGCACCTCGCTTGGCACCCCGACCAGCGGAGCCGATGGTGGTTCCCTGCCGCATATTGCAGTTTGAGCCAATCTTTCACTCGTTGTGCAGGACGGTCATGCCGCAGTGCCAGATGGCAAAACCCGGGCCAATTTCCATTTTGGGCGGAATGCGGATGCCGTACTTCGTCTCCATCCTTCGCGAGAGAAGCGTGATAGGAAGGCTCCACAGCTTCCGTAAAATCGGAGATTTGGACCCGCCGAGGTAGTGGACGAACCGGTAGGTGGCGATGGGCATGAACGCCGGATTTTTGGCCCACGTCATGAAGCCGCCCCGCTTATCTTTGAATTCGTACCGACGAAAGTCGGATTGAATGAGAGCCCACATCGCACGCCATCGAGCCAACATATCCGGGAGACAGTTTAGCTGGTTCCGACGGTATACACAGGATTCAACTTATGGAAGGTTTATTGACCAAGCTGGGTCCGCGCCCCAAAATCGTGTTTGTGAATCACCACTTGGGCTCGGGCGGGGCCGAGCGGGTGATTAGTAATATGGCCAACTACTGGTCTCGAGCCGGCGCCGAAGTTACCATCCTTACCTTTCTCGATGAGCCATCGTTTTATCCGCTGGACAAGGAGGTTCAGCATGTCGCGGCCGGGATGGCCGAGCCTTCGGGGAACCCAATTAAGGGAATCCACCAAAACCTGCGTCGCGTAAACTGGCTACGCAGCGAGTTTAGGGCACGTAAGCCAGACGTGGTGATTTCTTTTATCCACAAGAACAACGTGAAGTCGATTTTGGCCGGCCGCGGACTGG
>Ga0114972_10004663_pt1 | contig 10174 bp, 7 predicted proteins | sample M_140807_EF_Meta_FD_87354 | JGI IMG/M metagenome (GOLD analysis project Ga0114972, IMG submission 87354) | Freshwater microbial communities from Lake Montjoie, Canada to study carbon cycling - M_140807_EF_MetaG | ecosystem: Environmental > Aquatic > Freshwater > Lake | place: Lake Montjoie... | reverse complement strand
TCGGCGGGTTGCGCGGGACCGGTGGCGACACCGGCAGCGTTTTTCGGAATGTACGTGAGCGTGGTCCAGTCCTTGGGCGCGGCGGGCTTGAAGGTGATATTACTGCCGCTCCAACCGGCGGCGTAGTCGCCCGGGAGCACGGTGTTTTTGGTCTCAAGATACGTGAGGTCGCGACGCAGCGCGCCGATGAAGACGAGCCGGTTTTTAAACATACTGAAATTACCCGCCGTCATGATGTGCTTAAATTTGGTGATATTGTCGGCGCTGTTGTCTTTGCGCGTGGCGTCGAGGACGCGCTGGGGCGTGACGTTGGTGACGGTGCCGTCGGTATTGCGCAACGTGAGCGAGCCGAGGTTGGTGTTGTAGAAATCACGACCGCCTTGATTCATGTAGAGGCGGTACCAGAGTGCGGTGCTGGCTTGAGAAGCGTCCCAATAGCGGGCGTCGGGGCCGATGCTTTGCAGGGGCAGCAAATAAAGGTAGCTGCGCTTGGCTTGGAGCTGATCATTGAGACCGCCGCCGACAGCGAGCTGGAGTTTACCGATCGGCGTTTCTTTGATGTAAGCGGCGGATGCGCGGAGACTCTTGAGCTCGTAGTTGCGGAGATTTTGGTAATCCCAGAATTCGCTGTAGGGTTGTTTAAAGTTTGGGTTGGCGGTGCCGTTGGGGAGATTTTGCGTGATGTCGATGTAAACGGTGTTGGCGCCGCGGTTGATCGCGTTATTGCCGTCGATTTTTACTTTGTTGGTATCGCCCGCGATTTCGAAGAAGAGCGAATCACCGATGCGGTGGCTGAGGGTGAGGGCGAAGTCTTTGGCGACTTGGGCCTGCGTGGGTTTGCCGCTCGTCCAGAGATTGGTGGTCGATTGCGAGGGAACTTTGAAACCGACGGCGCCAGCGAGGGCGTTGTCGTAGCGGCCGGCGGGAACTTCGAAACCGTCGATCATCGGCTGGCCGGCGTAGCTCACGCTGGCGCTGGTGATGGCTTTGCCGCCGATGAAATTGCGGTTGGCCGCAGTACCGTTGCCTTGCGCGCCTTTCGTGCGGAAGACGTTGGCGAAATTAAGGACGTTACCCGTGCCGAAGGCCGTGGGATCGTAAACCCAGAGGGGCGAGAACTGCGGATTGGCGTTGTTGGTGCCGTAGCTGATACCGGCGGCGGCTTGCTGCGCGGCGGTGGGGGCGTTGGCGGGCAAAACGGAGTCGACGAAAGTGGTCTTGCCGTCCCAGGCGGACACTTGATCGGTGAGAAAGGTCGGGAACGTTTTCTGTTTGGTCTCGGCGTATTCGCCTTCGGCGCGGAGCGTCGTGGCGTTGGTGAGATTATACGTGCCCGCGAGGAAGAGGGCTTTCTTACGGCGCCACTCGTTTTCACGGTAGGTATCGGCATCTTCCATCATGCCGGCGACGCGGATGGCGGCCTTATCGTTGAGCGGGCGATTCAGATCGAGGGTGCTGCGATATTTTTGCCACGAGCCGAGCTGCACTTGGACTTGGTTAATCGTCTTGGTGGTGAGCGCTTGCTTGGTCACGGCGACCGGCGTGCCGCCGAATTGGGCGGCGCCGAAGAGAATGGCGTTGGGGCCGCGGGCGAAGTCGAAACGGTCGAGCGCGTAGCTGTCGGTGTTGTGGTTAAATGGGAAGAAATTCCGCATCGGGTAATTTGATTCACCGGGAGCGGCGCCTCGGATCGTAATGTTGAGCGCGGGCGAGAAACCGAAGCCTTGGTCGACGTTGTTGCCAGGATTATAGGTGGTATTAACGGACCACTCCATGGCTTGCGTGAGATCGGTGATGTTGAAGGCGTCGAGAAATTCTTTAGTCAGGACTGAGTAAGCGACGGGCGTGTCCTTGAGATCGGTGTTGAGACGGCCGCCGGCGAGGGCGCTGGAAGCCACGAAGCCTTCATCGCGGCTGGTGTTCACCTCGAAAGGCGAGAGTTTGACCGTGGTTTCCGGGGCGGCTGGGGCGGAGGGCGCGGGCGCGACTTGGGCGTGGGCCAAGTTTAAAGCCAAAGCGACGACGGCGAAACTACCGATGCGGTTAAGCGTGAGAAAGCGCCGAGCCTTCAGGAGCGACAAACGTGAGGGGCAATGATGCAGGTTCATAGGGTTTTTTGGTAAAACGGTAAGGTTGAAAACGATGAGTCGAAGCAGAGATCGATCAGAAGACTGACGGGGGTAACGGGGTTTAAAAACTCCGGCGAGGTAGCTGAACTTGCATGGAATAAGATTCTAATAATGTTTTCGACACCTTTAATGCGTTAACGTAACGCAACGCTATGCCGCCCCCTACCCTTCGCCAAATCGCGGCCCTGGCCGGCGTGAGTTCCATGACCGTATCACGCGCCATTGTTGGCCGCGGCCGGATCGCCGAGGCCACCCGTCAACGCATCGTGCAACTAGCCCGCGAACACGGATACACGCCCGATCCGGAGATCGCGAAACTGATGCACCATCTCCGCGGCCGGCGCGCCCAACGCTTCCAGAGCCTGATCGTCGGCTTGTCCACGCGTCAGGCCGACGACCCGGAAGTCTATTTTCGCCTGATCAGCCGTGGCGCCAAAACGCGCCTCGCCGAACGTGGCTACGGTTTTGACCTCATGCATATTCCGTCCAACCCAGCGGATTGGCCCAGTCTGCAACGCACGCTCAAAAGCCGCGGCGTCGAAGGCATTTTGATTTTACCGCAAGCCGCGCCGATTGATCTCACGCAACTACTCGATTGGAGCCAATTTTGCGTCGTCGCCGCCTCCGCCAGTGCGACGCTACCGGGGGCGCACCGCGTCACGCCACACCACTTTGCCAACATGCTCTTGTTGTGCCGCACGCTCGCGCAGCAAGGCCACCGTCGCCTCGGTCTGGTGATCGCATCGGATCACGACCGACGCACCGAGCACGGTTTCACCGCCGGCGTCACGTGGCACGGGCTCAACGAGGCCGCGCATTTCGTGCCGCCTTACATCGGCCACCAAAGTAATCCAGCCGAGCTGCGCGCCTGGTTCGCGCGGGAAAAACCCGATGTGATCATCACGAGCCAACTGAGCACCGCGCGTACCTGCGCCGCCCAGCTCCGCTGCAAGCTCCGTGGCCCGGTGCGCTTCGTGTGCACCAGCCGCTTACCCAGCCGCTCCGCGCAGATCGCCGGCATCGACGAACGCCCGGAACTGATCGGCGCCGCAGCGGCCGATCGACTCGCCAGCATGGTCGAGCGCCGTAAACCCACGCTCGCTCAAGCCCTGCAATCCACTCTGCTCACAGGTCGCTGGGTCGATTGAGCTGCGCCGAAACGCGCGCCCAACTCACTTGGTCTCATAAAAAGGCGCGGGCAATTTAAACGTCCGCTCCGCAAAGCCACCCGCCAAATCGCTCTCCTGGTCGCCCACGTTGGCGATGATGACGCGGCCGGCGGCTTGGATTTTTTTGCGCGTTTCAGTTTTAAATTGCTCGGTCGTGATTTTGGCAGAGTCCGGTTTAAACCAGAGCGCCGCGTAGTCGCCGAAACCCTCGGCTCGCAAATTTTTCTCGGTACCCGGCCGATCACGTTCTCTTCGACCCGTGATAAAAATCACCTCCACTCCGAGCACGTGCGCCGCCTGAAAAAACTCGCACACAGGCGCGATGGCGGGCGCCTCGCCGCGCGCGACCCACGCGTCCCATTCTGCCGGCAAGTAGCCGAAATCAAACGCCCGCATATGGGAAATGTTGGAGAGCGCGGTCTCATCAATATCGAGCACCACCGCGAGCCGTTCGCCGGGCTTACGCCGCGCGACGCGCTCAAGCACATAAGCCTGGGCCGGCGCCACCGCCGCTTTGAGGTCGGTCCTATAAGCGCCCGTATCCACATAGGCCACAATCTCGGCCTTAAGCGACGAGAGATTACGCGGCTCGGCCGCTTGCAGCGCGAACCCCAGACCCAAAATCAAAAACAACAAAATCTTCCTGAAAAAATTACACCGCATCGCTCTACTCAAACACACCTTAGACCTAATTCAATCTTGGTCGTTTTCATCTTGGGGACTAGTCCGGCCTCCAAGATTGAGATGATTCCGACCACATAAAATCGCAGCAAAATTTTAGCCTAAATCGCAGTAGTTCTGACTTGGACTTAGCCTCCGCGCTCGGTTCAGCTACACCCAACCCCGCACCCCTTGAATCGCCGTACCTTCCTCGCCTCCGCTTCGGCCGCCGCCCTCGTCACCGCCCTCCGCGCCGCCGCTCCCGCCGGTCGCGCCCCGCGCATCCTGCTTCGCTCCTCTTGGCAGGTCGTCAACATCGGCGACATCGCCCACACGCCGGGCGTCCTCGCGCTCATCGAAAAATATCTCCCGACCGCCGAAGTCCGCCTCTGGGCCTCCGCCGATCTCTCCGAGGAAGTGATGGCGATGGAGCATCGTCGCTTCCCGCAGTTGCAGATCGTCAAGGGCACCATCGGCGCCAAGGGCCAGGCCTCCAACCCCGCCCTCGCCGACGCGCTCGTGTGGACTGATTTTCTCCTGCACGGTTCCGGTCCGTCGCTCGTCGCCGCCAAAGACCTCGCCGCCTTCGCCAAGCACGTCGGCAAGCCCTATGGCGTGTACGGCATCACCCACGGCTCCTTCCTTTCCGCCGGTGACGATCGCGCGGTCATGGACGGCGCACGCTTCGTCTTCTTCCGCGACGAGGTGTCGTTGCAACTCGCCCGCACGCAAAACCTAAAAACCCCGCTGCTCGATTTCGCGCCCGATGGCGCCTTCGCCTGCGATCTCGCCAATGACTCCGCCGCCGATGCGTTTCTCGCCGCGCACGACCTCGCGCCCGGCCAATTTCTTTGCTGCATCCCGCGCTTGCGCTACACGCCGTATTGGCTGATCCGCAACACACCGAAAGACGAAAAACGTCACGCCCATAACGAGGCCAAGAAAGCCGCCGACCACGCCCCGCTCCTCGCCGCCATAAACGCCGTCGTCCGCGAGACGAAACTGAAAATCCTCCTTTGTCCCGAGGACAAAACTCAAATGGCCGTCGGCAAGGAAATGCTCTACGACCAACTCCCCTCCGATGTGAAACCGCGCGTCGTCTGGCGGGAGACGTTTTGGCTCACCGACGAAGCGCTCAGCACGTATCGCCGCAGCGCCGGCCTTTTTGGCCACGAAATGCACAGCCCCATCATGTGCATCGGCCAAGGCATCCCCGCCATCGTCTGCCGCTGGGCCGAACAAACCACCAAAGGCGACATGTGGCGTACCATCGGGCTCGGCGATTGGCTTTTCGATCTCGATCAACCCGAGCAAGCCCAACGCGTTCCCGCCGCCGTGCTCGCGCTCGCTAAAGACCCGGCCGCCGCCCGCGCCCAAGCCGCCCGCGCGCGCACCGTCGTCGAGCGCTACCAGCGCGACACGATGGCCGTCCTCGCCCGTCAATTCACCTGAGTTTCCGATGCACCGCGCCCACCGTTTGCCCGCGCTGATTTTAAGCGCGTGCTTCGCTTCAACACTCGTAGCCACACCCGTCGCCGACCGCGTCAACATCGTCACCACGACACCCGGCTGCGTCGCCTTTTGGGATTTCGTGCAACGCGAAGCCGACGGCGCGCACCGCTTCACCGCGCGCGTCCCGGCTGGCTCATACAACACCTACGCCCTCGATGCGGGCAACTACGTCCACGATTACTGGGGTGAAGGCCGCATCGCGACCTATGCCGATTTCCCCTTGCTCGGTCGCGGCCCGTTCGGCCAAGCGATCCGCATCCGCCAAGAAACCGACGCCACGTTTCGCCCGCTCCTCTACGTCCCGCGCGCCCGCCTGCACGATTCGCCCCTCGATCTCAAAGGCCCGGATCAATCCGTCACCGTCGTCGTCTGGGCCATCCGCGAGAGCGGCAACCACGCCCTCGCCGGCATCTGGCACGAAGGCACCGACCTGAAACAAACCGAGACCGCCGGCATCAAAAAAATCGAACGCGGCCAGCGCCAATACGCGCTCTTCGCCGGCCTCAACCAAACCGGCGCCGCCTGCGGCCACATCTCCGAAAACGGCGCGAGTTCCTTTCTCAATCGCTACGCTCTCCACAAAGCCAACTCCGCCGCCATCGCGCCCGCCGTGCCCGCCGATTCAACCGCCGCCGTCCTCGACGCCGCGTGGCAATGCTTCGCGATGACCTACAACCACGCTACGCATGAACTCACCGGCTGGCTCAACGGCGACGCCGGCGACCGTTGGCTCGAAAATCCGAAAACCGACCCGCTCATCAAATCCGCCTACAACGCGTGGCTCCAAGGCCGCCTCCACCGTGAGCCCGGCCTCCAACCCGGCGAAGACCCGACGTTTCCGCGCGACCAATTTTACAACCCGCCCGAGGATCAGCTCGTCTCCACGAAAATCCTCAGTTCCTCGGCCGACGAACGCGTCGAGCTCCGCGAGTTCCGCTACACGCGCATCGCGGTCACGCTGCGCCGTGGCGCCGACGGAAACTTCGTCGAAACCGCCCGCGACCTCGCCGCGCTCCGGCTAAACCCGTGGTGGTTTTCCCACGACCGCCTCTACACCCCCGCCAACGACGGCACCGGCGGCCCCTTCACGATCGGCCGCGTGATCCACAGCTCGCGCGGCGTCGGCTTCACCGGCTGGATCGGCGGCGTAGCCGTCTTCAACCGCGCGCTGCGCGCCGACGAGCTCCGCGCTCTCAGCGCGCTCCGTCAACTCCCCGTAATCACCGCCGTAGCTGTGCCGTAAAAACCTCGCACCCCGCCCGCGCGATTTCCAAGATCATCACGCTTCCGCAAACCCCTTCCCTACTATGTCCCTGCTCCGCGCCTGCATTCGCCCCGGTTTCGTTGCCACCTTCGCGCTCCTCGCACTGGTTTCACTCACGCCCGCGCTGCGCGCCGCAGCCGCGCCGAAAAAATTTGAACCCAACTGGGCCTCGCTCGACGCCCGCCCCACGCCCGCGTGGTTTCTCGACGCTAAGTTCGGCGTCTTCATTCACTGGGGCGTCTACGCCGTTCCCGCCTACGGCCAGAAAGGCGAATACGCGGAGTGGTATTGGAACCGCATCACGAGCAAAGACGCCAAATGGGCCAACTGGCGCGCCTTCCACGCCAAAAATTACGGCGCCGATTTCGATTACAAAGACTTCGCGCCGAAATTCACCGCCGAGCTCTTCGACGCCAAACAATGGGCGGATCTCTTCGCGCGCGCCGGCGTGAAATACGTCGTCCCCACCTCCAAGCACCACGAAGGTTTCGCCCTCTGGCCGAGCGTCGAAGCCAGCCGCACCTGGGGCCGCCCATGGAACGCCGCCGAGATTGGCCCCAAGCGCGATCTCTTGGGCGAACTCGCCGACGCCACCCGCGCCGCCGGCCTGAAGTTTGGTTTCTATTACTCGCTCTACGAATGGTACAATCCGCTCTGGCTCACCGATCGCGCGCGCTACGTCACCGAGCACATGACACCGCAATTCAAAGACGTGGTCTCCCGCTACGCGCCGTCGATCATCTTCGCCGATGGCGAGTGGGACATGCCTTCCAAAGACTGGAAATCCGAAGAGCTCCTCGCGTGGTTGTTTAACGAATCTCCCTCGAAAAACGACGTCGTCATCAACGACCGTTGGGGCAAAGACAGCCGCCACAAACACGGCGGTTACTGGACCACCGAATACGCCGCCGGCCTCAAAGACAGCACCCAGCCTTGGGAAGAAAGCCGGGGCATGGCCGCCTCCTACGGCCTCAACCGCGCCGAACGCGTCGACGACTACAAAACCTCTCGCGAGTTCATCTTCGTCCTCATCGATCTGGTCAGCCGCGGCGGCAATCTCCTCCTCGACATCGGGCCCGCCGCCGACGGCACCATCCCGCCGCTCATGGAGCAACGCCTCCTCGAAATCGGCGACTGGCTCAAGGTCAACGGCGAGGCCATCTACGGCACACGCACCGCCGGCCGCCCGACCCAATGGACCGAGGGCAAACGCGCCACGCAGGAATACGGCGAGTACATGATCAAATATAAACTCATGGACCAAATCGGCCAGACCCCCAAAGACGGCGCGGCGGTGAAAAATGTTTTCTTCACGCAAAAACCCGACGCACTCTACGCGATCACCGTCGGCTGGCCCGGCAAACAACTCATCCTGCGCGACGTTAAAGTCCCTGCTGGTGCCGCCGTCACGATGCTCGGCGTCCCCGGCGCTTTGAAAACTTCGCTGAACGGCACCACGCTCACCATCACGACGCCCGACCTCGGCCCCGAAGCCGCGCCGTGCCGCCACGCCTTCACGTTTAAAATCACCGGCGCTACGGTAAACCCCGAGCCCGCCCCGCCGGCCGCCGCCAAAGCGGCAAAATAAACCCGTCGCGCTTTCGCACTCGGGCGGCGTGTTCGCTGCACGCGGCTCATTTCGCCCCACCCCAAAAGCCGCGTGCCGCATCCCGCGTGCACGTACCGCAAGGGGCCATTGCGCGGTCCTCCCCCCCGCGCCCTCCAACCGCGCCAACCCCGGAAAAATTGTCGTAATTTTTCCGTAATCACAATGTTATTTCATTGCTTTTAATTCAGTAGGCGGTCTCCTCGCCGCATGGCTATACTTACTAATCTGGCTCTCCTCATAGTGTTATTTAGTATTAAGCAAATCAAACGGCGCCCTTACCTCGCGGTGCTGGTTTTAGTCGCCATCAAAACGATAGTTATATCGTTCATTTATAAAAAATTTACGACCATTTTGGGGCTGACTGCGTTTTACGCGGCATGTGGAGCTGCGGCGGTGTATTGTTTGGAGCATTTAGATCGGGTAGAGGCCGCTGAAAAAGCCGCCAATCCAAACCTCGAATCGCCCGCTGCCCAAAAAACAAAGTTTCGTTGGGAATACATCCCTTTGACCCTTTTGGTGGCCGCACTGCTTGTCGCGGAAGAAGCGATTCAACCCCTGCTTTTCAACCACTGAGCGGCATCCAACCCATCTCCATTTTATACCGCCGCACTTTTTAGCCTATCTCGCGGCGAAAAATTTTCTCCCTAAATATAAATTAAAAATCATGCACCTCGCTCCCTCAAAACCACGTTCGTTGGCTCAAAAAATTGCCTTGGTGATCACCGCTTCTGCGTTGTCGATCGCGCCCGTGATGGCGGCCCAGGCACCTCAAGCTGCTCAACCGCAAAGCCAAAATAATAACCTCTTCAATGACGCCGCCGCCGAGGCCCTGCGCCGCGATATCCAAGGCGGCATGAAATTGGCCATCGCTCAAAACCTCAAACTCACTCCCGAAGAATCCGTCCGCTTCTGGCCGATTTACGATCAATATGCAGTCGACGCCTTGAAAGTTAAAGAAGTCCAAAAAAATCTGATCGCCGAATACTTGGCCAAATTCGGCAGCTACGACGACAAGGCGGCCAGCGACTTTGTCCGCCGCTGGTTGGAAAACGACGTCGAGTTTGCCAAATTCCGCGCCAATTCCGTGAACCGTTTTGAAAAAGTTCTCCCGCCCCTGAAAGCCGCCTCCTTTTTTCAACTTACGCGCGGGCTCACGATGTTGATCGATCTCCAAATCATCGGCCAGTTGCCGCTCTTCCAGGATCAAGATCAAGTCCAGCGACCCAGCGCTAAATAATTTCGCAGCAGCGAAGACAGGCCATAGGGCGGTGCGGGCCAGCAACGGCGCGCACCGCCTTTTTTGTGTCTTCCCTCGCTCGCGGTGCGACACGTGCAAGCTATTGCTTGAAAGCGCCGATGATAGCCCAACGTGATCCGCGCGGGGACCCTTGATTTGCTTCGTTGGCAGGAGTAGGAAATCTTCCTTCGCCCCACCCCATGAATTCCCGTCTCCTGCCCCCTCGATTTCGTCGTGTCGTTGTCAGCGGCTACATTTTTTTCTGCGCTTGTGGTGGACACGCGCAGTCCCCCGCGCCGATCGCACCGCCCTCCCGCAGCGTCGCCGAGGGCCCGTTTGTCCCCGCGCCCGCGCTTCCCGGCGGCATCGTCCTCGCGCTGTACCCGCCCGACTCGCCGCTTCTAAAACGCGAACGACTCCACGAAGCCGAAACCTACAACAGCACCACCGGCGGCGTCACTCCCGGCGGCAAAGTCCAAAGCACGCTCAACATCCACAACCCGAGCATCGAGGTTCATCTCGCGCCCGGCCGCACGAACACCGGCGCGGCCATCATCGTGATCCCCGGCGGCGGCCACAAAATCCTCTGGATCG
>Ga0114972_10004661_pt1 | contig 10178 bp, 8 predicted proteins | sample M_140807_EF_Meta_FD_87354 | JGI IMG/M metagenome (GOLD analysis project Ga0114972, IMG submission 87354) | Freshwater microbial communities from Lake Montjoie, Canada to study carbon cycling - M_140807_EF_MetaG | ecosystem: Environmental > Aquatic > Freshwater > Lake | place: Lake Montjoie... | reverse complement strand
TTCTGTTCCGTTTTAATCTGGAGCAGTAAATCATCGACAAACGCTTTGGCTTGATCGGGATTGATTTTACCATCTTTAACCCACTGTTCGCTGGCTTCCCCAACTTTTTCGGCAACCAGGGAAGTCGTACCAATGCCCATTAACAATAGCTGTTTTAACCAATCATTCGTATCCATAGGTTTTCGCCTTGATTTTCTCGCAAAATAATAACCCTAATCTCCACAATAGCAATCGTTACAGATATTGTCCCAAAGCAATGAGGGGAGGATTACCGTCACCTGTTATCTGGCATCCCTTCCCAATCCAGACAATGAGTTTCTTCCACGCCGTAGGGGTGCATCCCACAGACCAAAAGAGTCCCGTTATAGAGACGACCATGATAATTGGCACAGCCCACACAGGCAGGATGGGTCTCTCTGGTGGCTTCAATTTTAGGATTTAGCCAACCATCGGGGTCATCGGTAAAATGATCGGTGAAATCGCTTAGATCGGTTAAATCGGTACGAATTTCCCACTCAATTTCTAAATCCATCAAGGGAGCCACAAAATCCTGCCAAAACAGTTCCATTTCTTGCCCTAATTCCCGTTGGAGGTTATCCGCAACCTCTTCGATCGCCTGATTGATTTCTCCTAAAAAATCTTCAAAACTAAGGGCGATCGCCTCTAAAAAAACCGACAAATCGGGCGGCAAGGTATCCTTGGGATCATTGGAACGATGGGGATCATGATTTTGGTTAGTCATTATGTTTATCCTGATATCGCAACACTCGTACAAGCGTCAAATTTGTGGTTAATCCTAATTATGACGAATGCGCCGCAACTCCTCCTGTAAAGCTTCTACTTGTTTGCGTAAATCCTCGGCATTAGGAGAATTTTCAGCTTTAGCAACCTCCTGACCAGATTCTTCAGCATCATCAAACACAATTTCAATCCGACGGGGTTCGCGGGGGGCAGAGCTTTCCGTTGTTTCCGCAGGATTAACTTGAGCCTGATTCACCAGTTCTTCCACATAGCGACGAGCTTCATCCGCCGTCATTTCGCCCCGCAAGACCATCTCATCGGCCAACTTCTGAGCTTGGGATTTTAATTCTTGTAAATTAACATTGGCTTTCTCGGCGGCATAGGAAGCCAGTCCAATTCCGAGATAAAAGGCTTTTTGTACCAAATCACGCATAGGGTCATCCAAATAAAGTTGATGGGCTAATTAACGTTACTCTTCTAGGATACGCAGAAAATTTGCCTATCGACTACGGGATAATAAAACTGCTATCATTACCACAATTTTGCGATTAAGGCTTCCTGGTTTCAGGAATTAACCTTTCCTATCCAATATTTTATCTATTTTTGCCCTTTTATGAAATTTTACGGACAATTAACCCTATGCACAATCGAATTTTTCTTTCTTTATTAACTTTTTGGGCTCTCACGACTTTTTCAGCTAATGTAGGAGCAGAGACAGTTCTCGAAAAAATCGCGCGAACGGGAGAATTGAAAGCGGGTACCAGGGCTGATGCGGTTCCTTTTAGTTATACTAATCCACAGGGTAAATTAGAGGGCTATTCCGTTGATTTATTATCTTTAATTCACAAACAATTAGAGGAAAAATTAAATAAAAAAATTAAGTTTAATTTAGCCAATGTAACCGTTAATAATCGTTTTAGAGAAGTTAAAAACGGTAATCTGGATATTGTTTGTGAGGCGACAACTATTACCGAAGAAAGACTAGAAAGAGTTGATTTTTCCATTCCTTTTTTTATTACGGGCGCACAGTTTTTGATCAAAAAATCTGATGACCAAAGTTTTGATGTGAATGGAACTCTGAAAAATCAGGCGATCGCCTATATTCTTAATACGACTACGTTTGACATTATTCCCCAAATCTATCCCACCGCCAAATGGGTAGAAGTCAAAAACCGTCAAGAAGGCATTGCTAAATTAACCAATGGTAACGTGAACGCGGTGGTGAGTGATGGAATTCTCTTAATTGGAGAATTAGTCAAAGAAGGTAAAGATCCCCGTCAATTTATGCTCACGCCCCGACAACCGATTACAACAGAATTATACGGTTGCATTTTACCGAAAGAAAATAGTGAATGGAAACAGATAGTCGATGCCGTGATTGCCAGTCCTGCTAATCATGATCTTCAAGAGGAATGGTTTAATATAGAGAAGAGTAAGTTTCCCTATCCTGTGCGGATTGATGCCCGTTAATTTTGTTTAGGAAATAGGATGGTAATAGTTAACATAAATTAAATGGATTAATAAAAACAAGGGGCTTGAGCCCCTTACCCAGAAAATTGATTAAATTATTAAACTTAGGGTTTATTAAAAAATGTCTTTTGTTGGTTTGCATATTCACAGTGATTATAGTCTGCTCGATGGTGCTTCCCAGTTACCGAGTCTGATTGACCGTGCCGTAGAACTCGGAATGCCCGCGATCGCCTTAACAGATCATGGAGTCATGTATGGCGCGATCGAAATGATTAAACTCTGTCGCAATAAACCCATTAAGCCGATTATTGGCAATGAAATGTATGTCATCAATGGCAACATCGAAGAAAACAAAAAGAATCGTCGTTTTCACCAAGTCGTTTTAGCTAAAAATACGAAGGGTTATAAAAATTTAGTCAAGTTAACCACCATTTCTAGCCTCAAAGGAATCCAAGGTAAAGGTATTTTTTCTAGACCCTGTATTAACAAGGAATTACTGACCCAATATCACGAAGACTTAATCGTAACCAGTGCTTGTTTGGGGGGAGAAGTTCCCCAGGCAATTCTCAAAGGTGATCTAGCGCACGCCAGAGAAGTCGCTAAATGGTATCAGGATTTATTTGGAGAAGATTATTATCTAGAAATCCAAGATCATGGTTCCATTGAAGATAGAATTGTCAATGTTCAAATTGTTAAAATTGCTCAGGAATTGGGGATTAAAATCATTGCGACGAATGACTCCCATTTCATTTCTTGTTATGACGTAGAAGCCCATGATGCCCTACTTTGCATTCAAACAGGAAAACTAATTACCGAAGACAAAAGACTCCGTTATAGTGGCACAGAATATCTTAAATCCGCCGAAGAAATGCGGCAACTATTTCGAGATCATTTACCTAATGAAGTTATCGAAGAAGCGATTAATAATACCCTCGAAGTTGCTGACAAAATAGAACCTTATAATATATTAGGAGAACCCCGCATTCCTAATTATCCCGTTCCCCCTAATCATACACCCGATACCTATGTCGAAGAAATTTCCAGGCAGGGTTTACTTGAAAGATTAAAATGTCGTTCCTTTGATGAAGTCGATCCCGTTTATCAAGAACGTCTGGAATACGAATTAAAAATGTTACAAAGAATGGGTTTTTCGACCTATTTCTTAGTGGTTTGGGATTATATTAAATATGCAAGAGATCATAACATTGCGGTTGGCCCAGGTCGCGGGAGTGCCGCAGGTTCCTTAGTTGCTTATTGTTTAAGAATTACGAATATTGATCCCGTTCATCATGGCTTACTCTTTGAACGTTTTCTCAATCCTGAAAGAAAATCCATGCCTGACGTTGATACAGATTTTTGTATTGAGCGGCGGGATGACATGATTAAATATGTGACCGAAAAATATGGAGAAGCGAATGTTGCTCAGATTATTACCTTTAACCGATTAACGTCTAAATCTGTCTTAAAAGATGTGGCTAGGGTATTAGGAATTGCCTATTCTCAATCTGACAAAATGGCTAAATTGATTCCTGTTTCACGGGGCAAACCGACTAAATTAAAGGTGATGATTTCCGATGAAACCCCAGAGCCTGAATTTAAAAATCAATATGATAATGATGCTGAAGTGAGACATTGGATTGATATGGCTATTCGGATTGAAGGAACCAATAAAACCTTTGGTGTTCATGCGGCGGGGGTGGTGATTTCTTCGGAACCTCTAGATGAAATTGTTCCTCTCCAAAAAAATAATGATGGCTCGGTGATTACTCAATATTTTATGGAAGATATCGAGTCCTTGGGTTTATTAAAAATGGACTTTTTGGGATTAAAAAATCTCACAACTTTGCAAAGAGCGACGGATTTAATTAAACAAAATAAGGGAGAAATTATTGACCTAGATGAGTTGCCTCTCGGTGAACGTAAAGCCTTAGAAATTATGGCTAAGGGAACCATCAAAAAATTACCAACCGATGTCAAAAAAACCCATACTTTGTTAGAAGATGGAGATTTGGAAGGAATTTTTCAGTTAGAATCGTCGGGAATGCGTCAAATTGTTCGAGATTTAAAACCGTCTAGTATTGAAGATATTTCTACGATTTTGGCTCTCTATCGGCCTGGCCCGTTGGATGCGGGTTTAATCCCTAAGTTTATCGATCGCAAACATGGCAGAGAAGCGATCGCCTATGAACATCCTTTATTAGAAACCATTTTAAATGAAACCTACGGTGTTTTATGTTTGCCTGCGGGAACGTTAATTAATCAAGCGAATGGTAAACAGATTCCGATTGAAAACATTCAGGCAGGAGACACGGTTTTAACCTCTGACGGCAAAAAAGTTTGGCCTGCTAAAGTCGCCAAACAATGGTCGAGTGGGAAAAAAGAAATTTTAAAAATCACGCTTTCGAGTGGGACAGTTATCTATTCAGGAAAAAATCATCGTTTTTTAACGCCTGAAGGAGATTGTTTAGCGAAGGAATTAAAAGTTGGCGAAGAGGGAATGAAGAATGCGCATATTTATAGTTCTGCTCTCTATGAAAAGTGGCCACAGTCAAGTAATACCAAACAATTAAAACCGAATGAAGCCTATCTTTTAGGATTGTTAATCGGCGATGGTAATTTAGTTTCCTCAACGCCTAATATTGCTTGTAAAACGGAAAAAACGGCGGATTGGGTTTCTCAATTATTATTCCAAACCTGGGGTGGGGAACCTAAATATTATTTTCATACCCGTTGCTGGTATGCTTACTCAAAATTTAATACGGCTCCGAATCCCACTCCTTTAACTCAGTTTTTAGATCAAATTTATGGCAGCAGAAATTGGAAAGTCAAATCAACCGTTAAACATTTGCCATCGGAAATAGTCGATTATCAAGAAAGCGATCGCTTAGATTTATTAAAAGGACTTTGGGATAGTGATGGTTGTTATAGTGCGCGCTTAGTTTATTTTCGGAGTAGTTCTCCCCAATTACTTCAACAAGTGGCTTGGTTATTAGGGAGTTTGAAGATCAATTATTCTATGGGAAATAATTATGTTTATGTCAGCGATCGCAGTCGTTTTAAAGCACTTTTAGGCGTTCCTTCACTACCTGATAAACTCTATGAAATAGAGGAAAATTATTTACCCATTATTACCCAGGAATTTGCCGAACAACTAGAAACCGCGATCATCAATACAGATCGAGAAACCCGTAAAATAGTTAAACGATCATTGCAAAAAGCAGTTTTATTTAGACCGACAAATTCCAGTTATAAAAATAATCTAGAAAATTGGCAAGCAATTTATCAGAATAATTATCAACAAACCTATCTTGGAGATGCACGCTTAGTTCATGTTGTTGCGTTGGAAGAAGCAGGTCAAGCGGATTGCTTCGATTTAGAAATGGCCGATCAATCTTCTCCCTATTTTCTGGCGGAGGGTATTGTCACCCATAATTGTTATCAAGAACAAATCATGAAAATGGCTCAAGATTTGGCGGGCTATTCTTTAGGGGAAGCGGATTTATTACGACGGGCAATGGGGAAAAAGAAAGCCTCAGAAATGCAGAAACATCGGGAAAAGTTTATTGACGGAGCGACTAAAAATGGCGTTAAAACCTCAGTTGCCCAAAGTCTTTTTGATCAGATGGTGAATTTTGCGGAATATTGCTTGAGCTATGACAGTTTAATCCTAACGCTTGAATATGGAGTTTTACCCATTGGCAAAATTGTCGAAGAGGAAATTGACTGTACAATTTATAGCGTCGATCGCAACGGATTTGTATTTACCCAGGCGATCGCCCAATGGCATCATCGGGGTTTCCAAGAAGTCTTTGAATATAACCTAGAAGATGGTTCCGTGATTCGTGCGACGGCTGATCACAAATTTATGACCGAAGATGGGCAAATGTTAGGGATTAATCAAATCTTTGAACAAGGTTTAGAATTACGTCAATTGGATTCAGTACGCGATCGCTTTCCGTCAATAGCAACGACAACGGCAACTTAACGGCAATTCAAGTTGGTAACGTTCTAATGCGGGAGCATCGCTCAGAATTTCCTGCGTTGGGCCATCTCTGACAACCTGCCCTTGACTGAGAATAATGGTGCGATCGCATAATTCCAACGCTAAATCTAAATCATGGGTTGCAATGAACTGAGTCAAAGGAAGAGTCCGCAATAATTCAATCAATTGACGACGACTACGGGGATCAAGCTGGGCCGAGGGTTCATCCAATACTAAAATCTGGGGATACATTGCCAAAACTCCCGCGATCGCCACCCGCTTTTTTTCTCCTCCCGATAAATGGTTGGCATTACGAGATTGATATAAATCGGGATCAAGTCCGACGGCTTGTAAAGCTTGCAAAGCGCGATCATCTAGATTTTTTCCCTTGATCCCCTGATTCAGAGGGCCAAATTTTATATCTTCCCCTACCGTCGGCATGAAAATCTGATCATCAGGATTTTGGAAAACCATACCGACAAAATTACGAATTAATTTAAAATTTTGGGGAATAACTTCGTAATCTCCCACTAAAATTTTTCCCGATTGAGCGAGGAGTAAGCCATTTAAATGTAACAACAACGTGGATTTCCCCGATCCATTGGCTCCCACCAAAGCAACCCGTTCTGTGGCTTGAATAGACAAATTAATCTTTTTTAACGCTTCTATCCCATCGGCATAGGCAAAGCTGAGATTTTCAATAGCGATCGGATTGTGGTGCATTGGATTCAAAAAAAGTAAATTCCTTGCCCCAAACTGAGAAGGGCGATCAGGCAGACCAAAACAAGCCGATCTATTTTTTTAATGGGTGGATTCTCGACGATCTCAGAGATACCCTGATAACCCCGCGCCAACATGGAAGCATGAATGCGTTCTCCCCGCTCGTAGGTGCGAATAAATAAGGAACCAATGATATTTCCCACCATTAAGCGTTGCCAACGGGGATTATTCATCAGATTCCGCGACAGGGCGGCACGACGCATGGTTTCCAATTCATCGATCAAAACCCCAAGATAACGATACATTGAATTGAAGATTGCGACTAATAGGGGCGGCATTTTCAGGAAAATTAACGCATTTAATAAATCGGCGATCGCGGTCGTCATACTCAGCAAATTCAACATTAAAAGAGACAGCAGGGCTTTGATACTAACACTACCCAAAACCGTCATACCTTCCGTTGTCACCTGCAACCATCCCCACTGCCAAAGAATGTCACCGCCTCCCCGAAAAAGCATTCCTAAAAGGGCGATTCCCATAAAGGGTGATTCGATCGCCACCCTGCGGATTAATACCGAAACAGTGACTCGACTAAGGGTAATCAGGATAGCCAAACCGAGTCCATAGATGGCCCAAGTCCACCAACGCCCATTCGCCGTAAAAGACGTTGCGAAAACAAATAATAGGCTACAAATAAGACGAATTTGGGGGGTTAAATCATGCCAAATGGTGGAAAGATGACTGTCTCGATCCAGTTGAAAAGTACCGACGTGCAACAGAACCATATTTATTTAGACGGCCAAGCCTCGAATTAGGAAGAAGAATCAGGTGCATCTGATTTTTTACTGCCGACCTTACCTAGTCCCCAGCTCAGTCCGAAGGTGACTAATGTGCCAATTAAACCCGCTAGGGGAGTTGCTACTGACTTAGGAACACCACGCAGGGAGTACTCATCAAAAATGGCATGAAAAGGAAGTTTTTGAGCAAGCGGATTGGTTTCGGCTTTTTTTTCAAAATTGTGGTCTTGAGCCACTCGATCTAATCCATCGGGATGAGTGCTGGCAAAGGGAGACAAAAGAACCGCGATCGCCAGGGCAGAACCTAGCCCAGTGAAAATAAAAGTTTTAGACTTGCTAGAAGGGGAATGATTCATCGTGATTAAATTTTAGGACTGAGAGAGGGACGGGGAGAATCAAAAATCAAATCGGGGCGAGTGCGCCAGATATAGCTCACGGCCGTTAAGGTGATCAACGCTTCACCAATTCCAATGACGAAATGCCAAGATAGCATAGCAAATAGAGCAACTTGGAGGGGAACTGTTCCAGAAAGAGCTAATTGCACAGAACAAACAAAGGCGGCCACCACCACACTTGTCCAAGACGCGATCGCCGTTCCCATTGCCATTCCCCGCCACCGAGAAAATCCAAAGAGCGATCGAATCACTTTATAGAGATAATAGCCACCAAATGTACCGATTAATCCCATATTGAAAATATTTGCCCCTAGAGCCGTTAAGCCGCCATCTTGAAATAGTAATGCTTGCACGATAAATACCACTGTCATCACCAGAGAACCTGCCCAAGGCCCAAGCAAAATTCCCGTCAAAGTCCCCCCTAGCAAATGTCCACTTGTCCCGCCAGGAATGGGAAAATTGATCATCTGAGCCGCAAAAACAAACGCCGCACAGACCCCCATCAAAGGAACAATTCGATCTTGGTAGTCTTTCTCGACTCGGTTGAGAGAAATAAGCAGTAACAATAGGGAAAAGGCCCCAGTGACAAAACTCACGGGAAGACTCAGAAAACCATCGGGGATATGCAGAGCCAAAGTAGGAAAAGGCAATGCGAGAGAGTTTATCATGTTAAATTGATATTATTGGGAGTCGGCTAAGTTTTAATAGGGAATATCCTGTTTAAATTGAAATATTTTTAGGATTTTAGTAAAAAAATCAATTTTTTCAGTTATGGTTTCAGCCAAGCCAGGGGATCAAGTTGACTCAAGTTGACCAAAAAGAACCTAAAAACAGTTAATGTGCTTTTTTGATCTTTAGCAATGCCCTGGGGGGGTAATTAACAGAAATAAGCTAGAAAAATGCTCAATCTTATATTGATTTAGTTTATGAATTATGGATGTCGATATCCCCAATAATAAAGAAAGGGAATTTTAGGATCTCACTTTTAGGATCTCACGATGAAACAAGAACTAGAGAAATTATTAACCTTAGCTCAAAGTGCGGGGGCAGAAGATGCCGAGGTTTATTATTCGCGATCGCAGTCCCATCCTGTTTTTTTTGAAGCCAATCGTCTCAAGCAACTCGAAAGCTCAGAATCGGAAGGCACGGCGTTACGGGTTTGGCGGGGCGGTTGTCCTGGTTTGGCGGTTGCCTATGGCCCCGTCGATCCCCAAACTTTAGTCGAAAAAGCGATCGCGCTTTCTTTACTGAATCCTCCTGAAACGCCCGAATTAAACGAAGCTCGAACCCAAATTGCGGAATCCGTTGGTAAAACCTTACCCGTTGAAACCCTAGTAGAAGTCGGTAAAAAGGCGATCACGCAAATCCGAGCAGCCTATCCAGAGGTTTTGTGTAGTGGAGAATTAGAATGCGAAGAAGACCAGACAATTTTGCTCAATTCTAAGGGATTACACTGTGAACATCAGGATACGGCGATTAGTTATTACTTCGGCGTAGAGTGGATTCGCGGGGAAGATTTTTTAGCGGTTTATGACGGAGAATATAGTCGAGAGAAAATTAATCCGAACCAAATTGTTGAGCAAATCCTCCAACGCCTAATCTGGGCAAAGGATAACGCTTCGAGTCCAACGGGTAAAGTCCCTGTGCTTTTTACCCCCAACGCGGCCACCATGCTCTGGGGAACGGTGATCGCCGCCCTCAATGGCAAACGGATTTTAGAAGATTCCTCGCCCTGGAGCCAAAAATTAGGGGAATCAGTCCTGTCTGAATTATTAACCTTTTCCCAAGATTCCAAATTCGTTCCCTACGATTGCCCCTTTGACGATGAAGGAACGCCTACTCAAGCTCTAACTTTGATTAATCAAGGCAAAATTGAGCAATTTTATAGCGATCGCACCATTGCCCGCAGTTTGGGTCATCCCAGTACAGGAAACGGTTTTCGTCCAGGACTCGGCGGCTATCCCACCCCCAGTCTCGTCAATTGCATCATCGAATCGGGTCAGGGATCATTACCCGAACTAATTAGTCAAATGGGAAACGGCCTGCTAATTGATCAAATTTTGGGCGGTGGCC
>Ga0114972_10004660_pt1 | contig 10180 bp, 9 predicted proteins | sample M_140807_EF_Meta_FD_87354 | JGI IMG/M metagenome (GOLD analysis project Ga0114972, IMG submission 87354) | Freshwater microbial communities from Lake Montjoie, Canada to study carbon cycling - M_140807_EF_MetaG | ecosystem: Environmental > Aquatic > Freshwater > Lake | place: Lake Montjoie... | reverse complement strand
CCGCAGTTGGGGGCCGCCGTTTCTGGAGGGGGAATCACTGTGGTTCCTCTCGGTCAACCGCAACAAGAAAAGTCTGGCCCTCGATTACAGCTCGCCGGCCGGATTGGCCGTGTTGCATGAGCTGGTCGCCAAGGCCGATATCGTCGTGGTCAACCAGCCGCCGCGCGTCGCCAAAAAGCTAGGCACCGACGCCAAGACACTGCAGGCCATCAAGCCGGATCTGATCTATGTCTCGATTACCGGTTTCGGGCTGACCGGCGAACGTGCCGACTGGACCTGTTATGATCTGATCGCCGAAGGCTATTCCGGCATCATGGATATCACCGGCGAACTTGACGGCGAGCCGCAAAAAGTCGGCGCGCCAGCCGCCGATATGCTGGCCGGACAAGATGCGGCCATGGCCGCGCTGGCCGCGATTGTCGCGCGTGGCCGCACGGGCAAGGGACGGGTGATCGATGTGGCTCTGGTCGATTCCATGACCAAATTCCTGACATGCCGGATCGTCCCCTTCATGGGTTCGGGTGATCTGCCGCGCCGCTCGGGCGGCAAGGACAGCGTGATCGCCATTTACCAGACCTTTGCAACCGCCGACGAACCACTGACCCTCGGGCTTGGCAATGATGCCATCTGGAAACGGTTCTGGGATGTGATGGGCCAACCCGAGATCGGGGCCGATCCGCGCTTTGCCAGCAATGCCGACCGCCGCGCCTGCCGCGCCGAAATCGTTGCCATGATTGCGCCCCTGCTGCGCCAGCGCGGACGCGGCGAATGGCTGGCTTTGTTCGGCACGGCCCGCGTGCCCTCCGGCCCGATCCAGCGGCTTGACGAGGTGATGGCCGATCGGCATTTGCAGGACCGCGGACTGCTCTACCGCCTCAAAGAGGCCAATCACGATATTCCGCAAGTCGGCACGGCGTTTCATCTGGATGGCAAAGCCAACCAGCCACGCCACGCCCCGCCCGGTTTGGGCGAACATACCGATGCGCTTCTGGGCGAATTGCTGCATTATGACACGACAACCATCACAGAGTTGAAAGATCAGGGCGTCATCTGATGCGCCGTGCCGATCGAGACCACAGGGAGTGAACCGCATCGTGACTTACTCAACCATTCTTTACGAAGAAGACGGCCCCATCGGCACCATCACGCTCAACCGTCCCGATGACGGCAATATGTTTACCGAAGTCACCTGCCATGAAGTGCGCGATTGCATCGAAAAAATCCGCCGCGAAATCCGCACCCGCGTGATCGTGCTGACAGGAGCCGGCGACAAGTTTTTCTGCATCGGCGGGCGAAAGGATCTGGAAATCGATTCCACCACCTATGCGGGCGTCTTGCCCACGCTGGAAATGTATGAGGCCATCGACAAGCTGCAAAAGCCGGTGATTGCCAGCGTCAACGGCTTTGCAGTCGGCGGGGGCAATGTGTTGCAGGTGGTGTGCGACATCACCATCGCCAAGGAAAGCGCGGTGTTCCGTCAGGTCGGGCCGATGATGGGCTCGTTCGATGCCGGTTATGGCACATGGTATCTGGAAGATCTGGTGGGCAAAAAGAAAGCCAAGGAAATCTGGTACCGCAATCCGCGCATCACGGCCGCCGAGGCGCTCGAAATGGGCATGATCAACAAGGTCGTGCCCGACGACCAACTCAAAGCGGAAACCCGCGCCATGGCACTGGAAATTGCCGAACGCGGCTCCTTCGCGCTGGCCGCGATCAAGGGCGCGTTCAATGCCCGCCATGGCGGTGTCGCGGGCCTGTCGCGCGTGACGCATGACATGCTGTTGCGCTCCTATCTCGAAAGCGATGAAAGCAAAGAACTGTCGGACGCCTTCAAAAACAAGCGCAAGCCAGACACCAGCAAATTCGGCCATTAAGCATGAAGCAGTTTCTGACTCTCCACCATCCGTCTACCGCCAAGGCCTATTATGACAGGGGCCTGTGGTGTGCCGACACATTTTACAGCCTGCTCGCCCGCCACGCGGCCGAGCGGCCCGATGCTGTCGCGCTGGTGGATGGCAGAAGCAGCCAGACCTTTGCCGAGTTGAAATTGTGGGTCGACGGCATGGCCGCCGATCTGCGCCGTTTTGGTCTCGTCAAAGGCGACCGTGTCTCGATCTGGGCCTCCAACCGCGCCGAGAGCATTGTGACTTTTCTGGCCTGCTCGCGCGAGGGCTTTGCCTGCAATCCCTCCTTGCACAGGACCTATTCTGAAACCGATATTGCGGGCTTGCTGCAGCGCCTGTCGGCCAAGGCTTTGGTGACCGAAGTCGGCTTTGGCGGCGGCACCGAGCAATCGCTGGAAAAGGTGATGAGCGGGGTCGCTTCCCTCAAGATCGTCTACAAGCCCGACCAATTCCCCAAGCCAGCGCCCTTTCTGGCGCCTGCCTCCGGTGACCCCGATCAGGTGCTCTATCTGGCCTTTACCTCGGGCACGACCGGTGCCCCCAAATGCGTCATGCATTCGGACAACAGCCTGCTGGCCAATGCGCGCGATCTGGTCAGGGATTGGCAGCACGGGCCCGAAACAGTCCTTTATACAATTTCTCCGCTCTCCCATCACATTGCCTGGGTTGCGGTCGGGCAATGGCTGCTGGCGGGGTGCCGTCTGGTGACCGATGACGTGCCCGCCGGCCTGTCGCGGCTCGACTGGATGATCAAGACAGGGGCCACCTATGTGATGGGCGTGCCCACCCATGCGATGGATATTCTGGCCGAGCAAAAGACCCGCAACATTGCGCAGCTCGGAGCCGTCAAACTGTTCTACATGGCGGGGTCGCCGATCCCGCCCTCGGTTGCCGATGCTTTCGTCAAACAGGGTATAAAGCCGCAAAATGTCTATGGCATGACCGAGAATTCCTCGCATCAATATACCCATCCCGATGATGATTACGACACCGTGGTGACCACTTGCGGGCGCGGCGGACCGGCCTATCAGGTCGCGGTCTTTGACCCCGCAGACGACAACCGCCGCCTGCCCGATGGCGAGATCGGCCAGATCGGCGGACGCGGAGCCTCGCTGATGCTCGGCTATTTCGACAACCAGACCGTCACCGAAAAAAGCTTCAACGACGAAGGCTGGTTCATGTCGGGCGATCTCGGCGTGATCATGCCGAACGGCGCATTGCGCATCGAAGGACGGTTGAAAGATCTGATCATTCGCGGCGGCCACAATATCTATCCGACCCATGTCGAAGCGCTGGCCCTGCGCCATCCCGATGTCCAGAAGGCGGCCTGCTTCCCCATCGCCGATGAACGCCTGGGCGAGCGCGCCTGCATGGCGGTGATCGGATCGATCGATGCGGCGGGCCTCTTGGCGCATTTGAGCGACGAAGGCCTGTCCAAATTCGACCTGCCGGAATATTTCATCGCACTCGACAGCTTCCCGTTGACCCCGAGCGGTAAAATTCTCAAACGCGATCTGGTCGAGATGGTCAAACGCCACGAGATCAGCCCGCAATTTGTCCGCAGCCCGCAAACCGCACCGGTACCCGCATGAGCCCCGTTTTACGGTTTCACGACACGATCGCGCATCTCGAGCTCAACCGCCCCGAAGCGCTCAATGCCCTGTCCTTCGCAATTCTGGGCGAGCTTGATGCGATCTTCGATCAATTGGCCACAGCACCGGTGCGCGCTTTGGTGATCACCGGCGCGGGGCCGAAAGCCTTCTGCGCCGGAGCCGATATCAAAGAACTGACCCATCGCAGTCTGGCCGAGCAAAAGCGCGGGGCGGAATTCGGTCAGGCCGTGTTTGAAAAGCTCCATCGCCTGCCGGTTTTTTCGGTGGCTGTGGTCCATGGTTTTGCCTTCGGCGGCGGGATGGAGCTGGCACTGGCTGCCACCTTCCGGCTTGTCACCGCCAAAGCCAAATTCGGCCTGCCCGAAATCAAGCTGGGCCTGATCCCCGGCTATGGCGGCACGCAGCGTTTGCCCCGTCTGATCGGCGAGGCGCGTGCATTGGAAATGATCATGAGCGGTCGCACGGTCGAAGCCGAGGAAGCCTTGCGGATCGGTCTGGCCAACCGTCTGGTGGAGGATGAGCCTTTGGCCGCCGGTCTGGCCTTTGCCCGCGAGATGACCGGATATAGCCTGCCTGTGCTGGCTTTGGCGCGCGAGGCCGTCCAGCGCGCTTTGGATTTGCCGGTGCACGAGGGATTGAAAATCGAGGCCGATCTGTCCACCCTTGCCTATCAGACCCATGATGCCGATGAGGGCATGCAGGCCTTTATCGACAAAAGAAAACCGGTGTTCGGCGATGTCTGAGGGCCAGATTATCGTCACAGGCGGCAGCAAGGGCATTGGCGCGGGGATTGTCGCCGAACTGGCGCGGCGCGGCTTCGATGTCGTCGCCCTGTCGCGCAGCGGCGAGGCCGGACACGGTTTCGGCCTTGCCTGCGATGTCACCGACGAACACGCCGTGGCGCAAGCCATGCGGACCATCGTCCGGCGCGGCCCGATCATCGGACTGGTCAACAATGCCGGCGCGCATGAGGCGATCCCCAGCCACACGCTGACGACAGAGCAATTCGAACATACGATGCGGCTCAACACCACAGCGGTGATGATCGGCTGTCGGGAAGTCTATCCGCATCTGCTCGCCGGTGGCGGCGGTTTGATCGTCAATATCGGATCGTTTTTCGAGACCATGGGCGTGGTCGACAATCTGGCCTATTGCGCCTCGAAAGCGGCTGTCGGTGCGATGACCCGCTGTCTGGCAACCGAATGGGCCAGACACAATATCCGCGTGCTGGATGTCGCACCGGGCTATATCGAAACCGATCTCAACCGCGATTATCTGGCGAGTGACAAGGTCAAGAGCTGGCTCTCGCGCCGCATTCCCGTGGGCCGCCCCGGACGCATCGAGGAAGTCGCCCGTCTGGTGGCCGTGCTCTATCAGGAAAATATCGGCTTTTTGACCGGTGAGACCATCTTCATGGATGGCGGACAAGGACATAATCACTGATGAAAATATTCGAACAGCTCGAACGCCAGCGCCATTGGAACGAAGACGAGCGGATGCTGCTGGATCAGGTGCAAAGACTCGCCGATCAGGTGATCGCGCCGGCCGCCGAACATTATGACCGCAGCGGCGAATTTCCGCAAAAAAATGTCGACGCCATCAATGCGCTCGGCCTCAATGCCTTGTTTGTGCCGGAAGCCTATGGCGGTGCACCGATGTCGATCCGCCTCTATCTGCGGGTTGTCCAGATAATCTCGGAGGCCTGTGCGTCAACCGGCATCATCTATGCCACCAATTATCACGGCATGAAGCCGCTGATCGATGTCGGCACCGAGGAGCAAAAACAACGTCTGCTGCCTTTGATCGCCGAAGGCGGTCTGGGTGCTCTGGCCATTACCGAGCCGGAAGCCGGATCGGATGCCACCGGCATGAAAACCAGCTTCACCCCCGACGGTGACGATATCATCGTCAACGGAACCAAGATTTTCATCACCAACGGCAATATCGCCGACCGGATTTTGCTGTTCGGCAAATGGTCGGAGATCGATGATCCCAAAAAAGCCATCTCGGCTTTGATCTTTGAAAAGGGCACACCCGGTTTCGAAGTCATCCGGCTGGAAGAAAAAATGGGCCATCGCGCTTCCCCCACCGCGGCCATTGCCTTCAACAATGCCCGCGTCAAACGCGCCAATCTGTTGGGCAATCCGGGTGACGGCCTGTCGATTTTGTTGTCATCCCTCAACAAATCGCGGCCGAGCGTGGCGGCCCATGCGCTCGGCATTGCCACCGCTGCCTTCAAGGACATGGTCACCTATATCAATGACCGCAAGCAGTCGGGCCGCAAGATCATCGAATTTCAGGGCAACCAGTTCATGCTGGCCGATCTGGCCACCGATCTGGCAATGGCCGAGTCCTGGCTCGATTATGTCGCAGGACTGTTCGAGCGCGGCGAGAGCGATTTCGGGCTGGAAGCCTCGATGATCAAAATGCGGGCGTCCGATCTCGCCATGCGGATATCGACCGAGGCCGTGCAGATGCATGGCGGCTATGGCTATTGTGCCGATTATCGGGTCGAGCGCCTGATGCGCGATGCGAAAATCACCCAGATCTGGGAAGGAACCAATCAGGTTCACCGGCAGCTTATTGGCAGGAGTTTCATCAAGAAATGAGCCATTCCATCACAACCATCGGCGTATGCGGCGGCGGCGGCACCATGGGTGCGGGCATTGCCATTGTGGCCGCGCGTGCGGGTTTCAAAACCATCTCCTATGACCGCTCGCCCGACTCGCTCGCCTCTGCCCGCAAGCAGACCAGCCAGTTTTTCGACAAATCGGTTGAACGCGGCAAGATGAAGCCGGAGCTGCGCGACGAGGCTTTGGCGCGGCTGACCATCACCTCCGATATTGCCGAACTGGGCGCTTGCGATCTGGTGATCGAGGCGGTGTTCGAGGAATTGGGCGTCAAGCATGCTTTGCTCAAACAGCTGGACGAAGTCTGCCCCGATCACACGATCTATGCGTCGAACACCTCGACGCTGTCGATCACGGAAATCGCTTCGGGCAGCAAGCGGCCGCACAATGTGGTGGGGATGCATTTCTGCCTGCCTGCACAATTGATGAAACTGGTCGAAATGTCGGCCGGAATTCTGACCAGTCCCGAAACCTTCAAAACCGCATGGGCCCTGACCGAACAGCTCGGCCAGATCCCTGTCGAAACCCGTGACGATCCCGGTTTCATTCTCAATGCCTTGCTGGTGCCGTTCAACAATGACGCCATTCGTGCCGTCGAAGCCGGAGTGGCGGAAGCGGGCGATATCGACAAGGCCATCAAAGTCGGCTTGGGCTATAAAATGGGGCCGCTGGAACTGATCGATCTGATCGGGCTGGATACGCAGATCAGACTCTGTGAAGCCTTTTACGGCGTGACGCTTGATCCGCGCGCCTCGGCCCCGCCCTTGCTGCGCCGCATGGTGGCGGCCGGATTGACGGGCCGCAAATCGGGGCGCGGATTTTTCAATTACGGCAGCAATGCCATGTTCGGAGCCTGAGCCATGCAGGACACCACAAACACGCAGTCCATTCCCTATGCTGTGCTCGGAACCTCCCGCATCTCGTTTCCTGACAACGACCCGTTTCACGCCTCCGCAACCCTGGCAGCCGAGGCCGAGATCATGGTCTATCTCGGCTATCCCCATCGCGAAGACCACAGCAAGCGCGCCATTCTGGTCGAATTGGACACCGAATGTCTGGGCGAATTGACTGGCGAACATCTGGGCGAGGAAGGCTCCAATATTCTGGGCTTCGCCCGTTATCGCAACGGCAGCGATGATCCGTCTCCGCTGGTCGAACTGGTCAAGCAAAAGAACTCCAAGCCGGAGGCCATTGCCGCAGCCATCGCGCTGTTTGAAGCAGCAGGCCTGCAAGTGGCCGTCTGCAACGACCATCTGGGCCGGATCATCGACCGTCTGGTCCGCCCCAAATACAACGCTGCCTTGCGCTTTCTCGACGAGGGGCGGGCAACCCAGAAAGATCTCGATCTGACCTGCAAGCTCGGTCTTGGCTATCCCGACGGACCGATCGAGCGGGTGGTGCGTGGCGGGCTTGTCCACCACTATTCTATTACCACGGCCCTGTTTGAAGGCACAGGCGCATCAGGCTATGCTCCCGCCCGCCGCGCCATTGTGGCGGCCAAACGGGAGCGCAATTGATGAGACCTCTGGACGGTTTGCTGGTTCTGGATTTTTCCACCCTTCTGCCCGGCCCGATGGCCACTTTGCTGCTGGCCGAAGCGGGCGCCGAAGTGATCAAGATCGAGCGTCCCGGCACCGGCGAGGATATGCGCGCCTATGCTCCCGCATGGGGCAGAGACGGCGTCAATTTTGCCATGCTCAACCGCGGCAAGAAAAGCATCGCCCTCGATTTGAAAAATCCCGATTCCCGCGCCAGTCTGGAGCCGCTGATCAAGCGGGCCGATGTGCTGGTCGAGCAATTCCGCCCGGGCGTGATGAAGCGGCTCGGCCTTGATTACGAGACGGTCAAACAGCTCAACCCGAAGTTGGTCTATTGCTCGATCACAGGCTACGGACAGCACGGCCCCAAGCGCGATCAGGCCGGACACGACCTCAATTATATCGGTGATAGCGGCATGCTCGGCCTGTCGATGGGCTCGCCCGAACAGCCCGTGATCCCGCCTGCGCTGATCGCCGATATTGCCGGAGGCGCTTACCCCTCGGTCATGAATATTCTGTTGGCCCTCGAAGAACGCCGCCGCACCGGACAAGGCCGCCTGCTCGATATCGCTATGTCCGACAACCTGTTTCCGTTCCTCTATTGGGCAATGGGCAGCGGTATGGCCACCGGTCAATGGCCCGGCAACGGAACGGACCTTGTGACAGGCAGCACCCCGCGCTATCGCCTCTATCCCACCAAAGACCAGCGCATGGTGGCGGCTGCACCGATCGAGCAAAAATTCTGGGATCAATTCTGCACGCTGATCGACTTGCCGATGGCCCTGCGCGATGACAGCATCGATCCTGCCGCCACCACCCAAGCGATTGCAGCACTCATAGCGGCACAGGAGTCCGGTTTCTGGCGCGCCCGTTTCGCAGGTCACGATTGCTGCGCCAGCATTGTCGCCACCATGCAGGAGGCGATGGACGATCCGCATTTCAAAGCCCGCGGCCTGTTCAGCCATCCCTTGCACAACGAGCACGGGGCGACCATTTCCGCTCTGCCTGTCCCCATTGATGCAGGCTTTCGCGCCGGTCCGGACACCACACTGTCAAGCCCCCAACTGGCTGAACACAACAAGGACTATCTCTCATGAAAGCGGTTTGGGTTTCGGCTTTTGCGCCCTTCGATACAATTCCGGTCATGGAGGTTGCCTCGCCGCAACCCGCTGCGGGCGAAGTGGTGATCGATGTCCATGCGGCCGAAGCCAATTATCCCGACATTCTGGTGATCGAAGGCAAATACCAGATCAAACCGCCCTTGCCGTTTTCTCCCGGTAAATGCGCCGCCGGCATTGTCAGCGCGGTGGGGACCGGTGTCACCAGCCTCAAAATCGGCGATCGGGTGGCCGCCCAAACCGAATATGGCGCCTTTGCCGAACAGCTCAAAGTGCGGGCCGAAACCTGCTTTGCCATGCCCGACACCATGCCTTTCGACAAGGCGGCCGCCCTCGGTCTGGTTTACCAGACGGCTTGGTTCGCGCTCGAAGACCGCGCCCATTTCAAGCGCGGCGAAATCGTGCTGGTGCTCGGCGGCTCGGGCGGTATCGGCGTGGCCAGCATCCAGCTCGCCAAAGCGCTCGGGGCCTCCATGGTGATTGCCGGTGTCATCGGCGAGGGCAACGAGGCTGTTGCCCGACAGGCCGGAGCCGACCATGTTGTCGATCTCGGCGAGGACAATCTCAGAGACCGTCTGCGCGAGCATATCCAGACCATGACCAACGGTCACGGTGTCGATGTCGTGATCGATCCGGTGGGCGGGGATGCCAATGCCGCCGCCTTGCGCGCCATGGCATGGTGCGGCCGCATGGTCATCATCGGCTTTGCCTCGGGCACGATCCCGACCATCAAAGCCAATTACCTTCTGGTCAAAAACATCGCGGTCACAGGCCTGCAATGGTCCGATTACCGAGATCATGTCCCCGAACGGGTCATCGAAGTGCAAAACAACCTGTTCGATTTATATCTCAAGGGTCTGATCGACCCCTATATCAGCAAAAAAGTTCCTCTGGACGGTTTCGCCGAAGCTCTCGCTTTGCTGCGCGACGGCAAAGCCCAAGGTAAAATCATCATCGAGGTGCGGGCAACGGTATAAGTGTTTACGCTTTTCCGATCCATGAGTTGATTTCCATTTCGATATTATTGGCTCCCCTAGATTTTATCGCCACTCAGGCGGTATGCTATTGCTGTGGTTCTTGCTCATCCGAGCCGCTTTTCTCTCATTTCGCTTTCCTCTCATTCATAACATCGCCGGATATGATGATCCCTTCTCCGCAATCCCCATTTCTGCCTGTCTGTGCCTTGTTTGCCGGATTGATGCTCTCTCTCAACTCCACCCAGGCACAGCCTGCCTATTCCGAGCGGGTGATGTCGCTGTTGCGGCAAATGAGTCTCGAGGAAAAGGCCGGACAGCTGAATTTGCAGGCGGGACATGATGACGACATTGATCTGCAATCGCGTGCCCCGATCAGGAGTCCCATGGTGGAACAGGCGAT
>Ga0114972_10004656_pt1 | contig 10185 bp, 7 predicted proteins | sample M_140807_EF_Meta_FD_87354 | JGI IMG/M metagenome (GOLD analysis project Ga0114972, IMG submission 87354) | Freshwater microbial communities from Lake Montjoie, Canada to study carbon cycling - M_140807_EF_MetaG | ecosystem: Environmental > Aquatic > Freshwater > Lake | place: Lake Montjoie... | reverse complement strand
CGTTCGATCGTTAGGCCCTTCCCAGGCTTTACTTTCGCTGCTACTCGGTTGATAACCGTATCTGACATGTGAATCTCCAGTTTCTTATTTCGCGTCGTTTTTTATTTCAGAGCTACTGGATCGAAGTGATCTCTGCGAGCCCTGATTTATAATGCTTTTAAAGCTATTAAATTGTTATTTAGTTTTTTGCCGTACGGGAAGGTGTAGTTAAAGTTATTTCGCTGCGGAATTAACTTCGACTACGTTTTTTACTAGGGAATTATTTGAAGCTGGCGTTGAAGGAGCTGCGCGGAGAAGTGCGATCTCACCTTCAAAATCTTCAAGGGAGGAAAAACTACGGTAAACCGAAGCAAACCGTAAGTAGGCAACCTCATCGAGTTCGCGAAGTGGCGCCAAAATAGCTAAACCAACTTCTTGAGCTTCGATTTCGGCTTGACCAGTAGCGCGCAAGGTTTCTTCAACCCGCATTGCCAACAGAGCAAGATCATCGTTATTTACTGGGCGGCCTTGGCAGGCCTTTGATACGCCGGCGATAACTTTTTCGCGGCTAAATGGCTCAGAGGCACCAGATCGCTTAACGATGTTAAGCAAGGTGGTCTCTTGGGTAGTAAAGCGAGCGCCGCATTCGGTGCATTCGCGACGACGGCGAATTTGTGCGCCATCTTCAGCAGGGCGAGAGTCGACAACGCGGGAATCGTCATGTCGGCAGAATGGGCAAATCATGCGGCGTGTCTCCTTTCGAATGCTGCGATTTTTCAAATTTAGGTGTAATGGACTTTCCTGAGAAAACCCATAAGTAGGGTTTAAAACCACTACTAATGGAACTATATCTCATTTGGACCACTACATCTAGTGGTAACTATAAGTTAGGACTTTAGGGTTTTGCGGGATGCGGCGCACATATGGCTCAATCCGCGTGTCGCGAAGGTCTTGCTCAGAACCGCTGAGCCTGCCTGAGCCCCAATAAGCGGGGCTAACCGCAGGCTAGCGGCTCTAATTACTTAACTGGAATGCGAAGCTTTTGACCAGCTTCAACATCAACACCGCTTAGTGAATTAGCAGAAGCAATTTCAGCAACAAGAGTCTGCACATCGCCACCATCGGCCATTTGCGATGCAAGTGACCAAAGTGTTTCACCGGCAGCAACTGTTACAACAACGTATGACTTAACATCGCTAGAACCATTGATTTTGGCTGCTGATAGAGGATCTCCTGCACCGGCCTTCATCGCAAAGCCCGCACCTAGAACTATCGAGAGAGAAAGAACCAAGAGCGTGCGCGCTAAACGACCACGACGGGTTAAGCCCGCGGACGGACGGTCGAAGTTATATGTGCCAGCGGGGAAGGTTGCTGTGCTCATGGTCTTTCTCCTTCAATTTGTAGGTACTGCCTTTATTCGAACACTTGTTCGTATATGTCATAGTAAACACCCCACCACTGACAAAAAGCAACCCGAAAGCGAACAAATGTTCGACATTTTCGAAAATATGTTCTACTCTTAACCCATGAGCGAAAAATCCAATGTTTCCGAGCTTCCAGATACCCCTGGCCCACACGGCCTAACCGGGCGCCAGCTCAAGATCCTCGAAGCGATCAAGACTGCCGTGGACACCCAGGGATATCCCCCAACGATGCGCGAACTAGGCGTTGCTGCCGGGCTTACCTCAACTGCCAGTGTTTCCTACCAGCTCGAGTCCCTTGAGAAGAAAGGCTTCATCCGCCGCGATGCCACCCGTGGCCGCGCCATCGAAGTTCTGATGCCCGATGAAAAGACCGCAGAGAATTCAGCCCCAGTAGATAAGACCAAATACATCCCACTTGTAGGTCGCATCGCAGCCGGTGGCCCAATCACCGCTGAACAAGAGATCGAAGAGACTTTCCCACTACCTGAATCACTAGTTGGTAGCGGTGAGCTCTTCATGCTTCGCGTTGTCGGTGAATCAATGATCGATGCCGCAATCTGCGACGGAGACTATGTAGTAATCCGCTCTCAAAAGGATTGCAACAATGGCGAAATCGTCGCTGCCATGATCGATGGCGAAGCAACCGTTAAAACATTCTCACGCAAGAACGGCCAGATCTGGCTACTTCCTGCCAATGACAACTTCGCACCTATCGATGGAAACAATTGCGAGATCTTGGGCAAGGTAACAGCTGTGATGCGGAGTGTTCGGTAGTTAAAAACGGGATTCGTTAATTTTAATTTTTTCGATTACTGCTGCTGGAATATCTAAGTTAAGTACGTCTGCAAGGCGCAATAGGTAGATCTGCACATCTGCTATTTCCAATTTGATTGCTTGGAGTTGCTCAGGCGAAAGTGAAGCGAGGGTGCTCTCTTCAGAGGTGAGCCATTGGAATTCAGCCACTAACTCCCCTGCTTCCCCAGCAACTGCCATCGAAAGATTCTTAGGGGTATGAAACTTCTCCCAATTTCTCGCATCAGCAAAAGCCTTGATTCGTGCCGTTAATTCAGCAAATTCATTCTGGTTCATAGCCTCACTCTACTTTGGTAAATGTTCTTTGAAGTATTGAGCCGTAGCCGGGTCAGTGAAGTGCACGAAGCAGCCCTTCATTCCTCGGCTCATAAGGGTTCGGTAAGTATTTCTAATAATCTCATCAGCCTTTAGCTCTGCATTTATTGCATCTTCTTTCAATGACTTCTTATATCCAGCCAGTGACTTATCTGTCTTTGCTCGTGCGCTTGGATCGGTCATCAACTGACCATCTATGACTCGCAAGTCAGGCCCAATAATCACACCAACATAATCGACTTCTAGCCCTTGACAGGTGTGAATACAGCCAACTTCTTCAACTGACTTGGGATTCATAATCCATTCATTGCCATCAGAAGCTAAATTCCACTTTGCCCGATATCCATCTGTTGGAATCTCGATGTCGAAAAGCTCTGGCTTGGTTTTGCTAATCCAGTTCCAACAGTATCCAGCTACAACTCGCGATTTATTGTTTGACTTGTTCCGATCGCGAATCAGGTCGTGCAACTCCGTCGCCGAATCAATTATCTGAAAATCAAATCTTGTGGGCGAGAAATAATTATCAGCGCTCGGGCGCACATCCAAGATGTCATCCAGCCAGGCCATGTAATCATCTGACCCACTGCATCGGAATTGTGACTGCAATTCCATCTGCCGAACATTTGCTCCAATTGATCGGGCATAGTCTTCAATCATCGCGATCTCTCCGACATCAGACCATGTAACTTTCTGAGCTTCATCGATAAAGAAGACAGAAGTGCGAGCAGAATTGATGATTTCTTTAGCTTGATTTTCACCTTTATTCTTAAAAATGCCTGATTTCATGCGCAATCGATGGGCTTCATCAACTACAAGAACATCAAATGAATCCGGCTCAGATGCATGGAAAACCCCAGAACTACTAAACAAATGCCTAAATGCGTCGCCCTTAATCAACTTCTTCAACTTTGCTTGATACACATCGCGCGGGGCGGCGTTTGCTGTTACATATTTGGCATTAAGACGAGCGCCAGTAAGTCTTGAAATAGCATTAATGGAGATGACTGATTTTCCGGTACCCGGTCCCCCGGAAACGATAATTACTTCCTTGTTTCCTGTTTGTGAAGATTGCGCCGAGTGAATGATTGTCTCAAGCACTGTCTTCTGTTCATCCAGAAGAACAAACTCATCATTTCCTTTAAGCATTGATCCCACGGCATCTGCCAACTGTTGCGAGGGTCTAATTGGTGAATCATCAATTCGTTGCAGGAGCGAGGTACCTGATCCGACTTCTATCTTCTGCGTAATAAAATTTCTAAGTTGCTCTATCTCACCACTTAGAAAAACAGGTGCTTTTCTTAACTCATTTTCATATCTTGAATTACTAATCACCGATGAATCTTTGCAATTATGAAGATAAGCGCACGCTGTTAAATCCATTTCATTTTGATACACATATTCGTTGTATGAAGTGAAGTGGCTCAAATAGCTCCACGCCTGATAGGAAGGATGTCGTTCATCTCGAATTGCACCGCCGACAAATGTCCTTACATGCTCTGATAAATCAGAGAACTGAATATCACTCCACTGCTTTAACTCTATTATTACGAGAGACTCTTTACCTTCAGCTGACTGTCCAGACACCATAAAGTCGATGCGAAACCTGCGGCCATTTAACCGATACTCAATAGCAACACCCGCATCATCTGGGATCTCAACGGTGTTGAGAGCATGGAACATGGCATTTCCAAGAGAATTCTGCCAAGCTGCATATTCGGATTTTCCAACTGATAAGTTCAGCTTCTTCTTGACCTCGGCAGCCACAACATCCTGAATGGTTGGGGCATCCTTGAGAAAATCCGCCTTGGTGGCTAGGTAGGCAAGCATGTTGTAAGCCTAGGCAATTTGACGGGAATTAGAAGTATTGGTGCATACTTCGCCGATTCTTTCTTTAATCAACCTGGAATTTCCAATATCGACCTTATTATAGGAGTATGAAACTTAAGAGATCATATGACTGTTTCTGATTTTGACCTCCTAAAAAATGGGTTTGCAACCAGTTCCCAGTTGAGGAATGAATTTGAGTTAGCCTTTGCCGCCATCGCATCGAAGCACCATCCATCTAATCGTGCCGAAAGATTTCCCTTTGGTGGCGCGTGCGAATGGTTACTTGCGATCGCAGCGTGGAAAACCGGCATTAAGTCAGTCCCTGCTGGACATAGTCAAAATGGATTTGACCTAGTTCAATTCAAGGCTGCGATGCAAGGTCTTTGGTCTGTAAAGTCTTCTGCGTCAACCATCATCTCTGGTCCTATAAATTTGCGAAACAACGCATCTTCATCAGATAGTGCAACTCAGGCGCTATATCAACATGTAACTCTTTTTATGGGTCCATATTTACCTGGAATCACTTATGTTGATTTCGCGAGTAACACTGAGATGGCTAACGGAATTGTTTATGATAAAGACGCGGCTAAAATTAAGTCAAGGTTGATTTTTGAATATGCACAAAAAAATCCCGAATTTGTAATTCCGGTGAATTTGACTGCAGTTGCAAATTTATCTCAAATTGATTCGAATCTAAATATTGTGGCAAATGTCTTATCTTCTGGCACATACCCAATTCTTGGTTCGCAAGTAGACATTTTAAAAAACTATTCCGAAAAGATAACTGTTCTACGTGAACTAAATCATAAAGGTAATCTTAGCGATGAAGAGTTTCATAAAACCCTAAAGGAAATTAGCTTATGACATTTGCGCTAGTCGTTCGTCAGGATTATTTGGAGACTCGGTTATCGCTCTCAATAAACCATCTTTTCTTAGAAGTAGATCTTTGTCACGCTCGACTAAGGCTTTCATAACATTATAAACTGCGCCTACATTTACTCCATTGCCAAGTTGCTTATAAGTCAAAGGATTGGACTGATCAACAAAATCAAACCATTCGGGTAGGCCTTGCAATCGAGCACCTTCGCGAATCGTGATCCTTCTTTTCTGTTTACCTACAATCGAAGTTTGTGTAATTGCAACCAGGGCTGGGACATAGGTTGCTTTTTTGGCGCGAATACCTGATGGACGAAAATGCATAATTGTCTCCCAAAGAGACTTCGTATCCTGTGCTTGCCATTCGAGTTTTCTTCTGCTTGGAGGGAAAGCTTCTAGATAATTCCATTTCTTTAACCACCTATCTAGGAAAGCTCGATGCTGCGTGTAGAACTCTGCGTTTTTGATCAGGAAATTCTTTTTCCAGTCAGGAGTACCTCGTGGAATTTTCAAATCATCCAGATGCACCCAACTATCAGCCCAAATTGGAAATCCTGGAAGTGACTTTCCTTTCAGCCTCTCCAGCATCCCAATTACAAATTCATCCCATGCGTCTATCCAAAACTCTTCAATCTCAGATAACGCTACCGACGTTCGATCTGATTTTTTCTTCAATTTGTCAAGTGGTAAATCCTTATCCAAACTCCAGGTCAAAGGATCCCAATTCTCACTAACTCGAGATAGGTCGGGAATCTGGACATTTGCTTTTGAATTTTTTATTCCTTTTGGAATTAGAGTTGCTGCGATAAATACTCTTTCCCGAACTTGAGGCCGCCCACCAAATTCGGGCTTGATTAGATGTGGCGAGACAACATGTGGGTCTTCGCTTACACGGTATCCCAAGTCCCTTAAAGTTTTTATAATGACTCTCCACTCATGAATGTGTCGAGGCCCTGCGATATTACGAACATTCTCCAACAAGACAATTGATGGTTGATGAACTTCAATAATTTTTGCAATATTCCAAAAAAGAGTACCCCGAGTTTCTTCCATGCCCATTTGTTTTCCAGACTTACTAAATGGTTGACATGGGAAACCTCCTACGAGAACATCGTGTTCAGGAACATTCATAACTTCATCATTTGCAGCAAGTGTGATGTCACCGTCTGGCTTCAGATCCCAGTTTCTTTCGTAAATGCGTGCAGCATCTTTATCCCACTCTGATGCGTACACACATTCGCCACCCAATGCCCCAAGAGCAGCATGGAAACCGCCGATGCCTGCAAATAGGTCAATAAACTTAAAGCTCATGGGAGAAAGCTTACTTCACTCCACCGACAATTTTATGATGCTTGCTACCGCGTTGCGATTTTGAATCTATCTCGCCAACAATCGCGTGAGAATTTGAGCGGGTCGACGTACAAGATTGAATCTATCCTCAATCAAAAGAGTATCTGTTTTTTGAATTTCTCTCTTTAATTGGACACTACGCCCCTCTGAATTTTCGAAATTGTGTAAAATCGCTAAAACTTTCCCAGTTTCGGTTCTTAAAGCTGGTACCGAGTATGTGTCAATCACCTCTGAGGAGATCGGAATGTTGCCGAGTTCATGAGACAAGCTGGTCAAAATCCTAATAGTTGATTCCCGTGAATATGATAGATCTATATCTTTACCCATAAACAGAGAGAGAAGATCCATTCCCGATCGCCAATCTAAGATTGGGTGCCAACGGGAATTGGAGTAGTCACGTAAACAGCCGTAACAGCTTGCATCACACGACTGATTCTTAGAATTTGAGTGCTTTATGTAATTTGGTAATTCTTTTAACGCACCACTTAAGAAATCATCTAGATTATCAAATAACCATTTAGTGTACCCAGCACCATTTTCAAGAGTATCTGCCAGGAAAATTTCGTAGGCCACATCGCTATTTTTATTGACAGTATGTATGCCTACATCTAGTTCGTCGTAACCGATGTCCAATAAGTGCGTTGCATACTTTTTTAATATAAATCCAAGTGATGCCCAAGCACTCTTAATCTTCGCCTCACCTGCAGTCAACTTTAAACCTACCGGAAGCTCTTCTAGTCCAACTGTCAAAACATCAGTTCGCCTCGAAGCGGCAATTGCCACTCTAAAATCTGGCTTTGGAATAAAAGTGCCGCTTGAGAAAAAGTTTCTCTTGTGAATTAACTTTAAGTACTCTGGATCGACAACTAATCCTGGTGATACTCGAATTCCGCCATTCTTATTAGGTGAATGTATTTCTCCAAAACTAAAACCTTCTTCGTTATTGTCATTCACTGCAAAAACTTCCGCGTTTCCCGCTCGTGCCCTGTAAGCTAAGTTTTTCACTTCTGGCAGATTTTCAGGAAGTAAAACTTTAGGTTGACTAGCCCTAGGTACTAGCTCGGATATCTGCTGATAAGGTCGTGAAACAAAGTCAGTGCGGTAACCTTCCGGAAATACTAATGGCGTACTTCTAAAGTTTTCAACTTCACCGCAAACTGGGCAAGAAATCACTTCCTGGTTACTTGGACTTAAACTCAAGCATGAAGCACATAGACCGTAATTTTGAATTTCGTCTAAATCACCTATCGGGTTTGGCATTTCTATAGTCCGCCCAGAACGTGTTTTCCTGTAATTAACAACACCCACAACAGTGTGCAAACGCTTGTCCTTAACCTGAACAGCACCTGGCGCAAATTCGGATAATGCAATCATTGCATCCCGATCTATTGAATTATCTGCATTATTAGAAGAAGTGAATAAATTTCTCACTTGAGTAGGCATGCCGTGCATCGGTAGATGGCCGCTTGTTGCCAAAACGGAAGACAGATCACCTGACTTCTTCTTATTACAAACTTTGGTAACGATAGATGGTAACTCTAATGTGCACCAATTAATTATTTCCTTAAGACTCGATGTACCTACTTTTGTTTCATTCAACAGACTAATCGCTATTTCCTTAATCTCATCTATATTGTTTACCAACGCCTGAGATAATTTTTTTTCAGGGTCATTTAGAGACAAGAATTTTTCTACGGAACCAAATTCGCCGTGGACACTTCTTGAAGAATCGCCAGTCAAAACGGAAATCTCGCTAAAGGCCAGAGTTAAAGCTTCTGCAGCAAGACATCTGTGAATAATTGATATCGACTTAGTATCTAAATATGGAGAAGGTGGCAAATCGCCGGTGATTTTCTCAGGGTTATCAAAATAGTATTCATCATGGCTGCGACCTCCACGACAAACCGTCAGAGCTACGGAGAGGTGTTCTGACCTTCGGCCTGCGCGCCCGACACGCTGCTGATAATTGAATCTTTGAGGCGGCATATTTGCCATGACCACTGCTCTCAACGCACCAATATCGACACCTGCTTCCATAGTTGTCGTTACAGATAGAACGTCAATTCCATCTGGGAGAGAGTTTTCAGTCTCAGTTAGGAAAATGTTTTGGAATTGTGCTTGACGTGTTTGAGCATCAAGCTTATCTGTCTGGCCGGTTAACTCTTCACAACGAAGCCGTTCCATTCCGCCACCAGCTTCGGTACTTAGCCATGCGTAATAATCATCGGTAACGGAAAATTTCTCTTCTGAGGCTGTTAATTCAGCGTTACATGAGACACAGACTCTCGCTGAGCCATGCAAGTGACTAGCAAAGCACGTAGGACAAACTACGCGAACGCCTTTGGATTTAATAAATCTAATCCTTTGACCCTTAAGTTGCCAAAGAGTATTTTGTCCCGTCCCTGTAGACCTTTCAAATAGTTCTACCAAACATTCTGACTCTAAACCGTGCAATTTTTCGACTGCAGAAAAATACCTTTTTAACTGACCTGGCCACGCATGTGCATTGTCAAATGAATCGTATTTTTGCAATTCATCAATTCTTCTTCTTCGCCCCAAGATTCTAGTTGCACTAGCAACTATCTCTGTGAAAAGTTCCCTGGATAGTTCTTGAGGAAGACTCACTTCTGATAGCCCGGCTAACGTGGAATAGCCCAATCCAATTGACTCAATATCTCGGCTTCCGGTCGCAAAAACAGTTCGCAAAATTTGTTCTTTGCAAACTCCTAAGATCATTTCCTTTTGAATCGACTGCTGGTTACCGGAACCCAAATCTAAAAACTTGGGCGGGTTGCTTTCCCAGTCAATTAAGGAAGACCAATCAAAATCTTGACTATCTATATTTAATCCAGCGGGATTGGTTCCCTTCCTAATCAAAAAATTAGAAGTCCTGGTTAGTAGGTCATCTAAGGCAACAGACTCAATTTCGATTTCTGGTGATAGAACAATATCTATTTCATTATCTTGTGAATATTTTCTCTTCTCGTAAGATTCCAGCAGTTCAATATAATCGAGAGGGCGTAAACTTTTGAACTCACTTCTTAGTTTCAAGTCTTCGTCTGTAGGATTCGCTTTAGAGATAATCTCCATGATTTTGCTTTTTGTCATGGTTCTTTCGAATATTTCACTTGTAACGGCAAATCTAACCAAATCTTGATAGTGTGCAAGTTCCAAATTTGCCGCTACTCGCGCCGCACCTTGCCTGCTGTCCGAGAAAATAACAAGGTTTGTATCGAGACTTCTCTTTAGCGCGCCTGTAATTACTTGGCTAGCACGATCAAAGCCGATACCTTGAGTTCTGATTGAACTTCGCGTCCGCTCCTTACTTTGAACGTCCAATCCTTTTATGTTTCGTTCTTGATTCAGGCCGCATGATGGACATTTAATTGGCAAGGCAGGCATTTTTCCTGTGGGGCTGAAATCTAAAGCAGCCCCTTTTTTAACAGAACTTTGCACTTCGAACATATAACCCGTGGCATGCCCACGACCACCATATGATTTTATCTGACCTGTAGCTGGTAGATATATGACTTTTGAAAAGCTATTCTTAAAAGTAATTTTTTCAGATGATTTTCTGCTATCAATTCCAGAGCGTTCCCAT
>Ga0114972_10004655_pt1 | contig 10186 bp, 9 predicted proteins | sample M_140807_EF_Meta_FD_87354 | JGI IMG/M metagenome (GOLD analysis project Ga0114972, IMG submission 87354) | Freshwater microbial communities from Lake Montjoie, Canada to study carbon cycling - M_140807_EF_MetaG | ecosystem: Environmental > Aquatic > Freshwater > Lake | place: Lake Montjoie... | reverse complement strand
TGGCGGCGCCGACTAGCATCGCTAGGATTCCAAAAAACACGGTGGCGGGGCCTGCCCATGTCAACCATCCAATCCAAGGTGTTTTATGAAACAAAGGTGACTCGGTGGCCCACTCTGCAATTTTCTCCGGCGACGTATCGCAACCGCGAAAACCGATGGCTGCATCCCAAAAGTCTTCTCGCCAGGAGCGTTGCTGTTGCAGTTCGCGAACAGCATTTTGTCGCTCGAAAATCGTTTCGGTGCTTGCCCGCTGTGTCATCCATTCCGCGAGCGTTTGGGCACCCGCGTCGGTAACGCAAAGGGAAATCCATCGGAATAAGGACCGCTCGCCGAATAGATCGATGTCCTTGGATAGATCGGAGCAATAGCTCGACGTGTTTTTCTCGCTCGACAACGGAGGCAACTCGGCCCACCGCCTTTCGCAACGCGCGGTCATGCGTCGATAAAACAGCCTTTGTTGGATGAGCCAATCGAGTTTGTCTCGGACATACTCATGCCATGTGGCGAGTGCTAGGAACGCGATCATCAATAGCGTGCCTAGTTGCCAAGTTCCCCAGGGCATCCGAGATTCGAAAATCGCGGCTCCGATCAGCAACAATCCCGGGATGGCCGCGATCGGCCTTGCGACGGAGAGCTTCTTGGATAGTTGCTGCTCCTTCTCAATGAAGGCGCCGAGGATTTCTTGTTTTTCGAGAAACTTGGATTGTGCGTTCAATCGATGGCTCCTGAGAGAGACTCAGAGCAAGCGCACGGACAACGTTGCGAGGCTTGCATTGCGGAAATCGCGTTAGGAGAACAAAGCAGCTGCAAACTCGTCGGGCGAGAACTCCTCGAGATCATCCAGTTTTTCACCAACGCCGATAAACTTCACAGGAAGACCAAATTGCTCAGCGATGGGGATAATCACCCCACCTTTCGCGCTACCATCGAGTTTCGCGAGAACAATCCCCGTACAACCGGCTGCTTCGGAAAACCCTTTCGCTTGGCTTATCGCATTTTGACCAGCGGTTGCGTCCAGTACCAGGAGAACCTCGTGAGGTGCGTCCGGTACCTTCTTTTGTAAGACACGTTTGATCTTTTCCAACTGTTGCATCAGATGGCTTTGGGTTTGCAAGCGGCCTGCGGTGTCAATGATGCAAACATCAAACGACTCGTCGACGGCGCGCTGCATAGCGCGAAACGCAACCGAGCCTGGATCCGCCCCAGAGTCCGCGGTAACAATGTCGCATCCGATCCTTTCCGACCAAATGCGGAGTTGCTCGACCGCGGCAGCACGGAATGTATCGCCGGCAGCGAGTAAAACCCGACGCCCTGACTTGGTCAGTCGGTTCGCCAGCTTGGCGATGGAGGTCGTTTTTCCAGAGCCATTCACCCCCACCACCAAGATCACGGTAGGCTTCTCGGCTGCCAGCTTCAAACTCCCCCCGCGATCCTTGAGAGATTGCGCCACACGCTCGCGAATGACAGCGAGGATTTCCGATTGCTGAACCTTGCGCCCGCGGTATTGATCTCGAATCGAGTCCCGAATGGTTGTCGCCATACCCGGTCCCATGTCGGTGCGGACCAGGATTGCATAAAGTTCCGACAAGAACTCGTCATCGACCAATCGCCCTTCGGATTTCCAAAGATCGCGAATGTCGGTGTTGAAGACGTCGTTGGTCTTCTTCAAAAATCCGCGAAACCAGCCCACTTTTTTCGCGTGCGCTGAGTCCGTCGACTCCGCAGAGTTGCTGCCAGCCCGACCATCTTGCTGGGGGGATTCGCCTTTGGCCTCGCTCGGCCCATTTTTAGAGCCGTCTGCCACGCGATTCGTCGGTACCGTTTCTGTCGACGCGGATTGTGGGGGCGTCGGTTCGGACGTGTCGGCTCTCTTTTTTCGCCAAAAAACCATATCTGCTCTATCGCTATACAAGGAATCGAAGGTGAGACGGTTTTAGTCGGGGACACCATGGTCGACAAGGAGCGGTCACGACCAAACTGACGAAATTAAGGCCAATCATTAGCAGCGTTGGACGTTGGCCTCTTTTCCCTGGATCGGCTGTTGCCAAGCATCCGTAAAGCTGAAACGATACATCGACCTCCGAAAGAGACAACACGTAAATCGCCTCGATGAATCCTTGGTTTTCACCAATTAGGTTGCGTTAGGTTTAGGTTGCGTTAGGTTGCGTCGTCTTATTCGGCGGGCGATTCAGAAGCTTGGATTGAATTTCACGTTCCAGGGAGTTTATTCGATGCATGCAATGCGACGCGTTTTCTTGGCTCAAGCCTCTATCGCGGCAGCGGCGTGGTTTCACCCCCGCACCGGGCTCGGCTTTGCCGAAACGATAGAAAACAATTGTGAGGAACAGGAGAATACGGTTGATCAGAATACATCGAGCCGCTTCCTCCGAGGGAATTTTGCACCCGTGGACCGAGAACTCGATGTTCCAAACTTGCCCGTCGAGGGGGAAATTCCGAAGGCCCTCCGAGGGATGCTGGTCCGAAACGGTCCCAACCCTCAATTCCACCCAAAAGGAAAGTACCACTGGTTTGATGGGGATGGAATGCTGCACGCAGTTTCGTTCACCGACAATGGGGTGCATTACCAAAATAGTTACGTTGCCACTGAGGGTTTCCTCAAAGAAAAGAAAGCAGGACGCGCACTGTACCGAGGATTGCTCGAGCCACCCGATGTCGCGTTGGCGCTCGCCGGATTGAATCCCTATGAAAACAGTGCCAATACCTCGGTCATCTACCACGGCAATCGACTTCTCGCCCTTTGGGAAGCAGGATTGCCGTATGAACTCCAACTGAAAACTCTCGAAACCATCGGGCCGACGGACTTTTCTGGGAAAGTCACCCACCCCTTTACCGCCCACCCAAAAATCGATCCCAAAACGGGCGAAATGATCACCTTCGGATATGTTCCGAATGAACCCATCCTGATGATGAGCGAAATCGATAGGACCGGGGCATGGGTACGCACGACGAAGATCCCCATCGATAAACCGACGATGGTTCATGATTTCGCCATCACCGAGAACTACGCGATCTTTCCAATCTGCCCCTTAAGGTTCGAAGTCAGCCGACTCCTAAGCGGTGTCGTGCCTTGGCATTTCGACCAGTCGGCTCCGACGCGATTTGCAGTAGTTTCTCGGAAAGATCCTACGCAAGTCCGATTCTTTGAGGCGACGACGTGTTTTGTATTTCACCTGCTCAACGCGTTCGAGTCCAACAATGCTCCGTCCAACGAAGAGCGAAAAACATCTGGCACAGCGCAAAAACCATTGGGCCAGATCGAACTCGTCGGATGCCGCTACGAGCAATTCCCTGGCAGTCTTAACTTTGGTGATTCGGACGATGCCACAGCGTCGGACCAAGCTGTCCCGTACCGTTGGGTGTTCGACCTCGATTCAGGAAGAGTTCGCGAGGAGTTACTCGATGACGTACCCGCAGAGTTTCCGAGAATCAACGAAGCCTACACCGGGGCACCCAACCGGTACGGATTCTTTGGCCTCGGCGATGATGAGTTCTTCCACGGATTTAAGAAATTGGATTTTCGAGATGGACCTACTTCCGTGATCCAAATGGAGAAAAGTGTCCACTGCGGCGAAGGTATCTTTGTTTCGGATCCATCCAGCCACGAGGAGGATTCCGGATGGTTATTGTCGTTCGTCTACCTTACGATTTCTGGGCAGAGCGAACTATGGATTTTCGACGCAAAGTCATTCCGTCCTAAACCCTTGGCTAGAGTTACCCTGCCTGGGCGTGTACCGTACGGATTCCATGGAACTTGGGTACCAACCATCGCCAATTCATGATTACCTACACCCACGAAGCCGATCTATCGGTATCCGAGTTCATCGATTGTTTATTCCGATCGACGCTCGCGGAGCGACGTCCGGTCGCCGATTTGGAAACGATGGAAGGGATGCTTCGAAACGCAGATTTGATCATCACTGCACGCAATCATGACGGTTTGCTGGTGGGCGTATCGCGAGCTATCACGGATTTTCATTACTGCACGTATTTGTCGGACTTGGCCGTCGATCAAAAGTACCAAGGACAGAAAATCGGACGTGAACTGGTTCGACAGACCCACCTAAGGGCGGGATTAAAGACGAACTTGGTATTGCTTTCGGCACCACAGGCGCAAACCTACTACCCTCACATTGGGTTGACGCAGCATCCGAGCGCGTGGTGCCTCTCCCGACAGTCGAACGCAAATCCACAACTCGCCGACGAGGAAAGCTCTCGAGATGGGTCTCCCTCCGACGGTGGCGCTTTCACAGAGATAAAATCATGACCAAACCGAACCCATCTCCGATGGGAGACTCATTTCCCATGGAAATCGAAGGGAAATTTCGAGTTGCAGACGTAGAACGCCTGCGCAGCCGTCTCAGGGAGGCGGACGCGTTGGCTTTAGGCGTTGAGTCCCACTGCGACACCTACCTTAGGCACCCCGCTCGCGATTTTCGGGTCACGGACGAGGCGCTCCGGCTCCGAAACCTCAATGGGAAATTATGGATCACCTACAAAGGTCCCAGGCTCGACGGAGCCTTGAAAATGAGGCCCGAGCTAGAAGTCCCTCTCGCTGAGGAGACATTCGAGCCTTGGCTTCGCATCTCGAAGTCCCTCGGCTTCGAGGTCGTTGGAACCGTCACGAAGACACGCGAATCGTTTCGGGTAGCCGCGCTGCACTCCGCGGTGAACGTTACGATCGACCGGGTTGAAGGGATAGGTACATTTGCCGAGGTTGAGCGCGTTGTCGACAACGAACAGCAAATCGTCGCGGCACGCCATGACATCGAAGCGATCGCGACTCGGTTGGGACTAGATACCGTGGAAAAACAGAGCTACTTATCGATGTTCCTGGAGCAGAACCGGTGAGTTTCTAGGGTCGAGGTCAAGGGCGTTGCCAAAGCGAGTTCTCGGATGCTCACGAATAAAACAAAAAAAGCCCTGGTGATTTACCAAGGCCTTTTAAGTATTTTAACGATCAAAAGATCGCGTTTAGCTTAGTTGCAACCGCAGTCAGCAGCTGGAGCAGCATCGCATCCGCAGCTTGGAGCTGCTGGAGCGCCGCAAGAAGCCTTCTTGGCTCGGTGCTTTGCCATGAGGTTAGCGAGCAACTTTGGACGGGACTTCTTGGCACATGGATCAGCATCGCAACCGCAAGCTGGAGCTGCGTCGCATGCTGGTGCAGGAGCTGCACAAGGTGCTGGAGCAGCACATGGTGCTGGTGCAGGAGCTGCACATGGAGCTGGTGCTGGTTCGCAGCAGGAAGCAGCAGCGCCGGAGCACCTTGCAGCCTTCTTTGCATGCAAACGAGCGATCAAACCAACTCGCTTTGGAGCGGGCGCACAAGCCGAATCACAAGCTGGAGCTGGTGCTGCACATGGAGCTGGAGCAACGTCGCAAGCTGGAGCTGCTGGTGCACAGCAGTCACTCTTGCGATGGAACAATCCAGCCGAAGCATTGGACGAGGAAACAACGGCACACGCAACAACCGTCAAAGCAACCAAAATACGACGCATTCGAATCTCTCCAAAAACAGTAAGGGTACACCTACGTTCGCGCCGTACATCCTTGGCCCAATGCCCCCCCGGGCTGGCCTGTCTCCACTCTTCGGAGTGGAAGCGTTGACGCGATTTCTTAATGGTTAACCGTTCCCTACGGAATCCGCAAAGGGAACCCAAGCCGCAAAGTTTAGTTATAAGTTAAGGTCTAGCACCTCCTATTTTAACTTTTTTTCGGATTATCTTGCCTCGCTTAACACATCGCCCCCCTCCGCGGAGTGGTTTTCAGACCGTAGCTTGCCTATTGCTTGCGAACCAAGGCAGGAAAACCTAGAACTGAACAACTCGCAATGCTGGCTTATGGGGCGGTCGCTCCTGCTGCTCGACCAGAATGCGACCCTGCGAACACTGGACGACTGAACCGAGGAACCATGTCTAAGCCGATCCCTGCCCTGCGATTCCAAAGGAAAATTGAAGCTATTTCCGCGGCATACCTTCCGTGGAAGCCCGTCGCGAAGATCGATTTGGAGTCTTTCGAACGTGTTCTCGAGGGGACGTGGGGATGCGGCCTCACCCCCGCGATCAATATGGATACCGGGTTCGCGAACCTGCTTTCGTTATCCCAGCGGTGCGAGATCCTCGAGTTTGTGGCCAATCGGGCCCATGGTCGGCCGTTCGTCTCCGGCGCGTTCGTCGAGGACTTGGCCGGGGATTGTTTGAACAACTACCGAAAAGAAACAGACAGGATCACCGCTGCTGGCGGAACCCCGATCATCTTCCAATCCAGTGATCTCGTCCGCCGTTCTGACACCGAGATTGTCGATGTCTACCGGTCGATCGGTTTGGGCTGCGACCGATTCCTTGGATTCGAACTCGGCAAGATGTTCGCTCCGTTTGGGGCGATCTATTCTATGGCGGTGTTCAAGGAACTCCTGCAAATCCCTCAATTGATCGGAATCAAGCATTCCTCGCTCTCGCGCGAATTGGAATGGGCCAGACTCAGTCTCCGCGATGCTTGTCGCACCGATTTTCGAATCTACACCGGGAATGACCTCGCCATCGATATGGTCCAATGGGGAAGCGATTATTTGCTGGGTCTTTCCGCGTTCTACCCCGAAGCCTTCGCGCGACGGGATCAGTACTGGCTCGACGGCGATCGGCGGTTCTACGAACTCAATGATGCCTTGCAACTTTTAGGCGGATATGCGTTCCGCCCCCCGGTCCCAGCTTACAAACACAACGCTGCGATGATGCTCGCCATGAGAGGCGTGATCGCGAGCGATGCCATCCACCCCAATGCCCCGAGCCGCCCCTCCGATGATCGCGAGTTTCTGCGTTCGATCCTCGATCGTATCGAAACAGCCCTGCAGTCGTGAAGCCCTGCAGTCGTGAAGCCCTGCAGTCGTGAAGCCCTTCACTAGGATCGCATCTGCCTTATTCGCTCGCCAGCCATCGCTTCGACTCAGCCTACCCAAGCAACCCATGGCCTCAACGAATCCATTATCCTAAGTAATCCCATTATCCTAAGTAATCTCCGAAGTAAACACTGTGCCACGCTTCGAACATATCCGGCATAAACCTCCGACCTCGCTCGAACACCCCCGCGAGATCGTTTTGGCCCTCGCTCCCATGCGGAGCAACGTGAACCTTAGCCGTATCGTTCGCCTATGCGGTTGCGCCGGCATCCAAAATTTGATCCAGTGCGGGGCCGGAAAAGTGGATCGAGAAATCGCCCGAGACGCGGCCGACTTTGTCTCGATCACCCTCCGCAGAAGCCTACCTCCCGTCCTTAAGCAACTCCGAGACGACGGTTTTACGATGGTTGGATTGGAACAGACGACAAACTCGCACTCCCTCTTTGAATACCAGTTCCAACGAAAAACCGCCCTCATTATCGGCGCCGAGCGGGAGGGATTGAGCGAAGAAGAGCTTGGTTTTCTGGACGCCGTCGTCGAAATCCCCGTCTACGGTCAACCCTTTAGCTACAACGTCGCTACCGCGACAACCATGGCTGTCTATGAGTATTGCAAGCAATATCCATTCGGTTGAGACTTCGTCGGCTTGGTACACTCGAAGGTCGGGAACGATTCCCGAGTGCGTCATTTTGTCCACTGCGAAAAGTAGATCGCGTGTGGGAAACTGGAAGATCTTTCGGTTCCCTTCCTAGAGTTGGCTGAGCCGATGAAACCTGCTCGGTGCACTTCTGATTCCTTGTACGGACTTGATTCGTATTTCCCTAAACCCTTTGCCATGGCACCAAGCGTGCCCCCGGTGATCTTGAACACGACTCCGCAGAGACTCCTTACTTTGGTGGCCCAAATGATGGTCATTCTTTTGACCTGTGTCATGGTTGGCTGCGGACCCGCGAAAATCGAGTATCGCCCGAACGCACTGTACGCGGTGAGCCTTCATCGCGAACAAGGTGACGCGGACCATACCGAATCTGAGGAATCATCGACGCGGGCGGCTGCTTTGGCGGAGCGATGGTTCGGTACGGCGGACTCTCCGGTTTGGCCCAGCGAGTTGTTGGCGGCTACGCCTGGGGCGGACGAGGTCGTTCGGATGGACGATGTGGAACGTTCGGCAGGGCCCGTCGGTCGAGGGAACGACAAAATTGAACGTGGTTTATATCGCAAGCATTGTGTTCCATGCCATGGCGTCACCGGCGATGGCAGAGGCTTGGCGGCATCGATGCTGTCTCCGTATCCTCGAGATTTTCGAAGGGGCACTTTCAAATTCAAATCGACCCCTACGGGAGTCAAGCCGACGCGGGCCGATTTGGTCCGCACACTCCACGATGGGATCCCTGGTACCTCGATGCCGTCGTTTGCGGCTTTGGAACTCTCCAAGGAATTTAAAAACGACATCGAGTCCTTGGTGGAGTATGTACGGTTTCTTTCGATCCGCGGAGAAGTCGAACGCCGGCTGATTGCCAAGCATGCTAGGGGCGAATCGCAACTCAATCCAGACGATGAGTCAGCGATCGAGGTGGTGCGACTCGTCGTCGCCAATTGGGCCTCAGCGGCAACCAAAGTACTGCCGATTCCAAACCCGCCCGAACTCGCCCCTGAGCAGTTTAATGAGTCCGCTAAACGAGGTGAGGAGTGGTTCCGTAGCGAACTGACGGCGTGTGCCAAATGCCATGGGCCTAGCGGCGCCGGTGACGGGAACTCGCAAGACTTCGACGATTGGACCAAGGATTGGACGCTGTTGGCTGGTATCGATCCTAAGAAGAAATCGGATTGGAAAGAGATGAAGCCGTTCGGTGCACTCAAACCGGTGATCGACAAACCACGCAATTTGGCTTGGGGGGCGTTCCACGGCGGAGGCAATCGACAAGACCTATTTCGGCGCCTGGTTCTAGGCATCGAAGGGACTCCTATGCCACCCATCGCGCGGGCCATCAACGGCAATCCAGGGCTTACCGACGGCGAAATTTGGGATCTCGTGCATTACGTGCAATCCCTAAGCAGTGTCCCATCCAGCAGTTTAGCATCGGCGAAATCTACGTTGGACGATACGATAAGGTCGAAGCCGGAAGGAGCTGTGGAATGAGTGCCACTCAGGAACTGAAGAGCAACGAATCTCGAGAGTTGAAGAGTAACGATTCTCGAGAGTTGAAGAGTAACGATTCTCGAAAGGTATTACCCGGACGGGCATCAGCCGCTTGGAAGCAGAGTTGGTTTTGGGCCTGGGCCACGACAATCTTTGTGTTCCCGCTGATTTGGGTCGGGGGATTGGTAACCACGCACGATGCAGGGATGGCGGTCCCCGATTGGCCGGGGACCTATGGTTACAACCTATTTTTGTACCCGGTGACCGCTTGGCTGTACGGCCCCTTCGATCTATTCGTCGAACACGGACATCGTTTGTTAGGTTCCTTAGTTGGACTCCTTTCGATCGCCCTTTGCGTAGCCGCTTGGAGTACCGAAACGAGGCGATGGTATCGGTGGGCCACGATCGGATTGCTTTTGGCGGTGATCTCCCAAGGCCTCCTCGGTGGATTTCGTGTTGTGCTCGATGGACGGACCATTGCGATGTTGCATGGCTGCGGTGGTCCGATGGTCTTTGCCTTGGCAACGTTCCTCGCCCTCTCCGCCTCGAGCGATTGGGCGTCGGCTCGGCCAGTGATTCCTTCTCGCGGGATGCGTTGGATTTCGCTTGCGCTATTGCTCTCGACAATCGTTCAACTCATCCTTGGGGCCCAATTGCGACACGCCCTCCCAGACACATCCCCGAGCGGTTTTATGTCCTTGGTCCACCTCCATTTGACGATGGCGGCGGTAGTAACGCTGATCATTGTCTTGGTGGCTATCGTCGGCCGCTCTGGTACCTACCGTGAAGCCAGAGAGATCCTCACCCCCGCCAATGCCTTGCTTCTTCTTTTAATTGTGCAGCTTTGCCTCGGAATTGCGACGTGGATTGTCAATTACGCGATGCCGTGGGCGGACCTCTCGCAATGGCTTGCAAAGTACGCGATTTCAGCGAAAGGATACTGGGAATCGTTGATCGTCACCGGGCACCAAGCGACCGGCTCCCTGATGATAGCAACCTCCGTTTGGCTGGTTTGTCGCGTATGGCGGCGACAAGGTCAACTTGTGAGGAATCCACAATCGTTTACCATTTCCAAGAGGCTCGAGGCTTAGGCGACCGCCTGGTGATAAACTTCCTGTTAGATGCCTTCCAAG
>Ga0114972_10004653_pt1 | contig 10187 bp, 5 predicted proteins | sample M_140807_EF_Meta_FD_87354 | JGI IMG/M metagenome (GOLD analysis project Ga0114972, IMG submission 87354) | Freshwater microbial communities from Lake Montjoie, Canada to study carbon cycling - M_140807_EF_MetaG | ecosystem: Environmental > Aquatic > Freshwater > Lake | place: Lake Montjoie... | reverse complement strand
ACGAAACCCGGCCGCGTGGGTATCCGGCGATCGATCACTCGGCCGCGTATGAGCATGCGTACCAACCGGCCTACCGCGTGCTGACCCGGCGAGAGTTCGGCGGGCTGAAAATACCGGCGTCCGAACGCTGAAAGGTACTCTGCCCGCAACGTGTTGCCCGTTGCCGATGACCAGCCCCGGATATCGATTCCGTTGGTGACGTACGCCCTAATCGGGCTCTGCGGGGTGATCTACGTGTGGGACCGTCAAGGGGGCTTTTTCGGGCCCAATGTGGTGTTTGCCGACCTCACCATGCGGCCGAACGCGGTGACCCACATGTTCAGCGGCGGCGACGTTTTTCCGCTGGTGACGATCTTCACCTCGATGTTCATGCACGGCAACCTCATGCACATTTTCGGAAACCTGCTGTTCCTGGGGGTGTTTGGACCGGCCGTGGAGCAGGCGCTGGGGAGCGGGCGGTTTGCGCTGTACTACATCCTGTGGGGCATCGCCGCGGCGGCGGCTCAGGTGGGCGTGAATCCTGGCAGTGCGGTGCCAACCCTGGGGGCCAGCGGCGCCATCGGCGGCGTAATGGGGGCCTATTTACTGCTATTCCCTTCAAACAAGATCGAACTTACAATTCCGCTCCTGCTGTTCACGGCGTTTGTGCTGCCCGCTTGGATACTGTTGGGAGCATGGTTTGCGTTCCAAATATTCGTGCCGCAAGAAGGGGTGGCCAACTGGGCCCACGTCGGCGGATTCCTCGCCGGAATGCTCACGGTAATGATATTGGGCGGTCGCACCCGGGTCCTTAAAGGCCGCGACCCCGATCTCGACTTTGCTTAGACCTACGAAACTAACCTTGCTAAACCGAACCACTCGTCCTTACCTTTTCATCATCTTTGCCCTCTTCTCGCTGGTTCTGGTGAGCGTGTATCCGCTGGCATTGCGCGGAAAAGCCGAGACGCGAAACCAAGCCGTCACCCTCGCGGCGGAATTCGATGCGATTGAATCGCTGGCGGCGGGCAGCGGAGTCCCTCTTGAAAAAGCGGCGGCCGAACTGAAAGGGAAGGGACTCAATGCGGTCACCATCAACGAAGAAAGCATCGGAGAGTTGATCACGTCGGGCCAGTTGACGGTAAAAACGATCTCCGTTCCGGACAAGGCTTCGCAAACGCAGATCCAAGTGCCGGCGCTGGTGCTGACTGACTTGACCGTACTGCCGCGTATCCAGAGGGGGATGACAGCCCGGTTCGGGAACCAAGCGGGGCGGCTGGAGCCACGCAACAACGTGGTGGCGTTGCCCGCGTTACCTATCTCGCTCATCCGCTCGGTGAGCGTCGGGTTGCCGCCCGAGCAGGTGAAGGTCGCGAAGGAGAATCAATTTCATATCATTGCCCGGGCGGGAAATCCACCGGCGGCCACGGTGGAGTACGTCAAGAGCACACTGGCCGACCTAAAGGACAGCGGCGCGGAATTCTTTCTGCCGCAAGGCGACCAAGTGCTCGGCCACAAAACGGCAGTGATAGAAATGGCCCAGGCCCTAAAATCGCTGGGAATCGCCTATGTCACCGCTGAATTCGGGAAGATCAACGGAGATGCGGTATCGATGGCGGCGGTTCCGACGAACGTGGTCCGATTGCACACCGCTCAGCTAGCCGAAATCGACAAGATGACCAAGGCTGACGCGGTGGATCGCTTCGAAAAAGCGGCGCGAGAACGGGATATTCGAATTCTGCTGCTGCGACCGGTGGCAGGCACGGCGGTTTCTCCGCTAACGGAGTTCGGCGACTTTGTGGAAGAGGTGGCGATGAAGGTACGGGCCGATGGCAACCTGATCGGCACCGCGCACGGGTACGAGGATCTCGCGCCGGCTGGGAGCTACCGGATCGTGCAATCGGCCGCCGCCGCATTGCTGTTCTGGGCGATGGCCGAATTTTTCGCTAGTATCGTCACACTGCGATGGCCAAGATACGCCTGGATCGCGCCGTTAAGTGCGTTGGTCGCATTGCTGGGAGCCACAAATCGGGGCGCCGAACTTGTGACGTTGTTGGTGACGGTGCTGTCGCCACTAGCGGGATTTGTGTTGGCCGAGGCGGCCTTGGCCGGTTTGGCGACCAGGAAAGTGGCCAGTTTGCCGGCGGCAGGAGTGGGCGTGATCATTGCGTCTTTGGCGAGTTTTACCGGCGGAATCTACACGGCGGGAACAATGGTAGGCGTGCAGTACCTCATTAAGTTGGATGAGTTCAGTGGCATTAAGGTTGCGGTTTTCCTGCCAATCGTGCTGGTGGGCGTGTACTTCCTGTTTCGCCTCACGGATTTCAAGGCGACGCTCGCCAGCGCGCTTACCTGGGGCTCGGTCTTGCTGGGCGTTTTGCTTATTGCGGCGCTGGCGATCCTGATTAGTCGCACCGGCAACGATGGCGTGGGTGCGAGCGGGGCGGAGATGGGATTTCGCGGGTGGCTGGATAAAGTGCTTTACGTGCGTCCGCGTACCAAGGAATTTTTGATCGGTCATCCCGCACTGTGGGTCGGGTTTGCGATGCTGGTTCGGTACCGGAACGATCGGCGCTTTTACGGTTGGATCGCGCTATTGTTGTCGATCGGCGCGGTGGGGCAGACGGGGATTGTGAATACGCTTTGCCACGGTCACATTCCATACCTGCTCAGCACCGCGCGAATCTGGCTGGGGCTGGGACTGGGAAGTTTCATTGGTGCTGTGCTTTGGGTGGTTATCCGCGCGATCCTGCCCAAACCAACCCAATCGCCCGCCCAATCGGGGTAGGTTATCCGAGTAAGTTTAGGAGGAGGGGAAAGAAGTTGGCAAGTGTTCTACTAGCCGGATACCTGGGGTGCGGGAATCTGGGAGATGATGCAATCATGGTCGGTTTTGCGGAAGCGGCCGACTCGATGGGAATCAATTGTGCGGCTTTGTCGGGGAATCCGGACGAAACCTACCGTTATCACCGAATTTCAGCGGTGCCACGTCGAAATATGCGGCAGGTGGCGGCCGAGATTGAGAAGCATGACGCGTTGGTATTCCCGGGTGGAAGTATTTTCCAGGATGTCACCTCGGTGGGCAGTGTTCTTTACTACCGCCAGTTGGTGATGATGGCGAAAAAGGCCAAAAAGAAGGTGTTTTTAGTTGGGCAGGGAGTTGGGCCGCTGAAGACATTCTTTGGCAAACGTGCGGCAATTGCCGCGTTCAGCAAGGCAGACTACATCTGCGTGCGTGATCCCGGTTCCATGACTTTGCTACGAAGTTACGGGATCAAGGTGCCAATTAAGGTCACGGCGGATTCTGCATTCTTGCTCCCCGTCCCATCGAACCAAGACGATACCGGCGGGTTTCAGGTGGGCAACATGAAGACGGTCGCGATTGCGCCCCGACCGATTAAGGGCGTGGACGTAGTCGGCTTGGTGAGTGATTTCTGCCAAATGGTGTTCCGCAGCGGACAAATGCCGGTTTTGGTGGGCCTCGATCGCGGCGAGGATGCGGCATTGATCCAGGCGATTGAAGACAAGAGCGGGGGCAAGATTCCGGACCTCACCAAGGTGTATTCCCCGGTCGAAATCCAGCGGCGGCTGGCGCGCATGGATGCGATGATCTCGATTCGGCTGCATGGCGGGATTCTTGCGACCACCGTCGGAGTGCCTTCGCTGATGATCGCCTATGATCCTAAGGTGGCAGCGTTTGCCAAGTTGATGGACAACGGTCCGGCCCTAAGTCTGGACAATCTGACGGCGGCGCGATTGTTCGATGCCTACACTGATTTTGCCCGACGCAAGGATTTGGCGGTCACCATCACGAACAAGAAACGGGAAGAAATGGCGAAATTGGCACTCGGAAATGTGGAAGTCGTGCGCGATTCGCTGCGATAAGCGTTAGCCTAAGTTCGGAGCCCAAAAGCGGGCGAACCGGACGCTTGTGATAAGCGTCTGGTTTACTACGACGCTGGCTTCCGGTCTTCGCATCCCAACTATGATTACTCGGCTTCATTCTTTATCGCTCGCCCTGGGGTTGGGAGCGGCGGGGACCTGCGCGGCCGATTCGGTCACCTTTCACATTCCGCCAGCCATCCTGGGTCGGATAATTCTGGAGGGCGAAGAACGATCGGTCCCAAAGAAATTGCCGCCACTATCCGGCGGCGGATCAACTCCAAGAAGCCTGCCACCCAATTTGCCGGGCGGATTTCCGAACCCCTCGGTGCCGACCAATCCGGGACAAACCGGGCCGAAGAAAAAATCCGTTTCCGCAGTTCAGTGGTTCAACGAGATGGTGCTGGGTCGGATCGATCTGTCGGGCCGGCGGACCATAAGCTACCACCAAGATTCGGTGACGGGCGATGTGGATGCGTTCAATACGCTCAACTATTACGGCCAAGGTGATCGGCGAGTGACCAGCACGGGGCAGATGAATATCAACGGCAAAAAAGTCGCGGGAGTGGTCGATTTTAACCTCACCATTACCGATGATCGGATCCAAAACCCCGAAGATCAGCGACTTTCGGCTACCTATCAGAATGGGCCCACCACGGTTGCCTTGGGGGATATCAATGCTTCGCTCGTGAACTCAAACCGATTTGCGCGGGTGTCTCGTTCGGTGAGTGGTGCGCAATTGGGCTGGCGACACGGACGCGTCGAGGCGAAGGCGCTGCGCAGCGAGACCCGCGGGAGTGCCCGTACGGTTACGACGCCGGGGAATAACTCGGTGGGTCCGTATTATCTGCAGGGCGGACGGGTTCGGGCCGATACCCTTCAAGTGCGCGTAGACGGAGAGCCACAGCAGATCGGGCGGGATTATGAGTTGGACACTCAAGTGGGGGCGATTACGTTTATCACTCGGGTCGTTTCTCCCACCAGCACGATCGTGGCGACTTATGAATCCAGCGGATTTAACGAATCGCCAGGCGTACTTTCCGGCGCGGGGCTTACTTATGATTTCGGGCGAGTGGGTCGCCTCGGGGTCACGGCGGTGCAGCAGGTGGGTCGCGGGGCGGTGGGCACGGCGCAAAAGGTGGAGCTGTTTCAGGGCCGGGGTAATCCGGCGGTGGGCTACGATTTGGACTATAACCCCGTGGCGGCGACCGTGGTTTTGCGGGTGGGAGGCATTATTCAGGTGCCGAACCTGGACTACACGTTCGATACTAAGTATCCCCGCCGATTTTACATGTCTCGATTTATCGATCTGAACGAGACGATTAGCGTGACGTACCAACCGGTGGGAATCGTGTCGGTGGACGGAGATCGGCGCACGTTTGGACTCGATTACCTCATTCCGCTCGGGAAAACGGGAGATCGCGGCTACATCCAGTTGAATCAGGCTACGGGTGGGTTTATCGGTGGCACTTCTGCTCAGGCGCGGGGAGTCGAATACGAGCAAAAGGAGGGTAAGTGGACCCTCAAATCGTCCTTTCGCGACATCCCTCGGGATTACGTAACCGTTGAAACTCGCGGGTTCGATCGTAATGAGCGCGCACATGAATGGAGCGCGGAATACGACGGGGATCGCTTTCTCTACAACCTTAGCGGCACCAACAGTTCGGTATACGTAACCGATTCATCGAACCCCACCGGAAAAGTTGCGAGATATACCACCGTTAAAGGTGGGTTGCAGTACTCCGACCCCGACGGTACGCGCTGGTCTTTTGATCAAGTGCGGCTGGCAAATCACTTTGACGACGACACAAAACTAGACACGACTTCGCTTTCGGGGCGGCGGATATTTGGAAAAGTGAATGCCAGCTTGGGCCTCCAATACCAAACCGGCTCGGCCCCGATCACCGAGAACAACGTCACCAAAGTGGGACCCTTGTCCGTGGCAAGTGTGGTGGCGACGGCTGATTGGAACGCCGGGCGGGGATTGGCCTTCAATACGCGCCTCAGCTACAACGATATCAAGGCTCTGGACCAACGGGGCAAGGGCTACGACGCGGCGGTCGGAGTTGGCTGGAAGCCGTCGGATACCTGGACCGTAGGAGCCCAGTTTGCCCAGAGCGACAGTGGCGATCTGCCGGCGGTATCGATTTCGTCGGGATACGGATTGGGCTATAACGGCGGCAATGGATTCACAAGCGGTTCGGCGGGGGATGAACTATTGATCGGCGCCAGTTCCCAAAAGCGGATCGCATTGGCAACCGAATATCGGGCTAGCTCTCGCGTCACGCTAAATGCACGCTGGCAGCAGAATAAGGCAGAGGGCGATCTGAGCAGCAACGCCGATAATCGTACATATGGTGTCGGTGCAAGCTTGGACTTAGGCCAATCGACATACCTGTCTTCATCGTTGGACCGGAGCAACACGGAATACTCGGGCTCCAATGGTCGTAGCGAAGCAACCACATTCAGCGTGGGGCTAACCGGGAGCCCGCCCGGCCGCCTCACCTATCTGGTGGGGCTGACTGGTCTGATCAGTCAGAACACGACCTCTGCCACCTACAACCAAGATAGCCTGACGTATGACCTTTCACTCTCGTACCGGCTCATCAATCGGCAACGGGTGAACGCCTCGTTCACGCAGGGCCGAAGCACGGGTTATTACGGGCAAAACGAGACGTACTTCTCGATTTCGCACGATTATCAGCTGTATCAGCGAATCGCACTGCGGACGGGTTACACCTGGCGCCGCGTGGCGAACATTGACCCGGCGCTGAGCAGCGGTAGCTACCGAGCGAACGGATTCAACATCGACCTTGTATTTGATTTCTAGCAGGTCGGCAAACCGGCGGCCCGACAAAACGCGTCAAACAACGGATACCCTTTGCTTATATCAGTTGCTTGCCTTCGGCGAGCGGCGCGAGGCGTATTTTTTGGCGAAATGAGAGTAAATCAAGTTCTGTCTCTGCTTGGGCTGTGGGTAGTATCCGCCTCGGCGATGGCCCAGGGAACGTCGGGTGCCACCGGAGTTCTCCGTCTAGAAATCGGAGACCGGTCGGTTCGGCAAGCGATCACGAGTGCCACCGACCAAGCCGTGCGGCATTTCAACTTTCAAGCGGCGCGACTGACGGCCCGGAATCGAGAGACTTACTGGCGAGGGGATTCACAGTTTTCGATGCCGTTGCGGGTGGAACTACTTCGCAACGGAAAGCCATTGCCGGGGGGAGTGGGCAAGCGGGCGGGCGATATTTCGCTGGCGTTTGACACCACCGGCGACCGAGTCTTTCCGACCGATTACCGGGAATTGCTTCAGCAGGTTTACACGCAGGCCAAGCCAACGATGGACGCGATTTTCGGCCCGGCTCTGGCCGGCGGCTCGGTGAAAGTGGCGAATTACGATTCCGAGATTGGCGATCGCCAGGCGGTGGCGGGCGGCTATTACGTCCCGAACAACGGCTCGGGTCAGCGAGAAATTAGGTTTCCCGTCTATCAGAGTCGGGAAGCAGCGGCGGTCAACTTCATTCACTGCCTGCTCTTGGCATACCAAGGCAACGTTCCGTACGGATTTGATGCGTATCAGGAAGGTCTGGTTCGGGCGGTGACGGCGAAGGTGGCGCGGACCAGCGGTGCTCTATCGGGATTTGTGACCAGCACCATTGAGCAGGTGCTTTACAATACGTACGAGGTGGGTGGCACCTACGATTGGTGCAACCAGCGGGCATTGGCGGGAAAGCAGTTCATCGCGCCAAACCTGATTAAGCCGGGTTTGCCGACCGGTGGCTCGTACGGCGGTTTGTACTTGCTACGCTACCGAATGAGCGGCGCGGCGTGGCAGAAGGTTCTGGCCGAATTTCCCGATTTTGCCGCGCGATTGAACGCTAAGCTCGCCGCCGATTCTTCGATTGCGACCGATATCAATAAGCTCACCGAGGCGGGATTGCAGGTGGTGAAGGATGTTCGGCCGGGTAATCCGTCGGTGGAAAATGTTCCGTATAAGGATTGGCTGGCGCGGCAGTACATTTTAGACACCACGGAATCCAACGGGCGAAAGCTGCTCGTGCAGCCGACCCCCATAATTAGCGGGCTTCGGACGGGCGACTTTGGCGTGTTTGCGATTGAGACGACTTACTTCAGTCGAACCGCAAACGGAAATGAGCAGTTGCTGAGCGGCACGAGCTATCCCATTTTTTGGGATCCGACGGTGGCAACGCGATTCACCACATCGGCGCAAGACGATCGGATGGACATTGCGGCTTCATACGGTAGCATCGCTCCCAACTTTCCTGACAACTACGGGGGAACCAACTATACAGTGCCGGTTGACGTGCCGGTGAAGGACCAGATTTCGCGGCTCTTTTTGCCCGCCGGCGCGATTGCAAGACCCGCCAACCAGGATTCGCCCAATACATTTTTTGGTACTGTTCAGGGATTTGTAGGGGCGACCCAGGTGCGGATATCGTTCAACGGAACCGTGATCGGCACCGCTCCCGTTCAACGCGGAGCCTTTGGTGCCTTGGTGGAAGACGCCAACTATCTGAAGGGCGGTTCGTTTGTGGTGGAAGTGATCGGGGCAACGAATCCGATCGGTACGCGGCGCGTGAATAAAGGGCCGGGTGAATTGGGGTTGGATCTGCGATCCGCTTACGTTACAGCCGTGACGCAGAATATTCCGGCCGGCGTTTCGACTTTTGGCTTTAGCGCAAATCCGCTGACGGAAGATCTTTACCAGGCGCTGGTAGCGAACGGAACGTTGGTTGCGCGCTATGACGCCGGCTTAACGCGGTACAGCCTGGCGCCGGACACGGAGGCGTTTACGGTCGGGAACGGCTATTTCGTGCGGTCGGCGACGAGCCAGGACATTAGCCACCCGGCGGTGCCATCGTTGGTGCCAACGGCGGTGGCGCTGCAACCGGGCTGGAACTTGATTACCACGCCGGTGAACTTCTCGGCATCAACGAGCCAGGTGCGGGTGGTGAATCAAACCGACTTCGAGCAGACATGGGACAGCAGTGTCGGCACTCTTATTGGCGCAGATTTCTTTGAGTATCAGCCGGGTCCGGTAGATTCCTTCTCGGGTCTTTCGGAGACGGGAAGCTACGTGAACGCAACCGTATTTGCCCCACGTAAGGCGTACTTTGTTCGATGCTTGGCACCCAACGGCGTGACTCTACTCTTTACCAACCTCACCAGCGCGCCAGGACAGAGTCGAGCAAATATGACGTGGCGGGCAAAGATCAAGGCTATCGTCGGCAAGCAAATCGTGACGGCGGAAGCGGCGATTGCCCCGGACAATCGGATGAAATCCGTTATCCCCCCGGCGATCACCGGCGGTCTGCAGTTGCAGGTGGATCAGGCATTCCGAAGCGTGCGGCGGGAGAAAGGACACGTGTTTCGACTAACGCTATCGGGCCTGAAGAAAGGACAAATTGTGAATCTCATTTTCGATCAGGACATTTCGTACGCCCCGGGTTCCCAGCTGCGAGATCCGCGGCGGAAGACGGCGATCACACTGGGCCGGTGGTCGGCTCGATACGATTTCCGCGCCGAAGGCTCCACCGAAACCTTCGAGCTGTTCGTGGCGGGTGGCAAGTGATGAGGACTAAGGTTTGGCCCGCGCTGTTGGTGATGGTCGCCAGCTTAATTCTGGCGAGCGGCTGTGGCGGCGGTGGCGGCGGCACCGGCACCACGGGCGGAACCACGCAAGTTCTGACCGGTCGGATTTTGGATGTGGTTTCCACGGGACCAGTCTCGCCGGTTGCGACGGTGAACGTTGTTACCGGGCAATCCACCACTACCAGTGCCGCCGACGGATTCTTTCTCCTCGATGTTCCGGTAACGACGGCGGCGGCGAATGTGGTGACCGGAAGCTACGGCACATGGAACTTCGCGTTCCCGCCTAGCGCCACCGATCTTGATCTCGGCGACTTGTGGGTGGGGCCGCAAAAGGTCATTTTGACCGGGACGGTCAAGGATTCTTTGTCGAATGCCGTGATCCCGAACGCGCAAGTGGCATTTGGCGGACGATCTGCCAAAACGAACGGATCGGGCGTGTTTTCCCTGGCCGATGTTGCCTATTCGAGTGCTTCGCAAACAGGATTTTGGAGCATCGAGGGCCGCGTTCAGGCGGAAGGATACTTTGCCAACGGTTTCACCGCGAACGGTAAAGTTGCGGCCGCCGGAACGGTGGATGTAGGCACGGTGCAGCTTGTTTCGAGTGGATCCAGCACCCCTCCGGGCGGGCCGTACAACGTATTTGGCGTCGCCAGGAAGGCGGGTGTCGGCGTCCCTGCCACGGTAGACATTTTTAAGGGGATCGTGGAAGTTCGGCAGGT
>Ga0114972_10004652_pt1 | contig 10189 bp, 8 predicted proteins | sample M_140807_EF_Meta_FD_87354 | JGI IMG/M metagenome (GOLD analysis project Ga0114972, IMG submission 87354) | Freshwater microbial communities from Lake Montjoie, Canada to study carbon cycling - M_140807_EF_MetaG | ecosystem: Environmental > Aquatic > Freshwater > Lake | place: Lake Montjoie... | reverse complement strand
GGCCTGGGTGGATCATCTGACGGACATGGACCATCTGCGCGACGGCATCGGGTTGCGCGGCTACGGTCAGAAGGATCCGAAGCAGGAATACAAGAAGGAAGGCTACAACCTCTTTGTGACCATGCTCGCGCGCGTCTCGGGCAGCGTGGTCGCGAAGGTGATGAGCGCGAAAGTGCGGCGCGCGGAAGACGAAGCGCAGATCGAGGCGCAGGACCTTCAGCGGCACGTCGACGAGCTTGCTCGTGCGCTCGCGCAACACGGTGGCGACGACGAGCCGGTGCAGCCTCCGGGAATGTTCGTCCCGGCCGCCCCGGCGGTCACTTCCGAGATGGATTGTCCCTGCGGAAGCGGCAACAAATTCAGCGAGTGCCACGGTGCGCCGGACGATGCCGAGGAAGCTTCGGTCTGATTCGCGCGACGGTGGTAGAGTAGGTCCGCGATGCTAGGTCAGATCGTCGACGGCAAATACGAGATCCTTCGCCTCGTGGGCGAGGGCGGCATGGGCGCTGTCTACGAGGCGCGCCAAAAGACGACGGGTCGCCGCACGGCGGTGAAGCTCATCTCGAACGACGACGTCGTCCGAAACGAGATGCTGATTGCGCGGTTCGAGCGCGAGGCTCAGGCAGCCGCGGCCGTGCGTTCGCCTCACATCGTCGAGATTTCCGACGCAGGGCACGACGCCGCGACGGGGCAGCCCTACATGGTGATGGAGCTGCTCGTGGGCATGAACGTCCATCGGCTGCTGAAGGAGCTCGGTCCGCTACCGCCCGAGCTCGCCGTGCGCATCGCGATCCAGACCTGTTTCGGTCTCGAGAAGGCGCACGCTGCGGGCGTCGTGCACCGAGACATCAAACCCGCGAACCTGTTCATGTCCGAGAGCGACGGCGACGAGCGGGTCGTGAAGTTGCTCGACTTCGGAGTCGCGAAGTTCAAGATGGATCAGGCCTCCGAGGGCGGCCAGGACGGGTTGACTCGCACCGGCAGCGTGCTCGGGTCGCCGATGTTCATGTCCCCGGAGCAGGCGCGCGGGCTGAAGACGATCGACCACCGCGCCGACATCTGGTCGCTGGGCGTCGTGCTCTACCAGCTGTTGTCGGGCAAGACGCCGCATTCGGGAATCGAAGGCGTCGGAGAACTCATCATCACCATTTGTTCCGAGGCGCCCACGCCGCTCTCGAAGCGCGCTCCTTGGATTTCGCCCAAGCTCGAGCGGGTCGTCCACGGTGCGCTTCAGTTGGCGGCCGGCGACCGTTATCAGTCGGCGACGGCGATGCGCGAGGCCCTCGCGAGCTGCCTTGTCGAACCGACCCAGTGGCACATCCGCAACAGCATGCTCGTGCGGCTCTCCGACACCGAGCGCGACGCGCGACCGCCCGAGGGAGCCGCGGCGATGGAGGAGGACGGCGCGACGCTCGCCATCGATTCCGGGGCCGCGCCGAATGCGCCGTCCGCACAGCCGAGCGCGAACGATGGCGCGACGATGGCCCTCGAGCCCGAGCAGGTTGGCGGCGCTGGATCCCTTCCGTTTGCGAGCGCGCCCGTCCCCGCGACCGCGCCTCGCGAACCGCAGCAAGGCTTCGGACGCCACTCCGCGCATGTCCTCGAGTCGGGCCCATCACGGCGGCCCGTCGAGCCCCAGCCGTCGAAGGCGGCCGGCGTGACGAAGGCACTCGTCGCCGTGGCGGTGGGGGTCGTGCTCGGTGTGGGAACCGTCGGGTTTTTCGTCACGCGGAGCGAGCGGGCCCACACGGCGCAGGACGCCGCTGCGCATCCGACCACCGCGGCGCCGGCGCAGACCGCGGCGTCGGTCGATCCCGTCGCCGCCACCGCGACGGCGGCGCCGACGGAAAGTGCGGCCGCTGCGGCGGCAACCAACAAGGTGAAGATCGTACCGTCGCTTGCCGGTGTCACGGTCGATGGCAAACGGGTTGAGAAGGATGCCGACGGCAACGTCGCCATCGATGGGGCCATCAACAGCAGCCACACCGTCATCGTCACCTGGCGCGGCGCCCCGATCATCAAACAGGTCGTCCTGACCGACAAGGGGCCGGCCCCTCGTGAGATCGTCGTGCCCATCGATGGGGGAACAACGCCGGCGACGGGCGGTGCATCGCCCGCTGCGCCGACCGCGCCGCCGCCGCCGGTTGCGCCTCCAAGCCCGTTGAAAAAGATCGAGTTTTGACTGTCGGGGCGGCGGGAGTATGGTCCCCCGCCATGCAGCTTTTCATCGATTCGGGTGACCTCGACGAAATCCGCGAAGCTCAGTCCATGGGCGCGATCGACGGGGTAACGACCAACCCCTCGCTGCTCGCCAAGGGCGGCAAGCCGACGCGCCAAGCGATCGCCGCGATTTGCGAGATCGTCGATGGGCCCATCTCGGCGGAGGTCGTCGCGACCGACTGCGACGGCATCGTGAAGGAGGGGCGCGAGCTCGCGAAGATCCACCCCAACGTCGTGGTGAAGGTCCCGCTGATTGCCGAGGGCTTGAAGGCCGTGAAGATCTTCTCGAACGAGGGGATCCGAACGAACGTCACCCTGTGTTTCTCCGCGCCGCAGGCGTTGCTCGCGGCGAAGGCGGGAGCGACCTACATCTCGCCGTTCGTCGGTCGCATCGACGACACGGGCGGTGACGGCATGGAGCTCATCGAGCACATCGTTCAGATCTACGAGAACTACGGCTTCGGCACGCAGGTGCTTACCGCGAGCGTTCGCAACCCGGTGCACTTCGTTCGCGCGGCGCTCATTGGTTCGCACGTCGCGACCGTTCCGTTTGCCGTGATAAAGCAGCTTCTCAAGCATCCGCTCACCGACATTGGGCTCGCGAAGTTCCTCGAAGATGCCAAAAAAATCCCCCAAGGCTGAGCCGGCTTCCCGCGTCATCGTCAGCGCGACCGGCGGTCCTCACGCGGGCTGCAGCTCGGCGACGATTCGCCGAAGGGCAGTGAAAATGCTGGAGTTTCTGGAGCTCCGCGGCGTGGAACTGAGTGTGGCGCTCGTCGATGACGCGACCATTCGCGGGCTCAACAAACAGTACCGCGGCTACGACAAGCCCACCGACGTCCTGGCGTTCGCGCTTCGGGAGGGCGAGGCCTTCGCGGCGGTCGCGGACGAGCCGATAGGAGACGTCATCCTCTCCGTGCCGACCGCGGCGCGTCAGGCCACGAAGGCGCGCCGAGCCTTGCTCGACGAAGTGACGATGCTCCTCGGGCACGGGATCTTGCACCTGCTCGGCTACGACCACGCTACCAAGGCCGAAGAGATCGTGATGAAGGCGAAGACGGCGGAGCTCGAGCGAGCCGCCGTGGTCCGGGCGAAGAGCACCGCTACCTCGCGCACCGCTCCCTCGCGCGAAAGGCGAGGGAAACCTGCAAGAGTGCGCCGTTGACTTGTCTCCGCGCGTGCTCGAAGCGATGATGGGTTTGGCGCGCACGCTTGTCGGTGGCCGCCGTTCGAGGAGAGGATGATGGGAGGATTCGAGACGCGGCGTTGGCTCTCGGTGGCGGCGTTGGCGGGCGGTTTGCTCGTCCTGCCTGGCGCGTGTTCGGTCATCAACAGCCCGAGCGAGCCTACGAGCGGGGCAGGGGGCGGCCCCGAATGCATCGTTCCGCAGGAGTGCGGGGTGTCGACCGATTGCGAGCTGTTCACCTGCAACGGCGGGGCGTGCGTCAGGACGCTGACCAAGGTGCAGACGCCCTGCCAGGGCGGCGTCTGCGACGGCAAGGGCGCCTGCGTCGCGCCGGCGTGCACCGACATGACGAAGAACGGCAAGGAGACCGACGTGGACTGCGGCGGCGGCGAGTGTCCTGCCTGCACGGACACGAAAGGGTGTGCCCAGACGACCGACTGCGCGAGCCTCTTCTGCAGCGGAATGAAGTGCGCCCCTTGCGCTGCCGAGTCGGACTGCGCGGCTGCGCCGGACACCTTCTGCGCGTCGGGTGTCTGCTCGCCGAAGCACAAGAATGGGGAGCCGTGCACGCTCGCGACCGAGTGCTCGAGTGGCGTGTGTGCCGAGGGAATTTGCTGCGACTCCGACTGCCCGAGCGGCGCGTGCGGAAGCTGCAAGGTGATGGGCAAAGAGGGGACGTGCACGCAGGTGGCTGCGGCGGGAGCGCCGTTGCCCGGAACCTCGTGCGCAGCCGGCCTGACGTGCGATGGCAAGCACAACGCTTGTCAAAAGTGCACGAGCGATGCCGCGTGCGCGACCGGTCACTGCGCGGATGGCTTCTGTTGCAACACCGCGTGCAACAACGGTTGCGAGCGCTGCGACTTGCCGAACGCCCAGGGCACCTGCACGCTCGCACCCGGCGGCGCGCTCGGAAAGGGTTGCGGCAACTTCGTCTGCAACGGGGCCTCCGCAGCGTGCGTGGCCGGCTGCTCGGGTGAGAAAAACTGCGCGCCGGGCACCAACTGCATCTTCTCGAGCTGCGCGACGCCGAGCGTGAGCGGGGCCTGTACCACGTCGGCTCAGTGCGAGAGCTTTGCGTGTTTCGGAATGTTCCCGAATGGCATGTGCGTCGCACCCTCGTGCTCGGACGGCGTCCAAAGCCTCTACGAGAGCGACATCGACTGCGGTGGGGGCTCGTGCGCGAAGTGCCTGAGCGGCAAGAAATGCAGCCGAAACACCGATTGCGCGACCGGGTTTTGTTCCGACGGCGTGTGTTGCAACTCGGCGTGCGACGGCGCGTGCAACACTTGTGGTACGGGGACATGCGTCATCACGCCGAACGCGCCGTGTTCGGATGGCTGGGCCTGCACCGCCGTCGGGACCTGCAACGTGTCGGTCTGTGCGACGCCGAAGGCGGACGACGGCGCGCTCGTGTACCTCGATGAGGACTTCAGCGACAACACCGCGGGTTGGCAGCTCGACACGGACTGGCAGCTCGGCCCGGCGAAGGAATCTCCGGTCTACCAGGCCTCGCTCGGTGCGCAGGCGTACTTGCAGTTCGGCGACCCCGGATTCGATCACACGGCCTCGACGGACAACCGGCTCGCAGGGGTGCTCATCGGTGGGAATCCTGACCCACTGAGCGTCCATGATTTCTATTGGCTGACGAGTCCCGTGCTCGACACGAGCCATGCGCCGACGCTGTCGCTCGAGTTCTGGCGTTGGCTCACGAGCGACTACGAACCCTTCATGGGCAATCGCGTCGAGGCGTTCGACGGTGCGGCATGGCAGGTGGTTTGGGAGCAGCCCCTCGAGAGCGCGTTTTTGCTCGATCGCGCCTGGACCTACCAATCGTTCGACGTGAGCGCGTACAAGAACGCGAAGTTCCAGGTGCGTTTCGGCTACCGGCTTCAGAAGTTAGGGAAGGGCACGGCCATCTCGGTGGGACAGTGGAACCTCGACGACGTCCGCATCGCGACCGCGCCTTGTGGCGCCGGTCAGTGAGCGGCCTCGTTCTTTAGGAACGCGCTTTCGAATGGCGGGCGAACCACGCGGCGAGCACGCCGAGCGCGAGCCATATCGGCGCTTCGCCTGACCGCGCGTAGAAGGTCGGCGGCCCTTGCCGGAGCGAGGGCGTCGCCACCACGTAGTCCGGCACGCTCGAGCGCCGCACGGCCCGCAGCGTGCCCGTCGCGTCGATCCAGGCGCTCGGTCCGAGGTTCACCGCGCGAACGAGGTCACGGCGCAGCTCGATCGCCCGAAGCGCGGACAATCGGAGGTGAAGTTCCGGGGCGCTCGTGCCGACGAACCAAGCATCGTTGGTCACGTTGACGAGCAGGTTCGGCTCGAGCGCGGTCGCGATGCGCCGCCCGTAGCTTGGGAGCGTGTCTTCGTAGCAATTGAGGACGCCGAGTCGCAGCGTCGCGCCGCCAGGAACGTCGACATCGAGTCGCCGCGGCGCGGAGCCGGGGCGCAGGCCGCCGCCGCGCTGAAACGTCTCGCGAAGCCAGGGAATTTGCTCACCGAACGGAATGGTTTCACCGAAGGCGAGCAGCTCGACCTTGTCGTAGCTGGGGGTGAGGGTTCGGTCGGTGCGGACGATCGTCGCGGAGTTGTAGGCGTCCTCGGCTCCTCCACGCGCCTCCTTCGGTGCGCTCGCGATGAACCCAAAGAGCACCGGACCGTCGATGGCCCCACCGAGGATCTCGCGTTGTCCGCGGGGCATCGCGCGTGTGTCGTGGCGCAGCGGATAGGGGTACGCGGCTTCGGGCCATACCGTGAGATCGACGCCCGCCGTCTCGGCGAAGGCCGTCTCGCGACGCAGATCGGCGAGGAGCTGCGGCCAGTTGGTGGGCTCCCAGCGTAGCTCCGGTGCGGCCGCGCCCGTGACGAGCCCGATGCGCGTCGTCACGGTCGGCTCTCGCAGGACTGCCGTCCTTCGAAGGAGGCCGTGTCCTGCGAGGAGCAACGCCCCGAGGAGGGTCGCGACGAGCGGCCGTGCGCCCCGGCGTAGGCTCCGCGGTTTGCTGTCGATGGCGAGGGCAACGCCTCGTACGACGCTCGCAGCCCAGGCCGCGAACAGCGCCGAGAGTCCCCGTTCGCCGATCACGTCGGCCGCTTGAAGGAGCACGGGCCATGGCGAGAGCAGGCTCGCCGGCGTCCATGGGATCACCGTGGGGAGCGAGGTCGCGACGAGGGTGGCGATGGCCGCGGCGAGCTCGAGTGGCGCGCCGTGCCGACGGTAAAGCCGCTGTGCTGCGGCAGCGCCGATGCCCCAGGGCAACGCTTGCAGCGCGGAAAACAGAAGATGCGCGAAAACCGCAACGCCCCAGCCGAGCGGGGTGAAGCGCACGATGACCGGCGGCACGAAGCGCATCCCCACGAGTCCGGCGCAGGTGGCCCAAAGCCAACCCAAGCCGAACGCGTCTCGCGCCCGCTCGACCCGCGCGACGAGCACGACGTACGCCGCAAGGCCGACGAACACCAAGGCGAGCAGGTTCGTCGGCGGCGTTGCGAGGGCGAACGCGGCTCCGCCCAGCACCGCGATGCTTCGGAGCCGATGCCGGCGCGCGACGCTCCGCAACCGTACGTCGAGGTTCACGATGAACGCGGAGCGCCGAGGGACGAGCAAACCGGCGCAGCGGCTCACCACCAGAGCGTCAAGCCCGCGCGGAGAAGCCCGCCCCCTGAAGAGTTCGACGAAAGTCCGGTGCGTGCGTCGTAGTACTCGGGGTAACGCCCGTTGCCGTCGCTGTCCACCCGCGACCTCAACGTGCCCAACAGGTCGACGTTGAAGGCGACGGCGCGCGTCATGCGGAACTCGACACCGCCGCCGAATTGTCCACCGACGTAGGTGTAGTCGTCGGTGCTGCCACCGGCGAAGTTGGGTTCGATGTAGTTGCTCGCGACCCGCGCGAAGGAGAGGTTCAGGCCGCCCATGAAGTAGAACTGCGCGAAGCTGCGCGGATTCAGGTAGAGCATCGTCGAGATCGAGAGCGGAACCTCTCGCCGCGCGAACCCATTGGTGTCCGTTCCGCCGATGATGTCGATGCCTGCGTCGAGCGCAACCGCGGGGACCGGGCGGTAGCGCAAGCTCGCGCCGATGCCGCCCATGCCGTAATCCCGATAGCCGTAACGCTGCTCGGAGAGCAGCGCTGCTTCCGCGCGTAGGTTGAGGCCAAACATCGGTGGCGCGAGCAACGGCAACGGTCGAAGGTACCGCCCGTGCGGACCGTACGTGACCGGTCGGGGCGGCGGCGGCGGCGGCGGTGGGTAGGCACCGTCGTCGTACACGACGATGTCGTCCGGAGCGCCGTTCTGTCCTGGCGTGACCACGATCACGCGCGGGCGCGTCGGATCGGAGCCCGGGCGAGGCGGAGGGAGCGGGACCGTGTACGGCGGCGGTGCGGGTTGCTCGGCGACCGGCGGCGGCGGCGCGGGCGGCGGCGGCTCTGTGGTCGCCGGTTCGCAGAATGCGCCCGGAGGGCACGCGGTCACCGGGGGGGATGGCGGAGCCGCAGCGACTGGAGGGCGGGTCGGAGCTTGCGGTGCTGGCAACGGACCTGGGCGGTGACCCGGCGGCACATGCGGAGCGGGCGCGACGGGCGGCGAAACGGGCACCTGGGGCGCTTGGGCGACCGGCGGCGACGGCGGAGCGACGGGTACCACCGGCGGCATCGGTTTCGGAGCGGGCTCGGGTGCAGGCGCGGGCGGCGCAACCGGCGGTGTGGCACCGGGCGTGGCGCCTTTCGGCTGCGGCAGCACGACCGGCGGCACGTGCGGCATCATGTTGCGCTTCGGCGGAGCGGGGGGAGACTCCTGCGCGAGCGCAGAGCCCGCAAACGTGCAGCCAAGTCCAAGCACTACGAGGGACGCGCGTTTCATTAGAAAAAATACTAGCAGAGGCGCGCAGTGGAACAAGCTTCCGCGGCTTCTTCGGGCACGGGTTCAACGCCTCGCACGGGCAGGGCCGAGCGTGTATGCTCCGCCCGCCTTCGGAAGCCCCCCTCATGAACCAACCTTCGACGAACGACTCTTCTGCCACCGTGATCGTGCGCGGTGGCCACGTGCAGCCCCTGTGGGCCGGTCACCCTTGGGTCTTTCAGCAAGCGATCGAGCGCATCGAAGGCAAAGCGGAGCCGGGCGCGGACGTTCTGGTCGTCGATCCGAACGGCAAGGTCCTCGGCCGAGGCCTCTATTCCCCCAAATCCGCGATCGCGGTCCGCTTGTTCTCCACCCGGGGCTCGCAGCCGATCGATGCGGTGCTCCTCACCGAGCGGGTGCGGCAGGCGCTCGAACTTCGCCGTCGTGCGCGGATCCCAAGCGCGGTCGAAGGGCGCGAGACCACCGGTTACCGACTCGTTCACGGCGAGGGAGACTCGCTCCCGGGCCTCATCGTCGATGTGTTCGATGACGTGGCCGTTCTGCAGCTCGGCACCATCGGCTTGAAGCTGCGCGAACAGGAGGTCGTCGCCGCGCTGCGCGAGGTTCTCAACCCGCGCGCGATCCTCGATCGGACGCCACGGTCGCTTGCGGAGACCGAGGGCTTCGAGCCCCCGAGCGCCGAGCTCTCTGCGCTGTACGGCGAGGTTCCCGATGCGCTGCGCTTCCAAGAGCTCGGTGTGCGCTACGAAGTGCCCATCGCGCTCGCCCAGAAGACGGGCTTTTACTTCGATCAGCGGCCACTTCGCGCATACCTCGAGACGGTGTCGGCCGGCGCCACGGTGCTCGATGCGTTCTGTTACGTCGGCGCGATTGGCCTGAGCGCCGCGCGCGGCGGGGCAACGCACGTGCTCGGCGTGGACAAGAGCGTACCCGCGTTGCTCGCGGCCGCCGCCAACGCAGAGCGCAACGGATTGTCTGACCGCGTCGAATACGAAGAGCTCGACGCCAACGTTGCGTTCAAGCGCGCAGCTTCGAGCGGCGGCGCGGACATCGTCATCTGTGACCCACCAAAGCTCGCGGCTGGACGCAAGGCGCGGGACAAAGCGCTCGGCGCCTACCGGAAGCTCGCGGCGGGTGCGGCGGCTGCGGTGAAGCCCGGTGGACTCTTGGCCTTCTGCAGCTGCTCGGGAAGCGTCGGCGTCGATGCGCTCGCGCGGGCTCTGGCCTTGGGTGCCCGTGACGCCCAGCGGCGCGCCGTCGTCGTCGAACGAATTTTTCAAGGCGCGGATCATCCGGTCGCGGCCGCGTTCCCGGAAGGCCTTTACCTCAAGGTCTTGGTGGCGCGCATCGACGAACTATGAGGTCGCTTACCGAGCTCGCATCGCCTGACGTTTCAAGATTGCGTGGCCTCGTGTTCGACTTGGATGGCACGGTCTTCACGGACGGGGCTCTCACACTCGAAGCCTATGGGGCCTTGTTTGCGCTGCGCGAGCAGGGCCTGCGGCTCGTCGCGTGCACCGGCAGGCCTGCCGGGTGGGCCGCCATGCTTGCACGCCAGTGGCCCCTCGATCTCGCGGTGAGCGAGAACGGCGCGCTCGCGTTTCGCCAGGTCGATACGCGCCTCGACGCCCTCGACGCGCTGGCTCCGTCGGAGCGCCGCGCCCGCCGCGTCACGCTCGATGCCATCGTCGCCTCGCTCTGCGCGCGGTTTCCTGAGATCCCACTCGCCGACGACAACGAAGCGCGTCGCAGCGACGTCACCTTCGACGTTCGCGAGACCTGCGAGACGCCCCCCTTTCGGGTGGCCGCCCTGCGTGTTGCCGCCCACGAAATGGGGGCGCGAACCTTCGAATCGAGCATTCATGTGCATGTCACACTCGACGTTGACGACAAGGCGTCGGGCACGGTGCGCGCCCTCTC
>Ga0114972_10004650_pt1 | contig 10194 bp, 13 predicted proteins | sample M_140807_EF_Meta_FD_87354 | JGI IMG/M metagenome (GOLD analysis project Ga0114972, IMG submission 87354) | Freshwater microbial communities from Lake Montjoie, Canada to study carbon cycling - M_140807_EF_MetaG | ecosystem: Environmental > Aquatic > Freshwater > Lake | place: Lake Montjoie... | reverse complement strand
TGCGAGGGCAGCCTGTTGCTGCTGCTTGCCCGCATCGGTTCCAGGAGAGAGAACTTGGAGCTGCGATACCCCGTAGCGCAGCCATTCGGCTGGATCGTGGCTCTCCAGCGGATGGGCTTCGATCACGGTCTGCCAGTCGCCCCGCTCGAAGGCCTGCTGGGTCATGGTTGGCGTAAGGTTTTCTTTCATGGTTAATAGTAATGCTTTCGGCGGACTGATTAGGTGGGGATATCCTTATGGGTAGAGGGGCTATTCAGATAGAGCGACTATGAAATGAAAGGACTTGCGGAAAGACTATCCTCACGCAAAAGCACTTAAGGCGTGCTTCATAAGGTGAGGATGTTGCCGATACTCTCCTCGGGTGTGCCCGACTCCGCTGGTGAGATCAATCACTGAACCCACGTCGATGGCGACTCCGCCTTGGGCACGAATAGCCTGACAGTAGATTTTTCCTAAAATCCCTGCGCCCACCAGCCACAGCTGATGTGGTTTAACAGTACCGGAAATCCACTCCAAGCATTGCTCATAAAAAACCGGGTAATGGGCATGCTTGCCGCAAAGATCTTCCCTAAACCAATGCTCCCCAGGAATTAAGAAATGATGTATCGGTCTACCCTTTAGTCCATGGGGTATTGAGGGTGCGATAAGTCCACTGACCTGATTGAATGGGGGTAGTGCATACTTCCCAGAGTGAAGGAGGAAATTATGTATATGACAGCCACCTTGTACAAGCTTGGGGGCTAGGCTGCCAATGCTGTCTTTCCAGCGGCTGGTAATACCTTCTGGCACGGAAATAAGTTCCCTTGGTCCATGAAGACACTGGGCGATGTCAGGAATGCCGACCCAGTCCGACGCGGCGATGGCTGCAGCAAAGTCTTCGATCAATTCAAAATGCTCTTCCCCTTGGAGATCCCCACCATTGGATTCTAGGCGTTGATCAATAATTTTTCCGTTGAGCGTCGCTCCTCCCAGGTTTGGGCGGCGTCCACAGAGGAAGAGGCCTTCACCGTCGCCAAGACGAATAAGGCTAAAACCCTCACCCATTTCAACCGCTGAATTGATGCGTTGAATGAGTGGATTGAGGATATCGGCGGTTGTTGCGGAGGGAGTTGACCATTCATGCCAATGGCCTCGGATACTGGGTTCACAGGCTGTATACAACCTGGTACAAAGGTCGACTTGAATTGAATCGAGATTGGGATGGAGTTTGAGTAAATTTTCAACTTGATGCTTTTGATCTACCTGGGCCAGTATTTGATCGATTTCAGATAGATAAGGCAGCAGCTTTGACAGGGCATGCTGGCTGGCTGGACTGCCATCTTTACTCAGGCTTGTAGCTATCAGGCGAAGGTTTTGGGCGCTCAAATGTTGGGCGTGGCTTACAAGAACCTGGGCTGACCGACCAAGCTGGTCCTGGGGCGCATGGCTTGCAATCTGCAGCAGCAATATGTAGAAGGCCCGCCATGGACTCTCCAGTGGCATCCCGCGGACCAGAGGGCCTGCCATGGCGATCAGCTCCTCATCCTCGGAAAGCGAACAGGCTTGAATAAAAGTATCCAGGGCGCCATGGTCGCCAGCGTTAGCCTGGTCCCAGCAGTGATGCGCCAGCTTCTTTAGGGCATCGCCAGGGTTCTTTGAGACCTAAATGGCGTCGAAAAGCGAAGGTGGAGAGTCATTAATGGGTTGATCGGCCTTGTTGGTCTGGTCCGCTTGGCTGCCAGCCTTGGCAGAAGCTCGTGGCAGAAAGCCCAAGCAGTGGATGGCGAAGGTCAGTTTTGGGTGATCGGCATTGGCTGCAGCGATCCAGGGGTGAAGCCGGTAAAAGGTGATCGATTCAGCGAGTTGGGCTTGGATCTTGAAGGGGATGGTTTCGCGTTGGCCCCAGCTGCTGGCCCAAGAGCCAAGCTTCAAAGCCTGCTGCACCCAGGGATGGATCGGAAGGCTGAGGCTGCCGAGAGGGTCTTGACCATCGAACGGATCCGCTCCGAGCTGGTGCTCGGGGTCGAGCTGCCCAAGCAGCCGAAGGAGCAGCTCGTGGAGGCAGGCCTGGGTGGGATGGTTGATGGTGTGACCAATTGGCTGATGGCGATGGTGCTCGGCGATCCAGTCACTTATCTGAATACTGCACTGATCCTCGCGGCTTTGAAGTTCGGCGAGGGAGCTTTGATGGGCGATCCGCAGAAGGGCTGCCACACCCTCTGGGCAGGGCTGGTTGAGCAGGTCATCGGCCTCGATCCCTAGGTCTGCTGCGGCCATGGCCAGGAAGTCTTGATAGTGGCCGAGGGGCGATTCGGCCTCCAGCTCTGCGAGGCGACCATCGGGATCATGCCCATAGCCACACCATGGCAGTTGGCCCTCGTAATGGAGGTTCGGCAGCACCAAGCAGCGGGCTGATGGGGCGAGCAGTGAGTTGAGAGTGTTGGAATCCAGGCCGATGTTGTCGCGGTATCCGGGTTGTACCCTGTGCGTCACCAGAACATCGGCCGTTGGCAGGGCTTGGTGCAAGCGCGCCACATCAGAAGCTGTTGCCAGGTGCACCGAGTTGCTGTAGGTGATGGAGGCCTGGGGAAGGCCGTTTCGCAGGCCGAGCAGCAGGGGGAACGCCTGACAATTTCCCACCAGAACGATGGAAAGGCTGTTTTGCTCGCCAGGAAAAAGCTCGGGAGAGAGTTCTTTGAGACGATCGCGCAGTTCCAGGCGGAGGAGCTTTACCCATGTGGGTTGGGGGTTGAGCAATTGCTGGAGTCGATCCAGCAACACCAGCGCTTGATGTCCCCAGGCGATGGTCTGGGCTGTTTCGCGTTCGTTGAAAGCAGCCTGCACCCACAGGGCCCCATGGCGGCAGCACTGCTCCTCGTGAACGGCAACCCAGTCCGGTTCGTAGCAGGGATGACCGTGCAGAGCAGCGAGCAGTTCAGCACCGGCGAGGGCGTGTTCGATGGCCTCAGACCGCTGCAGTTCCCCGAATTCGAGCATTTTCGAGTGGCATTCCAATGCCTTGGATCGAATCTGCTCAGCCCCCCCCGGACGCTGTAGAAGCTTGGAACGCTGGTCAAGAAGGTCACGGGCTTGGATGGGCAGTGTTTTACCCAAGCCACTTGTCATCGGAGTCTTCATGCCTTCGCAGCATCAATTTAGACGTTCGGTCCGCGTTGGGCTTCCCCATTAATGATGAGGGAATCAGTAGGACTGCCGTCGCCCTCGACAACCTGAACCAGCGACTGCGATCGCAACTCGCTGCGCGAGAAGGCTTCGGCTGCGGCTTCCAGTTCATCTGGCCTGGCTGCGGCTAAGGCGGCTACTACTTTCCCAAAGACTTGCAGGCCCTGGTGCGCACTGCCCAGCAGGTTGGCTACATGTCCGAGTTGCTCCAGGCCGTGGAAGCGGTGAACCAGTTCCAGAAGCAGCGCCTGTGTGGCCTGATCAGTTCTCACTTTGGCGGCGCCAAGGGCTTGGCCGGCCGGCGCTTTGCCCTGTGGGGTCTGGCGTTTAAGCCCAACACCGACGACATGCGCGATGCCCCATCGCGCCAGCTCCTTGAGGCCCTCTGGGCTGACGGCGCCAGCGTGGCTGCCTACGACCCGAAGGCCGCAGAAGAAGCCGAGCGTCTCTACCCCGAAGCCCTCGCCTATGGCCGGCAAATACTCGCCGCCACGAAGGAAGAGACCACAGAAGGCGCCGATGCCTTGGTGATCTGCACCGAATGGAATCGCTACCGCTGCGCGGGCCTGAGGCTACATGGCCCCCAATTTCGATCAGTTGGCAGCCGACCTGCGCCAGAAGCTGATCTTTGATCGGCGCAACTTGTACGACCCCGAGCGCCTAGCGGAGCTGGGTTGGACCTATGTCGCCATCGGCCTGGGAACTGATGCCCGCCGCCGGCGCTTGGCTGGAAAACCCGTGAAGGCACGGAGGCCTCTCGCGGAAGTACAGAAGTGCTATTTGGTGATTGGCGCTCGTTCGGGTTCGCTACGGTGACAGCAGACGTTCAAAGCCTTTCGGGGCAACTTGATTCAGCCCGGCCCACCCGGCAGCAGGAACGCCATGTCGAGCTCAGTCATGGCCGCCAGATCACCCATCTGGGCAATGGCGTCCGGTCCTTCCTCGAGGCAGTGGGTCCAGTGGCGCAGCAGTGGCAGCCAGGCCTGCGGGTCGCGGGGCTTTAGCTCAGGGTGCTGGGTGCAGCGGCTTGGCTAGCTGGCGGCCGAGCACCAGACGGTCATCCAGGGTGAAGAGCTTCAGGCGCACCACCACAAAGCTGGCGAAACCACCCATTGATCGGCAACCGCTTGCTCGCGGTCCTGCAGATTCTTGAGCGTTGGCAATAGGCCATCATCCATAGGCCTCGCTGCGGTGGGCGATCCGCACCACCAGCACCAACAACCGGTCATCCTCCAACTGACAGATCACCCGGTGGTCTCCCACCCGGTAGCGCCACAGGCCCGCCCAGTTGGCGGTCAGGCCCTTGCCTCGCTGTCGTGGGTCGCTGCAGGAGGCCACCAGATCCTGTAGGTAGGCACCGATGCGCCTGGCAATCTGCCGGTCCAGCTTGCGCAGTTCCTTGGCCGCTGCGGGGGTGACCTCAATCCTCCAGGTCAAGGTCCTGCATCAACGCGGCCAGGGGGATAGCTGCTTCGCCAGAACGGCGGTGGGCCTCCAGGGCGGCAGCCCCAAGGTAGGCGTCCTCCAGGTCATCGAGACCCTGCTCGATCAGCTCGCGCAGATAAAATGCCTTGCTGCGGCCGGTGACCCGGGCGAGGCTCTCCAGCCGTGCCTCTACAGCTGGGTCCAGGCGGACGGAGGTGGGCATGCGCCCTCGTGAATCGCTGTAGTCATAGTAGTCGGCCTGGGCGGCGCCCTCCGCAGGCGCTTGATCTCAGCCCAGCGGAAACACGGATGATCCCCTGGTAGAGCGGGCGTACTATGGAGTGTTCGGCGCTGGTTCGGGCTCGCTACTGTGATCGCAGATGCTCAAGCCCTTTCAGGCCGTCCCGCTCCAGTCCCGTGGCCCCGGCTGCTGGATCGCCAAGGCTGGTCAACTCTTGTAGCTGGCTGCCTGCTGCTCCTGATTTCGTTCACCACGAATTACGGCGATGACAACCTCTTCCAGTTCGGCAACCTCCCGACCCCTGACAAGGTCGGACTATGTCTCCACCTTGCCGCCTTGGCGGCGCTTGCTGGCGATGCTCAACTGGCGACCCGTCTACGACATCGAGATGCGTGGACGAGAGAGCGAGAAGCGGTTGAAGCAGCTGAGGCTCGAAGTCGAGCAGCTGCAAGAGAGCAACGCCAGAATCGCGCGCTTCGAGCAGGAGCTCTTTTCCTCCTCGAACCAAGCCCCCTCCACCGGCAATTCCTCGCCTACATAGCCAACGAACTGGCCGGGCCACCGCAAGGCGAGCAGGTGGGCTGAGTTTTGGTTGGGTTGCAGTTCGTGCCGCATCTATCAGCGCTCCTGGGCCAGGGCGGCAAGGCGCCGGTCCTGGGTCCACAGACGGCAATGGCTCAACCTGGCGGATGCCAACAGGTGAGCATCGATATAGCCGATCCCCTTACCCATTAGCTGGTGGCGCTCGATCAGCAGCAGCACCTCCGCATCGCACGCCACCACTGCCGCCGGCAGGCCCTGCAACATCTCGAGCACTTCACGACGGTTGCGCAGGTGGCCGCAGGCCAGTTCGCCGACCACCCAGGGGTGGATCAGCACCTCGCCCTCCTGCAGGAGCTTGGCGAGGCGGGCAAGTCCATGGCGCAGATGCTCCACCCAGACGGAGGTGTCGACGAGGATCAAGCCACGCTCCGGCGACGGGGAATCGGCTTGAGCGCCGGTTCGCTGCCGCCAAGTGCCGCCAGACGTTTCGCACTTTCGCGCTGCACCAGGGCTCCCAGGGCCTCCTTGAGCAAGCCACTGCGTTCCAGGTGGCCGCAGAGCTGCTCGGCTCTGGCCAGCAGTTCATCGTCAAGCGTCACGGTGGTGCGCATGGTCCCGCACATTACTGACATCAGTTTATGCGTCATCTGATGACTCCAGTGATGCGCTGCATTTCATCTAGGGGCTTCGGCCGCATCCAGGCCCATGACCAGTTGCTGTTCTGACAGATCCATTTGGGTCTCCCCCTTGCCGCCCTGGCGACCTGTCCACGAAACCGGGGCAACCCCAGCCAAGCTCCTACAACCCACGGGCCTCATTAGGGAAGGCCGCCAACAGGGCGCGATCGGCGGTGACCAGGGGCACACCAAGCTGCTGGGCGGCCGCCACGAATTCGCAGTAATAGGCACAGCAGCGGCTGGATGCCACGAGCAGAAGCACGGCCCGGGAGCTCACCGGCTCCTCATGGCGAATCACCAGGCACTCCGCCTGCTGCTGCAGCGCCAAGGCCTGATCCAGATCCAAATCGCCCCGCCTGAGATAGTCAGCCAACACATTGCGCGCCATAGGGGAGGAGCCGCCTACTCCGGCTGCTGAATCAGCAGCTCCTCGGCTCAAGCGGTTTGGGGTCCTGGCAGCAACAGGTATGCCACCACATTGGTATCCACCACGATCACGGGCGGCCCTCAACCTTGAAGACCTCAATCTCAGCGGGGTCAAAAGGCCCGGTGGCGCTTGGCCGCTGCGGCCAGCCTTTCATGCAGGGCCCCGGGCAGATTTTTGAGGGTGATGGATCTCGCCATGGCCGCCAAGCGCAAGAGGTTCCACCATTTTGCAACCAATCTGGTTTCTTTGGGGTGCACTGCTCTTTCGCCCTCCCTGGATAAGCGCAACAACAATTTGCGTGTCTTTCTGCAATAGGTGCTTAAAACCTTGGACTAGGTCTGCACCTTGTCGCTTTGGCCAAGTGGCTCGATTAACCGTTGCTGTTCAGAGGTGACGACTTCTGTCACACTGATATCCAGCCCGTTTGCTGCAGTGGCATTCAAGCAAAATTGTGCCGTACACCCCGACGCTCTTGAACCACTTGGCAGTAGAGCGGAAGTGCCTTTTGGATAAACCTTGACATGGTGGCGCCGTATCGGGGGTTGAGTTCAAAAATACAAGGTCTTCCATTGGTAATCTTGTAGTCGAAGCAGCAGAAGCCCTCGTAGTCGATAGAGGCGAGGATTCGTTCAAAGATTGACCCGTATTGACTGTGGTCAACCGTTTCAGTTGCATTTGGAGGTTTATCAATTCCCTTGACATGAACGTCAGCGTCAAATGTATACTTTACGCTCCCCATGAATCTGATCGAGTTTCCTGTCGCGATGATGTGGGAGCAGTACTCTTGATTCCCGGCGATATAGCGCTCCTTGAGGTATCGGCTTGAGTTGATTTTATCTGCGTGGATGTCTTCGTCATTGGCACTTTTGATGATCACAGTGTCCACGCCGAATTCTCCTGAATTGGGTTTTAGAATGTATGGAAACCCCTGCGGATCTTGATCGGGGGTGATGTCTTCACCAAGGTTCAAGCTATTCAGGTGGCGCATGAAACTAGCCTTGTCGTGGCAGAGCTCCATGCAGCGCTCTGAAGGAACTAATGCTGGCAAGGTGGGGTTGTCCAGCAGCAGTTCATTGATGTAGCGTTGATCTGCCAGGCAAAGGGGAACGATGGCCTCGAACTGGGTGAGATCGGTGGTGCGAAAGTCAGCGAATGTCAGCTCATGGCTTTGCAATTCACTGCGGATTCCCGCTTCCCAAGCATTAGCGGTGAATAGCGCATTCACCTTCTTGTCCGGCCACTCTGCGCCATGGCTAAAGGCGTTGACTCCTTCAGGGGAGCAGTTGGCTAGCTCGGCCCGCATCATCTCCGCCCAGGCTATGGGCTCTGGGTGTAGCTGCTCCATACTCTGGAGAAGGGTTATGGCTCTCTGGGGCCATTCGGGATCCGGGCAATTTGACGACTGCAGCAGGTCATTGATCCAGATGGCTCCGTTTCGGCAACATTGCTCCTCATGGGCGCTCAGCCAGCTTGGGGTGATTTGCGCTTGCGCCTGAACTGCGGCAAAAAGCTCTGCGCCAGCTAGGGCATGGCGGATTGCTTCGGCACGATGGGCCTCTCCAAGCTCAAGCATGCGCCCATGGCAGGCAATGCCGAGCGACACCATGGCGTCTCGGGCAAATGGTGCGCACAGCAACTTTTGCGCTTTTTCAGGCAGGTTCGGCTCAGTGACCAGTCCCATGGATGCTCCAAGTACTCGTCTGTTCAAAAGTACAACACCTAAAATCTCTCCCATCGCCAGGGACTTCAGGTGTTCTGGCGCGACTCAGGGGCTCGGCATGCCTTGCGAGTTAAATTGCGCTTAGCTCACTCAGAACCGCCAGTAGCTGCCGTTGGTCAGCCTGGCCCTCCGGTGTGTAGAGGTAGAAGCTGCGAGCCGCCAGCGTTGCCAGGGTATTGATCCCCTCTGGCAGGGCCAGGACCGCCCGAGTCAGGCCCCGCTGCAAGGCCATCCGCGCCCGCAGCACCGTGCGCTCACCATCGATGAGTTCCAGCTCCAGCTCCAGCTCTAGGGCCGCTTCCCCCTCGATCTGGCCGGTTTCCGGCAGATAGAACCCCAGTCGGAGCTCCCTAGCTCCTGCTTCCAGGTCCAGCACCAAGTGGTTGTCGCTTTCCAGCCAGCCGTCGTGGCCTAGCCCGCGGCTGCTGGCAAGCAGCCGCACGCCCCCAGACTTCTCACCCCGGAGGGGCTCCGGCCAGGGCTTGATGACTCCCACCGGTTGTTGGTCCTGCGCCTGAAGCAACCCAACCGGCAGTAGCTTTCGCAGCGCCTGTTGCTGCGCCTTGGCACTAAAGCAGCCTTCGATGAAGGATTGGCACGCTCTGGCCAGGGCCTCGGCGTCAGCCGCTGGCATGGCGAGCCCCTCGCGGATTGCCGCCGCAAACTCCTCGGGTGTGCTGCAGCAGCGCCGTGCGATCGCCGGCACCGCAAACGGCTCCTGCTCCAACCCCTCAAAGGCATAGGCGCTACCCACCACCCGGTGGCCCCAGCTCAAGGCTTCCACCACCTTGCCTTTGAGCCCGGCCCCATAGGGCAGGGGCGCCAGGCTCAGTCGGGTGCGGCCATACAGCTCCGCCAGCTTCTGGTCACTCACGCTGCCCTCAAACTGCACCCCCGCCGTGCCCCTTAGCAGCAGCTCCAGCTCTGGCGGGCAGTTGGATCCCACCACGATCAGTCGCACGTCTGCCGCCAGCAAGGGCCACACCTGTTCGAGAAACCACCTCAGGCCCACCCGGTTGGGCTTGTGGCCAAATCCCCCCACGAACAGCACCGATTGGCCGGCCTCCTCCCGTAAGGCGCCCGCCCCGCGCCAGCGGCTGATGTAGCCCGGCACCGTATGAACCCCTCCGCGCAGATGGCGCCTGAGCAAGGTGGTTTCCTTGGGGGAAATGCTGATCACCGCATGCACCTGCTGCAGGATCAGGCGCTCCTGATCGGTGCAGAGGGCCTCAAGACTGGCGGCTGGCTCTTCCGGTGGCAGGAGTCGATGCCCTGGCCCATCGCCCTGGCGGGCCTCGAGCTGTTCCCGGAGGCCGTGCAGATCGTGGGTGTTGTACACCCTGTAGGCATCGGGATAAAGCCGCGTCAGCGTGGGTAGGAACCGGGCCGTGATGTGGGGGCGGTTGTAGAGGATCACATCAATCCGCTCCACCTGTTTCTCCAGCCACCCGGGCCAGTTCTGGCTGATTCCCGCTCCCCAGAGGCACAGCACGCCCGAGCTTTCCAGGCGTCGCCGGTAGCTCGCCATCGCCGCGAAGTTTTCCGGCAAAAAGATCACCTTGAAGCCCAGCGCCAGCAGTGAACTCACCATGGCCAGGGTGCAGCGGCTACCGGCATCCCGGTCGGGGGTGGGGAAGTAGTGATCCACCACCAAGGCCACCGGTCCGCGGCGCAGGCCCCGATCGCTGGCCAGCAGTTGCCGGCTCATGTCGACCGGCTGCTCGCTGAGAAACACGCGGCTCCAGCGCTGGCGCAGTTGTTCGAGGTTCACCGTTTGGTAGCGCTTGAGGCCCGCATCCGTACTGCGGGCATTGCTCAACCCTTCCAAGTGCAGGATGCGCGATTGGGGCTGCACCAGAACGGCGCTGCCTGCAGCGCGCGCCCGCAGGCAGAAATCAGCGTCTTCGCAGTAGGCGGGCCGGTAGCGCGTGTCAAATCCTTCGAGTTGCTGCCAGAGCTCCCGCCGGATCGCCATGGCGCAGCCGCTGACGTAATCCAC
>Ga0114972_10004649_pt1 | contig 10194 bp, 5 predicted proteins | sample M_140807_EF_Meta_FD_87354 | JGI IMG/M metagenome (GOLD analysis project Ga0114972, IMG submission 87354) | Freshwater microbial communities from Lake Montjoie, Canada to study carbon cycling - M_140807_EF_MetaG | ecosystem: Environmental > Aquatic > Freshwater > Lake | place: Lake Montjoie... | reverse complement strand
CTGCTTTCGGCCAACAACCGCTGGTCCGGTAAGTTTTTTTACCACCATTCTTTCGAAAATACCAAGCCATCCGCGGCATTTGCCCATGCGGTATATCTCAAATACGATGTGCCCCGTTTTTTCGCTACCTGGAACCATGAATGGGTTGGCTCAGGATATAATCCTGAAACCGGTTATTTGCAAAGGCCCAAGGGATTTTTTCGCATTGAACCTGACATTGGCTACCGGCATTATTTTCGAAGCAAAAAACTGAATTACCTGCTTGGCTATTTGTTCAACGATACTTATTGGGATAAGAAAGGGAAAGTCAGTGATCAGGTGTATCAGTTTTCAGGTTCTTTGCATTTTAAATCCACGGCTTCTGTAGGCTTTGTGCTTTCCCGGGCTTTCACTCGTTTGTATTCCGGTGCGTTTGACCCCACAAACTTGTGGAAATCAGGCGGCGCCAGACTCGATTCCAATTCTTCATACTGGTACAATTCTGCCGGAATTAATTTTGCCAGCGATTCAAGGCGCAAACTTTCGGGAAGCATTTCTCTCAATGGCGGACAGTATTTCAATGGCCAGATTCAATCTGCTGAAGCACTGCTCAGTTACCGCACCGGGCCATTTGCCACAATTGGCATCAGCGCCAATTACAATTCCATTCGCCTTCCGTATCCTTTCGAAAAAACCAATTTCCTTTTGCTGGGACCCAAAGCTGAGTTTTCATTTTCGAGGGCGCATTTCTTTACGGTTTTTACCCAATACAACCAACAGGCAAACAACATCAACCTCAATGCCCGCTACCAATGGCGCTTTGCCCCGATGTCGGATGCATTTGTGGTGTATTCCGAAAATTACCTGCCTTCGCCATGGAAAACCAAGGTGCGCTCTCTGGTGCTCAAATTGGTTTATTGGTTGAATGCCTAAGGCTTAGAAAACCTTATTTTTTGGGTGCCATTTCCGGCTATTCACTGCAAGTCCTCAGTTGCTTCGCGCCTTGCGGGCTTTTCGTTTCTATCCGGGGCACAGGGGCTGAAAATTTTCAGCCCTTACGGGTTTGTAGAAACAAAGATTCCTGCGACGATTCATTGTGGTTTCATTTCTCAAGAACCTGAAAACTTCATCGATAATTAGTTGTTTGTTAGAAACCAACAAAGGGAATAGAAAAATCTGAATCCGGAAAAGCCTCCCGCTTGGATTTTTTTCTAACTTTGGTTTCCATGAAAATCAAGATCCGGAAAACCAGTCATGAGGAGGCTGAAAAAGAAAAAAGAGTTGCTTGGTTGGCGATGAGCCCAATGGAGCGACTTGCTTGGCATGACCGAATGCTTCGACGGATTTATGGTAGCAGCTACGATGCCCCACTCACGGAAGAGGCCCGGAAAATCAGGATATTCAGAGGATAAGAACTTGCTCACACCCTTTCACATCTTGCTTGTAAGAGCACTTTCTGCTGAGAAAGCGACCAGATGGATATTCTGAGCTTGGAGGCCTACGTGAAGGGAAGAAGTTCCGGCATCTGGTAAATAGAAATAGAGGCAAAGCCAAAAACAGAAAAAGGGGATTCAAAGAAAATAAACCCAATTGCTCTTAGGCATTTTCAGATCGCTCCGTCGACTTTCACCCCGATTACACAGATGTCATCTACCTGTTTTTCGCCGCCACGATACTGGTTGTGAAAATTCAGAAGAGCCTTTTTCTGATCCTCCATGGGCATCTCGGCAATCTGCAACAGTAATTCCTTAAACTTCGCTTTTGTGAGTTTACGGGCTCTTGCTCCACCGAATTGATCGGCATAGCCATCGGTGAATAGATACAGCACATCGCCTTCTACGATGGACAAATTCTGGGTTTGAAAGGGTTTCCGTTCTTCGCTCCGGCCGATGCGCTGTTTGTCGCCCCGGATTTCTTCCATTTGCTGACTTTCCTTTCGGTAAATCCAGAGACCGAGGTTGGCTCCTGCCCAGCGTAGGGAACCCTTGGCTGGCTGAAAAGCGCAGAGCGAGGCTTCCATGCCATCCCCCAGTTCGTCTTCGCTTTTGTCAAAGTTTTCGGAAACCAGTTCGGCGGTTTTGGTTAATAGCTCGCCGGGCTCGCGGAGACCATGTTCATGCAGGCTGCGGTTGAGCGCATTGTAGCAGACCACGCTCACCATTGCGCCGGGCACCCCATGACCAGTGCAATCGCAGGCGGCCAGGAAAATGGTATCATCCACGCTTTCCATCCAGTAAAAATCGCCGGCAACAATGTCTTTTGGAAGATAAAGGATAAAGGAATTTCGGAGGTATTCCTTTACCACCTGTGGAGTTGGAAGAATGGCCGATTGAATACGCTTTGCATATTCGATGCTGTCGAGAATTTGGCGGTTTTTTTGTTCTGCTTCTTCCTTTCGCTTCTCCGCAATTTCTTTTTGTTTTTCAACCTGTTCCTTTTGATTGCGGATTTCTCCCGTGGCCTCGGCAACTTTCGACTCAAGTACTTTCTGCTGTGTTTTAAGCGAAGACTCGCGCCATCTTATTCCACTTGCAGAACCTGTAATGGCGAGAAGCAAATAGATTGCGTATGCCCACCAGGTTCTCCACCAGGGAGGATGAACGGTGAAATTATATTCCAAAGTTTTACTCCATTTATTGGCTGAACCGATGGCTTTAACTTTAAAGGTAAATTTTCCTGAAGGGATGTTCCGGTAATCTGCTCTGTTTTCAGCAGTTAAATTATTCCAGTCCTTATCAAGACCCTCCAATTTGTATTGATATTTAATTTTGTGCGGGGCATGCCAATCAATGGCGCTAAACTCAAAAGTGAGGTGATTAATTTCATAAGGCAATTCCAGGTTCAGGGGATAGTTCTGAAATCGTTGTACCTCTGAAAACTTAAGTTGCCGAAGTTGTTTTCCAAAATCAGTGCTGTCTAAGTGAATATTCCGATAGTCAACGAATTTCTCCTTCAAATATATCTGGTCTAATTGCACTTGGGGGCCCTGGTGGTTGGGGAATACATATGAATTCAAATCCAGCATACTTAATCCTTTACCACTACCCAACCACAGTTGGTTTTTACTGTCAAGCAATGCAGCATTTCGAAAAAATCCCTCATCTATTAAACCATCCTCCTTATGCAATTCCACAATTTGGGGATTGCTTTTTTCTTCGCGATCCTGCGGTTTTGCGGTTGCCGTTTTATCATCACCAGCTAATAAATAGTTTAGTCCTTTATCTGTGCCGAACCACAGGTTTCCGGATTTATCTTCTGAGATCAATAAGATGGTATTGGTGCTTAAGCCTTCTTTTTCGGTAAAAAGCGTAAAGGATTTCCCATCGTATTTATTTAAGACGCCATATGTACCGAACCAAAGGTTTCCGGATTTATCTTCTAAGATCGAAGTTACGGTATTGCTGCTTAAGCCTTCCCTCTCGGTATAATGTGTAAAGGATTTCCCATTGTATTTACTCACACCTCCGCCGAATGTACCGAACCAGAGATTTCCGGTTTTATCTTCTAAAATCGAAGAAACGATATTACTGCTCAGACCTTCCTTTTTGGTGTAATTGGTAAAGGATTTCCCATCATATTTACTCACTCCTCCACCGACTGTACCGAACCACAGGTTTCCACTTTTATCTTCTAAGATCGACACAACATCATTCTTACTTAAACCTTCCTTTTCGGTAAATTGTGTAAAGGATTTTCCATCGTATTTAATCACACCTTTTTCTAACATACCTAACCACAGGTTTCCATTTTTATCTTCCAGGATTGAAGTGGCAAAATCATCAATTAAGCCTTCCTTCGATGAATAATGAGTAAAAGATTTAACTAACTTATCTTTTATTTTCATCAGGCCTTGTTGATCTGGCCCGGATACTATTTCTCCCCTTTTTACTTTGTCTTCGATTTCCGCGACCCGATTCCCATCGTATTTACTTAGACCTCCGCCAGCTGTACCGAACCAAAGGTTGCCACTTCTATCTTCTGACATTGAACGAACCCCAAAGAGGTTTAAGTCCTTCTGGTCAGTAAAATGCACGAAGGATTGCCCAACATATCGGGATACGCCTCCACCTAATGTGCCGAACCAAATGTTTCCGTTCTGATCTTCTAAGATGGATCTGATGGCGTCGTTGCTCAAGCCTTCCTTCACGGAAAAATGTGTGAAGGATTTGCCATCATATTTACTTAGGCCTCCGCCAAATGTTCCGAACCACATGCTACCGCCTTTATCTTCTATGATTGAGAAAACGGTATTGTTGCTTAAGCCTTCCTTTTCAGTATAGTGTGAGAAAGATTTAATGAATTTGCCTTTAGATTTATAAAGGTCTTGTTGATTGGGCTTAGATACTGCTTCACCCCTTTTTTTTTGTTCTTCGATTTCCTCGACCCGATTCCCATCGAATTTACATACCCCAGCGTAAGCTGTACCAAACCAGAGGTTTCCGCTATGATCTTCTGAAATCGACAAAATAAAATTATCACTCAGGCCTTCCATTTTCGAATAATGGGTAAAGGACTTCACAAGTTTGCCTTTAACTTTATAAAGGCCTTCCTGGTCCCGATCGGATATTATTTCTCCCTTTCTAATTTTTCTTTCTACTTCCTCAACTCGATTTCCATCGTATTTACTTACACCTCCGCCTTCTGTTCCGAACCAAAGGTTTCTGTTTTTATCCTCGAAGATGGAAACAACAATATTGTGACTCAAGCCTTCCTTGATGGTAAAATTCGTAAAGAATTTGCCATCATACTTTGTTACTCCTCCGCCGTATGTTCCGAACCAAATGTTTCCGGATTTATCTTCAAAAATCGAATGGACTCTATTATGGTTTAAACCTTCCTTTTGGGTATAATTTGTAAATGATTTACCATCGTATTTGGTTACCCCGCCACTATCTTTACCGAACCAGATGTTCCCGGATTTATCTTCTATGATGGACGTGATAAAATTGTTTTTCAAGCCTTCCTCTTCGGCATAATGGGTGAAGGATTTTCCATTATACCTGCTCAGGCCATTTACTGTGCCAAACCACAGGTTACCATTTTTATCCTTCAGCATTGACCAGACAGCAGATGAAATCATACCCTGGTCAACATCGAGGTATTGAATGTTACAAATGACATCGTCTTTCCTCCGGAAGGGCAAGGCAGCCATGGGTTTGGGTTGTTTGGCCAAAAATGGCTTGTCAATGGCCCGTACCATCTTAGGAAGGGTAAAGGTATCGGTGCCAAGAATAATTACCCTTGGCTTGCCGGCTGGTACCACATTCGGTTTTCCTGCTGGAATAACATTATTACCAGCCGGAACCATTTTTGGTTTTCCTGCCGGGATTTTCTCGAGCTTTGTTTCATCTACCGGAAATACCCTTGGGGTGGCCATGCTGTCTTTAGGAACCACATAGCCTCTGGCCTCCACTACTTTTGGCCCTTGTGGCTTATCCGAATTCTTTCCTTTTTCCGAACAGTAAAAGAAGAGCGAACATAGAAGGGATAAAAGAATAAGGAAACGGGCGTTCATTTACGGTAATTCAGGTTACTCAAAGCGATGCCAAGCTACAAATTTTCAAAAGTAATTCTGCCAGAAAAAAGGTGTTTTCTATTGCGGTCCAAACATTCCATCTGTTCGAAGTGTTCCGGCGCAGCCGGGTTACTAAGGACTACCAATATATTAGGGTCTCCCGATCCGGGATGCTGTCAACCCTTTCAGTTTGTTTCCAGCATTTCAACCTCCCGCTGTTCGGGATTTGAAATCCCGAACAGCGGGTGGGCAAGAATGATTTTTTTGCTTCCGGATTTTAAATCCGGAAGAGCGTGAATTTGCGTATGCTGTGTATTTATGTAGGGGCTGAAAATTTTCAGCCCTTACGGGTTTTCTTCCCGTCAAGGTTCGTGTCCTTACGAACCTTAAATCGGTATTATAAAGTTGTTGGTGACGAAACCAATAATGGCGTATCGGTTGGGAAAACAGAATCAAATCGATTGCTGTATTTGCAAAATACCCGAGGTTTAAATTCAGGAAAAGAATCAGGGTAGAAAAGATTCCACTTTTATTTTCAATGCGGGTAGGTGATTAACTACTACCGACCATACCAGCACATTATCAACTCGGTCATAACCATGAATTACCCGATTCCGAAGAGAAATTACTCTTTGGGCCTCCGGGATATCAGGAGCAGAATCCAATTTCATTAACCTGTTCATGGCTTCTCCGATGATTTCGAGTTCGCGTTCAACAGCTTTTCTCTGCATCAGGTTTTTCTGATAATCCTGAAAACGGTAGCCATCTGGGAAAAATGATTCGATTTCGCAGATTGCCTGCAGAATGTCGCTCAGGTATTTTAAAGCCTCAGGCGGCATACAGCATTTGTTTTGAATTCTCGACCTGCTGTATAAAAAAAGGATTTCTTAGGGATTGTACAGTGAGTAAATCCACCGGTCGCTGTAAAAGTGTCTCCAGTTCATCGGCCAGCTGAAAATAATTTTCAGCATATTCTTCATATTCACTCTGATTACCCAGATCGACTAGGAAATCGACATCGCTCTCTGGGCTGAAATGATCACTGAGGACAGACCCAAATGCATAAAGCACTTTTACCCCATGTTTCAGGCAAAGAGCATCAATCTGGATTTTATATGGATCAAGGAATTTCATTAGAGAAAAATGTAATGCAATTTGAAGGATTAAAATCTGATTCCCAAACGATGATAATTCCGTCACGCCGAATCTTCGGCTGTTCGGATAGTTCTTTAACTGAAATGTCTTTCAGAGAATTTAGCTTTCAATTCACTTCCTACTTCAGTTCGCAAAAATCATCTGCCTCGACTGAAAAGGCTTTCCATCCAATAATAGGGTACAATTGAGAATGCCCTGCATGTTGTAGCCGTGCTCGTAGAGAATTTCATTGAGGCCTTCTTTCAGTTCAATGGGAAGAACTTTCAGGATGATTCCCTTGATATCGCTGATGCGCAGGGCTGCTTTTTTCCAGGTCTTTCTGTTGCCAGCGAAAACAGAAATGAGTGTGGCTTCGTCAAAGGGATTGGGCCGGTTGGGAAGCAATTCCGGCATCTGGTTTTGCAGGGTTTTTTCGTTGGCTGTTGTGACCAGTGTAATTTCGGAAGAAAATAGGCTTTCGATGCCCAGAGAATCAACCCTTGCGGCGCTTACATAATAGCGGTTGGCAAAAGGAAGCAGAATGGTGTCAATGTTTTGAGAGATAGTGTACACCGAATCCCAGTCGTTTTTCACCGTGCGGATGCCAACCCGGAAAGGTGCCTGTCCGGTGATGGAAATTGCAACTTTTCCGGTATCAGCCAGTACGGCGGAAAGGGTAGGAGCCAGCGGTCCGCTTGCCGCCATGCAGGCTGCATTTGCATTGATTACTGCATTGCGGGCCAGGTAGTTGAAGTCTACAAAAAAACTATCAATCACTGCATTTCCATCCTTATCTACGCCCAAAGTGTCCCGGGAACTGTGCTGTCTGTCAGAATAGGAGCTGAGACTCACATTGGCATTTCCATGCTCATTGGCGGATGTGAAGCGGATGGCGGCATAGCCGTGTTGGCGGAAAGGAATGTGATCGCCGCCGCGACCGGTGCGGTCTTCCGGCGACATTATGCTAACCAGCATTTTAACCGGTGTAATAGGCCGTATGTTTTCTTTGTATTCCAGTTTTACAAACCGGGCAAACTGCTTGTGTTTTGAATTGGCTCCTCCGGAAGAAAAGAGTCGAACCTGCAGACTGTCGATGCTGTTGAGTCCGGAGCAGCCTGGTGCAGAAGCCGTGGCCCCGCAGATGATGCCGCCAATGACATCATTGTTCTGTACCGCATTGATCTTAATTCCTTTCGCTTGCGCATAATCGGCAAAGGCCTCAGCTCCATACAGTCCCTGTTCTTCGGCGGTCGTAATCATAAAGACAAGGGTCCGCTTCAAATTCAGGCCAGCCATCACGCGCACCAGTTCCATGGTGAGGGCAGTTCCGCTGGCATTGTCTTCCACACCCTGCGCCAGGCAGGCAGTATCGCACAGTCCTTCGCAGCGGGAATCCATGTGGCCTTCGATGAGTACGACGGAACGGTCGCTGGTATCGGTGCCCGGTAAAACGGCCAACACATTTTTATGCTGGTTGATGCCACAAATGGCCTGATTAAAATTCAAATAAGCTGGTATAAGCCTGTTCCCCGAGGCTACCGACCAGCCTGCGAAGCGCTGGTAAATCCATCTTCTCGCTGCGCCTATGCCTTTGAGGGCTGAAAGCGTATCCGAACCCGAATTACGGTTGTGATATCTTGCCAACCGGATTGTGTAGGCTTTTATCGAGTCCGGAGAAATCTGGTTCATAAGCCGGGCAGGCAGAGAATCAGTCCGGAGTGAAATAAGAGGTGCCGAAAATTCGGTGGGCGAATAGGTTCCGAGCATCACCCTTTCTGCCAGCGGGCTTGAGCAGGAAATGTTGCTGGCCTGCGGGAAAGCCGGAAGAGAAATCAGGAAAAGGAAGATTCGAGAAAAGGATAAAATTGATTTCATCGTCAAAAAATTGATTTCAATATTACTTGAAATTGGCGCAATTGTTTAGGTGCATTTTGGGGCACTGACTCTCCGCTCATCAACTTTCCTGAGTCTTGCGGAGCGTGGACTCAGGACGACCAATAAATTAGGGATCTCCCGATCCGGTATGCTCTCAACCCTTCCAGTTGGTTTTCAACATTTCAAGCTCCCGCTGTTTGGGATTTGAAATCCCGAATTCTTAGCACTAGGGGTAGTGTTTAGCTTCCTGATTGCAAATCAGGAAGAGCAAGTAGTCTGCGGATTCATGTAGGGGCTGAAAATTTTCAGCCCTTACGGGTTTGCAGAGCCGCAAGATTCCTGCCACGTTTTATAATGATTGCGTCTCAACATTTAAATTCCTGCCGGGATTTGGCATGATTGCCAAAAATTTACGATTCCCTTTTCACCATCGAAACAAGGGACCTTGAGAAGGCAGTTTCCGGCAAAAAACGACTGTGAAGCCATTGGGCAATTAAGGCTGCAGAACAACCCAGAATCATCCCTCCAAGCACATCCATTGGCCAGTGCTGGACAAGAATAATCCGGCTAAGGCCGCAAAGGCTTGCCAGAAGAATGGATAGAATAACAAATCGGAAAGGGAGTTTTGGATAAAGGGCCTGAATTAAGAATACAATCGAAAAAGCAGTCAGCGTGTGACCAGAAGGAAAGGTGTTCCAGTGGTGCAGTTTTACGCCCTCAACGAGATTCAATACAATTCCTTTTTGACTGTAAAATTCATAGGGCCGAGGCCAGCCTTTGCAAAGCCAAAGCTTGAATATCCAGGAATGAATGGCACCACTGAGCCAGGTAAATCCTACCAAAAGGGTTTGCCGAAATGGCATTTTAAAACTTAATATCAATAGCCCAAGCATTACCCAGGATTCTCCCAGAAAACTAAAAAACCTTGCTGGCTGCCCAAGTGCAGGACTTAAATTTTGGTTGACATAGAGAAATAAATTCTCATTGCCTGTCAAAAAAACGAGGAGCCCCAAAATGCTGATGATGAATAAATAAATGCTCAGGGCTAATCGATTTTGGACAAGGATTTTCATTTTCTCTGCAAACCTGAAATTAACAATCAATGAAGGGTTTTCTGAACAATTTGAAAAACCCGAAACGACCATCCTTCCATTCGAATGGCAATGCCGGGTGTACCGCCATTTGCATCGTAAGTAGATTCGGTAAAGAACTCGATCTCACTTGAATTTTGCTCCATTGGCACAAGTCTGGCGAGGCCAGTCGGATTGCAGTTCATGGCCATCCATGCTTCTTTCGGGAGGATCAACCGGAGCAGGTGTCTAGTGTCCAGAAAGGATGCCAAAACCAGAATTTTTTCTTCACCGGAGTGTCTCAGAAATGCATAGCATTTCGATTTTGGGTAAAATTCGGATTCAGGATTGGCATACTGAAGATCGAAAAATCCGCCTTCGGTAATGGCTTTTGAGCTTGCCGCCAGATGTAGAATTCCTGCATAGGAAGCCTGAAGTTTTTTCTGGTCCTCCGTTAATTTTCCATCATTCCAGCTTCCGTTGTTGTACAATTTCTGGAGGCTCGGCACAATGCCGTAATCGAAGATGCTCGTTTTGCCATCATCGCCGGAGTAGCCTTCAGCACCTTTGGCTTTCTCTCCCAGTTCTTGACCTGCATATACCATTACGGGACCTTTGCCG
>Ga0114972_10004648_pt1 | contig 10195 bp, 5 predicted proteins | sample M_140807_EF_Meta_FD_87354 | JGI IMG/M metagenome (GOLD analysis project Ga0114972, IMG submission 87354) | Freshwater microbial communities from Lake Montjoie, Canada to study carbon cycling - M_140807_EF_MetaG | ecosystem: Environmental > Aquatic > Freshwater > Lake | place: Lake Montjoie... | reverse complement strand
CGCTGCCTGCAGCGTTCGCCCTCCAAGACGGAGACCATCTTCCTCTCCGCGCGAGCGACCGTTCGCAGCGGATTCGTCGCCGGTGACCCAGCCAAGGAGGACCTGCTCGTGCTGTTCCACCAGCCGGCAGCGCTCTCGCCGGGTGAGGGAAAGCCAGCCGTGTCGCGCTTGGTCGTGTTCGTCGACGAAGACCTCGCCCACGGCATCGTCATCGACGGCAGTCGGCTTCTCGAGGGCCGAGCACCGGTGACGTTCGGCGTCGTCCCCGGTCCATCGGACCGACCGACGGATCTCGTGTTTACGGATGGCCTCGACGTCGTCGTCGGTCACCTCGACGCCCTGGACCTTGCCGACTCGGCGAGCGCTCGCGTTCGCACGACGGCGCTCGTGTCGGGTGGCCAAGGTGCGACGGACTCGAACGCGAGCGGGACGTCCGCCGAGCGAGCGTGGGACGACGCCATCGTCGTCGGCGACTTCGACGGCGACGGTGTCGTCGAGTTTGCTGCGTTGCAGGGCGGCGCCCTCACCGTGTTTCATGGCAATGGAGAGGTGCCGTGATGCGTGCCCGTGCGGTTCTCGTCTCGCTGTCGCTCGCGCTCCTTCACGGAGGAGCGGCACGCGCCGACGACGTCAGCGCCACGGCCGAGGCCGACACGTACTTCAAGGTGGGCGCGCGCGCGTACCAGGCAGGCCGGTTCGCCGACGCCGCGGAAGCGTTCGCGAAGGCCAACGAGCGCGCTTCGACGCCGGGGCTCCTGTTCTCGCTCGGGCAAGCGAATCGCATGGAGTTTGCCGCGCGCAACGATCCCGCGAGGCTCAGCGAGGCGGTTCGTTGGTACGAGGCGTGTGTCAAGGCGGCGCCGCAAGGAAAGCGCGCCAACGAGGCAGCCGAGTACCTCTCTCGCTTGCGACCCCAGCTCGCTGCGATGGCGGGCACCGCGTCCTCCGTCACGCTGAGGCCAGCGAAGCCGCGCGTCATGATCTCGTCGCCGACGGAAGGCGCGCGCATCGCTTTCGACGATCGGGAGGTCGGTGAGCCGTACATTGCCGAGGTCGCACCGGGCAAGCACCGCGTGAGTGTGTACGCACCCGGCTACGTGCGTTACGACCGGGTTCTCGAGGTCGATGCCACGGCAGGGGCTCCGCCGCTCGATGTCGAGCTGCGCCCGATCCCAAGCCAGCTCCTCGTGGAGGCTCCCGCGGGAGCACTCGTCGCGATCGACGGCGAGCTTCGAGGTGAAGCGCCGCTGCGTCCGCTCGCCCTTTCAGCGGGGTCTCACGACATTCGCGTGACGACGAGCGGCGCCCTTCCGTTCGAGCAGTCGGTCGTGCTCGCGCGTGGGGCGACGGTCACCGTCCGTGCGTCCCTCGAACGCTCCTCCCAGCGCAAGCTCGCGATCGCCACGTTCAGCCTCGCGGGAGGCGCGCTCGCCGCGGGGGGCGCCTTCGTCGGCTGGAGCCTCCTCAACGCGTCCGAGGCACGCTCGCTCTACCGAGACACCCAGACCCTCGGAAACCTGCCGTCGTCCACGCTGGATCGCTATCACTCGCTCGACGACGCGCGACAGAAGCACCTCGAGCGAAGCATCGCGCTCATGGCTGCAGGCGGTGCCCTCGGCGCCCTTGGCCTCACGCTCGTCGTGTTCGACCGCCCACCCGCGGTGGGGGCCGCGCCGAGCTCGAAGGAAGCGCTGCCCTCGGAGACGCGGGCCAACCCTTCCGCGCCCGTCGAACTCGGGTTTACGCCCATCGTGTTGCCTTCGGGCGGCGGCGCATCGCTCGACCTCCGGTTCTGACGCTCGGCGGAGCGAGGCCTACATCGAAGGGCTGCTCGAGAGCTCGAGCGTCTTGCCGTGACCGCCGTTGAAGAGCGTGTTCGGGATGCCGTCGATTGCCTACTCGCCGCTTGATTGGCGTAACATGGCGCACGATGCGTCCTGCCACCGTCTCTTCGTTCACGCTCGGAACCCTGGCGCTCGCGACTGCGGCCCTTTCTCTCTCGTGCAGCGGCGGCAGCACCCCCGATGGCGAGACGACGCCGGTCGAGGTGGCGTGCCCCGGCCTCGCCACCTCCTTCGAGACGGGCGACGCGAACGGTCACGCGGATCCTTACGGCGCGAAGGCTGCGAAGCAAGCCCGCGCGGGCCGCCTTGCGAAGGAGTCGGACATCGTCCAGCCTGCGCACGGGCGCGAGCAAATCCGCGTGGGCGATTACGTGCTCGCCAACGATCGCATCGCCGTGACGATCGAGGGGGCACGTTCAAGTGGAGGCTATGCGGCCTTCGGAGGCGGCGTCCTCGCGATCGACAAGATCGGCGAGGATGGTCGTCCCATGGGCCTCTCCCGCTACGGCGAGACGTTGATGGGGGTGGCCCTCGAGCTCGTCAACCCGGACAGCGTCACCGTCCTCGCGGACGGCTCGGACGGTAAGGCTGCGGTCGTCCGCGCGACGGGCAAGCTCACGCGCACGCCGTTTCTCGACGAAGGGCCACTCGGCGCCTTGCTCGGCCGCCGGTACGGTTTCGCGGCGACCTACGATTACGTGCTCGAGCCCGGTTCCGACAAGGTGACCATTCGGCTTGGTCTCATCAACGACACTCCGGATCCCGTCGATTTCGGCGTCGAGCGTAAGGACTCGGACGAGCTGTTCGGGTTCTTCCACGGGAGCCAGTCGCAAATCGTCGGGCCGGGCCTCGGGTACGAGACGATCACGAAGACGACGCCGTGGGTCGGGTTCGACAGCGGCCCGTTCAACTTCGCGTGGCGGAGTCCCGAGGCGGACCTCGAGTTCGGCATCGAGCAAAGCGGCTTCTCGCTCTTCTGGGGCCCGGGCTACGCGGCCGACGCGTGTTCGCAGATCCTTCTCGATCGCGTCGAGATCATCGCTGGCGGACCGGACTACGATGGCCTTCGCGAGGCGATCCGTCGCGTCGATGGCGAGCCTGCATGGCGGGCGCTGTCCGGCAAGGTTACCGATGGAAACGGTGCACCCGTCGCGGAAGCGTGGCTTCATCTGGTCGCCGAGGACGGGAGCTACCTCAGCCGCGCGCGCACTGCCAAGGACGGGACCTACGCGATCCACGCGCCGCCCGGCACCAAGACGACCCTTGTCCCGCAAAAGCGGGGCTACCCCACCCATGCGGGAGCCTCGCTCGCTGCGGATGCGACGAGCGCCGACCTCGCCTTCGCGCCCCACGGGCTCGTGCACGTCACCGCCAAACGCGCGGGTGACGCCGTGGCGCTGCCGGTGCGCGTGCAGGTGATCCCGAAGGTTGCGATCCCCGAGACGCCCGCGAAATTCGGCGTGCTCGACGAGGTCAATGGCCGCCTTCATCAGGAGTACGTCATGAACGGTGACGTGACGCTGCCGGTTCCTCCCGGCGAGCACACGATCGTCGTGACGCGCGGCTTCGAGTACGAGGCGTTCGAGGCCGACGTGACGGTTGCCGAGGGGCAGACGCTCGAGGTCGCGGCGACGCTCGCGCACAGCGTCGATACGACGGGGCACCTCTGCGGCGATTTTCACATCCACTCGCAGCGCTCCGCGGACTCGAACGACCCGATCACGTTGAAGGTCAAGGCGGCCATCGCGGACGGTCTCGACGTGCCCGTCTCCAGCGAGCACGAATGGGTCGTCGATTTCGGGCCAGTCGTCAAAGAGTTGGGCATGGAGAAGTGGGCCTTCGGCATGGCCTCGGAAGAGCTCACGACGTTCACGTGGGGCCACTTCGGTGTGGTCCCGATCACTCCCCGCGCCGACGCGCCGAACAACGGTGCGGTGGACTGGATTGGCAAGACCCCCGCGCAGGTGTTCGGCGTCGTGCATGCGCTTCCAGAAGACCCGTTTCTCGTCGTCAACCATCCGAGCGGCGCGAGCAGCTTCAGCTCCTACTTCACCGCGGCACGCCTCGATCGCGAGACGGGCTCGAGCAAGGACGAGCTGTGGAGCGACGACTTCGATGGGGTCGAGGTCTTCAATGACGCGGACTTCGAATCCAATCGCGGCGCGTCCGTCGCCGACTGGTTCGCGCTTTTGAACCACGGCAAGACGGTGTGGGCGGTCGGGAGCTCCGACAGCCACAAGGTGCGGACCTCTCCGGTCGGCTACCCGCGCACGTGCATGAACTTCGGCCATGACGACCCCGAGAAACTCACCCCAACCGCCGTGCGCGACGTGCTGCGGGCCGGGCATGCGACGGTGAGCGGTGGCCTCTACATGAGCGTCGTCGATGCGGATGGTCACGGGCCCGGCGACACCGTCACGGTCAAGGACGGCAAGGCAACCTTCACCGTGACCGTCGAGGGTCCAAGCTTCATGACCGCCGAGAGCCTCGAGACGATCGTCAATGGCGTCACCGTCGCAACCGAGCCGCTCTTGCCGCTCGGGGCCGGTCCAAGCAATCGTTACGTGAACCAGGTCACCGTGAGCATCGACACCGCCGCGCCACGCAATTGGGTCGTTTTCCACGCCAAGGGCGAAGGCGATTTGGCGCCGCTCCATCCGGGTCGAAAACCGTTCGCGGTCTCGAACCCGGTCCTCTTGAAGAAACCCTGACGCATGCTCGCCCGCGTCGTCGCTCGCCCACTGCTCATCGCCAGCATTTTGTTCGCGGCATGCGCTCCGCGTTCGTCGTCGGTGACGGTCCTCTCGCCCGTCGTCGTGGAGGTGCCGTCTGCAGGCGCCGAGGTTTCGTCCGACACGGCGGCGGCGCCGTCGAGTCCGAGTCCCGCGCCGAGCATCGCGCCATCGACGTTGCCTTGCAGCGACGGCTTTGCGGACGTCGGTGCGCTCTGCGCCTGCCTCGTTCGAGCGGGCAGTGAGCTGTCGCATCCGATGGATTCCGCGCCCTCCTGTGCGCCCCTTGCGGCGCCGCCCCCGCTCGGTTCACCACGGCTCTCGGTGGTCGTGTGGGGAAGTTCGGAGGAGGGCATGGGGGAACGCGTGTATTCCCTCGTGGCGAGAGATTCGGACGGCTCGCGCGTGGTCGCCGAACTCGGTCGCGACTTTTCGCCGGGAGCTTTCGGCATCTTCAACGAAGCCGAGCTTGGTGCCGGCGCCGAAGTTCCTCTCGGGCCGCGCACGGCGCACGTCGTTCGGTCGGAAATTCACAACCGCGACCAGAACCTCGCCGGGCTCGAGCTGTGCCAGGAGGACGTCACCTACGACACCGTATGTGCGCTCGGCGCCGCCTCGAAGCCGACCCGGTGCGTTACGGTACCGGTCGCGATCTCGAGCGGCTGCGGGCTTGGCGTCGTGCCCGATCCGAACGACGCCAAGGCCCTTGCGTTGATCGAAGAGCTCAAGGCGAACTGGGCCGTCGAATCGCTCTCGCTCGGGTGGAGCGTCGCCGCGAACGGGGCGCTCGTCGTCACGCAGACCGGCGGTGACGGCGAACTTCGCGATGCGTCGCTCCTTGGGGTCCACCCGCTCTTTTAGCCGAGCACGAGATGCACGACGCCGAACTCATCGGAGAGCGCTTCGAGCTCGTCGCTGTCGCAGGAAGCGGCGGGATGGGCGTCGTCTGGCGTGCGCACGACCGGCAGACCGGTGACGTCGTGGCGGTGAAGGTGATTCGGCAGGAGAAGCCGGAGCTTGCGCAGCGGTTTCACCAAGAAATTCAGGTGATGCAGGGCCTCGCCCACGAGCATGTCGTTCGTTACATCGCGAGCGGGCTCACGCCCGACGGTGACCCATGGTTTGCGATGGAGTGGCTGGAGGGCATCGACCTTCACGCACGGCTTCGACGCGGACCCCTCTCGCTCGACGAGACGATGGCACTCGGCAAGCGGGTGGCGAGCGCTCTCGGTCATGCGCACGCCGGTGGCATCGTTCACCGAGACGTCAAGCCGCACAACATCTACCTGGTCGGCGGTGACGTCACCCGCGTGAAGGTCCTCGATTTCGGTGTCGCGAAGCTCGCCTGGGCGACGAGCCTCATGACCGTGACCGAAGGCGGGTTTCTCCTCGGCTCGCCGCGCTACATGGCGCCCGAACAGGCGCGCGGGGACCGTTCGATCGACGCCCGTGCCGACGTGTTCTCGCTGGGATGCGTGCTGTTCGAGTGCCTCACCGGCCGCCCGCCGTTCGATGGCGATGGGCTCGAGGTCGTGCTTGCGAAGGTGTTGTTTGACGAGGTGCCGCGCGTCTCCACGGTGGTGGACATCCCGAGCGTGCTCGACGAGCTCCTTGCGAGGATGCTCGAGAAGGTGCCTGCCGCGCGCCCGATCGACGGAGCCGTCGTAAGCGCGCTGCTCACCGAGGCGAGCGAAGCCATGGACGAGGTGACGACGCTCGTTCGCATCGACAACCCTCCGCCGTCGCGCGAGCAGCGCTGGGCGAGCGTGCTCCTGACGGGCGAGTGGGCCGGCCTTAGCGCGACGTCGCTTTCGGGCGACGCGACGGTCACCGCCGTGGAGTTGCCTCCGCTCGCCACGCTTGCGTCGATCGCGCAAGCGAGTGGTGCTCGCATGGAATCGCTGCGGAGCGGCGCCCACCTGTTTGTATGGTCCGGCGGCGGATTGGCCAACGACATCGTGCGCGCTGCGGCCCACGCGTCGCTCGAAATCGCAGCCATTTTTCGAGAAACGCCGATGGCTCTCGTGACCGGGCTCGCTGCCGAAGGTTCGGCGTTGCCCGTCGGCTCCGCACTTGACCGCGCGGTGAGCAAAGTCGCCGACGCGCGGCGGCTTGGGGTGACCCGGCTGTTTGTCGATGACGCGACCGCGTCGCTCCTGGGCGAGCGCTTCGAGGTCCTAGGCGAGCCCGGCGATCTGTTGCTCGTGGGCGAGCGTTTGCGCGGTGCTGGGGTGCGGACGCTGCTCGGTCGTGAGACCCCTTGCGTCGGTCGCGAGGCCGAACTCGGCAAGCTTTGCGCCGTTTTTGACGAGTGCGTTGCGGCGAGTCGGGCCAAGGTGATGGTCCTTGCGGCGGACGCTGGCGTCGGCAAATCCCGCCTCCGTCACGAGCTTGTGGCGCGCGTGCGCGAGTCGCTTCCGAACGCGGCTGTCTGGGTTGCGGAGTGCGAGCCGCGCGCTGCCGACAGCGCCTTCGGGGCCGCGGCGTCGCTCGTTCGCCAGGGTTTGGGTGTCACCTCGGCGACCGCGCCAAGCGTCGTTCGCGCGGCGCTTGCTGAGCGGATGGCAGAGGTTGGCCTCGCCTACGCTGCGGGGAGGGGTGTCCAGCATCTTCACCAACTTCTCGGCGTGGCAGATGCGTCGGGCCACCACGACGATCCGCGTACCGATGCGGGGCTTGATTCGCTGGTCTTGCGCGATCAGCTTTGCGCCGCCTGGGTCGATTTCGTCGCGGCCGAGAGCGCGTCGGTGCCCGTGCTCCTCATTCTCGAGGACGTCCAGTGGGCCGATCGACCGAGCATCGCTCTCATCGCGCATGCGTTGAAGAATTTGGCGCATCGACGCGTGGCGGTGCTCGCTCTCGGGCGACCGGAGTTTCGCGCGCGATTTCCCGCGCTGTGGTCGGCGCACGACGTGCACACGGTCGAGCTGTCTCCGCTGGGCGAGCCGGCCTGCGAAGCCCTGGTGCGAGCCGTGCTCGGTTCCGCCATCCTGCCCGAGCGGGTTCGGGCGATCGTCGCGCACGCAGCGGGCAACGCCTTTTTTCTCGAAGAGCTCATCCGCGCCGAGGCCGATGGCGTCGGTGACAAGGTGCCCGAGAGCGTGCTCGCGATGATCGCCTTCCGCGTCGGCAAGCTCGACCGGCCTGCGCGGCGAGCCTTGCGGAGCGGGAGTGTGTTCGGCTGGTCCTTCGATGCGCGCGGCGCGTCGATCGTGTCGCGAGGGCTCGCAACGCCCGAGGTGCTCGCGGAGCTCGAGCGCGAAGAGCTCATCTTTCGTTTGGCCGACGGGCGTTTTGCGTTCCGGAATGCTGCCGTGCGGGAGGTGGCCTACGCGCAGTTCGTCGAGGAGGACAGGCAGGCGGCCCATGCGCGCGCGGCCGAGTGGCTCGCTGCCGTCGAGCCAGCAAACGTTGCGCGGATCGCGGAGCACCTCGAGCTCGCGGGCGCCATCGACCGGGCGGGTGTGTGGTGGTCCGCGGCGACGGAGCAGGCGCTCGTCGGCGGAGACTTCGACGCGGTCGCTCGCGGTGCCTCGCGCGCCGAGGCTTGCGGTGTGGAGGGGGAGGCGCGGGCACGCATGTTGTTGGCGGTCGCCGAGGCGAGGTTGTGGCAGGGGAACGCCCCCGAACGCCTCGGCCTCGCGGAGCGCGTCATTGGAAACAGCGACACGCCGCCCGATGTGCGCCTGCGCGCGCTCGGAATCGCGGCCCATGCGGCCGCCCATCTTGGGGAGCTCGAGCGGCTGGCCGCGTATGGGCAACGCCTAACGAACGAGCTCGATGGCGCAAGCCCGAGCGAGGGCGCACTGAGCGCGATCGCGCGCTGCAACGACTCGCTTTACCTGGCGGGTTTGTCGGACATGGCTGCCCGCATGCATGACGTGGTCCGCGCAGCGTATGCGCGGCTTGCGAAGCCGAGTGGCAGTGTGCGGGCGCGGATTCTTCTGCTGAATTCCCACGCTCTGCGGATGCGGCCGCAGCCAAACCTCGAGGCCATCGTGATAGCGCAGCAAGAGGCCGCGGCGGTACTCGCCGAAGTCTGTGACGTGCGCGGAGCCTCGCTCGCACGGCTGAACGCTTCCTACGCCCTGACGCAGCTCGGTGCTTACGAGGATGCGATTGCCGAGTTTCGTTCGGTTCTCATCGACGCGGAGCGTCTTGGGATCGACTACCTGATTGCGAGCTTGCACCAAAACTTAGGCTTCGCGCTCGGTCGGATCGGCGCGTTCGATGAGGCCGTCCGTGTGGAGCAGGCCTCGGTTGCCGCATGCGCGCGGGCTGGGAATCTTGCGATGCAAGTCGGCTCGATGGTCTACCTGACGCGCATCTTGACCGCGGCTGGCCGCCCGCTCGAGGCCGAGTCGCTCGCCCGCGGCGCGTGCACGATGCTTTCCCCCACGCATCCCATTCACCTCGATGCGTTGGCCGCGCTCGCCGATGCGCTGCTCACCAAGGCCGATTCTGGATCCTGTGCGGAGGCTCTCGAGCTTGCGACGCTCGCGCACGACGCGCTGGTTGAGAGAAAAGGAACTTCCGAAGAATCGGTCTTCGTTCGACGGGTCTACATCGATGCGCTCGAAGCCAACAACTTGGAGGCCCGGGCTGTGCTCGCGAGGGCGGAGGCGCGGGCTTGGATTTCCGCCCGTGCGAGCGCCATCCAGAGCGACCGCTACCGGTACACGTTCGTCCACGACGAGCCGGACAATGCTCGGATCATGGGCCCGCGCGCATAGGTGTTGCTGAAGCGGGCGTTTTTGCTCGAGCAAGCGCGCGTTCTCTCCACGCGATCTCTGGTGGTAGGTGTCGCGCTCGCGTGGTCTGGCCCTTGCGTGAAAGCGTTCAGGGCCGGGTCACGCTAGGCTCCTCCACGGAGTCTCTACGATGCCTTCCCCTTCCGTTCCGCCAAACCCCCCATGCTGGGCCGAGGTGCAGGTGGGTGGCGAGCGGGTGACGCTCTTGAAGGATGGGGAGCAAGCGTATCCCGCGATGCTTTCGGCGATCGCAGCGGCAAAAGAGACGATCTGCCTCGAGACGTACATTCTTCGAGATGACGCGACCGGCCAACGTTTTTTCGAGGCGTTGAAGGAGCGCGCTCGCGACGGAGTGCTTGTGCTCTTGATGTTCGACGCATGGGGGAGCGACGTTTCCGAAGCGGCCCTCGCGTTGTTGCGTGAGGCAGGGGTACGCGTGAGCGCGTTTCGTCCTTGGCGGCTCGCGGGCTCGCTCGCGAGGACTCTTTCGCGTCATCGTCGAAGAAATCACCGCAAATCGCTCGTGGTCGATGGCGCCGTTGGCTTCACCGGCGGCATGAACATCAGCGACGATTACGCAGCCATCGGTGACGGCGGCTCCGGGTGGCGCGACACCCACCTCGCGCTGGTAGGCTCCGGCGCACGCGCGCTCGAAGCGCTCTTTCTCGAGACGTGGCGACGCAACGGTGGCCCTGGCTTCGATGAGCGGCGATTTCGCCGCGCCGAGGCCGTCGTTTCGCCGCTCCTACGGATCGTTGGAAACGGGTTCGTTCGCGACCGCAAGCTCGTGCGGCGGGCTTACGAAGAAGCGTTCGCGCATGCAAAATCCCGCATTTTCGTGACGAATGCCTACTTTTTGCCTCCTGCG
>Ga0114972_10004647_pt1 | contig 10199 bp, 7 predicted proteins | sample M_140807_EF_Meta_FD_87354 | JGI IMG/M metagenome (GOLD analysis project Ga0114972, IMG submission 87354) | Freshwater microbial communities from Lake Montjoie, Canada to study carbon cycling - M_140807_EF_MetaG | ecosystem: Environmental > Aquatic > Freshwater > Lake | place: Lake Montjoie... | reverse complement strand
CCAACTTCCGTTGGTGGCTCGAAATTAAGTTTTTCGGTACTGACGCGTGAATCTTTTTTTCGCCAACAACAACCAAAACTAAATGTATTCATGAGCCCCTACGTGAGTTGGGGGTTCACAGTCAATGGTAGGCATGCCGAAACGTCTCAATATTTTCGGTTACTTTTGGATACTGCCGAGTGGAATAGCGTTCTGTTTGTTAACCCACCAACTAGCGTTGGTGGCTCGAAATTAAGCTTTCCGGTTCTGATGCGAGAATCCTTTCTTTATCAACAACAACCAAAACCAATCGTATTCATGAGCCCCCAACGTGAGTTGGGGGGTGCACAGTCACTGGCAGGCAACTAGAAACGTTTCGTCATATACGGTTACTGTTGGATACCGGTATGGCAAATATTGTTCGGTTTGTTAACCCACCAACTAGCGTTGGTGGCTCGAAGTTAAGCTTTTTGGTACTGATGCGTGAATCTTTTCTCCGTCAGCAACATTCATAACCAATCGGATTCATGAGCCCCCAACGTCAGTTGGGAGGTGCACAGTCACTGGCAGGCAAGCTGAAACGATTCAACGCATTCGGTTGCTGTTGGGTACTGATGAAGAGAACAGCGTTCTGTTTGTTAACCCACCAACTGGCGTTGGTGGCTCGAAGTTTAGCTTTTCGGTACTGATGCGTGAATCCTTTTCTCGTCTACAACATTCAAAACCAATCGTATTCATGAGCCCTCATCAGTAACTGGTTTGGCAGTTACTGGCAGTCAATCTATTTGTCATGAAATATTAAGAAAAATTTGGAGACTGATGTTTTCCACAATGGCCAAATTTTAATCGTACAGTCAATTGATGTGTGTTCGATTCCGATTTCTCCAGATTTTCACAGATCCCCCATCATCACCTCATCAAATTTCTACTGAAGCATTGTAAATTATTAAAACCAAGTATGGATTCATTCACATGTGAGTAATACATATGCGAAAAGTGATTGGTTGTTTTTGCTGCTTAGTTGCATTGGGCTGTTCGTCTGAAGTCGCACGATACCCGATTTCTGGATCAGTTTCTATTAATGGCGTTCCTGCCGGATTAGCCACTGTTAAATTTATAGCTGACGGAAAAACAAATAAAGAATATGGTGGATCATGCCTTTCAGATGGTACAGGCAAATTTGTCATTGGGTCTAATGACAAAAATCTTGGTTTACCTGAAGGTGATTACAAAGTCACATTTTCCCAGTCGGTAGGGAAAGATGGCAAGCCGATTTACGGTAGTGGTGGAAAGAAGTCGGAGGTGATTGGGGGCGAGCGCGAAGCAGTACCTGATATATTCAGGAACCCTGATACGACACCTATATCCGCTCATGTAGGGCGAAGTGGCAATGATTTTAAATTTGAGATCTTATCGAAGTGATTATTAATTAAGGAGTTAGATATGAGTCGTAATCGATCTGGTTTCACATTAATTGAGCTTTTGGTGGTCATTGCCATCATTGCTGTTTTGATTGGATTATTGGTGCCTGCTGTTCAGAAGGTGCGTGAGGCCGCCAATCGTATGGAGTGCACTAACAACCTCAAGCAGTTGGGTGTTGGTATGCATAATATTGCCAGTATCAATGGCAAGCTTCCACCCGGTGCTCTAGATAATGGGTCAATGTGGTCGTCTTTCCTAATGCCATATTTGGAACAAGAAGCCCTCTATAAAGCTATGTGGGTTCTTCCCGAAGCTGGAAAAGTAGATGATGGTGCGGTTGGTCCTGCGGGTTCCAACGGTAACTGGGCTGCCCCGGATCCGGGTTTTGCCAACGCCAGTATTAGTATCACTGGTGACGTCGGTGGGGCTTGGGGGCCAGCGACTGAAAGAAATGTGGCGGCATGTGAAACATTGGTTAAGGGGATGCGATGCCCTTCAGGCGCACTTCCGAATCATGTTTACAGTCCGAGTTACGAAAACTGGATTGTTCAGAAGCGTGTTCCTGCTAGTTACGCTGTATGTGGGTCTGGAACGGCTCAGAGGTTGTTGGCTTCTAACCCAGATGCTATTCAATTGGATGGAAGTTTTCAGTTGTTGCGTGTTAGCGGTGTCGTTTATGGTACGCGTATGGCTTTGCCATCAATTCTTGACGGCCTTTCGAACACAATTTTTGTCGGTGAGGAAGCTTACAAGTTGAAGTCTTCTTACACTGTTGCAGAACTAGATCTTCCGGGTGTTGCTCGCCGGAAGGCATTATGGCTGTTTGGGTCGGACAGCATCGATTGCCAGTTTGGCTTGAATGAAGCATTTGGATCTACTGGCGTTCCTATGAACGCAAAACTTGCTCCTATGGGAACATCAACTACTGTTCCAGATGCTGCTCAGGAGGCGTATATTGCTAGTTTCGGAAGCAATCACTCAGGTGGCGCCAATTTCCTGATGGGCGATGGATCTGTTCGATTTATTCGCGACAGTATCAGCGCTACCACCTACAGCGCGCTCGGAACTCGCGCGGGTGGTGAAGTCCCTGGCGATTATTAATAACCCAAAGGTAGGCCCTTGTGATTTGCATAAGGGCCTATCATTTTCATTTGATAATGGTGTGATGTGATTATCAAACCAATAAATCTGTTGGTAATTGTATTTGTTTTTGCCGGGTATTTTTTCTGGTCATATTTGTCTTCTCGTCTTGTTATGTCGCTTCCTAGTGTTAGGTCATTGGATCGTTATTGCTCCATGACTCCTTGTGTCCCTATTGTTTTCACCTCGCGATCCGATGCAAACGCCTTGGTTGGTTCCGCAATTGAATCTGATGGTTTGCATTGGCCGGGATCTGCATCTTGGAAATGTTCAGATGGCCGACTTCGTTTGCTCAATACTAATGGGCAAGTTCATGAATTGACATGGGGACGTCATTTGCCTGATGGTTCCTCGATCATTGATGTTTTGAGTCCGTCGGTGAGCCTAGATGGTAAGCGAATTCTATTCTCTGGTCGTGCCAGCTCTCCGGGCCACGGACGTTGGCGTATTTTTGAAGTAAATGTCGATGGGTCTTGTCTTCGGCCATTGACAGGCGGCAGTGATGATCCGGGGTGCGTGTCGGTGCCTCCATTGCGCTATGGTATTAGCGGTTCCTTGATTGATGAGAGGACTCGTCGCGTCACAGATTATGATGATGTTGACCCGGTGGATGTTGGTGAAGGCTCTTTTGTATTTTCATCTAGCCGAATCCCTGATTTAGGACGAGATCATTCTAGACGGTCAACTCAGATTTGGATTTGGCCGGCGGGATCAACCAGCCCCCACTCATTATCTGCGAATCGGAACAATGATCGGTGGCCTTTTTATTTACCTGGTGGAAATGTTGTTTACAGTTTATGGAGCCGTTCTCGTGAAGCCGTCACCGAGGATTTGACTGAATTGGCTCATTATTCTTCAGGCACCAAATATTTAACTCTTCCGAATGATGATTCATGGATGGGAGCGCGTATTTCAACCAATGGTGCTCAATTTTCATATGCCATCAAAACTGAGGAGCCCGTGTGGCGTGCTCGGCCGTTATTCAATGGCCGTTTAGCTTTCATGACTGTTCAAAAGTCGACTCCTGAAGTTTCTCGTCTGGCGCAAGCGATTTGGGGAACCATCTCTTCAGCTCCTTCCTCACAGCGATCTGGAGAATCGTTTATTAAAGATGGAGGGGCCTCAACTATCTGGGGGCCTTCAAAGGATTCTCGAGGACAAGAAATTTCCGCTGGGTGCCCTAGTCCTTGTCCTGGTAACAATGTCCTGTTTTCAGCTTCGATATCGAATGCCGCCTTAGGTTCCTCTGGCATATATGTCGTCTCTGATGATTGGACGGTACAACAAACGCCACACCCAATCTTCGATGATCCTGAAATGTTTGATTCAGAACCAGTTGCTGTTTATATCCGGAATCTTGAATCGACATCTTTTTTGCCAGATCCTCCCATCGCAAATTTGGTCAGGCAACCAGAATCATTAACCATGGCTGATGGCTCACAATACAAAGGTCCTTCAGGGTATATAGAAAACCTTGCAGTAAATGATGCTATTCGTTCTCCAATTCCGTGGCAATCAGTATTTTTACCATCCGGACGTCGTCGAGATCCTCGTTATGACCCATTAATTCCACCGCCAGGAATTGTATTTGGTGTCGCTGTTTATTCGGATCATCGGGACAGATTCGATGATGTTAACCAGTCTAGAATTCGGGGCGGTTGGGACAAACAAATGATTTTACCAGTTCAGACTGGTGGTGAGCTTCAGGCATGGATGCCTTCAGACATCAACACACCGGTCAAGATTGTTGGATTAGATCAGTTTGGCAAAATATTACATTCAGTGGGTACCACTCTTGGTTCCAATCAACAGCCTGGCAATTATTACGCGGTCGCGGGCGACCATCACACCTTTACACGGGCGAATGGTTACCACTACTGCAATGGTTGCCATGCGGGGCACACATTTACATCCTTGGATATACGGGAAAGGCTTAGATAGCGCAGATCAATAAATCCGCGATCCGTGCGGATTAGTTCAAACCTTGTAGTGTCCGATGAATCCGACCTACTGAAAATGGGCGAATGAGCGTGGTCAAGTCTGGTTCATTCGGATATTCACGAGAGATATGACTTTGGTTCCTATCCAGAAGCAATACTATCCGTAATCGCTGGTCGGCTCGACCGGCCGCCGCGCGTAATTGATCCACGGCGTCGAGCACTTCGACTCCCAAATGCCCGACGTCAATCACTGCCGCATCAAACGGAGTCGATCCGTACCTTTCAAGAGCCCTTGCCGGATCTGCCGCAATGAAAACACGGTAGCCATATTCCCGGAATCGTTCGCGGATAACATTTTGTAATTCCAATTCGTTTTCGAGAACAAAAACAGTTGTCCCGGCGACATCTCCTGATGATCGCGCGTTTTGGGCTCGTTGTGCTTGTTTGACTTCATCCAGCAACGTCACTGGCGAGGGGAAGCGTTTATCGATAGCCTTGCTTGTCATCGACTGAATAATTCTCGCGAGTCGCGGGGACCCGGGTAATGTCTCGTTTCCAATGGGAATCATAGATTCGACGCGATCGGAAGGAGGTGATCCGGGTATTGCCAACGGATCTACACCAATAACTGCTTGATGCATGAGGCAGCCTAGAAAGAAAATATCATTTCGCACATCGCCCAACGGGATTTTGGTTGATTCGCTTAATGCGTTGTAAAGTCGGTGGCAATCAGGTGCTTCCGCGCCTAAGGTTTGATCGAAGCATGTGGGCCAAGCCCATTCATCTAGCTTAATAGATCCTTCAGAGTTTAAAAGTAACGATTCGGGTGAGATATTGCCATGCACCCCTTTGCGAGCTAATGCCGCAGCCATGGTTTGCGCAACAAGTTCCAGTGTGTGGAGGACTTCCTCGGGGGGCAGCGTGCCATGCGATTTTATATGTTCGGAAAAGGTTGTTTTTGGCGGGATTTCAGTCGCCAGATAGTGTTGCCCTTCTTGTGGTTCGTAACCTAAAGTTATCATGTTGACAACGTGTGGATGCTTCCAACCAAGAAATGGTTCTAGCGCGTTTCGAAGTTTTTCAACTTGGCGCGCATCAATTGTGTGCCTTCTTCTAAACGCGATAATGCGTGTGGGCTCACCGCTGTCGATATCATGTGACAGGTAAATCCTTGCGATAGGAGTGGCCCCTAGCCTGTCTTTCACGCAGTATTTTCCGAAACGGTAACCTTGGTGGTCTCCCGCAATGAGTCTGCTTGCTTGCCATGGTGTGAGTATTGCGTTTTTAACAAGTAAATTAACGGCTTTGCCGGGGTTGTCTGGGTATTTTGCCATGGCTTCCTGAACAACGTTTGGATTTGCCAGCTGAAATTTGGCAATGGTTCTGGCAATATCGTGCACAGATGCTGTACCCATGGTCCAACCCTCATGCATTCTCGCATTTTTACTGTTACACACTTCTAGCTTTTTAATGGTTGCAGCGCAAATATCGGGAGTAAATCTTGGACCTGATCTTGATCGGGCGGTTCCACAACGCTATCCCCCAGCGCAGTCATGGATTGAATGCCGGTGCTGGAGATCGACCGATGTCAGTTAAATGTTCTTTTGATTGGGTTGGAGGAATCGCCGGCGTACGATTGTTAATCGTTGCAGTTGCAATACTTGCTTCTTCAGGTTGTGCCACATTTTGGGACGATGTTACGAGTCGAGAATTCAAGTTCAATGAGATGTTTCAGCCTCCCCAGCCTCCACTTCAGGTGTTGGAATCGACCCAAGACGGTGATAAACGTGCTCGCGCCTTAAGTCGATTGAAAGAGCCTTTACGCCATGGTGGTTCGCAATCGGATCAAGATGTGGTTGTTAAGGTGTTGGTTGATTCCGCGACTTCCGAACGCCAAGCGCTGTGCCGTATCCGGGCCATTGAATCGATGCGTGAATTCAAGGATCCTCGAATTGTTGAAGGTCTGAAGGAGGCGTATTACCGTGCTGGATCGTTCAGCCCGGAAATGGCTTCCATTGTTCGAATTCAAGCTCTTGATGCCTTGGGCTACGGTGGCCATCCTGAAGGCCTTGATTTGCTTTTGAAAGTAGCGCTTGAGCCTATTGCGGTTGGTGCTGAACAGGATCGCCAGATGAAGATCGATGAACGTATGGCTGCTGTACGCGGTCTAGGCAATTATCCTGATTCCAAATCGGCTGGTGCTCTGATTGAGATCCTTCGGAAGGAGCAAGATGTTGCATTGACAGATAAAGCGAATCATTCGCTTGAAAAAATCACTGGACATAAAGGTCCGCGCGATGCGGGTGGCTGGTCGGAATACCTTGCCAAGCATCCATCTTTAGGACAGCGTCATTGGTATGAGCAGATCATGTTTTGGCAGCGATAGGAGCAGGCCCTAACTGGGCAATAAATCAGTTGCCGCCTAATGTCGTTGCTACACTTACCTTCGAGACAAAATAAATGTGCTGTTTGGACTGTAAGTTGTTTTTAGCGCCCTAGGTTATGAATCCCTTCGCACATTAAATAATTGGTTTTTTGGACCGGAACTACAAAACACTCGTTGGTTCCGATCGCTTTCACAGTCACATTCCTTTTCATGTTTGGATAATAAATAGACTTATTATCCAAACATGATGGATTTGATTTCGAAAAACTATTTGGCGGGCTGTTTTTCTTCTGGTACTGGTGCTTCCACAGGTGTCGTTCTGGTTGGCAGAATGAATTCCTGTCCACCCACCACTTCAATCCTGCATCCAATCTTGCGCAGGATTTGGCGCACTTGCCCAGAAATTTCTATTCCAGCCATATCATTGGTTGGCGGAAACTCTTTTTCATACGGAATTTCCATTCCAATACTTTGGAACGCACGTTTGCTGATTGTGAGATTTCTGCCGTATTTCAGTTTTAATTCTTCAACCAGTTGCTTTAAGTTCTTGCTCTTGATTTCCAGTTTGCGGTCGTCGGGAAGGTGCTTGAAAGGGGTTTTCATGTCCCGATCCCGTAGGCAGACGAGGCTGCCATCGTTAGCTGCCAAATAAAGACGATCTGTCTGGTTGTTCATGACAGGAACAACCCACGCCGAGGTGTCCAATAGGCCTAGTCTAAGCCCGGTTTGTCGGTCAAGTAATAGTAATCTGTTTGCCAGATCGGTCGCATAAACCACCCGCGGTCCTACCGCCAGAACACGCGCACCTTCTGAAATATAACCAATCGTGTCTTTACCACGTGGAATATTCCATGTGGGCTCCCCTGTGGCGCGTTCAAGCCTCCATAATCCAACGCGTTCTCCAGTAACGAATACTTCCGATTCTGTAATCATCAATGGCCGATTGACCGGGCCGCCCACGTTGGCCTTCCAAGCCATGCTGTTCGCTTCTATGCCCCACGCGGTAACTGTGCCAATGTCATCCGCAACATAAGCAATATTTTGAAACCGAACTGGCCCAGTGACAAATCGGCCTCGTGAAACGAGGAATGGTTCGTTTGGAACTGGTGCTATCGAGCTATCTTGTAATTTACCTTGGCGTTCGGTTTTATCGAGTGTGAAAGCGCCCCCTTGGACGGCCGTAAGGTTGTTGGCAAGGCTTGATCCGAAGGCTAGGTTTTCTGGAAGCAAGTTTAAAGCGACAAAAAGGTGGTTCTCACTTTGCAGTGGTTTGAAGCTGATCGATTGGCCAATGCCTGCAGACCAGACAGGAACCATGTTTGGTTCATCATTAAGGTCCATGTACCTTGCATCTGACGAATTTGCCCTACTGACAGGGGCATTAGCTTCATCGCGTTGCCTGTCTGGTTTGGCTGGGTTTGCCTTGGCTATTTCTTTTTCCTTTGGCTCAGGTTCCTTGGGTGCAGCAGGGTCGTTTTCTGTAGGCATGTCTTTCTTGTCGGTGTCTGTTTTTGCAGCGGCGGGCTTGAGCAATTCTTGACGCCGGCGGTCGCGCTCTTTGAGTTCTGCCAATGCTTTGAATCTAATTCCCGAACGATCGAATGGAGGAAGTTCGTATGCTTTTAGATATCCACGTTCGTCTGAGAGGAACATGTGTATGTCGCTCGCGGTGAGCGGAGCGCATTGGACATCGGGTACAAGTTGTTTGAACTGGAGTCTTCCAGTGTCGCGATCGAACGCAAATAGAGTGTTTTTCGCTTGGCAAAAGATAGTGTATTGGTTCCATGTGGCTGGCCAAACCACTTCATAGGCAAAGTCGGGCCTTGCCAGCCAGAGTTGCTTGCCACTTTCTGCATCGATTAAAGCTACTGTCCCGCTTTTCAGTTGGACTAACAATTGTTCCTTATCGTGTCGGGGGCTAGTTCCCAGTACGTGAATGTCATGAATCGCATCCTTCATGTTGAAGGTTGGCAATTGTGACTGCCATTGCACTACCAGATTGTGGCGAGCCAAGCGTTCAGGTTCAGGCAGAGTAGGATGGGAATGCAAATGGGACCGAGAAATGTTTTGGGCCGCTAGTTGGCCAATCACGAGCAACAGCAGTGCGCTGGCACCCAGTGTCAGCCGCACGGTGCGTAATGTGCATGCAGTCATAACCACCTCACGGCCAGAACTTCTGGAAACTGCTCAAACCTAGCATGCTTGAGCGCGTCAGGTCGTTCAGGTCGCAAGGCATTGAGTCATGGAAATCTGTTAACGTTGAATTTCCGTTGCAAACGATACATTTTATTTTTTCCCGAGGCGGCGTTTTTCTCGGAAGAATTCTGAGAGAATAGTGGAGCATTCTTCTGCCATCACTCCCCCAACTACCCGTGAGCGATGATTGAGTCGTGGATCGGAGGTGATCTGGTAAAGAGTGGTGCAGGCACCGGCTTTGGGATCGGTGCAGCCGTAGATAACCCATGGCAATCGCGCCAAGACAATAGCACCGGCACACATGGGGCAAGGTTCCAGGGTGACATAGAGCAGGCAGCGATCGAGCCGCCAAGAATCGAGAGCGGCGGCTGCTTGGGTGATGGCAATGACCTCGGCATGTGCCGTTGGATCTTTCAATCGTTCCCGTTGGTTACCTGCCCGTCCTATGATTCCTTTGTCTAAAGAAACAACGACGGCACCTACTGGAACTTCATCAGCCCCGTAAGCTTCACGCGCTTCATCAAGAGCCAAAAGCATGTGTTCAATGTGGAATGGATGTCTGGGGTCATCGAGAGGCAACAGGCCATTATCTCCGGACCACCATGTCTCGATGTCGCCATTATTCATGCCATCTGCTCCATTCCCAATCATTCAATCGAATCGGTCTTGCTCTCGGTGTGTATCGGGATTGTAGTGTGCTGGTGATGGTGGCCAAGAAGAGGGAGTGGATTCATGCGCATCGCTGAGTGTCAGGAACTATTGCGGGCTGAGGGTTTGGATGGCTGGCTTCTCTACGATTTTCGTGGAAGCAATCCATTGGCCCGCCGTGTCCTTGGACTGCCAGTGGATCGTTTTTTGAGTAGACGTTGGTTCTATTTCATTCCCGCACACGGGGCCCCAAGGCAATTGGTTCATCGCATTGAAAGCGGTGCACTGGAAGGTTTGCCGGGAGAGAAAACCGTTTACCTTCGCTACGGCGAGCTTGAAGCTGGGATTGTTGGCCTAGTGCAAGGATGTTCGCGGGTTGCTATGGAATACAGCCCCCGCAATGCCAATCCGTATATCAGCCGCGTTGATGCTGGAACCGTTGAGGTGGTTCAGTCAGCAGGGGTTGAAGTGGTTTCTTCTGGCGACTT
>Ga0114972_10004646_pt1 | contig 10200 bp, 9 predicted proteins | sample M_140807_EF_Meta_FD_87354 | JGI IMG/M metagenome (GOLD analysis project Ga0114972, IMG submission 87354) | Freshwater microbial communities from Lake Montjoie, Canada to study carbon cycling - M_140807_EF_MetaG | ecosystem: Environmental > Aquatic > Freshwater > Lake | place: Lake Montjoie... | reverse complement strand
TGATCCGCGGCCCGCATCGCGTCTGATCCGCCAGACCGCCCGCAAGGAATGGAAGGTGCTGAGCTTCAGCATGTTCTGCAACCTGCTCCAGGCTGCCGCCGAAGGGGCCACCCTCGGGGTGGTGTTCCTCGCCGTGGACCTGCTCTCCAAACCGGCGGGCCAGACGATCGACTGGACCAGCAAGGGGTTTCTGGGTTCGCTGCCCCAGCTCACGGCCGGCCTCAATGCCTTGCCGCGCAACGAACTCTTTCTGTTACTTCTGGGGCTTGCGGTGCTGTTGAAGCTGCTGCAAAGCGTGGGCATGTACCTGGGCTCGCTGGCGATGGGCTATTACGGCGCCCGCACATCGTCGCGGCTCCAGGCGATGATCCACTCGCTCATCCTCAGCCTCAGCTTCCCCTGCTCCAGCCGCTATCGCGTGGGCGACCTGCTTTATGTGGGCGGCAGCGGCCCCGGCGCGGTGATGACCGAGATCAACGTGGTTAGTGGCCTCGTTCTTACGATCCTGATGGCTATCACCTATCTGGTGGTGCTACTGACCCTCTCCCCCTGGCTTCTGGTTGCAGCCCTAATCATGGGGGGAATCCTTGCCTTGGTGCAGCAACAGATCCTGCCCCGCCTACGCAGCTATTCCTTCCTCGGCACCGAGCTGGGCCGGGAGCTCTCCAGCCGCATCACCGAAAACATCCAGGGCCTACGCCTGCTCCATACCAGCGGCCAGCTGGATCAAGCCGATCGGGATGTGCTCTCCCGCTCCATCGCGATCGAAGCCAACTCCCGGGCCGCAAGCCGGGTCGGTTCGATCACAGGCCCGGTCACCATATTCCTGCCGATCCTGATGATCGCGGCAATTGCCGGCCTTAGCCTGGTGCTATTCGGTAATCGCAATTCCGGCGTGCTGCCCAGCCTGGTGACCTTCGTGCTGGCCCTGCAGCGCCTGAACGGAAGCTTCGGCAACATTTCTGGTGCCCTCGGCTCATTGAATGCCAACGCGGCACCCCTCGATCTGCTGAACAAACTGCTGGAACCCTCCGATAAGGAGTTTCGTAGCCGCGGCGGCATTCCCTTCCAGGAGTTGCGTCAAGGCATTGCGCTGCGCAACGTGACCCTCCAATACGCCCCCGATCTCCCCCCAGCCCTCAGCGGCATCGATCTAGATCTTCCTCGAGGCAGCACCGTGGCGCTGGTGGGCAGCAGCGGGGCGGGCAAGAGCTCGATCGCGGATCTGCTCTGTGGCCTCTACAACACGACCCAAGGCGAGATCCTGATTGACAACACCCCACTGGACCAGATCGATCTGATCTCCTGGCAGCAGCGCCTCGGCGTGGTGAGCCAGGACACCTTCCTGTTCAACGCCAGCATCGCTGACAACATCAGCTTCGGTTCTGCCCACGCCAGCAGGGATCAGATCTTGGCCGCTGCGCAAAAAGCCCAAGCCGCTTCCTTCATCTCCGATCTCCCCGATGGCTTCGAAACCCTGATCGGCGAACGCGGCTACCGCCTCAGCGGCGGCCAACGCCAACGCCTTTCCCTGGCCCGCGCCATCCTTCGCGATCCCGAGTTGCTGATCCTGGATGAAGCCACCAGCGCCCTCGACACCCAGAGCGAAAGGCTGGTGCAGCAGGCCATCGACCAATTCGAACGGCAGCACACGGTGCTGGTGATCGCGCACAGACTGAGCACAATCGTGAAAGCCGATCTAATTTGCGTGCTTGATAAGGGGCAGATAGTTGAACGGGGCAATCATCAACAGCTGCTTAACCAACAAGGCATCTACGCAAGACTATGGCAACAACAGGCGAATACTAAAAACCAAACCAATTCCAGCACATCCCACGCCACCACAATTCAAGCGATCAGTTCATAATACCCCAAAAAAGCCACAGCCATGCTCCGCGCCAATCTGGAACACCTCTGGCAAGCACGCCATCAAATCCAGGGGGACTTCAATGGCGCCACCCACCACGGCCAGCCATGAACAGGTCTGCTGCAGTACCACTCGTCAGCGTGATTGTGCCCAATTACAACCATGCACCCTTTCTACCCGAACGCTTCGCATCGATTCGCAACCAGACCTTTCAAGATTACGAGCTGATCGTCTTAGATGATGCCTCAAGTGATGAATCACTCAGTGTGATCCGCACAGAGCTTGCTGACTTTCCTCATCAGCTCATCATCAACGAGCAAAATTCAGGATCGCCCTGCAGCCAATGGCTGAAAGGGATCCAAAAAGCCCGTGGAACCTATATCTGGATTGCCGAATCTGACGACTCCTGCTCTCCAATTTTTCTCGCAAGCATGGTTGACCTAATCCAGAAAGGGGCCTCGCTTTGCTACTGCAGATCACGCCCAATCGATGCAGACGGGGAAACAATCAATGACATTACATACTGGCCCGACCAGAATGACCCTAGACAATGGAAGTCATCGTTCACAATGCAAAGCATTGATTTCTGCCAACGATATCTAGTCAATGCCAACGTCATACCCAATGCCAGCGCAGTCGTGTTTCTTCGCAAAACCTCACTTAACTGCCTATCAATTGCAACCACGCTAAGAAGCTATCTATTCGTGGGAGACTGGATTTTCTGGATGCACTATTTAATTTCAGCCAATAATGCCATAAGCTACAGCGCAACAGAAGCATCCTGGTTTCGGCATCATGCAGACACTACGCGTACAAACACAGCCACGAGAGAGAAGCAAATTCGACACGTAGACGAGTACAACAGATCTGTTACTTACCTTACAAAACAAACTCTCCTTGAACACCAGCTAAGATGGCGAAAGAGAGTCTTTGCGAAAGGCTGGGATTGGATTCTCGCCGATTACATGCATCGACTCAAGCCAACCTTGCACCAAGTCCTTACGGCCGACGGATTAAGCGGCCCACTTGCCAACTTGCTTTTCATCAGGCTTTTACTATCCAAGGATCTTAGAATCGCATGCTTTCCCAAGCTGCACCGAAGAAAAAAAAGATATATAGAGCAATGGAACACCTCACAAGCTAAGCTGGCTCAAGCACTAAAACGGCTTTTTGCCTGAGCCTTCATGGCCAATGCAATAGAATCCCATAACATATCCCTCTGCCAATCGCTTCGCTAAAATGCATTCTAAAAATCCCCCCCCCCTTGTATTTATCCTCGCCAATGGGCTCACCAATGGCGGAGTAACGACTTGGGCCCTCAATACATGCAGACGTTTGGGCGCAAAAGGTCACAGCTGTACCGTTGTGGTCCATGATCCCGAGCCAGGTAGTGAAGTATTTCGAATAAACGGTCAAGATTCAATTGTTGAATGTGCTGGCAATGCAAGTAGCCATCTTCCCAAACCACAGGAGATTGCAGCCTTTGCCAGCTGCTATTCAGCCCTTGGCAATGCCGTTATTTTACCTAATTGGTCGTGGGGAACGTGGGTGGGTGTTGCTGAGATGATGAGGAATCCTAAGCAGCAAAAAAGGATTATCGGCATTGCCCACACCGACGAAAAAGACTATTACGATATTTTGTCGCACTACGAGCCGATTATCAGCAAGTTTATCGCCGTTAGCGATCAAATCTATAGCCAGTTAATTCAACTACTACCCAAAAGACGGCATGACATCATTCGCCTTCCTTATCCGGTTTCCAGTGAAAAGTCCAAGGTTAAACCAAATGAGCATCGAGACGTACTTCGAATAGGCTATGCCGGCCGAATTCAACACTATCAAAAACGTATTCTTGATCTCCAGCCACTCGCAACTGAGCTTTCTAAATGCAGTGGACATTACTGCTTTGAAATTGCTGGCGATGGAACGCATCTGCAACAATTGCGAACTTTTTTCGACGAGAACCGCTTTGACAATGTTAGTGTCACATTTCATGGCTTGTTAGATTCGGAAGCAATAAAAGCTTTATGGTCATCCATGGATGTTGGCATTCTGTTTTCCAGTCATGAAGGTCTCTCGATATCAATGATCGAGAGCATGGCGGCAGGATGTGTGCAGGTACTAACGAATGTGAGCGGAGTTGGCGATACCGTAACGCCTGGGATCAATGGCTTCGTCCATGCGATAGGTGACACCCAGGCAATGGCGGCAAGCCTGCAAACCCTGCTGTGCCAACCCGACCTGCTCAGCAGAATGTCTGCAGCTTGTATCGATCATGTGCAGCGCAACCATGATCCGGATGCCTACGACCGCCAGTTTTTAAATTTGGCCCAGCAGGCTTGGCAACAACCGCAAAGGTGCTGGCCGCGGTTTCGAAAACTGATTCCAGCATTTATAACAGCAAAATACCAGTCTCGCATTAAAAAGAAGAATTTAATTTCACTAAAAGGTCGGATCAAGTTGAAAGCGATAAAGCTTATCAACCTCGCAAAGCCAAGACGTAAAGAACAAAAGCCCTAGACCAAGGCCGATACACGATCCCAATCAAACGAAATATTCAGCCGAATTTAACCATAATCAACGAAACCAGCTGGCAAATTGCATTTAGGGCCCAATACTTTACATCGTAAGGCCATTATAGAACTTAGCGCGCAAGCAGATGCCCCAAAGCCCTTACGGGTTGGGTGTCGCTGCCACTCAAGCCGCCAAAGCCTGCTTCTAGCTAAAGTATGCAAGCTAAGGGAAAGCTTGGGGCAGGATGCACTCATCAAGAAGATTAATCAAGGCCAACCTGATTCAACTGATCACTAAACCCGTTTCTGGCAAGACGCTCGACGAGCTACGCCAAGCTCATGCAGCAATTCTTAGCTCCAAAGGCGCAATATTGTACGCGATGGAGGCTCAAAGTCAGCGTTCACAACAAGGGGAAAGACTTCACGAGGAGCTAGCCACAGAAAAGTTGGCTTACGCAATACCAGACAACCGGATCCTCGCAGAGGATCCCTGCCTTTTGGCGGTCTGCCACTACACATCTGAACAACTTGGTCTGTCTCTCTTCTCGAGTCTGTACTGGATGGAGACTCCCAGCCTTCAGCTGCGCTTCCCGTTGCCACTGCGAACCGAACATTTTAATAGATGGTGGATGGCAAGCGGACCAGAGCATTATAAAAAAGCCGATCAAGTTCTGCATGCATCGACAGAAAGCAACCCGTATCAGTCTACCGTTCGCTTTGCAGAGAAGCCATTTGGCGTCAATCTGATTGGGCATGCTTCATGCGTATTCGGCCTTGGCGAGTATCTCAGGATGGTTGCCAAAGCGCTGGAAGCCGCTGACATCCCCTTCATGGTGAGCGATATCCCCGCCGACAATGGGGCGCCAGCCACTGATGATTCGCTGCGACTCAAGACTCTTGCTTCAAGCGAAGAGAGACCTTATGCATTTTCCATCTATTGCATGACTGCCGATACACATCTGCAGCTGGCGATGAAGTTGGCCACACAGGGGGATACTGGCTCTCAGACATATTCAGTCGCCGTTTGGTTCTGGGAGCTGGATCGGTGGCCCAAGCGCCTAACTAGAGCCCTGGTGCTTGCTGATGAATACTGGCCGTGCACAGAAATGATTCACAGAGCCTTACAAGGTGGAAGTGATGAGATGTTACATACATTCCCTACTTCACTGTTAGACAAACAGATCCTGACGATACCGCCGGTGGTGGACCTGGGAGACCAAGTCAGTTTCTCAAACCTGGAGGAGCGCAGGAAGATGCGCAGATCGTGGGGACTTGATCCAGATGCCGTACTATTCGCCTTCTCATTTGACTTGAACTCGCGGATCGCAAGGAAGAATCCCCAAGCGGTGATTGAAGCCTTTCAATTGGCATTTTCAAATACAAACGAAAACATCCCTCCTACTGGCCTTGTCATCAAGACATTCCCGCCAAGAGGACCGGAGCCTCTGTGGGAAGAATTAAAAACATTGCTGGCAAACGACAAACGGATCACCATCATTGAAGATGACCTTGATCGAAGCAATATTCTTTCTTTGTATAGGTGTTGCGACTGTTTCGTCTCCCTTCACCGCAGCGAAGGGTTGGGGCTTGGGATGGCTGAGGCTTTTCAGCTGGGATTAGATGTCATCGCCACTGACTATGGGGGCAACGTTGATTTCTGCACAGGGCCACTAGCACATCCAGTCCCCTATCATCTAGTCCCTGTGGAAGCCGGTGAATACCCTGATCATGAGGGCATGATTTGGGCTGATCCAGATGTCAAGCAGGCGGCAGAGTTGATGCTGGCGGTGGCAAGGAAACGATCCAAGCAGCCAATCACCAGCCCAGATGTTGTATGCAGCTATCGAACCAGATTTTCAGCAAAGAGCGTGGGGGTCGCCATGCGACTGAGGCTCGAAGAGCTATGGCAGAATCGCATTAAGATTCAAAAGCAGATGCCCGGAAATCCATTTACACCCACTTCAGTATGCCGCAAGGACTGAACCCATCTGTTTAATATCACTGGTGGCCGAGCAGACCACGAATGCCTGCCTTAATCTTTCCCCACCGAGATCGTTCTACTGAACGAATAACTTCCTTCAAGGATAGAAGATCTCTTTCAGTACGATGGGCTCTCTCACACCACTCTCGAGCTGGCGATGTATATAGCCGATGCAGCTCAACAGACTCAGGAAAGGGTAGCACCAACGCCCCCTCAGCATTTCCCTGCAAAGACCTTTCAAGCTCCACCCCCCGCAATCGGGGTGGAGCAGCCCCGATCGGTGGCGGGAACAGAAAACCTATGGCGTAGCCAGCTGGTGCCAGAAGGTAGCTATAGCAACGTTCCACGGCATGCAGAAAAGTGCCGTCGAGGGCAACTGGCTCAGGTGGATAGTGGTTGTGATTCACAAAATAAGACACGAGGGGAAGAAAGGATGCCATGGTGCCCCAGAACATGTTGCCAGCAGGAAAAAGCAACGGCTTTAGGAGAGTGAGAGGATCACACCCGAGCTCAGCGAGAATCTGTGCCGCGATCAGCATGTTCTGCTCGCTGCCCCAGCCAAAACGAGCCACAACCCTATGGGGTCGTGGAAACAATGCTCCGAGCCTTTGGTCGGTCATCCAGTTCAGCATGGATTGGCACTCGGCATCGCTAGAGGGAATCAGGCAATCGAAGCAGTCATCATTCCATGCAAGGCCTGCGTCTTTCCCCTCCACCGACGCATTCCAATAACCCAACTCTTCCCAGTGGGTCGATCGCTTAAGATGAAGCTTTAGAAAATAGTCATAATCTTCTCCAAACTTTTCAAGCACTCGCCAGAAGGGCCATACATCACGCCCATGGTTGGGAATTACCTCAACTCGGAGCCGAGATACGCCACCTAGGGAGCTGAGATGGATGTCATTAATACGTCGTGCCTTATCCTGTGTATCGGTGGTGATCACCAAATCCTGCAGAATCTCCAAATCTTTAAATCTCTTGAGAAGGCCTGGGAGAGATTCTGGATCAAAGGCATGAATGATTACCAATGTTCGCGCCGTCCTCGAAGCTTCAGCTGAGGCTTGCTGATTAATCGGCCGAGGACAATCCGAAAGTTCAAAACTTTTTGAAAGACCCTCAAGAGTCTCCCAACATGGCATCAAAGTGGCGAGCCCGCTATCGGAAATCACCAGTTCAACGCATGAAGAAAGCCCGTTGTTCACAACATTCATAACCGATGCTTTATCAGGCGTAAGAATTGTGAGTGCAAACTTTTATTCCTCACGATAGATCAGCCGCTAATCCCTAATAAGCATCCTGCATCTCATAAAAATCAGGCTGCACATAATCCTTGCGCAGCGGCCAGCCCTTCCAGTCTTCCGGCATCAGCAGCCGCTTGGGATGGGGGTGGCCCTCATAGCTGATGCCGAACATGTCGAAGGTTTCGCGCTCCTGCCAATCGGCGCCGCGGTAGAGGCCGTAGAGGCTGGGGATCGAGAGGGCGCCATCGCGGGGCAGGAACACCTTGAGGCGCACCTCCTCAGGCCGCAGATCGGCGGGGATCGGCTGGTTGGTGCCGGCCTTGGCGCTGGCGGGGGCGATGCGGTCGGCCAGGCTCGCCAGCTTGATCAGGTGATAGAAACTCACCAAATTGCCCCCCGGGCCTTCGTCGTAGCCGCCCTGGCATTGGAGGTAATCGAAGCCTGTGGCCTTCAGGGCCGTGGCTACCAAGGGCAGGAAGGCCGGCTCGATGCCCAGCACCTCCACCCCTAGGTGGTCGGCGGGCAGTACCGCGTGATCAAAGCCCTGCTGGCTTAGCCAGCTGCTCACCGGGCCCGGAGCCGGCTCGGTGACAGTAACGGCAGCGGCTTCTTCTGGCATGGCTCAGGGGGTGTTAGGGGCGGTGGAAGCGGTTGTTGTTTCGACCCCTTCCTTTTCAGTTGCTTGGACAGCGCCGAGCGGCAGGCCCGCCGCCGCGGCCAGGGCCGCCTGCTGGGTTTCGGCTCGCAGATAGCGGCCGTCAACAATTGGGGCCACCGCCTTGAGCTGGTGGGGAATCGTGGTGTAACGGTGCGTCGGCAGTCGCTTGCCGCGCTCGGCTAGGGCCTCGTTGCCAACCTTCTTGCGCAGTTTGATCACCGCATCGAAGATCGCTTCGGGGCGGGGCGGGCAGCCGGGGAGATAGAGATCCACCGGGATCAATTTGTCCACCCCCCGCACGGCGGTGGTGGAATCGGCCGAAAACATGCCGCCGGTGATCGTGCAGGCGCCCATGGCAATCACATATTTGGGCTCGGGCATCTGCTCGTAGAGCCGCACCAGGGCCGGGCCCATCTTCATGGTCACGGTGCCGGCCACGATCAAAAGATCAGCTTGGCGGGGGCTGGAGCGGGGCACCAGGCCGAAGCGGTCGAAATCGAAGCGAGAGCCGATCAGGGCCGCAAATTCGATGAAGCAGCAGGCCGTGCCATAGAGCAGCGGCCAGAGGCTGCTGAGGCGGGCCCAGTTGTGCAGATCATCGAGGCTGGTGAGGATCACGTTCTCGGAGAGATCCGAGGTGATCGCAGGGGCGCCCACCGGGGCGCAATTGGCGGCCCGAAGATCGCGCAGGCCAGCCACAGAAAGGCTTTCGGCGCTGCTGCTCGGGGTGAGGGCCGATTCGGAGGAGGGGGTGAGGGTCATGGCTCGGGGCGGGTCAGTTCCACTCGAGGGCGCCCTTGCGCCAGGCGTAGGCGAGAGCAACAACCAGGATGGAGATGAAGATCAGGGCCTCGATGAAGGCCAACAGGCCGAGGCGGTGGAAGGCCACGGCCCAGGGGTACAGAAACACGGTCTCCACGTCGAAGATCACGAAGACCAGGGCGAACATGTAGTAGCGGATATTGAACTGAATCCAGGCACCGCCGATCGGCTCCATGCCCGATTCATAGGTGAGCTCCCGCTCGCCATCGCGGCTCTTGGGGGAGAGCAGCTTGTTGGTGACGAGCGCCAGCACCGGCACCGCCGCTGAGATCAGCAGGAAGCCCAGGAAGGCGTCGTAGCCGGGGAGCACGAACATGCGGGCAGGTCGGGCGTGGAGGGCAGTCTGGCACCTTCAACCGGAGCCTGCCGAAGGAGTCGCCACCACGACAACAGAGCACGGGGCTCGGGGAGCACCCGGGTGGACCGGAAGAGCGCGGGGAAGACTGCTGGCCAGTCACCGCGGTGGGCAGCGGCGAAGGGTCCGGCTGGGCGCCGGGACAGGGACGGGCTGAAGGCCAAACGGGGGGCCGAGAGGCATCGATAGAGTTGGCTCACCACGGCGGCCACCGGATGAGCAACGAAACCCCGGCAGGGAGCCCCCCCGATCCCTCCCGGCCGGTCGAGGCGTCCGCCGAGGCCACGGTGATGGCCCCTCTGGGCCAAGAATCAGCTGCACCGGATTTGGACTCCAGCGCCCCTGCCGCCGAGCCTGCGGCCCCCACGGCCGAGCCCGCAGCCGAAGCCGCCCCAGCTCCGGCCAGCGATCCCGCCACCCACCGCTTCGAATGCCGCAGCTGCGGTTTCGTCTACGACCCGGCGGAAGGGGTGAGGAAACTCGCCATCGAGGCCGGCACCCCATTTCTGGATCTGGATCCGGGCAGTTTCCGCTGCCCGGTCTGCCGCAGCCGGGTGGGAGCCTTCAAGGACATCGGCCCCCGCAACAAGCCAAGCGGTTTCGAGGAAAACCTCAACTTCGGCCTCGGCGTGAACCGCCTCACCCCCGGCCAGAAGAATGTGTTGATCTTCGGCGCCTTCGCCCTGGCGATCGCCTTCTTCCTTTCCCTCTATTCCCTGCGCTGATCCCGTGACCCGCCCCTTCCTGCGCCGACTGCTCACCC
>Ga0114972_10004645_pt1 | contig 10206 bp, 11 predicted proteins | sample M_140807_EF_Meta_FD_87354 | JGI IMG/M metagenome (GOLD analysis project Ga0114972, IMG submission 87354) | Freshwater microbial communities from Lake Montjoie, Canada to study carbon cycling - M_140807_EF_MetaG | ecosystem: Environmental > Aquatic > Freshwater > Lake | place: Lake Montjoie... | reverse complement strand
GTCTCCCGATCCAGTGAATCGATCGAATCGCTGGCAAGATCGGCAAATCGCATCCTGAACTACCCTCTAGGTGCCGGGACCGGTCTGGCCAGTTCCGGACCCTCCGTGACCAAATCCGTTAGCCAAGCAACTTTTGCGGCGAACGCGGGGTCGGCAGCGATCATCGCGTCAATCTTTTGCACCGCATGCAGGACCGAGGTGTGGTCGCGTCCGCCAAATTGCTTTCCGATGTGTTTCCACGAGTCGCCGGTGATTCGACGCTGGATGTACATCGAGATGTGGCGAGCCATGACAATTGGTGCTCGTCGCGAATCGCCGACGATCTCCTCGGGCGTGATGTCTTCGGCCCGACCGACGACCGAGATGATCAAGCTCATGTTGGGCTTGGGTCGCACCCGGGCGTAGTTTCTCGCCAGGATCGGCTGCACTAACTCTAGTGAAATCGGCTGCCCGCTGAGACTGGCTTCGACGGAAACGGTCGTTAGCGCACCCTCAAGGTGGCGAACATCGTCCTGCACGGCCTCCGCAATGGCGAGGGCAACCTCAAAACTCAATTCGATTCCTTTAGACTCGGCCTTGGTCTTCAGAATCGCGATCCGGGTCTCAGTGTCGGGGAGACGTATATCGGTGACGAGGCCCGCTTCCAGACGGCTTCGCAAGCGATCATTCATCACGAACAGCTCGCTCGGCGGGCGATCGGCGGTGAAAACCATCTGCCGGCCAGATTGCTGAAGGTAGTTGAACGTGTGAAAAATCTCTTCTTGGGTCTTGTCCTTACCCAGCACCATCTGGATGTCATCCACCAACCACACTTCGGCCGAGCGGATGCGGCGGCGAAAGGCATCAATCTTATTGGTCTGCAAGGCGATGACAAATTCCTCCGCGAAAACCTGGGCGGTGAGATACTCCACCCGAACGTTTGGCTCACGTTTTCGAACTTCATTGGCGATGGCATGTAGCAGGTGGGTCTTGCCCATCCCGCTGCGACCGTAGATGACAAGCGGGTTGAATTGGCCACCCGGATCGTGAGCCACGGCACTCGCTCCTCCGTGCGCCATACGATTGCTCTGGCCCACCACAAAGTTATCGAATCGGTAAATGGGGTTAGGTACGAACAGGGCTGGGCCCACCGAGGTCTGCGGCGTAATGACGACCGATTCGGTTGACGCTACCGTCTCTCGAGCGGCTTGAATTTTGCGCAATTCGATTGAGATGGGTCGGCCGATTTCGTCGCTTAGAAATTGCTCAATTGTGTCTTGTAGCCGGTTCCGCACCCAATCTAGAGTGAATTGAGACGGTACGTCGATTATCACCGTGTCGCCATCTTGCCCGGCCGGTCGCAAGGGGCGCACGAAGCGGAGCATCCAGCGCTCGTCGTATTCGTTTCCTAGCCGTTCGATCACGGCATTCCAGTGCTGGGATAGGGCGGAGACTTCGGTGTCGTCAGGGGTCGAAAATAGGTCCTTCATGAATGCAAAATTCACCGAAGGGTCGGTGAGAAGAGCACCAGTATACACACACGAAATTGGGATGCTTAGAATTCAATCCCAGTGAGCGGCATCCTGCTTCGCTTCCCAGAATAAATGCTTTGAATTGCTAAAAAATCCTCTATTTTTCGCTGTATTTCTTCGTAAATAATTCTATACGACGCCTGTCTACTGATTTTTCTGGGACCGAGTACGCTAAAGATTCGTGGAATCGATTGATGATCCTAGCGGACAGGAAATTGCGGTATTAGGGGTGCTAAACGGGCACGATCTTTTATTGTCGCAGCTGCGTCAACTATTGCTTCGGTCCCGATTTGTGGTGGCGGCAGACGGGGCGGCGCTGCGCTGCCGAGACGCAGGGCGGCTACCCGATGTGGTGATTGGAGACATGGATTCTTTGCCGGCCGAGGTACGGGATCAGTTTCCGGTTTACCAATTGGAGGAGGATCAGGAGTTCACCGATACGCAGAAGTTGCTACGTTTTTTGGCCGACCGGGGGGATACCTCGGTGGTGCTGGCGGGGATTGAAGGGGACTTACCCGATCATTCACTGGCGGCTTGGGGAGCCTGTGTGCAGAGCCAGCTGGAGATTCGGGTGGAGTTGCGGCGGGGGTACGCGCTCGTGGTGCGCCGATCGGCGCGGGTTACGGTTACGGTCGGGACGCGGATATCGCTTCTGCCCTTAACGCCTTGTCGGGAGGTGTATTTGTCGGGAGTGCAATGGCCATTGGAGGCGGCATCTTTGGCTCTGGATGGGATAGTCAGCATCTCAAACCGCGCGGTGACTAGTCGGGTGGAGGTCAACCTGTCAGAAGGGGCGGCCCTATTATTCGTTTTGAAGGATTAGTAAGGATCGCATTCCCTCGATGGTTAGGGGGTGGAAGTCTTCGTGGCGGGCGAGGGCGAACGGGACTAGCTGCACCTGGGTGAGGGCGTTGGGGACGTGGATGACGCCGAGGCCAGCGGCGTGGGCGGCGGTGGCGCCGTTCAGGCTGTCTTCAAGAGCCAGGACGTGGTTGGTCGACAGTTGCAGTAGCTCTAGCGCTCTAAGGTAGAGGTCAGGGAACGGTTTGGCGCGTTCAACGTCGTCGGCGCAGACGACGTGCTGAAAGCGGTCACGCAGGCCGAGGCGGTCTAGGTGGGCATCGACCCAGGCGTGGCGGCTGCTGCTGGCGACGGCGAGGGCGAGTCCGTTGCTGGCGGCATCATCCAGCAGGGCGATAAGGCCGGGCCGGGGCGGATTGGCGTAGATGCCAGCGAGGCGGCGGACGGTGGCTTGGCGAGCAATCTCCGCGTGGTCGGCATCGGGCAGGGCGCGACGGAAGAAGTCGATGGGTCGCTCGGTGATCTGTTCGGCGCCGCGACCGACGGCCCATAAGAAATAGTCCTCGGGGAAGTCTACGCCGTATTCGGCGAAGGTTTCGCGCCAACCTTCGACTTCTGGGGTTTCGGTATCTAGGATCAAACCGTCGAAATCGAAGATGAGTGCTTCCAGGCGGTTTTCCGTGATTGGGCGGGGCATCTATCTATTTTGGTAAAACCGGACTATGAAACTGGCGGATATTCCCGCATTGACGGCGCAAGGGGTGTCGGTGGACACTTCGCCCGAGGCGTTTGGATGGCTGCGCGATAGTAACGATGCCCGGGACGATTGGGACGAGCTGCGGCGGCGGATGGAGGCGGATGGCTACCTTTACTTGCCCGGATTTTTGGACCGGGACCAGGTGACGGCCGTGCGGCGGGAGATAGCGGAGCAGTTTCAGCGGGAAGGCATTTTGGATGCGGCTTATCCGACGGAAGACATGGTGATTAGGGACGGAGAGCAGATGTACTTTCGGCCCGACATATCTAATGGCAACTCTCGCCTGCAATCGGTGATTTATAGCGAGCGGATGATGGAGTTTTACTCCGGGCTTTTGGGGGAGCCGGCGATGCATTACGATTTCACGTGGTTCCGGGCGGTGGGTCCGGGGCACGGGACTTATCCGCACTGCGACGTGGTTTACATGGGCCGCGGGGCGCGGGAGGTTTATACGGCGTGGGTGCCTTTCGGCGACGTTCCGCTGCACGTGGGCGGACTGATCGTGCTGGAAGGATCGCACCGGAACCAGGATTTGGTGGAGGGCTACCACCAGATGGATGTGGACACCGCGTGCGTCAACGCCGATCGTAAGAGCGAGTTGAATGCGGCCGGGTTTGATGGCTTCGGGGCGCTGGATAGCTCGGTGCCCAAGGTGCAGGCGCGGTATCGTCAGCGGCTGCTGACGTGCCCCGAGTACCGCATGGGGGACTTGCTGACGTTCTCCATCTATACGGTCCACGGCGCGCTGGATAACCAAACTCGACAGATTCGGATCTCGTCGGACAGCCGCTACCAGCGGGCATCGGAACCAGCGGACGAGCGTTGGATCGGAGAGAATCCACCGGCCCACGGCGGTCGGTCGGTGCGAGAATTGATCTGTTAGGCATCCGGGCCGTGGCGTTTTGCCCACCTGCCCCGCTCCCTCTGGTCGCTCCCACGCCACGCCACGCCACGGCCCGGACCCTACCCCGGGTCTTCGACCCGCGGCTATTCGATGCGACCCCTTGGGGTCGAGAGAATTTCCTCATTTTGCGTGCGCACCGGGAATCCTCATCCCGGGGCAGGATCATCCCCGACCTTCTCCCTTAGGGCGAAGGTTTTCGGGGTTAGCACTTTACGGTTTTTAGTTTTTTACCGACTTTGCCTTTTTCGATGGCGGTGGCGATGGTTTGGGGGGCTGGGGGGACTCGGCAGGCGGTTTTACCCATGGAGACTTTTACTTCGCCGATGGTTTCGGCAGTTTGGATGGCTTGCTGACTCAGCGGGGTGATGTGGACGCCGACGTGGATGACGAAGCTGTTCATGCAGTAGCGGACTCGGTTGGGGGACTGATGGATGGTGGATTGGACCCGGGCGAGGAGTTGCTGGTAGTGCGGGAGGTCGAGTTCGGTATCGGGGCGGAGGGCGGCGAGGTCGCCGAGGGTTCGCCAGCCGGCGCAGGTGGTGGTTTCGACTTCGGATTCGATCCATTCCAGGGCTTTTTCCCAGCCGAAGGGGCTGCCGGCGGCGACCCAGGGGACGGTGCTTTCGCTGAGCATGGTCCAGTAGGCGGCATCGACCCAGCGCTGGAGGTCGTCGCGGGTCATTTGGCGGTCGTCGACGATGAGGCCGGCGAGGTACATGGTCGGAGATGCCGGTGGCGTAGAGGTCGAGGGCGAGTTGGTACTGGGGTTTGAGGCGTTTGACGAGGGGCTTGAGGTCGCCGATGGGGACGCCAAAGAAGGGTTCGCGGGCGCCGTGTTCGGTGAGGACTTTTTTGATGGAGGCTTTGCCGAGGGGGCGGAGTTCTTCTATGATTTGGTCGGCGGTTTCCATTTGGTGGCTTTTACCTGAGATTGGGGAGTTTGCCGGAGCTCCACCCCTAACCACTCCTCATTTTCCCAGCACGAGGAATCCTGAATAACAAGGAGGGGGATTCCGGAGCCGGCAGGATGCCGGCGTTACGTTGTCTGTTTTTACAGCTCCACCCCTGACCCCTGCTCCTTCCGACCGGCCATGACAAGGAGGGGGATTCCGGAGCTGGCGGGATGCCGGGGTTACGTGGGTTTTGGGATGGTTGGTGGGTTTTGGTGGAGCTATTTGGAGCACCCCAGTGGACTGGGGCGGTCCTTGGTGTCGGAGTTCTGGAAGGCGTTTAGGGTTTCTTGGCTTACGTGATGTTCGATGCCTTCGGCGTCGATTTCGGCTTGTTCGGGCGAGACGCCGAGGCGCAACAGGAAGTTTAGGACGATGCGGTGGCGTTCTTTGCTACTGGCGGCTAATTGCTCGCCGGCTTGGGTGAGGACGATGGGGCGGTAGGCGGGGCAGGTGACCCAGCCTTCGCGTTCCAGGCGCTTGAGGGTTTTGCTGGCGGTGACGTGGGAGACGCCGAGGCGGTCGGCGATTTCGGTGAGGCGGGCTTCGCCGAGTTGGTGAACGAGGTCGCCGATGAGTTCGACGTAGTCTTCGGCCCGTTCACGGCGATGGTGTTCGCGGGTGGATTGGTGGCGGACAGCTTCGCTCACGGCTTTAGTATGGGAGATGGGAACCGCGGGGCGGCGTAACGCGGGCGGCATTAAGGGGTTTAATCCTATTGGTGTCGGCGTCTCCCTTCATAGAGTTTCGCGATGTGAGTGTGGCTTACTCCCGCGAAGTGACGGGGCTGGACCATTTGACGCTACAGATTCAGCGCGGGGAGTTCACTTTTTTCACCGGTCCGACCGGGGCGGGCAAAAGCACGTTGCTTAAAGTTTTGACCCGGGAAGTGCATCATACCGACGGCGAGGTGCGATTGGGCGGGCAGAATCTGAATGATTTTCGCGATTCTAACGTGCATAAGTTGCGGCGGCAGATGGGGATTGTGCCGCAGAATTACGAGCTTTTACCGACCAAGCGGGTGTGGGAGAATCTCGCTTATGCGTTGCGATCGGTGGGGAAATCGCGTAAGGAAGTGCGGGACGAGGTTCCGCGCATTCTGCAGCAGGTGAATATCGCGCACCGGATTGATGCTTATCCGCACCAGCTATCGGGCGGGGAGCAGCAGCGGGTGGTGATTGGTCGGGCGCTGATCAATAAGCCGCCACTCTTGATTGCGGATGAGCCGACCGGGAATTTGGATCCTTCGCAGTCGATTGAAATAATGGAATTGCTGCTGGGGCTTAATAGCGAGGGGATGACGGTGCTGATCGCGAGCCACGACATGCCGGTGGTGGAGCGATTTGCCAAGCGGACGGTGCGGCTGGAGCACGGGCGAATTGTTCAGCCATCGGAGGAGGCGGTTTGATTCATCGCGTTTCGTTTTTGATCGGAGAGGCGGCGGTGGCGAGTCGGCGGAACCTGACGATGACGTTTGCGGCGATCACGACGGTGGCGGTTTCGCTGTTTTTGCTGGGCGGGATTGCGTATTTGTTTCGGGTGACGGACCAGGCGACGGCGCTGGTGGCGGCGAAGTTTGAGATGCGGGTTTACGCCTTGGCGGGGACGACGAATCCGCAGATTTCGGAGATGGCGAAATCGATGAGGGCGCTGGACGGGGTCTCGGCGGTGTATTGGATTCCGCGGGATAAGGCGTGGGCGAAAGAACGGACCAAGTATCCGCCCGAGGTGACGGAGAACGTGGAGAATCCGTTGCCGGATGCGTTTAAGGTGGTGATGGCCGACCTGCAGAAATCGGCGGCGGTGGCGGCGAAGATTAAGCAGATTCCGCGCGTGGATACCAAGCAGGGCGTGCAGTATTTGGACGCGGAGGAGCGGTTTGTAGACCAGGCGCGGTCGCTTTTGCGGTGGGTGGGCACGGGCATCGGTAGCCTTTTGCTACTGGTGAGCGGGGTCTTGATTTATAACGCGATCCGGCTGAGCGTGTTTTCGCGGCGGCGGGAGGCGCGGATTATGATGCTAGTGGGTGCGAGTAGGCTGACGGTGCGGGTTCCTTACATGATCGAAGGGACGGCGCAGGGACTGATCGGCGGCTTGGGCGGTGCGTGCATTTTGGCGGCGGCTCATTCGGCGGTGGCCAGCAAGATGTTGGCTTTATCGTCGCTGGGGCGGCCGATGCCGTTTCCGTGGATGGAGGCTCTGGTGGGTCTGGGTGTGGTGGGAGCGGTTTACGGCTTGGTGTGTTCTTACGTGGCGATTTTGCTGCCGATGAAGGGATGAGGATCAGCGTTTTTCGGACGGGGATCGCCGTGGCGGGGCTGCTCTTGGCGGCGATGGCGGTGCCGCAGTCTCATTCTCAGCGATCGAAGCCGACCAAGAAAACGCAGAAGAAATCGGTAACGGCGCTGCGGGGCGATTTGGGTGCGATCAAGCAAAAGAAGTCGGTTATTCGACGCGAGCTGAACCAAACGAAGGCGGCGGCGAAGGTTGTTAAGACCGACATTTTGATCGTGGATCAGCGGTTAGACCGGTTGCGGAGCGAGGTGGAAGATACCGAGCGGGACCTTTCGATTAGCGTTTCGCGGCAGCGCGAATTGCAGAAGGATGTGAAGGATGCGACGGCCCAAGTGGAGGTGCTGCGGAGTCGGGTCCGTGGACGGTTGCGGGCGATTTATTTGCAGGGCGATCAGCAAGTGATTTCGGCTCTGGTGGGGGCGAAGACGGTGGGTGAGTTAGTGAGTCGGGCTTCGATGATGGAGGCGATCGCAAGGCAGGATCGGGAGCTTTTTCAGGAATACGAGACGCTGACGAAGCGGCTGAAATCCAAGAAGCAAGCGCAGGATGCGCAGGTGGGGCAGACTCGGCGGCTGCAGGAATTTCAGGTTTCCAAAAAACAGGAATTGGCCGAAGCGCGGGAAGAAAAGGCAGACAAGTTGAACGCTTTGCGGCTAAAGCAGGCCGATCTTCAGGCGGCGCTACGGGAGTTTGAACAGGACGAAGCGAGTCTGCGCGCACAGATTCGGGCGTATTTGGCGCGGCAGAAGCGACCGGGGGCGATTGTCGTGGTGCCAAGTGGCGGCGGGCTGATGCGACCGGTTGCGGGTCGGATTACGAGTGGCTACGGCATGCGCTATCACCCGCTATTTCGCACGCGGCGGAACCATACTGGGGTCGATTTTGGCGCGCGGATGGGCACGCCGATTTCGGCGGCGGCGGATGGCGTGGTGATCTCAACCGGCTACGGGCGGGCGTACGGCAATCGGGTGGTGATTGACCACGGGGGCGGTTTGGCGACGATGTACGGTCACTGCAGCGCGGTTTATGTTGGCGCAGGTCAGCGGGTGAAGAAGGGTCAGCGCATCGCGGCGGTGGGTTCCACGGGTTGGAGCACCGGTCCCCACCTGCACTTTGAGGTTTGGGTGAACGGGACGCCGGTGAATCCTATGGGTCGATTGTAGGGACGGGCTTTTCGGCGGGCTTTTTATGGTTGATCCGGCTAAGGCGGCCAGGCCTTTTTGGCCCAGGGGGCCATGGCTTCGTACTTGTCTTCCCAGGTGGTGTACATGGCGCCGACGATGCCGGGGATGGATTTTACGTTTTGGCGCCATTCGGCGATCTGGCTACCGTCCTCGTCGCTGTCGTAATAGCCGGATAGGATTTGCTTTAGACCCATATCGGCGAAGAATTTGCAGTTGGCTCCCTTTAGGCCACCGTGCCAGTTGACGATGCCGACGTCTTTGTCAAGACCCTGCCAAGAGTTGGCGAGGCTGCCGCGTACGGCGTAATAGTGGTCCACCGCGTTGTGCTGGGGATCGAACATATCGTTCCACACCCAGATGGAGGCATCGGGCCGAATCTCGCGGATAATTGCCGCCGCTTTTCGGACGTTTTCGGCCAGAAGCGCGCCAGCGGACAGGTTCTTCGACCGACACAACGCGCATTGATTGGCGCAGCGAATTTCGTCGTGCGACATTAGGAAGCCCGCCGGGTGCAGCCGCTCGTTGGCAAGTTTTACGTCGGCCCGCCAATCGTCGAAGACTCGCGGCTCGGAGAGGCAGTAGTTGAGCCGATCCTCGTAGACGACGATGGGATGGTAGTAGCTCACCCGAAGCTTTTCTTGCTCAAGAATGCGCGAGGTGGGCGTGAGTTTGATGGCTACCGACGAGCCGCGCCAAGCGATCCACGGGTGAAACTGCGGATCGGCGATGCGTTCGTAATCCTGGCACTCGGAGTACACGGTTCCGCCCTCGCCGCGCACGGTTACCGGACATCCGGGTCGCCGCAGCACGTTAACCAGGCCGATTTCCTCAACGCGAAGGTCGTCCCACCAGATTTTTCCTTCCTTGCCGCCCCAAAAGCCAAGGTAGATTCGGCCGGCGGTTTCATCGAAGCTGTTGAAAACGAGGTCTATTTGACGCCAATCTTGGGTGGCGGCGGTGGGGAATGTTTGCCAGCTGATGCAACCTTGGGGTGAGTCGGTCAGGACTTTGATTTCGGGGATTGCGGGTCGCAGATTTTCGGTTTTGATCCAAGCCGAGATGTGATACTGCCGGTGCGGATTCAGCTTGATGGGCTGCGAGACTCGGCAAAGGCCGTTGGGATTTTTCGCAATATTTTCCATCCGCAACGACGACCGTCCGCCGTGCTTGATCGTGGTGTCGGCGAAGGTGGTGACGCCGATGTCGTCTTGCCAAGTCCAGCCAGAAAATTTGTTGACGGTGGCGGATTCAAAGTCGCCATTTAGCGGCTGGGCGATGGAGTCGGGCTGGACGGTCGCGGTGTTTCCGTGGGCGACGTACGGGACATCTTGGGCCAGCACTCCTTCGATGTCGTTCCGGTCGTGGCCGCTTCCCATCACGATGCAGATGATTTCTAGTCCGTTCTTTTTGGCGGAGGCGGCAAATTCGGTGGCTTTACTGGCGGCAACATCGAACGAGCACACCACGCCGTTATATCCGGCGGCACGGGCGGCGGGAAATCGGGCGATGGCGCGGTCCACTTCTTTGGGGTCGGTCAGGTCGCGCCAAATGAAGAGCCAGCGTTTGGATGCGGTCGGGGCATTTTTGGGGGCCGCTCCGCTTGTGACCACGGCAGCGATGGTGAGCAGCAGGAGCCAAATGGTTCGCCCGAACATTTGCCCAGTATGTCCGAACGGGGATTTGGGGAGGACCGGGATTTCCGGAGCCCCATCCCCTGACCCCTTCCCTGTCCCGGCAAGCCGGGACAGGGAAGGGGAGACCGGAGGTGCCGACCGTGCCGGACCACCAGTTAGTCGTTTATCTG
>Ga0114972_10004641_pt1 | contig 10208 bp, 6 predicted proteins | sample M_140807_EF_Meta_FD_87354 | JGI IMG/M metagenome (GOLD analysis project Ga0114972, IMG submission 87354) | Freshwater microbial communities from Lake Montjoie, Canada to study carbon cycling - M_140807_EF_MetaG | ecosystem: Environmental > Aquatic > Freshwater > Lake | place: Lake Montjoie... | reverse complement strand
TGAAAGCTAACAAATAGTTTAAACTATTTGATTCCTTTGACTAGATTAACCCAACCTTCATATTGAGTTTTTGGATCAAAAATTGGTCCAGGATGAATTTCATCATCAGAACCGGACCATTTGTATAGTTGTTTGGGTGTGTAATCAGCAAGATGTGGTAGCCATTTTTTGATATATACACAATCAGGATCCCATTTTTTTATCATAGAATTATCAATTTTCATAGGACGACCTGAAAGTGGGGCACCAGGAGATGAAAATTTTTTACCAGGATAATCAAAATCTAAAATCCAATGATGATTCATTTTATTTTGTGATGGTCCAATTGCATCTAATAACATTTTAGAAAAACCTACTTGTGATCCATATGTTGGATTTAATATACTAATATGTAAGTATTTGGTCCAAAAAACACCTAAAATCATTCGTAATCTATTATGTAAAAATCCTGTCTGTGTTAGCTCCTGCATACCGGCATCTATAAGTAGAAATCCAGTTTGTCCTTCCATCATTGCTTTCCATAGATTTTTAATTTTTAAGTTTGAGGGCCATGGTATCTTATTATATCTTGGATCAATCATTGTTTTAAAACTTCGAGCTTCAGGAATATAAGCAATAGCTGTTAAATAAAAATCTCTCCAATATAACTGTTTAATTATTTGTGATTGTGAGCCTAATTTGGATTTTACAACCCAATAAACTTCTCTAATAGATAAACATCCCATATTTAACGCTCCAGATAAGTTTGTTGTATTATATGCAAGTAAATCACGTTTAGAATTATAATCTTTGAATTTTTTTATTTGTGTTAGTTTAGCTAAAGCTATTGTTCGCCCCCCATGCTGAGCAATTTGTTCATTAGGTTCATAAAACTCACCTAAATCACTTATCTTATAAGTGGATTTAATAGATTTGAATATTTTAGATTCCCATGTTTTACTTACAAATTGTGTTCCTTTTACTAGTTCAGATGGTTTTGTTGGATGTCCATTTGCTATTGCATGTTTATAAAATGCCCCATATTGTTTGAATGCAGTTCCATCAGATTTTACTAATTGATCTATAGGAGATAAAGTATAATCATCACGAGATTCAAGAACATTAATTTCTAGTTCCTCACATAGAGTCCTAATTTTATTATCTCTCATTTCAGAATATGTAGAATAATCAGTATTAAATCCAACAATAATATCTGGATAAGAGATTAATAACTTGGATAATAAATTTTTTAGTACTTGATCTGGAATACCATAAAGCAAATATAGCTTTGATCCTAAATTATTAAGTTCTGAATTCAAGTCTTCAATAGACTCACATATAAACTGAACTGCATTAGATGAGAAATAGTTAGAATTAGATTTAGTTTGAACAATTTGATCTGAATCTAAAATAAATAGAGGTAAAACATAATCAACTTGAGATGCAAGTTCATTTAAACCAAGGTTGTCTTGTAATCTACAATCTCTTCTAAAAATAAATATTCCTAATTTAATTAACTTTGCCATTTTAATATACTATTAGAAATTTTTATTTAAGTATTTGCTTATAATTAGAAAACGATTTAATAAAAAAACTTGATGAAAAATTTAAGATATTAAAATAAAAAAAATTGTTTAGTTATTATATATAATGGATTGTAGACTAGCTAAACTATATGATACAAATGAACCAGGTATTAGAAACTTAGCAGAAATTTGTGATATTTATATCAATGTTTATTCAAAACTTAAAAATAATCTTGTTGTAACAAACGGTGGGTTGACATCATGGTATAATAAATTAGTTTCTGATTATGATGGAGATATAAATGATATAAGTTTAAATACTTTATTTCAACGTAATAGAAACTCTTTTGTTGAACTTCAAGATTACTTAAAAAACCAAAACACATTTTTTAATTCAATTAAATTAACTAGATTACCAAATGGTGATAGAATTTATTTTACACCAAATGTTCCTACAGGTACTGGTAATCAAACTAACCAAACAAGAGATATAAGAGCAAGATATAATCTTGGTACCATTTTTAATTTAGGATCAGATGTATCTTTAGGATCAGTTATAAATTTTATGGATATTACACAAGACTTTACAACAAAACCTTTTATTTCTAAATACTATTATCAAATTGGAAATTTCCCATTAGAAAAGATAGAAGTTGACACAAAATTTGGTACATCAGATATTGGAGCTTTATCTGATTTATATGACAAAATTATTGGATCAGGTAGTCAAGATGGTACATCAATCATTGAAAAAAATACTAGATTAATAGAACAGTTAGTATTTTCAATTAATATTGTAAATGATATGAAGAAAATGTTAACCTATTTTACTTGAGAAAATAACTTAAATTTTTATATAGATAAAAATTTAAGTAAATATCTTAAAGAAGAGCATTAAAAAGATTTCTAGAATCTTCAAGTAAACCAGAAGAAAAGTTAATTTCATCCATCATTCTTGTAAATGATTCAATAATAGCAGTTGTATTTGTTTCATAAATTGCAGACTCATCAGTAGGTGAAATTGGTTTTGGTAAAGTAATTTGTCCAGGAACAACAGGAAGTCCTGAACCAACAACTTTGTGAAAAATATCACCAATTGTTTTATCAAGAATATTAACACTAAGAACTTCTGTTGCAAAATCACCAATCTTAAAAAAGTATCTTCCTCCTACAAGAGAATTTGTATATACAATTGGATTAATAAAATCATATTTTTGTACTAAATTACAATAACATCCAATATTATTTAATCTTCCTACCAAGTATTTAAGTCTTAAAGTACGAAACATATTATCAACATATTCAATATTCTCAGATGGAATTACAGTAGGAACTGTAGAAATAAGATCATATCTAACAGGATAAATATTTGATTTATAAATAGGTCCACCAGTACCACTACAATTAATAACACTAGATAAATTAATTACACGATTATTAACAATTGTACAATTATTAATGTTACAACCAGATAAATCACAATCCTCAATATACATACCACTTAAATCACAATTAATAATTGTTGATCTTTTAATAGAACCAGTTTTGTTTGAAACAGAATTACTATTAAGACCAGAAAGTATACAAGTTGTTATATTTACATTATCAATAGTACAATTAATATAGGTATTGTTTAGTGTTGCAGTACCTGCAGAAATATCAACATTTTTAAAGTAAGTATTTGATAGATCACATTCCAATGCTTTACCATTTATGACTGAACAGTTAGAAATAGTAGATTTTGTCATAATTACACCAGATGTATCAGAATTAATAAATTTACTATTTGTACTACTAGCAATATCATTTAAATAACAGTTTGTGAAATCAGAATTTTTAATTAATGAACATGTTTTAACAACTGAATTAGAAATAGTTGCATCAAAAATTGTATTTCCATTAATAACAGAATCTGTTAAGATAATATTATCAGATAAATCACAACGAATTAGTTTTGTTTTTACAAGTTCAACATTGAATAAACTACAATCAATTAAATCAGTTCTATTAAAACTAGAATCTCTACAGTTTGTATTAATAAACTTACAGTTTGTAAAATTTGAATTACCAGAAATATCTGGACATAATCTAAAAATAGAGTTTTTACCAACAATACCATTTGCACTATAACCAGAAACATCATGGCCATCTATTATATCTCCAACTAAAATTGATTCAGGTGATTGTAAATTGAATGGAGGTAATTGAATTGAATCAGTTATTGTTGATGAATTTGATTCTGTTTTTGAAAGATTAACAACAGCAGTTGTGATATTAATTTCAAGATTTTTAACTGTATCTAATGCTAAAACAAGATCTTTTCTTTCAAATAAATTATTATTGATCAAAGTATAATAAGTGAAAGTTCCTTTAGAGTATTGCATAGTAATAGGAACTGATGAACTTGATAAAATTGAATTAATGTTATTGTAAAATAAATCAAGAATAATAGCTAATTGTTTTAAAAATTGTTTGTGTTCGGGGTCGAATGCATTAATTGATACATCTGTACGTTGAAATGCACCATTCCAAACAGAGTACCATGAATTAATGGAATCTCTTGCCAAAGTAAGCTGTGCACGAAGATTTGAATAAATTTCTTCATATGCATTACAGACACTGATCAAGTTACGTACTGCGACTTTATTTCCAGAATAATTTAATTTTGAGGGGTCGAATAAATATGGCATATATAATATATTAATATATATTTTTTTTAGACTTGTTATAATAGTAAAATTAAATCGTATAAACTTTTTAAATTTAATTCAACCAGTGTCTTTAAAACATCAATATCCTGAATAATTTTTTGAAGTTCTGAACAAAAGTTTTTTCCAAAAGTTATTTTTGAATTAAATTTTAATACTACAGTTGAAAAAATTATTTCCAAAACCTCAATATCACCCAAAATTCCAATTTGAGAATTCAAAACTAAATTATTAAATATTCCAAAAAATATTGTACATCTATTTGAATCAGTATAATATACATTAATATTTTTTGTTTTAGATATTATTGCTAGTCTTGAATTTAAATTTGTACTAAGTAAATTTAATCTAGAATAAAGAGTAGTAATTATATTTTGGTATGAACTTGAAACAACAAGAAAATTAGAAGAAGAGTCAATTTGTGCAAATAATAATAAATTTTCAATATCAACTTTTAGAATCATAAAAAACTCGATATATTTTTCATAAATTTCTTGTAAAAATAGAGATTTATTCATATTAAAAATAGTTTGTGTATTATAAACCTCAACAATTGATCTATTTTCATAATTCTCAATATATGTTTTATAATCTGTAATAGTATTAATACAACTTTGAACATAATTAATACAAATATTAAGTTTTGGTAAAAATTCATAGGAATAAATTGTCTTTTCATTAATTTTAATTTCATGTGATTTTATTTTAAAAATAAAATTATCATAAAATACTTTTGGATATTTACTTTTTTTAAAAAGTAAAAATGAAAAATCAAATGGTATTGTAGTTGGTATTATAGTTGGTTTTGATTTTCTCTTTGTTTCAATATTTTTTTCTGTAAAATTAATATCACAATTATGTTTTGTTTTTTTAGTTTCAAAGTTTCTAAGTTGTATTTTTGGATTTGGTGCAATAATTTGTTCCGAAAAATTACTATTTATACTATTTATACTTTGTATTTCTGAATTATATTCTGATCTAGGACTTGAAATACTACTTAAATTATGACTATAATTTTCAAAGTTTTTAATTTGTATCTTTAAATGTGGTCTAATAATTTCTTCTGAAAAATCAGTATTTATACTTTGCATTTCTAAATTAGAATTAGAATTAGAATCACAATCTGAATCATAATTTCGACTATGAGTCTGTTTATGTTTACTTATTTTTTTATTTTCAAAATTTTTAATTTCTATTTTTGGGTTTGGTGCAATAATTTGTTCTGAAAAATTAGTATTTATACTGTGTATTTCTAAATTAGAGTCACAATCTGAATCATAATTTGATTCTGAACTTTGACTATGATAAGTTCTAGGTCTTTGATTAACACCAGGTATTTTTTTATGTTGAAAATTTTCAACCTGTATTTTTTGATTTGGTGCAATAATTTGTTCTGAAAAATTAGTATGTATACTTTGTATTTCTGAATTAGAATCACAATCTGAATTAGAGTTTGATTCAGAACTTTCACTATGATAAGTATTAGGTTTAGGAATATATCTATGATTAGTACTAGGTTTATGACTAGTTATTTTTTTATTTTGAGGATTTTTAACTTCTATCTTTGGATTTGGTGCAATAATTTTTTCTGAAAAATCAGTGTTTGTGGTTTGTATTTCTAAATCAGAATCATAATCTGAATCTCTACTATTTAAATCTAATTTATCAAAATTAATATCATAATTAGAATTAATATCATAATTAGAATCAATATCATAATTAGAATTAGTACTTTGTATTTCTAAATTGTCTGATGTTAGTTTTTTATTATTATTTTCAAAGTTTCTAACTAGTATCTTTGGATTTGGTCTAATAATTTGTTCTGAATAATTAGAATTCATACTTTCTAGTTCAAAATTGTCATATATTTTTTTTTTATTTTCAAAGTTTTTAGAGTTTAGTTTTGGTCTAATAATTTGTTCTGAATAATCAGTATTTAGACTTTGTATTTCTAAATCAGAATCTGAATTAGAATCAGAATAATTTAATTTATCACTATTTGAACTTTCTGATTCAGAAGAAATATAATCTATTATAGATTTACTTGAATTAATTGATATTAGATCTATTTTACCAATATTAATTTTTTCATACATATCTTTTGTTCTAAAATAATATAGTTTAATAGTATTAGATTCATTAATAAAAAATGGTGTTGGTAAAGATTTATAATCACATATTATAGTAATTAGGTCAGTATATAATTTTTTTGTATTAATATTATTGCTATTAGACTCAACAGAATTTTTTAATTGTACTAATAGTTCTAAAAATTTGATATAAGAATTTTGAACATAATTTACATACATACCTAAATTAATAGGTGCTTTTATTTGTTGAGAATATAATTCTTGGTAATACAAATAAATATTTTTAAATATTGTCCGAAGACTTTTTGCACTATCAATACATAAATCTATATTTGTATAATCAAAATCAAATTGGGTTTTGTTAATATGAAAAGAACTAATATATCCATCAGTATAAATTATATTATGTATTATAAAAAATGTTTTATTACTTGATGCAATATTTTGTATAGGTTTAAGATTTTCTCTTAACTCGTATATTATCAAATTATTAGATCTTACATTATAAATAAACTTTTTTATAAATTTAATTATTAATTTAATATACTTAATCAAGTCTTTTAAATCCATTTGTTATAAGATAAGATAATAATATTATTATCTTAACTTAAAAACTATATTTAACAGCATCATCTAAATTTGTTATTAATTCATATGTAAACTTGGTATCAAATAAATCTGGATAATCTTTTTCAATTTCTTCAATATCTTTTTCATTTTCTTTTGATACAAGTACTTTAGTAATTCCAGCTTGTTTAGCTCCAACTAATTTGTATTCTAAACCACCAATTTTTGTTACATTAGAGTTTAGATCAATTTCACCTGTCATTGCAATCTGATGATTAAATGGTTTTGATAGAATTAATGAAATAAAAGCAATTGAAAAAGCACAACCAGCAGAAGGTCCATCTTTTGGAGTAGCACCAGCTGGTGTATGAATATGAAATCCATTAGGAAAATTCTTTTTAATATGAGCATTAATTAACTCAATTGTATTAAATTCAGTATTAGAACAAATATATCTAATTGCACAAGTAAATGCACATTGAACACTTTCCTTCATTACATCACCCTGTGATCCAGTTAATTTTAGAACAAAATTTGTATCCAAAGAGTAATTTGTTTCAATTTGAATTGTTGTTATACCACCTGTTCCAACATTTGTTGCATATAATCCATTAACAACACCAATCATTGATTTTAATCCTATTTTCTTTTTAACAATTTTAGATGTAGAATCTATAAGATCATCAACCATCTGCGGAGTTAACTTGATTGTTTTTAAATCTGAACTCAAGTATTTATCTAAAGAATTTGTTAAACGTAATTTATTTAGTTTGAGTAAAATTAACTCTATTTTTCTTTTAATATCACGTACACCAGCTTCAACAGTATAATCATTAATTAAATCTTTTATAGTAGAATCATCCATCTCAAGATGATAAGGAAATCCTATTATTGTTTTTAACTCGTTTAGCACATAATTCTTAACAATTGATATCTTATCTTGAATATTATATGGTTTAACATTTAACTCGATAAATCTATCTAATAAAATAGGATCAACTTTTGATCTATCATTATAGGATGTCATAATAATAAGACGATCTAAAGGAAAATCAATTCCTTGAAAAAATATATCTTGGAAAGATGAGATCATATTTGGATCTGTTAAGTGAATTAAAATTGATGAAATTTCATTTGTTGATCCATGTTTTGCACATGATTTATCTAATTCATCTAAATATAATATACAACGTGTAGAACCTGCCTCTAAAATTTTTTTAATAATTAAACCTGGTTGTGCACCAGAATAAGTGTATCCATGTCCATGTAAAAGTTCACCATCATTTTGTCCTCCCAAAGTAATCTGAACAAATGGAATATTAAGAGCTTCAGAAAGTGTTTTTGCTATTAAAGTTTTACCAACACCAGGAGGACCATTTAATGATATAGCACAACCATTTGATTTTGGATTAGAAATCCATTTGGCAACTTGTAAAATAAGTTGTTCTTTAATCTTTTTATGTCCATAAGTTTTAACTGTTAGTTTTGTTTCAATATCTTTTAGATATTCACCACATCTAATAGGGTCAGAAGATGTAACTTTAAATAAACTATCATCTGGATCTGGCCAAGGAAAGTTTAACAAAGTTTTAACATATAAAAATTGTTTATAATAGTCATTATTATTTAGTTTCATTTCATTTATTTTTTCAATAGCAAGTGACTTGACATTTGATGGCATATTTTTGAGTAATAAAATCTGTTTTTTTAAATCAACATTTTCATATGTCATCTCATTTAACTTGTCAATTTCTTCTTTTAAATTGATATTTATTTTTTTTAATTTAATTTGTGATACAAAGTTTAATGAAAAGTAGATAACATCAGAAATAAATAGATTATTGACTTTTTTATCTTTAAGAATTAAAAATAACATTCCAGCAATATTAATCTGTTCATCAGTACCTAATAGCAACACTTTAATAATATTATAGACATCAATTGGTTTATTAATTTTACTTGAAAATTCTTGCATGATATTAGAAAATGTTTTGTTACTTATTTTCATATATAATGCATGGGCTTCAGAAAGTAACTGTTCCCATTTTTGTTTTGAATAAACTATTATTTCTCCTATATCACAGTACTTAATATATTTCGATTTAAAATTTATTTCATCATCTGATCCTCTTATAGAAAACATATTTGAAATCTCTTTTTTCTTCTCAAATAACTTTGGAAATGAAACTTGAGTCATTATTCGTGAACTTAAATTTAAATAATCATCATAAAATACACCTTGACAAATATATTTGGATTTTGGAGTATTAATAACAAGATCAAAGTATGGTAGTATTATTTCTTGAGGTTGAGTAGAGTTTACACGGAAAAATAAATTAGTATTCATTAACCCATAAGAATCTTTAATTATTTTCTTATCTTCTGATGTAATTTGTATTGAATCTACTTGGAAAATTTTTAGAATTTTAAAATGTGAATTTATTAACTTGGGTATTTCAATGTTAATTTGATTAAATTTTACAAATTCTTCAATACTAGGAAAGCCGATCAATCCTATAAGATCATCTAAACTATCGTCAAAATGATCATTAATTGGATATAAAATATTTTTAGGTACTGGACTTGGTAGACCTTCTTTAACATATTTTGATTCAATCAGTTCATATAGTTCATTAAAATTTCCTTGATATTTTTTAATCAAATCCATATATTGACAATTAAATTCAGGTTCAGAATAATCTAAAATAATACTGTTATAACTTATATTAATACTTTTTGATAACTCGTAAATTTGATTGATAAAAACATTTTTGTCAGTTGTTGTAATAAAATATCTTTTAAAAATATCATATGTATGAGATTGGAATTTAGTTAGGAGTTCATAAATTTGTAAATAATTCCTTTTTAAACAATAAATTTTAAAATCATTTACGATCATTACGTTAATAAATTATAATTATAAAATAATTATAATTTAAAAACTTAAATATAATTATTAATAATCATGAATAATAAGAAAATTAGAAAAGCATATAGTTTAAAAATGGAAAATAATAATAAATATGGGTGTTATTATGGGTATACACCAGAACAGGCAGTAAGTAAAGCATTTAGTCAAGCATTCAAAAGAAAAGAATTAATATTTGTTCCTCATGAAATCTATAATATTTATTTATTAAATAAAAAAGATAAAACAATATATTTATTTGAAGCAAAAAGGTGTAAATTAGAAAATCCTATTATTAAAAATATTTGTAATAAAGAAATTGTATTTAATTTCAAAAATAAAGTAAAATTAATAAAAATTGATAAATATTATTAGAGACTAAGATAAAAAATTTATTATAAAATAAATTTTTTATTGTTGATTAAAATCC
>Ga0114972_10004637_pt1 | contig 10212 bp, 6 predicted proteins | sample M_140807_EF_Meta_FD_87354 | JGI IMG/M metagenome (GOLD analysis project Ga0114972, IMG submission 87354) | Freshwater microbial communities from Lake Montjoie, Canada to study carbon cycling - M_140807_EF_MetaG | ecosystem: Environmental > Aquatic > Freshwater > Lake | place: Lake Montjoie... | reverse complement strand
GTCCTGATCTTGGCAATGTCATCGTTGGTGGCGTTGTTGCCGGCAATGGCCGCAGCCGGGTCGCCAGGAGCCAACCTCAAAATGAGGAAGACCACCAAGGACACGACCAGCAACACCGGCAGCACCGCTGCAATGCGGCGCAGCAGGAATGAAAGCATCTGTAAAACCTGGCGTCAGTTCTTTTTGATGTTCCACATCACAGGAATACCGGGTGTTTGCAAAAGTCCCGACACATTAGAACGAATCGCGGTAGGGCTCTGGTATTGACCCAATGGAGCGTGGGTAGCCGTTTCAAAGGCCACGCGCTGAATTTCGGTGGCAATTTTCTTTTTCTCTTTGGGATCGACGGTGCGCGCAAAACGGTTTTTCAAGTACTCGAGTCGCGGCTCATCTTGCCAGCCAAACCAGCCATTTTGCCCTTTGGCGTTGAACATTTGCACCGTCAAGGGGCTGGAGATGTCACCGGCCGTCCATGCGGTCAAAAATACACTCCAACCGCCATTGGCCGGCGCATCTTTTTTGGCGCGGCGGGCGAGCAAAGTGGCCCAGTCCATTTGCTGGAAATCGACCTTGAATCCTGCAGCTTCCAGTTGCTGCTTGGCTACCAAAGGCAGCTTGGCAATGGACGCCAAGTCCGTGGGGCGCATCAGTAAAACCGGCGTACCGTCATAGCCAGCTTCTTGCAGCATTTGCTTGGCTTTCACCGGATTGGCTATGCCCGTGAAGTAGCCGGTGTCTTCATCCCCATAAGCCGTTCCGCAGGGGTACATGCTGCGGCACAAACGACCCAGCTCAGGCACGCCGACCTGGGTGTTGATAAAGTCCTTTTGACCCATGGCCACCAGGGCCGCCTGGCGGATTTTGGGGTTGTTAAACGGGGCATGCAAGTGGTTGAATCGCATGATGAACTGCAGCCCAGCAGGCGAAAAGTCTTCGACCTTGATGCCTTCGGTTTTCTTGAGTGTTTCATATTGCTCAAAACTGGGTTGCTCGACCATGTCGACTTCGCCCGCCTTCAGTGCATTGAACTGGGTCTGAGGATCACGGATGATGACCCACTCGACGCGGTCAAAGTTCACAGGGCGGCCACCGGCCACGCCACTGGGGGCTTCGGTGCGCGATTTGTATTTGGTATTGCGGGTGTAGACCACCAAGGCACCCGGCTTGAATTCGTCCGCCTTGAACATAAACGGTCCGGAGCCAATATGCTCCTTGATTTGTTCCGTACCGGGGGTGGCTGCAATCCGCGCAGGCATGATGAACGGCACATTCGATGAGGCCTTGCCCAACGAGTCCAGCATGATGCCGCAAGGCTGGTTCAGCACGATTTTGAAAGTCTTCTCATCGGGCGTTTCAAAGCTGGCAATGAAGGTGGTCAAAATGCCGCCCATCGCATCGCGACTGGCCCATCGCTTGAGCGAGGCCACGACGTCGGTGCTGGTGACCGGTTTGCCATCATGGAACTCCAAGCCAGCGCGCAATTTGAATGTCCAGGTCAATTCGTCTTTGGACACTTGGTAGCTGTCGACCATTTGCGGCTTGATAGCGCCCTTGGCGTCTTCAGAGAACAGCGTGTCGTAAATCATGTACGCATGGTTACGCGTCACGTAGGCGGTGGTCCAGATCGGATCGAGCACCGTCAAATTGGCGTGCGGCACAAAACGGAAAACTTTGTTGGCAGGGGTTTGCGCCATGACAGGCATGAGCAAACTCAAGCTGAGCACACTGGCGGCGGCTAAGAAGATACGTTTTTTCATTTCAATTCTCCAGTTCCAAACAATAACGTGACCATGATGACACTGCGCTGGGTCATCCGGTATCAGTCTTGCGCAAACTCCCTACGGGGTTTTCACCGATGACGCCAAAGCGCTTGCAAGACTCCATAATGTAAGCCTTTATCAGAACAAAAATTCATCATGGTCTACCCTGATATGTCCGCGGACGCGCTCTCGCACGCCATTCACACAAAGCAAGTGTCATGCCGCGAGGTCATGCACAAGACGCTGCAGCAAATTGCCCTTCACAACCCGCAAAGCAACGCCTTGGTCAGCCTCGCCAACGAGGATGAATTGCTCCTGCAGGCCGATGAACGCGACGCCCAACTGGCACGCAATGCGTCGATGGGCTGGATGCATGGCATGCCGCAAGCCATGAAGGATTTGTCCCATGTGGCCGGGTTTCGCACCAGTTTGGGCTCTCCTTTGATGCACAACTTTGTCGCACCCGAAGATGGGCTCATGGCCAGCCGTATGAAAGCTTCAGGCTGCATCGTGATCGGCAAAACCAACACGCCGGAGTTTGGTCTGGGATCACACACCTTCAACGAAGTTTTTGGTACCACCCGCAACGCTTGGAACCCCAGTAAAACCGCTGGTGGCAGCAGCGGCGGAGCGGCCGTTGCTTTGGCCCAGCGGATGTTGCCCGTGGCCGATGGCTCCGACTTCATGGGCAGCTTGCGCAACCCTGCCGGCTGGAACCATATTTTTGGTCTTCGCCCCTCGCAAGGTCGCGTGCCTATGTGGCCTGCGCAGGACGTTTGGATTTCCCAGTTGGCCACGGAAGGCCCGATGGGCCGGAGCGTGAAAGATGTGGCCATGCTGCTGTCAGTGCAAGCCGGCTACCACCCGGCTTCGCCCTTGTCGATTGCGCAAGATGGCTCGGCATTCACCGCAGCGCTGGAGATCAACCCCACGGGGCAACGCATTGGCTGGCTCGGAGACCTGAAGGGCTATCTGCCCATGCAAACCGGCATTTTGGACACCGGCGCACAAGCCTTGAAGTCTTTCGAATCGATGGGTTGCCATGTGGACACCGCCGAACTGGGCATGGACCCCGCCAAGGTCTGGCAGGCTTGGCTGGTGTGGCGCCAAGCCTTGGTCGGGCCGCGCGTGGCGCCCTTCATGCTCAAGACTGAAAATCACCCTCAAGTCAAACCAGAAGCACGCTGGGAATATGAGCAATCCCTGCGGCTCACAGGCGCGCAGCTGACTGATGCCAGCGCCACACGATCACAGCTGTACCAACACCTGCTCAAGCTGTTTGAACGCTTTGATGTTCTGGCCCTGCCGGCAGCGCAGGTCTGGCCTTTTGATGTGACCGAGCGTTGGCCAAGTCAGATCAATGACACCCCCATGGACACCTACCACCGCTGGATGGAGGTGGTGCTTTACGCCACGTTTGCTGGCCTGCCCTGCATCAGCGTCCCCGCCGGTTTTAGCCACGACGGCCCGACACAAGGCTTGCCCATGGGCCTGCAATTGATCGGCAAACCGCGAGGCGATTTCGCCTTGCTGCAATTGGCCCATGCCTACGAACAAGCCAACATCGAGATGATCAGCCTTCGACCGCCGGGGGTTTGACGCAGGACTTTCAGTTTTGCCGCCAAGGCAGGCCACGGAATTTCCAGCCCCCTGTGAGACCGCGGTGGGCTTGCGCATCCGGATTGCCCTCAAAACCCTCCAAAATGTTGTAGGCGGTCAGGCCTAATTCTGTGGCGCGCTGGGCGGCGGCAATCGACCGTACACCGCTGCGGCACAGCAAAACAAGTTTGCGGCCACCGCCCCCCAAGGCTTGGATGCCCGCATCGAATTCTGGGTTCATGGCCATGCCTGGCCATTGCTTCCAAGCCAAAGGCTGCGCACCGGGCACTTGACCCACCCACTCGCGTTCGGCATCGGTGCGCACATCCACCAAAACGGCTTCATCCGCTTCCAACCAAGCACACGCCTGCTGAGGACTGATGTCGCCCGCATAGCCCGCAGCGGGTTGAACATGGGCATCTGTAGGCACGGCAGGAGAAGTCATCATGTCTGTAAAAATATAGATTCTTGCATCATATAGGTGAGTGCCTGCATTTCTATCTGATCAAGGTTTGTTTTTCGGCAAGCTCTTGTTGATAAAATTGTTATCCACCTGACAATACTAGTAAAAACCCTCTATGCACTTGGGGGGATTTGGACACAATGACCCGTCTTTCGCTTTAATTCATCAATATTTGGAGTTCATCATGGAAGTTAATAAAAGCACAACTGGCCGTAGAAACATGCTCAAGGGCGCAGCCATCGCTGCTGGCGCACTCTCAGCACCCATGATTGCTTCAGCGCAAACGGGACCGATCTCTATGCGTTGGCAGAGCACTTGGCCTGCCAAAGATATTTTTCATGAGTACGCACTGGATTACGCCAAAAAAGTCAATGACATGACCGGTGGCGATCTGAAAATTGAAGTATTGCCTGCAGGTTCTGTGGTGCCCGCCTTCGGTTTGCTCGAAGCGGTGTCCAAAGGCACTTTGGACGGCGGTCACGGTGTTTTGGGTTACCACTACGGCAAACAAAACGCTTTGGCCTTGTGGAATTCAGGCCCGGCTTTCGGCATGGATGCCAACATGGTGTTGGCATGGCACAAGTACGGCGGCGGCGCTGCCTTATTGGCCAAACTGTATGCCTCGATTGGCGGCAACGTGCAGTCTTTCTTGTATGGTCCCATGTCCACACAGCCCTTGGGCTGGTTTAAAAAGCCGATCACCAAATCTGCTGACTTCAAAGGCTTGAAGTTCCGTACCAACGGTTTGGCGATTGACCTGTTCACTGCCATGGGCGCTGCGGTTAACGCTTTGCCTGGCGGCGAGATCGTGCCCGCGATGGACCGCGGCTTGCTCGACGGTGCTGAATTCAACAACGCCACTTCGGACCGTATTTTGGGCTTCCCAGACGTCTCCAAAGTGTGCATGTTGCAAAGCTACCACCAAAGCGCTGAGACTTTTGAGATCATGTTCAACAAGACCAAGTACGATGCGCTGCCCGACAAAATGAAGGCTGTGATTGCCGGCGCGACTGAAGCGGCTTCTGCGGATATGTCTTGGAAGGCTGTGGACCGTTACTCCCAAGACTACATTGAGTTGCAAACCAAAGACAAGGTCAAGTTCTACAAGACACCAGACTCTATTTTGCAAGACCAGCTCAAGCTTTGGTCTGAAATTTTGGAAAAGAAGTCTGCTGAGAACCCCCTGTTCAAAGAGATCGTGGCCTCACAAAAAGCGTTTGCAGCCCGTGCTGTGAAATGGGACCAGGACACCAACATCAGCCGTCGCATGGCGGTGAACCATTTCTTTGGTGCAAAGAAAGCTTAAGCTAAAATCTCAAGCGGTTAGGCCTCGAGACTGAAGTCTGCGCAAGCAGATCTTCAGTCTTTTTACTTTCAAGAACAATATGAACACACTGAAACTGCTTCACACAGCGGACCACATCAGCACATGGGTGGGCAAAACCTTCGCATGGCTGATCGTGGTGTTGATGGTGATGGTGATGGGCGAGGTTTTCAAACGCTATGCCTTGAACGCCCCCACCGCCTGGATTTTTGAAGCCAGCAACATGCTTTACGGCACCGCGTTCATGATGTGTGGCGCCTACACGCTGAGCCAAGACGGTCACGTGCGCGGCGACTTTTTTTACGGCAGCGCCAAACCCCGCACACAAGCTTCTCTTGATCTGGGGCTCTATATCTTGTTCTTCTTACCAGGCGTGATCGCCTTGACATGGGCAGGCTGGACCTATGCCGGCGACGCTATCAGCATTCGCGAGATGACCAACAGCGCTGATGCGATTCCGTTATACCCCTTCAAGGCCATCATCCCCCTCACAGGTTTTTTTGTTTTGATGCAAGGCTTGGCAGAAATACTCCGTTGTGCGGTATGCCTGCAGACTGGCGAATGGCCCGCACGCTTGAAAGACGCCAACGAAATTGACGTGGTCGAACAGCAACTGTCGGCCAGTATTTATGTGGACGAAGACGCCAAACGCGAGGCGATTGCGCGTGCCAAAAACATTGACGAAGAGGCCCACCAGCGCGGCAGCTCGATGGGAGAAAAAAAATGAGCGATCCCGCACTCGGCCTGACCATGCTTTGCCTGATCATCGTGGTGATCATGATGGGCTTTCCCACCGCGTTCACGCTGATGGGGCTGGGCATGGTCTTTGGCTTCACCGCCTTTTACAACCCTGCTGAGCCTTGGCTCGATAACCGTGTTTTCAACCTGATGGTCCAGCGCACCTATGGTGCGATGACGAATGACACGCTGCTGTCCATTCCGCTGTTTGTGCTGATGGGCTATGTGATGGAGAGGGGCGCGTTGGTGGACAAGATGTTCCACAGCGTGCAACTGGCATTCCGCCGCTTGCCTGGCTCACTCGCTGTGGCCACCCTGGTCATTTGCACCTTCTGGGGCATTGCCAGTGGTTTGGTGGGCGCCGTGGTGGTGTTGATGGGTGTGATTGCCATGCGCCCCATGTTGAACGCAGGCTACGACACACGCTTGGCTGCAGGCGTGATCACGGCTGGCGGCACTTTGGGTATTTTGATTCCACCGTCGGTGATGATCATTGTGTACGCAGCGGTGGCTGGCCAATCGGTGGTCAAGCTGTATGCAGCGGCCATGTTCCCCGGCTTCTTCTTGGCGTTCTTGTATCTGATTTACGTGATCGGCTGGGTGTTGATTGACCCCAAAATTGCGCCCAAATTGCCAGAAGACCAAACCAGAGCGCCTGTGTCGCCTTGGCTGGACAAGCTGGGGGAGCAATACTCCACAAACATGCTGACGGCCATGGCCAAAGCGGTACTGTTGCCCGGCCGTGCACTGCAAATCAGCGTATCCGACATGCGTGTGACGTGGGCCTTGCTGGTGCGCAGCTTCAGCATGGCCTTGGCACCTGTGTTCGTTGTGCTGGCCATCTTGGCAACGTCTTGGTGGTATGTGGTGATTTATTCACAAGCAAACGCGAATGCCCAAGTGGGCACAGAAATCGTTCAGATGACCACCGACATCGTGGCCGAGAAAACCAACGCGAGTGCTGAGCCACAAGGCCTACAAGAAATGGGTGGCGACACCGTGGAAACCGCACCCGAGGCCAATGACAACGCCATGTCTTTGGGTGACGAAGTGGTCGAAGCTAACAAGGTAGTTGAGGTGCCTGAGAGTTTTTACACCGGCTTCTGGGGCTCGGCACTGGTGCTGTTTGGCTTGCTGGTCTTGTATTACAAAGGCTTTGATGCCGAGCAGTACGAAATCCTGAACATGCTGGTCAAGTCGGTGATGCCGCTGGGCATCTTGACCGCTGTCGTCTTGGGTGTGATTTTGCTGGGCTTGGCTACGGCCACCGAATCGGCTGCCGTGGGGGCCACAGGCGCATTTATCATGGCTTGGTGGTCGGGTTCGCTGAACTTTGACAAGACCAAGCAAGCGGTGTTCTTGACCGCCAAAACCACCTCTATGGTGTGCTGGTTGTTTGTGGGGTCTGCCTTGTTCTCTGCTGTGTTTGCCGTCTTGGGTGGTCAGCGTTTGGTAGAAGAGTGGGTCATGGCCATGGACCTGACACCGCTTCAGTTCATGCTGCTGTCGCAAGCCGTCATCTTTGTGTTGGGCTGGCCTTTGGAGTGGACTGAGATCATTGTGATTTTTGTACCCATCTTCTTGCCCTTGCTCACTCACTTCCAAATCGATCCCATCCTTTGGGGCGTGTTGGTTTTTGTGAACTTGCAGGCGGCCTTCTTGTCCCCGCCTGTAGCGATGTCGGCCTTTTATCTGAAAGGGGTATCACCGCCGCATGTGACCATCAATCAGATTTTTGCCGGCATGATGCCTTACATGTTTATCGTGATCATCTGTATGGTCTTCATGTACATCTGGCCCGGCCTGACCCTTTGGCTTCCTGAATACCTTTACGGGCCAAAATAATCAGTTGGCGGTCTTAACGCAGTCGCAGCGCATCACTGGCGCTGCGACTTTTTTTATGCGCCAATCTTCACGCGCATCTGCCAGTAAACCGCTATGATTGACGTTTACGTAAACGTAAGACGTTAACCTCCCAAGCTCAGGAGTTTCCGAATGACCGATTTGTCCTCTGAATACAAAGCCCTGGCCAACTACCGCCCCACAAACAAGGTACGCTTTGTGACGGGAGCCAGTCTATTTGACGGCCACGACGCCGCGATCAACATCATGCGCCGCATTTTGCAAAGCATGGGCGCCGAAGTCATCCATCTGGGCCACAACCGCTCGGTCGACGAGGTCGTGACAGCCGCACTTCAAGAGGATGCCCAGGGCATCGCCATCAGCTCTTACCAAGGCGGGCACAACGAATACTTCTCTTACATGGTGGATTTGCTCAAGGCCCGAGGTGGTGAGCACATTCAGGTGTTTGGCGGCGGCGGCGGCGTGATCGTGCCATCTGAAATCCGCACGCTGGCCGCGCATGGCGTGCGCATTTTCAGCCCTGAAGACGGCCAGAAAATGGGCCTGGCCGGAATGATTGGCGAGATGGTCATGCGCTGCGACAAGGACGTGAGCCCGCTGGCCCCCAAAGACGTGAGCGCCATCCAAGGCCACGGTGAAATGAATTGGCGCGCACTGGCGCAACTCATCACCGCCCTGGAAAACGACAAGGCCCCTGCGGGTGTGGTCAAAGCCTTGCGCGAGCAAGCCGAGCAAAAGAAAGTGCCCGTACTGGGCATTACGGGCACGGGCGGTGCGGGCAAGTCTTCGCTGACCGATGAATTGATCCGCCGCTTGCGCCTGGACCAGAATGATGCGCTGCGCGTGGCGGTGATTTCCATCGATCCCTCACGGCGCAAAAGTGGTGGCGCTTTGCTGGGCGACCGGATCCGCATGAACGCCATCAATCCTTGGCAAAACGGTCAGCGTATTTTCATGCGCAGCCTGGCCACACGTGACTTTGGTTCTGAAATTTCGGCTGCCCTGCCCGATGTGATTGCCGCCTGCAAGTTGGCAGGCTTTGACTTGATTGTGGTGGAGACCTCCGGCATTGGCCAAGGCGACGCCGCCATCGTGCCCCATGTGGATGTACCCATGTACGTCATGACACCCGAGTTCGGTGCAGCCAGCCAGCTCGAAAAAATCGACATGTTGGACTTTGCCGCGTTTGTGGCGATCAACAAATTTGACCGTAAAGGCGCTGCCGATGCCCTGCGCGATGTGGCCAAACAAGTGCAGCGCAACCAAGAAGCGTGGACGGTACCCATGGAACAGATGCCGGTGTTCGGCACCATGGCCGCCCGCTTCAACGACGATGGCGTGACTGCCTTGTACCAAGCGCTTAAAACACGCCTGGCCGAGCTGGGCTTGCAGACCACCGAAGGTCGCCTGCCCGTGGTCAACGTGCGCCACAGCACCCACCAAAACCCGGTAGTCCCATCGGCCCGCACACGCTATCTGGCCGAAATCAGCGACACAGTGCGTGGCTACAAAAAACGCGCTGTGGCCCAAGCCCGCCTGGCCCGCGAAATCCAGCAGTTGCGTGCCGCCGCCGTGATGCTGGAGTTCGACAAACCTGGCCGCGCCAAAGCCGCCGAGGCCGCCATCGACCTGGCCGTGGCGCGCGAGCAAACGCAAGACCCCACAGCACGCAAACTGCTGATGCAATGGCCTGACATGCAAAAAGCCTATGCGGGCGATGACTATGTCGTGAAAATTCGCGATACAGAAATCCGCACTAAATTGACCAGCAAATCCCTCAGCGGGACCACCATCCGCAAAGTGGCGCTGCCCCAGTACGAAGACCACGGCGAAGTGCTCAAGTGGCTGATGCTGGACAACGTGCCTGGCAGTTTCCCCTACACAGCAGGCACCTTTGCCTTCAAGCGCGAAGGGGAAGACCCCACCCGCATGTTTGCCGGTGAAGGCGACGCGTTTCGGACCAATCTGCGCTTCAAATTGTTGTCCGAAGGTATGCCGGCCAAGCGATTGTCTACAGCCTTCGATTCGGTCACGCTCTATGGCAACGACCCCGCAGTGCGACCCGACATTTATGGAAAAGTGGGCAACTCGGGTGTGAGCATTGCCACACTCGATGACATGAAAGTGTTGTACGGTGGGTTTGATTTGTGCAGTCCATCGACCAGCGTTTCGATGACCATCAACGGTCCGGCGCCCTCCATTCTGGCCATGTTCATGAACACGGCCATTGATCAGAACATGGACAAGTTCAAAAATGACAATGGCCGCGACCCGACGGACGCCGAAACCGCCCAGATCAAGGCGTGGGTCATGGCCAACGTGCGCGGCACGGTGCAGGCCGACATCCTGAAAGAAGACCAGGGCCAAAACACCTGCATCTTTTCGACCGAGTTCTCACTCAAAGTCATGGGCGACATTGCCCAGTATTTTGTCCACCACAACGTGCGCAACTTCTACTCGGTGTC
>Ga0114972_10004636_pt1 | contig 10212 bp, 8 predicted proteins | sample M_140807_EF_Meta_FD_87354 | JGI IMG/M metagenome (GOLD analysis project Ga0114972, IMG submission 87354) | Freshwater microbial communities from Lake Montjoie, Canada to study carbon cycling - M_140807_EF_MetaG | ecosystem: Environmental > Aquatic > Freshwater > Lake | place: Lake Montjoie... | reverse complement strand
GCTCACCATCGCCCAGCGGCCTCTACCCGACGAGACCTGCGACGTCCACGGCCCTAAAAGGGCACGGCGCCGACGCTCGGAAGAAGGCGCCCAGCCCAGAGTAGAGCTCGCCATGGATCTGAGCACGGTCACTCCGGTGGCACTCAAGGCGCCCACCGTCCTTGGGCAGGATCCGTTCAATGCGTTGCGTTCGGAACAGGCCGCCCTTGAAATTAAAAACTTCCGCGAGAGCGGCAAGGCGGCTCCCTTGGACAACAAATCAACGACCGGAAAGCCCTCAGCCCAAGAAGGGCCCGAACCGCCACGCGTACAAGCGGTGCGCCCCGGAGAAGGCGCGCCCGCCACCGCCCCGCTGCCAGCGCAGTCCACCCTGCCGAAACTGGAGTTCTAAGCGCTCCTGCTCTTGGTCCAACGGGCGCATTCCGCCCCAATCGGGACGGAACCAACAGGGGCTCAGAGTGTTTTGAGAAACTTGCTCAGATCCGAAATTTTCGGACTCTTTGCATTGCGCACATAGAAGCCCGAGGTGGCCACACCGATTTGGAGGCTTTGTGCCAGATCCAGTCCAAGGATCAGCCCCGTGCAAAAGCCCGCGTTGAAGTGATCCCCGGCGCCGGTGGTGATTTTCGGCTTGGCCGTGTACGGACCATCCACACAGGTGGCCCCTAGCTCGTTTGCCGCGGCTGCGAACTGGGTCGGGTGCACAACCACCGTGTCGATATCGAGCAACTCCCGCAACCGAAGCGCATGCGCAGTCACATCAACCTGGCTCTCTCCGGGTTGTGGCACACCCAGCACCTCTCCTACCTGGTAGCTTTCGCGCAGGTTCAACCCAAGAACCACCCTGAAATGCTTCTCAAACTTCGAGATTTGCTTGAGCGCCTCCCGGATATCCTCGGCGGAACGCTTCTCGGGATCCGCCAGATCGAAAAACAGGATGCGCTTCGGGCCCGTAAGCTGGGGTGCAATCACGCTGGCCACCTTCTGGAAGATGCCCTTCATCTGCGTGAGCATCGTCCAGTTGACCATCGCGATGAAGCGACTCTGGGAAAAGATTTTGACCAACTGCTTTTCAGGCACGTGCTTGAGCAGGTTGGCCCAGTTCACCTCGCGCAGGCTTTCGTGCTTTCCGAACATCAGCTTCCCGTCGTCAAACTCAATGGCATCCGTCACTCCCGGTTCAGCGATCGAGTGCACCTTGGCCGATTTTTCAAATTCGCTAAAAACCGGATGTACCGTCCCTTCACCAAGATTGCCGATGTAGGTCACAGCCGACCCCAGCGCCCCCAGGGCGTTCGCCATGATAGGGCCGTTGCCCCCCAGTTTCTGCATCTGCACCACCATTTCCATATTGGCGCTCAAACCCGCCGCGCTGGAAATCCGCTCTGCAAAGTCGGTCATCCGATCCATGCGAGTGTACTTGGTCGCGGATTCGCGCGTCTTGACCACATGGAGAATATTGTCCACGAAGCCGTCAAAACCGACCAATACCTTCGTGTCGTCCAACTGAGCCGCCGCAGTTTTGAGTGAGGCGACAACCTGCAAGGGAAGAGGGCGGGAAGAAGTCATGCGCACTCAGTAGCCGCAACCGGCTTTCGACTCCAGCCTCGAAACGCAGGCATCCCCGGTTGCTCCAGGGGGGCATAAGACCCGTTTCTTTTGTGCTGCACCAATCGGCTGTGCCCTGCACAATGGACGGCCCATGACCCGATACGACCACGTGGTGGTTGGCAGCGGTATCGCCGGTTTGTCCTTCGCTCTCAAAGCGGCGGCACACGGCAACGTCGCCCTTGTAACCAAAGCTGACAAACGCGAATCCAACACCGTTTACGCGCAGGGCGGCATCGCGTGTGTCACCAGCGCGGAGGACTCCTTCGAACTCCACGTCAGGGACACCCTTGAAGCGGGCGCCGGCCTTTGTGACGAAGCCATCACCCGCGCCATCGTTTCCGAGGGCCCGGCCCGCGTGCGCGAACTGATCGAGCTGGGTGTGCGGTTTGACTCCAGGGACCTCCCTGGCCAGCCCGAGGCAGGCGCGGCGTCCGAACTCGATCTCACCCAGGAAGGCGGTCACTCCAAGCGCCGGATTCTCCACTCCCGCGACGTAACGGGCCGGGAAATCGAGCGCGCCCTCCTTGATGCCATCGAACACCACCCCCAGATCCACGTCTTCGAGCACCACATCGCAGTGGACCTCATCACGCTGAGCAAGCTCGGCTTCGCCAGTGAGGACCGGGTGCTCGGACTCTATGTGTTGGACCAGGCCAGCGGCGAGGTGCTCACCCTGCGCTCCGACCGGGTCATCCTCGCCACGGGCGGTTGCGGCAAGGTCTACCTCTACACCACCAACCCGGCGATCGCCACCGGTGACGGCCTTGCCATCGCCTGGCGGGCGGGCGCACGCATCGCCAACATGGAATTCATCCAGTTCCATCCCACCTGTCTCTACCACCCCGAGGCCGGTTCCTTTTTGATTTCCGAGGCCGTGCGCGGGGAAGGCGCCCTCCTGGTCGACAAAAAGGGGCGCCGTTTCATGGACCGTTACGACGCGCGCGGGGAGCTAGCCCCCCGAGACGTCGTGGCCCGCGCCATCGACGCCGAAATGAAGCGCACAGGAGCGCGCTGCATGTATTTGGACATCACCCACAAGGCACCCGAATTCATCTTGGAGCGCTTTCCAAACATTGCCGGCACCTGCCGCAAGTTCGGAATCGACATCACCAAGGAACGAATCCCTGTAGTGCCGGCCGCTCACTACCAGTGCGGCGGGGTCCAGACCGACTGCGACGGCGCCACAAGCCTCCGCGGCTTGTATGCCGTCGGTGAAGTCGCGTGCACCGGTTTGCACGGCGCCAACCGACTGGCGAGCAACTCTCTTCTCGAAGCCGTGGCCATCGCCCACCGCTGCAACGAACTCATCCAAAGGACGCGCGCACTGGACGCCGAAAACGGTCGCAGCAATTTCCCGCTCCCCGAATGGACCGCAGGCGAGGCGCAAGACCTCGACGAGATGGTGGTCATCTACCACAACTGGGACGAAATCCGCCGCCTCATGTGGGACTACGTTGGGATCGTGCGCACCACCAAGCGACTCCAGCGCGCGGCGACGCGCCTGCGCAACCTTGACCGCGAAATCCAGGAGTTCTACTGGAACTTCAAGGTCACCACGGATCTCTTGGAATTGCGCAACCTTTGCACCGTCGCCGCCCTGATCGTCGACTCGGCGTTGCTCCGACGCGAAAGCCGCGGTCTCCACTACACACTCGACCACCCCGAGCCCAACCAGGCCCTCTGTCATCCCACCCTGCTGCGGCGCCACTGAGCCCCCGCTGCGCCGCCGCCAATCCCAACCTCTTGACCGATGCTTCCCACGGAACTCACCCACCTCAAAGACACCCAAAACGAGCCCGACCACCGCAACATCGCCATCGACCGGGTCGGGGTCAAAAACCTGCGCTACCCAATGCGAATCCGCGACAAGGCCCACGCGGAACAGCACACCATCGCCTCAGTCGCCCTGACAGTCGACCTGCCGGAGCGGTTTAAGGGCACACACATGAGCCGGTTTGTGGAGGCCCTCAACGCCTGCGGCGCCGAACTCCACATCGACCGGGTCCGCGGCCTTCTGCAAATGCTGACCGAACGCCTCCACGCAGAATGCGCACACGTCGACTTTGAGTTTCCTTACTTCATGGAAAAGGCGGCGCCTGTTTCCGGAATCAAAGGACTCATCGACTACAATGTCCGGTTCAACGCAACGCTGAAACAGGGCGTCTTCGACTTTGTCACCACAGTGATTGTACCGGTAGCCACGTTGTGCCCCTGCTCCAAATCCATCAGTGAACGGGGCGCCCACAACCAGCGCGGGGAGGTCACTTTTGCCGTCCGCTCCACCCAACCTGTCTGGCTGGAGGACCTCATCCAACTCGTGGAACAGTCCGCCTCCTGCGAGCTCTACAGCGTCCTGAAGCGCCCCGACGAAAAGGCCGTCACGGAGCGCGCGTACGACAACCCCGTTTTTGTCGAGGATCTGGTGCGTAACGTCGCGGTCCGCGCCAACCGCGAAGAGGCGATTACTTGGTACAAGGTGGAGGCGGAAAATTTTGAATCCATCCACAACCACAACGCCTACGCGCTGGTGGAGCACCAAAAATAGCCATGGAAATCCCGCACACGCTGGCGATTGTAGCGGGCAGCGGCGCCTACCCCCACGCCATGGCGCGCGGCGCCCGAAGGGCGGGCGTCCAGCGCCTCGTGGTTGCAGCCTTTCAACATGAGACGGACCCGGAGTTGGCCGGCCTCGTGGACACCGTGGAATGGATGCGGGTCGGGCAACTCGGGAAAATGCTGTCCTTCCTCAAGGAGTCCGGTGCACGACACGCCGTCATGAGCGGGCAAATCGCACCCAAAAACCTCTTCGACCTCCGCCCCGACATGAAGGCGCTCCTTCTGCTAGCCAAACTCAAAGAGCGCAACGCGGAATCCATTTTCGGAGCCATCGCCGATGCAATGGCCGGCGTGGGCGTCGCGCTCCTGCCAGCAACCACCTTCATGGAAGAGTGCCTCGCGCCCGCCGGTCTCGTGGCGGGTCCCGCTCCCGGACGCAAGGAACAAGCCGACCTGGAGTTCGGCTTTCGAATTGCCAAGGAGTCCAGTCGGCTGGACATCGGCCAGACGGTGGTCGTCAAAAACGGCACCGTCCTCGCAGTGGAAGCCTTCGAGGGCACAAACGCGGCAATCCTACGCGGCGGCAGCCTTGGGAAAAAAGGAGCCGTTATGGTGAAGGTTTCCAAACCCGGACAAGACCTGCGCTTTGACGTGCCTGTCATCGGACCGCTTACGTTGGAAACAGCGGCACAGGCGGGGCTAAGCGCCATCGGCGTGGAAGCTGGCAAAACGCTCCTGCTCGAGAGGGAACGTTTCGGCCTGCTGGCTGGCAGCCTGAAGATCAGCATCGTTGGCGTCACCGCCTCGGCCTGACTGGGCCCACGCCAAGGCACAGGCCCGCCTGAGTGATGGACTGGGGCTAAAGCACCCCGTCCCCGTCCTCGTAACTCCACCCACACGACGGGCAGCGCGTTTGATCCGGCGGAATGAGCGAATGGCAGGCACAGCATTCGGACGCTCCCGGCACCAGGCTCAGAGCCTGGGCAGCGGGCTGCGATTCACATTCTGATAGAATTTTTTCCGCCTCTTCGAAGTCAGATTCCGCCACTTGAACCCTTACGCCTCCGATGGCAGCGGCACGCCAAGGATGGAGTTGGGTGATGTGCTCATCCTGAATAAACGCGGCGATCCCAGACTCGTTTAATCTCAGTCGCAGCAGATGCGCCTCTTCTGTCTTCCAAAAGGTGGCGATGGTTTTCATAAGGCCCGGAAGTGTACCTCTGACTTGAGCCGTCAGCCGTAACGGAAAAAGCAGACTCTCCCTTAGGTAAAAACCCGGCAAACGGTGCTGCTGTAGGGGCGCCCGGATGGGAAACGCCGTACTTTCCGGCTAAACCCATCCTTTGGTTCTCCGGATTGGCCCCAACCGAGCGCCGGTCACCGAGTTTGATGGCAGATATTGGAATGCGATGGCCTGAGAGCCACTCCTCTTCGCGAAGACTATTGCTCCTCGCTTCCGCTAATTTACGGCCAAACCCCACCGTGTCTTCGTTGTTCACTTTGGGAAAGACAGCGACGCGGGCGGGTGGAAGGAGACGGCGCGAAGTATGCGTGTCGACCGGAGGAGGAGGGAAGAAGGGGGAAGGCGAGCAAGCGGGCCCACTCTCAACATCTTTGAGCGCCTGCCGCAAAGAGAGGCACACGCCGATATCGCCATACAAGCCAATGCACCAGCTTTCACCAAGCCCCCCTGATCTACACCTCCCGAGAACCATCCAAAAACAAACGAACACGCGCAGTATGCCCTCTGAAACCCTGAAACCCAGCCAACAACTCCGTTTCATAGAACTAGATAGCGTCCGTGCCTTGGCTGCCCTCTGGGTCTTCGCGTACCACGTCTGGCAATTTGGAGGCAGTCCGCTTTTGCCGGTTTCCTTCGCGGGGTTCTCCTTTGATCTCTTCGCCCCCATTCACCACGGCCCCGCAGGAGTCGACTTATTCATGGTCCTCAGCGGGTTTTGCCTGTTTTGGCCCCTCACTAAAAAGTCCGCCGTCTTTCACTGGAAGGAATACGCGGTCAAGCGCGCACGCAGAATCCTTCCAGCGTACTACGGAGCAATGGCATACGCGATTCTCGCGCCCATCCTTCTTGTATTCTTCGTCCGCCTCGCTGGATGGCAGGCCAACACCCAGCCCATTCCATCCCTTCGTCAGGTCGTCAGCCACCTGCTCCTCATTCACACCCTATTCCGCGACACGTGGGACGGTATCACCGGCGCCTTCTGGTCCATGGGACTTGAAGCCCAGTTCTACGTGGCCTTCCCCTTTTTAGCATGGGCTTGGAAGCGCATCGGTATCCGCGCCATTGCCTACGCAGCCCTCGCCTCCCTCGTGTTTCGGATAGGGGTCGGCCTCCTGGCAAGCGAGGGCGATTCCATCGATTCGTTTCTGCTCTCAATCACCTTTCTAGGCCGCTGGATGCAATTCGCTGCCGGAATGGCCGCCGCCCTTTGGGTCCGCCACAACCTCAACTCCAATGTGCGCATTTCGTCTGTGCGATGGTGGGGCCTCGCAGCAACCAGTCTCCTGCTCGAAGTCACCGGTCTTGTCGCCCCCTCAGTCACCCACGGTCCTATCCCCCTGCGAGACATTCTACTGGCAACCGGTTCAGCAGGACTTCTTGCAAGCCTCTGTACTGCTCCGCAGTGGGTCAAATCCCCCATGCTCCGCGGCCCACTCCCGTTCCTTGGTCAAATCTCCTACAGCTTCTTCCTCATTCATCAGCCCACCTCCTGGTACTTGATGGAGTTTTTCCGCAAGAAACTCAGTTTTTCCGGCGCGCCCCTCGTCCTCCTTGGCTACACCGTCGGCCTCCTCATCACGGCGCTCTGCTCGGCTGTCTTTTACCACATTTTCGAAAAACCGTTTCTTTCCTCGTCCAACGAAAGCACCCCAACGATTCCCGCCCCAACCCGTCAACCCCAGCCCGTGGCCTGATTCCAGCGCTTTCCCGACACCTTTTCCAATTGCCTTGTGCTCGCACCCAACTCACTGCTACTGATTCTTTCTAGCGTAAGCTTAAATGCTCTCGCTCAGGTGGTTCTGCGAAAAGCGATGCTCCTCCTGCCACCGCAGTCCACAGTCGCACCCCTCCGCCTCGCAATCCAGCTTTTCTCAAACCCATACCTCTGGTCAGGCCTGTGCTGCTACGCACTCAGCATAGGGCTTTGGCTGGCGGTCCTCTCAAAAGTCCAGGTCAGTCTCGCTTATCCGATGCTCTCGGTCGGTTACATCATCGCTGCAATGCTTGGCTACGTGTTCCTTCACGAATCCCTAAGCCTTCATCGGATGCTTGGCATCGGCGTTATCTGCCTCGGAGTCGTACTCATCTCCAGAACCGAATAACATGCGCCACGTCATCATAGGAGGCTCCGGCTTTACTGGAACAGCGCTCTGCGAGGCGCTCCTCATTCGCGGCCAAAGACCGCTGGTCCTCGACCTGCGCCCCGTCCCCGCGCATCTCGCCTCCCGGGTCGACTTCATTCAAGGCGACACCACCGACAAGCGCGCACTCGCCTCACTCCGTCTCGCTCCTGACGACGCCGTCTACCAACTCGCAGCGCGTCAATTCCACAGCGCAGTCCCCTGGCGCGGCCGACAAACCTGGTTTGACGCGGTCAACGTGGTTGGAGTCCGGGCACTCCTCTCCGCAATGAAAATCGCGGGCACCTCCCGTCTTGTTTTTTTCTCAACCGACATGACTTATGGCCGCCCGCGGCAAAGCCCTGTCACCTCGAGCCATCCCCAAAATCCTCTGGGACACTACGGCCGCAGCAAACTGGCAGCTGAGCACCTTTTGCTCGATGCCGTTCGCACCAACCAATTCCGCATTACGATCTTCCGCCCCCGCCTCATCGCAGGCACAGGCAGACTTGGAATCCTATCGAAACTTTTCAGCCTCATCCGCCGAGGGGCTCCAGTCCCCATGATTGGCTCAGGCAAAAACCGCTACCAACTTGTCGGAGTGAAGGATTGCGTTGAGGCGGCCCTCGTCGCGGTGGAGGCAGGCTGTCCCACGGGACCGTTCAACCTCGGCTCGGCTAATCCGCCAAACGTAAAAACACTTCTCAGCTCTATCATCACAAGGGCGGGTTCAAAATCGAGGCTTCTGGCCACCCCGGCATCCCTCGTCCAGCTCACTCTCTCGGTGCTGGATACCATCGGACTGACCTTACTTTATCCTGAACAATTTGCGATCGCCGACAGCGACTTTGTACTGGACACCTCGCGAACGGTAAAGGAGTTGGGATGGTCTCCCGCCGCCAAGGATGAAGACGTGCTTTGGGACGCTTACACGCATTTCTGCGCGACCGCCTGATTGCTAAAACCTTTTGCTGGCTGCCTCCGTAGACAAGAGGGAAAGCGCGACCTGTTTTCCGGCAACTGCCTGCCGGCAAGCCGTCGCATTCAGCTACGCACAAACGACAGTCCCAAGAATCCCGAGCGAGCGTCACGAACACCAAATGAAACCCGCACCCAGAAAACAAGAGCTCAACAGCTACACGGACCGCAGCGGCGCCACCACTGCCGACTCTTGGCTGTCATTGGTGATGTGGCATCTGAGCAGTCTTCTGCAAAGCCAACGCTGTGAGAGAGTAAGTATACCTTTTTTGTCAGGACTCCTTTTTCTGCTCGCCCTCGTGGGCGTCCCCCTATGCGCCGAGGCAGCCCTTCAGGATGAGATACGCATCAACGCAGGAGGCGGGCAGTATACCGACACCCAAGGGCAGATCTGGAACGCGGACAAATATTTCTCCGGAGGCTACACCTACTCCATCTCCCGAACCATCTCAGGCACCACCTCCCAGCCGCTATTCCAAACCGAGCGCTCAGGTGCGTTTTCCTACAAAATCCCCATCGCCACCGGCCGCTTCAGGGTCACGTTGTACTTCGCAGAAATCTATTTCAACACCTACGGGAAGAGGATTTTCACCGTGAACGCAGAGGGAAAGCCCGCCCTGCCAATGCTTGATGTAGCCCAGTCTGCCGGTCCTGACGCCGCCCTGGAAAAGACTTTTGATGTGGAGTCCATAGACGGCTCGCTAGACCTCGTTTTTGTTCCCGTCCTCGAAAATGCAAAGCTATCCGCGATCCGGATCGTCCACTTGCGCGAGGGACCGGCTCCCATACTCGGCGTGATAGCCGCCCCGGACTTTACGACCGGCACAGCGCCAACTGACGCAACGCTTACCAGCACCGTCACCGGACGGGCTCCGGTTGACCCCTCCTACAAAAGCGTCTGGGAACAAACGGAAGGACCGGCTCTTGCGGAAATACGGGATCCCTTTTCCGATTCCACCTCCATTCGGTTCACCTCACCGGGCATCTATTGCTTTCGCTTGAGCGCCACATGCTACAGCTCTACGGCAAGCGCCACTACCCGCGTCCTCGTGCCGGGAGACACCTCAGCCCAAGCTCCCGTACGCATTCATTGCGGGGGGACCGCATACACTGATTCCACCGGAAGGCTCTGGCTCGCCGACCAGTTCTTCCAAGGTGGCGGCATTTTTTCTGTCGCAGGAACAGTCCAAGGCACTCCGGACTCCCCTCTCTACCTGAGTGAGCGGTTCGGGACCTTTGGCTACCACATTCCTGTCCGGAACGGGCTCTATACGGTACGCATCCATCTGGCTGAAATTTATTTCAAGACGGTCGGCTCGCGCGTTTTCAACATCACAGCCGAGGGCAGGCCGTTCGGTCCCTCGGTGGATATTGTGCAGAGGTCAGGGTTCATGAATGCAGGCGTGCTGAGCGAGCTTGTCCAAGTAAAGGACTCTTTGTTGGACCTCGAATTTCTACCCTCGAAAGACAACCCGAAAGTTTCCGCAATCGAACTCGTTCCTTTCGCCTTGGATCCGATTCCGCTCCAAGTCGACCCCGGTCCGGACATCGTCATCCAGCTGCCCAACGATTCCACTCTACTTCAGGCCCGCCTCATCCCCTCCTCCGCCAGCGATCCATCGGCGGTGTCTCGTTGGACGCAAACGGCGGGCTCCCAACCCGCCAGCCTCGGCACCCCGGGTACACTGGCATCTTCAGTCCGCT
>Ga0114972_10004635_pt1 | contig 10216 bp, 17 predicted proteins | sample M_140807_EF_Meta_FD_87354 | JGI IMG/M metagenome (GOLD analysis project Ga0114972, IMG submission 87354) | Freshwater microbial communities from Lake Montjoie, Canada to study carbon cycling - M_140807_EF_MetaG | ecosystem: Environmental > Aquatic > Freshwater > Lake | place: Lake Montjoie... | reverse complement strand
GCTTTGGGAGCACTAGGTCGCAGGTTCGAATCCTGTCGCCCCGATTGACTTTTCAAGGATTGGCCAGGGGAGATGGGAGAGATTTGGGGAGAGATTCCCTCTCTCGTCCTCGCCCGGTGGTCTCTCCCGTCCGAAGTGGGAGAGGGTCTCTCCCCTTCACCCTCGGGTTGGAGTCCTCAACACAGCTCCATCGACTGACGGGCTCCAGGATGGAGGTGCTGATCCTCCAAAGGGCTCTGAGGCCGTGTCCAGCCGTCTGATCGTCTCCGACAACCGTGACGACCCGGGCAACCCGCTGGTGCTCGACGGTGGGGCCATTGATGCCGCAGCACAGGACCCAGTCGCCATCGGCAAGCTGATGGTCGACCAGGCCTGGGCGGAGGGAGGCGATCCCACAGGTGGAGGCCTGTACTACGAGCAGAACAGCAACCAGCACCGACGGCTGCAGGCCTTTGAGACGGGCAGCGAGGACTTCATGACCGGTGGCTGGGTGCGGGTGCTGGCCAGCGCCGAACAGGTGCGCAAGGAGCGCGCCGGCATGGAGCAGGCCGCCAAGGCCGGCCTTGTGAGGATCCGCGGCACCCACCGGGGCGTTCTGCTGGTGGAGTTCCTCGACGTTCCCTGGGGCTGAGCAACCGCCGCAGGGCTCCGGTCGACGACGGCAGTCCTTCAGCGTGCCACGGCTGCGCCATGGCGTGCATCGGCCAGCCGCCGCCGCCCTCCGCTCCGGGGCCGGTGATGGGGATGGCGGGCTCGGTTGCCCTCCCGCGGCTGCGGTGGCCGGGCGGCCGCCAGTCGAGAAGGTGCTGGGGTGTGGCCCCAGATGTCCTCGCGCGACTGCGCGGCGCCGGTCGATTCGGAGCGAATCTGGCTGCATTGGTTATCAAGCAGCTTGGCCCGTTAGGGGTGGCTGCGTTTTGGGCAGATCGCTTGCCCCGCAGCCGCCCTGATCGCTCAGCAGTGCTTTTGTACTGCTAGAATAAGAGTCGCGCCAAAGGCCACGAGCCCATCGCCTGCGGCAACGAAATCCCCGGACAACTTGCCCCGTTCGTTTGCTCTGTAGCCCATGAGCTTGTCCTCTGCTGCAGTGGCCCACGCCGCTGCATTGCCTCTCCCCGGCCTTCTGCCGCCGCCGGTGCTGGCCCATCGCTCCGTCGTCATCGTCGCCGCCGGTGGCCGTGATCTCTCCTGGCCCCAGGAGCGCATCGCCTCCGCCCTGCTCCAGCGCAGTGGCGGCCGGGCCGTCCACCTGTTGCTCCATGGCGGGGCCCGTGGTGCTGATCAGGCCATCGGCCGTGCTGCCCATCAGCTGGGTTGGCCGGTCCAGTCCCTTCCCGCCGAGTGGGGTCGCTATGGCCGCAGCGCCGGGCCGATCCGCAATCGCCTTCTGCTGGAGCAGGCCCTCGTGGAGGCCCAGGCCCACACCTCCCCATCCTTCAGCGCCTCGGTGCTGGTGATCGCCTTTCCCGGTGGGGCAGGTACGGCCTCGCTGGTCCAGCAGGCCCGCCGTTGCTCCTCCCGCTCACCGGTGCCGGTGGTGGTGATGGAAGTGCCGCCGCCGTTCGCACCGGAGCCCCTCGCCGCTTGAGCGGCCTCCGCCGCCCCGTTCTTGTTGTTCCCCTCCGCTTCACGTCCCGATGTCCGTTCTCACCGCCCCCGCCGCTCCTCTTTACCCGGCTGTTTCCCATGCAGCAGGCCCTGCCTGCTCCCTGCAGCGCGTCGCACCGCAAGGTGCGCCTGGCAGATCAGCCTCCCTCTGGCAGCTGGGCTTCGAGGCCCAGGAGCTCACAACCACCATTGGCCAACTCGCGGAATTGCTGGAAGCCGACGACGACACCCGCGCCCAGGCGCTCGCCGAATTGGAGGCCGCCCTCCTTGCCGAGGAACACAACAAAGCCGCTCTTGCGGCCAAGGCCGATGCCACCTGCTGGGTGATCGAGCACCTCCGCGGCCAGGCGGCCTACCGCCAGCAGCAGGCCAAGCGGCTCACCGAGCTGTCCCGCTCGGATGCCTCCCGGGCCGATGCACTGGAGGACTCCCTAGTCCTGGTGCTCACCCGTCTCCAACCGAAAGCCACCCGCTTCTCCTTCCCGAACCACGAACTCAGCTCCCGCAAATCGCAGGCCGTCGAGATCGACGACGAAGAAGCCCTGCCCTCCGAGTGGCTCGCCCACAAAACCACCAGCCAGCCCGACAAGGCCGCCATCAAAGAAGCCCTCAAAGCAGGCCACCTCATCCCCGGCGCCCAACTGGTCTCCCGCCGCTCCTGGCGCATCCACTAGGGGCCAGAGGCCCCTTCCATGTGGGGTTTCGGTGGTGTTGCCGGGGCCCCTCCTTGAACAAATCCATTCCGCTCCTCAGTTCGCTCCATCGCTTCCCATCGCCATGACCGGCGCCGCTCCTTCCTCCAACGGGGCCAGCACCTTCAGCCGCCCCGCAGCGCCCCGACCCATCCAAAGGCCGACATCGGCCCTGGAGCTGATCCGCACCGCTGATCGGGCCGAAGTGCCTCCTGCGGCAGCCCATGAATCCGACACGGCTCCGCAGGGCCACCCGGCCCAGCCCAGCGGTTTCTCCCCCGAGCAACTCGCCGCCCTCGCCGCCCCCCTCGATCGGGCCAATGTCCGCCAGCGGGAGCAGGGCCGCGGAAAGGTGGCATATCTAGAAGGCTGGCAAGTCATCGCGGAGGCAAACCGGATCTTTGGCTTTGACGGCTGGCAGCGCCAGACCATCGCCGTCCGCTGCGTTTCCCAGGCCGAGCGCCCCGTAGGCAGGGACCAGAAGCCGGGCTGGGGTGTCACCTACACCGCCCGCGTTCGCGTCACCGTCACTGCCGGGGGCAGGCCTCCTTTGATTCGGGAGGGCAGCGGCGCCGGTCACGGCATCGACGTGGATCTGGGCCAGGCCCATGAATCCGCCCTCAAGGAAGCCGAGACGGATGCCATGAAGCGGGCGCTGATGACTTTTGGCAACCCGTTCGGGCTTGCCCTCTATGACAAGCAGCAGCGGCAGGTCAGTAGTGCGGGAGGCCAGGGGGAGGGTCCGCAGCGCCCAGCAGTGCAGAGGTCTCCGACCAGCCGGCCGCCGTCGGTCGCACTAGCTGTGTCCACGGCCCCGATTCAGTCCCGATCGGCCCCAACCGACCCCGGCCAGGTGGTGCTCCATCCCGAGACGATCCAGCACCTCCACAACACCCTCAGGGCTCTACCCCGCCCCCTGCTGGAGAGCCTCACCCGGGCTTTCCGCAAGCGGTTTCAGGTGCCCGACACCGCCGTCACCATCGCGGATCGGATCAACCAGAAGTGCCACCACGACTGGATTGAGGCGTTTCTGGTGCAGCAGCAGTGATCAGCAGTGGATTGATAACAGCGGCAACCAGGCTCCACCAGAGGTGGGGCCATATGGCATCAATCAGGACACAACAGAATCAGCGTCAAGCGAGAATCAGAAAATACAGCGAAAGCTGGCAGAGTTGCTCAGCAAAGTGTTCTTCATGGAAGCGTCTTGGTGGTTTGGTCTAGGCAGCGGGCACCCAGTTCTCCACGTGCAGGCCAGGCACCTGGGCAAACTCGCGGGTGTTGTTGGTGATCAGCGTTGCCTGCTGGCTGAGAGCGTGGGCGGCGATCATGGTGTCCAGCGAGCCAATCGGGGTGCCGCGGCGTTCCAGATCAGCCCGTAGATCGCCATAAGCCCAGAAGGCCGGGTCATCAAACGGCAGGATCAACAAGGGGGCGAGAAACATCTCCAGCGCCTGCCGGTTTCGGGCCGAACCAGTCTTGGCCACGCCAAAGGCCAGCTCGGCGGCCACCACGCTGCAGAGTCCGATCTCGCCCATGCGGTACTCCTGGAAGCGATTCAACACCTCCGCTGGCTTGGCATTGATGATGGTGATGCAGATGTTGGTATCGAGCAGAATCATGAGTTAATCACATCGCGCATCTGCTGCTCGGGCTGCTCACGGCTGAGCACAAATCCCGGCTCGAATGCCTCCAGGCCGGCCGCCAGCATCTGCCAGGGGTCATCGAGAGGCAACAGCAGCACGCCATTGCCGAAATGCTTCACCACCACCTCGCTACCACGGAAGCGGTAGTCCTTCGGCAGGCGCACCGCCTGACTGCGGCCCGATTGAAACAGCTTGGCGGTGTCCATGGGCGGCCAGAATGACGGTCTCTACCAATGGTAGCCACCAAGTGGAATCCAGTCCGTGGCGCGGCAAGGATCAGTGCTGGCATCGGTTCGCAGGAGCCAGGCCGGTTGCCCTAGCCCAGCAGCTCTCGCCGAGCCTTGGGTGACATCCACTCTCTCTAGAAGAAGGGGTTGTCGGCGATCGCAGCCCGCGGCGCCGTGCAGGGGCAACGGTCAGCAGAGCAACCTCCTTCGGCCAGCCGTTCGGCGCTTGGTGGACCCGCTCCCATGACCGCTGGCCCGGCCCAAGGCCGCAGCTTCAGCGCCATCGATCCCAACCGAAAACGGGCATGCCCCCCCCAGGATGCCGGAACGATCCAGCACCTCCACAGCACCCCGCGGGCTCTACCCCGACCCCTACTGGAGAGCCTCACCCGGGCGTTCCGCAAGCGGTTCCAGGTGCCCGACACTGCGGTGACGATTGCCGATCGGATCAGCCAGAAGTGTCACCACGTCTGGACCCGTGCGTTTCTGGTGTCGTACCGCGAGGTGCGCTCTCTAAAGCCGCACCGCGAGGTGCGCTCTCTAAAGCCGCACCGGGAGGTGCGCTCAGCAGAACAGCACCGGGAGGTGCGCTCAGCAGAGCGGCACCAAGGCACCAACAACTGAAGACCGTTGACAGGGCCAATCCTTAGGGCGGACTGCCTACTCTGATGGGGTCTCCTGTGGTCGGCCCGCCCATGCGATCACAAGCCGATCTCGGTTGGGCGGGCTGTGCTGCCGTGGAGAGGGACCCCCTGCGGGTCAGCGGAGCTTGGGTGTTTCGTGGTACCCGCATTCCGGTGGCTGCCCTGTTCGAAAACCTCGAGGACGGCGTCTCCTTGGCGGAATTCGTCGAAATCTTCCCCGGCGCAACCCAGGAGCAAGCACGATTGGTGCTGGAGCACGCCGCAAGAAGCACGGCTGCAGCCATGGCATGAATGAGGATCATCGGCATCGAAAGCGGTCGGCACGAGGAACTGTTGATCCCCTGAACCATCAGCGCTGCAGCAGCCAGCGCAGCAATGACAGGACGATGATTATCCCGATGCCGATGTTCCAGTTCAGGGAGCGCCGATGATTGATGCGCTGCAGCCAATGGGGTAGCTGATAACCCCAGCGCTCCAGGGCCAGCACCGCCAGCAACAACAGAGCCAGCGGGATACCGATGGCCAGCACGAGCTCCCGCAGCATCGCTCCGCCTCCCCGCACTGAAGGAACCCTATCGAGCATCGGGCGGAGACGACAGAATCCCCGAACCCCTGCTATGGGTGAGCGCCCGCGAAAGTCGCCGGGGTGCCGGTCAAGATCTCGCGGCTACAGCCCTCTCGCCGGGAGGCGATCGAGGACTGGCCCTGGCTCGATCAGGACGTGCTCCACACAAGCCGCAGCCGCCAGGTCTGCTTGACCTGCCATTTCTTCCGCCAACACCCAGGGCCCGACGACATCCCGCTGCTGGCCTGCCACCTGCACCAGGGCCTGATTGCCCATGGTGAGCACCTCACCCGCCGCTGCAGCGGTTGGACGGAAAACCTGCGCCGGCAGCGGGGCTGGGCGCCTGGGGTGGAGTGATGAATGCTGTTGGCGTGCCAAAGCGGGGGAGGCGGTGTAACCATGCTCAGCCGTGAGGGCTCCCCACGCCTACCAGTGCCAGACTTCAAAACTGAGGTTTCGTGCGCCTGCACCGCCCAGCTTCTGCTGCCCCCTTCCCTTCAGTCCCAATTTCCTTTCGTCATGAACATCAACGAAAATCTAGAGCTGAATACCATGGCGGCGCTGGCCGGTAAACGTGAGCTGAGCTCCGTTAAACAAGGCGACATTATTTTTCGAGCGGGAGAGCTTGGAGACAAGCTCTACGGTGTTGTCTCAGGAGAGGTGCAGCTCCATTGGGGTGATGATGGCGTGGAGACAATCGGACCAGGCAGCTCTTTTGGTGTTGGAGCCTTGGTGGATCCAGAGCACCGCTGCTTCGGCACTGCCGTGGCCATTTGTGATAGTGAGTCGCTGGAGATGAACCGAGAGGAATTCCTGTTTGCCATGCAGGAATTGCCCATGTTTGGCCTGGAGATGCTGCATGATCTCGAGCAGCGCCTGCAGAGGATCAAGGAGCACGGTGGGTGATCGCTAATCATGGAGAGGCAACCTCGTCGGCAATGCCGACGGGCAGCAGAACGGCCGACAAGGCGAGGCCGGCCACGATGTCATGACGTAGCCAGGCAAGCCGGTAATGGCTTAGGCCAGCCAGACCTGCGATCCAGCGCCGCCAGCCCACGGCGGGGGCGCTTCTTTTTACGCGCAAATGAGCAGCAGGCTTGAGCGGCATTGGAGGTGGTTTTGGTGCGCTCATTTCATCGCAGGCTGCTATCGAACGCTTGAGAAATGGAATCAGAGGGGCCTGCAATGTGATGCAGATACCCCTCCCGCATGCGTCTCGGATTAGCGCAGGTGGAATGCCAATGGGGCAAGTCCAAGCGTCGAGATGCTTATGCAGCTACCCCACTTCTGCACGATTCAAGTCAACAGCCCACCGATTCCGGCAGGCTCCCGCTCCACCCCAGCAATCTGACCTGGCGTGGATCGACGAAAGCTGCTGAGCTTCTGATGTTGGGATCGCAACTCCTCGGCCAGCACCCGACAGGCACTCTCGGGCATGGTGTGATCACCACAGGTGAACACATCCACCGCGGCGTAGCCGGACTCGGGCCAGGTGTGGATCGAAATGTGAGACTCGGCAAGCAGGGCAAGGCCTGTCACCCCATGGGGTTGGAAGTGATGGGTGATCAGTTGCAGCAACGTCGCACCAGCACGCAGTGCGGCGTTGGTGATGGCAGATCTGAGAAAAGATTCATCGTCGAGCCTGGCGCAGTCGCAGTCGTAGAGCTCGAGGATGCAATGTTTACCGACCGTATCGGTGATAGAAATATTGTGAATGTCAGTCGTTTCAACGCTGTCAGCGGGGGATTCATCAGCGCTCCATCCGGGGTTGGGGTGGAAGTGGGGGAAGGCGTAGCTCATGTTGGCAACAAGGGGCAACCTTAACCTTACATCCCAGGCTCCGATCGTTCTGGGAGGGACAGCGACCACCAGCGGAGCTAGCTTGACGGAAGGTTCGCCTCTACGGCATGCCATGGCCGCATCTCTGCATGCCCTTGCGATCGTCTCGGAGGACAAACCCCCTGGAGAGCCGGTTATCACAAGTGGCGCTTACGCGCTGGAATTAATCCAGCGGCAAACACGACGTCTGGGGAAACTGCAAGCCGAGGTACTCGCTGACCGCGACCCGGAACCGCTGCACCAGTTGCGGGTGAGCCTTCGGCGGCTACGCACGGCCCTGGTTCAGTTCGGTCCTGCCCTTGACCTGCCGGAGTCGGTGGATCGTGGCCGGATTGCCGCAGTGGCGCGCCGCACCGGCCTCTGCCGCGACCTTGATGTGCTGCGCCTAAGGCTGCAAGATCAGTTACTGCCGAATCTTCCTGAAAGCGAGCAGCGCAGCATGGAAGCGGCCATGAAGCGCTTAGGCCGTGATCGCGCCCAAGCTTTTGAGGCCCTTGAGGAAGGGCTGTGCCATTCGCGCTATCTCAAGTTGCTGGCCCGACTGCACAAATGGCAGCACAAACCCCGCTTCTCCACCATCGGCCAGTTGCCGCTGCTGCCCTGGCTCTACGAATGGCATCTGCCTTTCACCGCTGATCTGTTTCTGCATCCCGGCTGGAGCGCGGAGGATCCCACAGCCGAGGCCCTGCACGACCTACGTAAACGGATCAAAGGGGCCCGCTATGCCCTTGAGCACTTCGAGCATTGGTGCGATCCAATCCTCAAGGCTTGGATCGCTGAACTCCGGCAGGCGCAAGATGACCTCGGCGAGCTCCATGATCTGCAGTTTCTCAGCCGCATCCTCAACGAGAGCTCCGGCCCGCTGAAGGCAGAACGACTGCCGAGCCTGTGCAGTGAAATCGAGAACCAGCAGCAGGATCGCTGGCAACGCTGGCAGGAGCAGGCGCGGTGGATGCGCTGCGACAGCAATCGCCATGGCATCCAGCTTGCCTTGCTCCAACTCGGACAGGGTTCGGCGAGGGCCTGAAATGATGCCGATTGGTTAATCCGCATTCATGCCGATTGAGCGTTGCCGTCGACATACTCCCATCATGCAGCACACAGCAGCTGCTCAAGTTCGCCATTTCAGGACCGATTGCTGGCTAGGTTAAGTTAGTGAAATGATTTGCCTCGCTTGATTTCCACTGCTGCAACTCCAATGCACGGCAAAACCTCCCAACCCATCACCAGGAAATGCATTGCCTGCGGGATCGAGAAGCCGCTAAACCACGATTGCTTTCAGGCTGTTCAATCGTTCGATAAGGGTTATTCTTTTTACTGCAATTCATGCGATCTTGATTCAAGAAAACAGAAAAGCTTTGCCGCGCCTGCTGTCACGCCTGGCAAGGTCAATGGCGAAAAAAGCCTTGATCATGAGGCAGATCAACCCGCTTGATTCAGCTTTTTTCCTCCAGCATCCACTAAGCACTACTGCCGTTGCCTGGCCCGGCTAGGTTCAGAGGCCATCCTCCACACCGGTCGTGATCGTGCAGTCGCTGGTGGGGTAGCTCACGCAAAGCAGGGCGAAACCCGAGGTGATTTGCTCATCGTCGAGGAAGCTTTGATCAGATTGGTCAACACCGCCGCTCAGAATTTTGCCGGCGCAGGTGCTAATTGGACTTTGGATCAGTGCGAAACGGGTCCTTCGGCGGCGCACTGCCAGCAGGCCCTGGCGATGACCTGCTCCTCATCGGCCGCAATGACCATCACCTCGAAGGGGGAGAGCCAGCTCAGGGCGGACACCACCTCCTCCCTGAGCGCGTCATCGTGTTCGCCGATGCCTCCGGTGAAGGCGAGCACGTCGACGCCGCCGAGGCTGGCGGCCATGGCACCAATCTCCCGCAGAAGCCGGTGGCGGAACACGGCGATGGCCAGCTGGGCTCCCCCGTGCCCAGCCGTTGCAGCAGACCTGAGTTCCTGCATGCTGCCGCTGAGCTCGGAGAGAGCCAACAAGCCGCTTCGGGTATTGAGGGCCTGGTCCAGCTCCTCCACCGAGAGGCCCCTGCGCAGCTGATGCAGCAGCAGTCCGGGGTCGACAGAGCCGCAGCGGGTGGCCATCACCAGCCCCTCCAGCGGGGTGAACCCCATGGTGGTGTCCACGCTTCGTCCCCCGGCGATGGCGCACAGGGAGCAGCCCGCGCCCAGGTGGCAGCTAATCAGCCGCAGAGGGGGCGCTGCGGCGGCCGCAGGCCTACGGGCGGCCACAACCTCGGCGACGTGCTGGTGGCTCAGGCCATGGAACCCAAAGCGCCGTAGGCCCTGGCGGCGCCAATCGGCGGGGATGGCATAGGTGGCGGCCTCGGCCGGCAGGGTGGCGTGGAAGGCAGTATCGAAGCAGGCCCATTGCTCCAGCTCCGGCTGCTGGGCCGCCAGCCAGCGCATCACCCGCAGGGCCGGGCCATTGTGCAGGGGAGCCAGGGGCACCAGCTCCGCTAAAGCCGCCAGGACCGTTGGGTCCAGCCGGACGGGGGTGGTGAAGCCTTCGCCGCCATACACCACCCGGTGCCCGGCTAAGACGATGGCTTCGCTCCAGGGTGCCAGGGCCGCCGGCAGCCAGTCCTCGAGCACCGTCTCCGGGGAGGCTCCTTCGGCCATGGGGCAGTCCCGATGCCCCTGCCAGAGCCGGCTGCCAGTCCCATCGAGCAGGGAGGCCTTGAGACTGGAACTGCCGGCATTGAGCACCAGGACCAGCCCAGCACCAGGTGCTGCCGTGGTGGCCAGGTCCGTCATCCGTGTTCGGCCTTCGGCAGCGACCAGCGCCAGTCGGTGATTTCCGGCGCGTCCATGCCGTGGGTATGGGCATACTCCCGGTGAGAAAGAATCTCCTCCTTCATGCGCTCCTTCACATGGGCGGCGCGGGAGCCGAGGCGCGCCACGCGGTCGATCACATCGATCACCAGGTTGAAGCGGTCGATCTGGTTGTTCATCGCCAGCTCCAGCGGCGTGTTGATGTTGCCCT
>Ga0114972_10004634_pt1 | contig 10217 bp, 8 predicted proteins | sample M_140807_EF_Meta_FD_87354 | JGI IMG/M metagenome (GOLD analysis project Ga0114972, IMG submission 87354) | Freshwater microbial communities from Lake Montjoie, Canada to study carbon cycling - M_140807_EF_MetaG | ecosystem: Environmental > Aquatic > Freshwater > Lake | place: Lake Montjoie... | reverse complement strand
GAACTGCAGGATCGGATCGAGGCGCCAGCCCTGGAAGAAGAGGATGCCGCCGCAGAGCAGGCCGATGGCGGCGAAGAACACGTCGTAGTCGCGGGCCAGGGCGGGCTTGAAGTTCCTCATGAAGTAGAGGAAGGCCCCACCCACCGCCAGCACGATGCCGACAATGCTGGCCCAGTTGAGGCTGGCGTTGACCAAGGGGTTTGCCGGGAGGTGTCCCGGGCGGTTGCGAGCGTGAGTTCAGTTTAGGGACCGGGCCAAGGGCTGCCGGATGCCGGGTTCAGAAGCTGAGAACCAGGTCCTGGCATGAGCACCGCCTTCCTGTCGATGAGCTCTGCAACTGCTCTGGTCCTACCTGCCTGTGTTCCGGCGGCGGAAGGTGGTCCGTGACCGACAGCCTGACTTTGCGCCGCCGCCTTTTAAGCGCCAGGACACGGTCAGGGAGCAGGGTCAGCTCAGCAGGGAAGGCAACGGGGATGCCCCATCAGCTAAGTGCCCTGAGAGCGTCGCCCCGCTGGGATGGAATGAACTCCAGGAATCCTGGCAAGGTGCCGATCCGGGCCCTGCGATCCTGGCTCGGGATCGGGATGCATCCCGCTCTGGCACTGGATTTGGGTGGGGTGGATCCAGGTTCGGTTCAGCCAGGCCTTGATCGACTTCTGTTTTGGGATCAGGGATCGAGATCAGGCCTTTGGATTCGCCGAGGCTTCTGGATCTTCACCGGGACGTGGTGATCGTGACCCGAACGGGAAATTGGGAAAGGTCGTCGACGCCAAGGGCACGTCGACCCCAAGGGCACGTGAGGCCCTTTTCAAGGTCCGCTTCGGCGGCTGATTCGGAGTGACTCGAGCGAGCCCGGTTCCATCCGCGCCGTTCGATCCGCTCAGACCCAGTCATGGATCAAGGTGTGCCGGTGGCCACCCGCAGGCGTTCTGTGAACCGGTTTCGATCAGAGCTTGCGGTCGACGCGGTCGTTCTGGCTGATAAAGAACAGGGCGATCGAGATCGGAATCACCACGATCATCGCTCCGTACACGAGGCTGCTCAGGAAGTTGGAGAGGGAGGGGGTCATGGCGGCTGGCCGGCGTCAGTCGGCCCGGATCCTAGGCAGTGGGGGCGACTTCCTACGATTCCCTCTCCACCGCTTAGAGCTTTGTGACGGCTGCCCTGCCCCAGGTCCACCTGGCCCTCGGCCTTCTGCTGGGGCTCTGGACGCTGCTGTTCCTGTTTCGCATTGTGCTCACCTGGTACCCCCAGATCGATCTCAGTCAGGGCTGGGGCCGCCTGGTGGGCCTGCCCACCGAGCTGGTGCTGGCCCCCACTCGCCGCCTGATCCAGCCGATCGGCGGCGTGGATGTGGCGCCGGTGGTGTGGGTGGGGCTGGTGAGCCTGCTGCGCGAGCTGCTGGTGGGCCAGCAGGGGCTGATCACCCAGGCGATGCTGCGGGCCTCGGCGGCGGTTGGCTGAAGCGACCCCTACCCCTTGCGTCGCTCAGGAGCGGAAGAAACCGCACCAATCGGCGGCCAGTTGCCCGAGCAGGAGGTTTGCGGCCAGTTAAACCCTTGTCCTTCCCCCTGCCGTAGGCCCTTAATGGGGCAGCATCTCCTGCTCCACGAACTTCGTATACACCTCACCGCGCTGGAACTCGGGGCGATCCAGCAAGGCCAGGTGGAACTCGATCGTGGTGGGGATGCCGGTGATCGCGCATTCGGAGAGGGCCCGCCGCAGCCGCCGCAGGGCGTGGTCGCGGTCGACACCCCACACGATCAGCTTGCCGATCAGGGAGTCGTAGAAGGGGGGGATCTCGTAGCCCGTGTACACGTGGCTATCGATTCGCACGCCGGGGCCGCCCGGGGGCAGCCAGCCGGTGATCTTGCCGGGGGCCGGGCGGAAATTGTGACGGGGATCCTCGGCGTTGATGCGGCATTCGATCGCGTGGCCGATGAGGCGCACGTCCTCCTGGCGCACCGAGATCGGCTCGCCGCCGGCGATGCGCAGCTGCTCGGCGATCAGGTCGATGCCCGTCACCATCTCGGTGACCGGGTGCTCCACCTGAATGCGGGTGTTCATCTCCATGAAGTAGAAGCCGCCACCGCGGTCCACCAGGAATTCCACCGTGCCGGCGCCCTCGTAGCCGATGCTGCGGGCCGCCGCCACGGCAGCCTCGCCCATGCGGCGCCTTAGTTCCGGGTCGAGGCCGGGGCTGGGGGCCTCCTCCAGCAGCTTCTGGTGGCGGCGCTGGATCGAGCAGTCCCGCTCGCCCAGGTGCACCACGTTGCCGTGGCGATCGGCCAGCACCTGCACCTCCACGTGGCGGGGCCGGTCGATGAATTTCTCCATATAGAGGCCGGGGTTGCCGAAGGCAGCCTCCGCCTCACCCTGAGCTGCCTTGAACAGGTTCTCGAGCTGGTCCGGACCGGGCACCAGCCGCATGCCGCGCCCGCCGCCGCCGGCGGTGGCCTTGATCATGACCGGATAGCCCATGCGCTCGGCCAGGACCGCCGCCGCCTCGGGGCTGTCGAGCAGGCCCTCGCTGCCGGGGATGGTGGGAACGCCCACCTTCTGCATCGTGGTCTTGGCGGTGGATTTATCGCCCATCGCCCGGATCGACTCGGGTGAGGGCCCCACGAAGGTGATGCCGTGGTCGCCGCAGATCTCGGCAAAGCGGTCGTTCTCGGCTAGGAAGCCGTAGCCAGGGTGGATGGCGTCGGCGCCGCGGGAGGTGGCCGCCGCAAGGATGTTGGGAATGTTGAGGTAGCTGCGGCTGCTGGGGGCATCGCCCACGCAGACCGCCTCATCAGCCAGCTGCACATGCAGGGCGTTGCGATCCACCGTGCTGTGCACCGCCACGGTGGGAATGCCCAGCTCCCTGCAGGTGCGCAGGATCCTGAGGGCGATCTCGCCACGGTTGGCGATCAGCAACTTGCCGATGGGCATCCGCAGCGGAGCCGGCCGGGGGAGGACGGGCGGGCCGGGCCGGAGCGGACTGTATCAGCGCTCACCGGCGGCCAATCCGCACCCGCAGCGAAGCGAGGCAGTGCGGCTCCAGCGCCGCTGCAGCCCTCACCAGCTCCTGCCTGGTCCGCAGCCTCGACCTGTAAAGGGCGTGTGGCACCGGCGATGGGTATAGTTCTCAACGGATCCGGCAAGGTCGGGCCAACCACGCGGATGTGGTGGAATTGGTAGACACGCACGTTTGAGGGGCGTGTGGCTTCGGCCTTGCGAGTTCAAGTCTCGCCATCCGCATTCTTCTTCTCCACAACTTGACCCACGCGCCGTCGGACCGTGCAGCAGATCGGGTGGCAGGTCTGGGTCAAGGTGATCCGTTGAGTCAGGTTCTGGTTGGTGCCAGGAACCACGAGACCAGTGATGGTCAGGACATAGGGCTTGGCACCCAACCTGCCGGGCCCCTCAGCCAACGGGCGACAGAAGGTGAGGCTGAACCGGCAGCCACGATTGTGCTGGTGAGCAACGGCCCCGGGGAGATGACCACCTGGGTGCGTCCGCTGGCCGACGAGCTGCATCGGCTGCTGCCCCTGCGGCCCCGCGATCCCCAGGCCCCCTGCAGCCTGCAGCTGGTGCTGGTGCCCTGCCCCAATGCCACCGGCCAGGAGACCCGCCTGGCCCGCGGTTGGGACCTGTTCAGCCGGGTGCTGCCGGCCGGGCGCTTCTGGTGGCTGCTGCTGCGGCCCGCCCGCCACGGCCCCTGGCCGCGCCATGGGGTGGTGGTGTTCCTGGGCGGCGATCAGTTCTGGACGGTGCTGCTCTCGGCCCGGCTCGGTTACCGCCACCTCACCTACGCCGAGTGGGTGGCCCGCTGGCCCCAGTGGAATGACCGCATCGCCACCATGGGCCCCACGGCCTCCCGCCGCCTCGCGCCGCGCTGGCGGGCCCGCCACACCGAGGTGGGCGACCTGATGGCCGATCTCTCCGCTTCGGCCCGCCAGGATGCGCCGCTGTCGGAGGGGGAGTGGGTGGCACTGCTGCCCGGTTCGAAGCGGGCCAAGCTCCAGGTGGGGGTGCCCTTTCTGCTGGCGGCCGCCGACCGGCTGGCGGCCCTGCGGCCGGGGTGTCGCTTTCTGCTACCTGTGGCGCCCACCACCACGGTGGACGAACTGCTGGCGTTCGCCAGTTCCGCCAATCCGATCGCCCGTTATTTCGGCATCCGAGAACCCCAGCGCCAGGGCGGCGACCTGATCACCGCCGCCGGCACGTCGATCCGGCTGCTGGAGGTGCATCCGGCCCACGGCGCCTTGAGCCAATGCCGCCTGGCTCTCACCACCGTGGGGGCCAACACTGCCGAACTCGGGGCGCTGGGGGTGCCGATGATCGTGTTGGTGCCCACCCAGCACCTGCATGTGATGCAGGCCTGGGATGGCTGGATGGGGCTGCTGGCCCGCCTGCCCCTGGCACGGCGACTGCTGGGGGTTGCCCTTACGGCCTGGCGGATGCGCCACCGAGGCTTCCTGGCCTGGCCCAACATCACCGCCGGCCGGGCCGTGGTGCCCGAACGGGTGGGGCCGATCACCCCCCAGCAGATCGCCGAGGAGGCCGCCGACTGGTTGGCCCATCCCGAGCGCCTTGAGGGCATGCGCGACGATTTGCGCAGTCTGCGGGGCCGCCCCGGGGCGGTGGCGGCCCTGGCAGGCCTGGTGTGCGATCTGCTGCCACCGGGGCGGGCTGCTTAGGAGGCTGTTGAAAAATGCCTGTGGCTTCTCACTTCAATGCTCAGAAGTTCGCCTGAGGAGCGATGCCCTCTTCCTGGTGTAGGGGGTCGCGTTCCCTGGCCAGATCTGGATGGATGTGCCGTGTTGGGTTGGAACGGGCTGCTGTGCTCCGCTTTTTCAGCAGCCTCTTAGGGTTACGACACGCGTTTTCGTTGTTGCTGTCCGATGTCGGCGTTGTTCCCGGATCCCACCTCGATCAGCTCAGCAGCGGATCGCAACGCTCCGGAGGGGGTTAACTCTTCCGGAGCTTCGGATTCCGAAGCGGATGTCACGGCGGCGGGCTCGGCCTGTGGCCTGCCGAGCGGGCTGGTGCGGGGCCTCGATGAGGAGGCCTGGCGCCAGCGCCTCACCCCCGAGCAGTTCCGCATCACCCGCCAAGGCGGCACCGAACGGGCCTTCACCGGTGCCTACTGGAACCACAAGGGCCAGGGGATGTACCACTGCCTGTGCTGCGGTGCCGAGCTGTTCAGTTCCACCACCAAGTTCGAATCCGGCACCGGCTGGCCCAGCTTCTGGGATGGGGTGAACCCCGGGGCCATCATCACCCTCACCGACCGCACCCACGGCATGGTGCGCACCGAGATCCGCTGCGCCAACTGCGAGGCCCACTTGGGCCATGTGTTTAGCGACGGACCCCGGCCCACGGGGCAACGCTACTGCGTGAATTCGGCATCCCTCACGTTCCAGCCCCAGTAAAAGGCAGGAGTGTCTGAGCCCCTGGCCGGTCCGGTTGGCTGCGCCGTGCGGATCTCCGTCTTGCCGGCTCTTCGGGGGGTGGGCAACAGGATCTTGGCGTGGACTGAACCATCGACCCACCCGTGTGGCGGCCACCACGGGCGGCAAACCCGATTCGCCGGTTAAACGCTATGTAGATACCGCCTACATTTGTTGTAATTTGTCAAGGTGACACCGGTGACAAGGGTTGCTGTTAGACCTGTGAGCGCCAATAGAGGGCTATCTCCAGGTTTGGCCTCATTCGTGTAGGTCTCCTGTGGATGCATGCAGGTCAAGTGTACGCGCAATGTAGGCGCAATGTAGGCGAGTTTGGCGTCCAGGCGGCAGGTTGGCTTCTCGGTTTGTTCTTTCCTTCTCTTCTGATGACGTTGCCATGAACCTTTCTATTTTTGTTGGTTCCAAGCAGCCGCGCCCTAGCAAGTTTCGCATCGGAGACACCTGGCGGGGGCCGGAAGGCCGGAGCTATGTGGTGAAGGAGGTCCATGATGATGGACGTGTTCTGCTCAATCCCATTGGATGGAATATTCCGCTTTGCCTGAAGGACAAGGCTGTACAAGGCTTTGCGCGCATCCACTGGGGGGGACAGGATTGAGCTTGTATTCAAATCTGGTTGATTGGGTTTGAATCGAGGATCAATCGTGATATGCCAGCACCCTGAATCCTGACGGTATTGGTGGAGAAAACATGATCCTGAAAGCGTTTGCCAAGCGAATGGAGCCGTTGTGGATCTTGCTTCAAGGCGAGCAGGGCTTCGGCGAATGCTTCAAGGTCAAGGTAGTCGACCGATATGCTATAACCAAGTGCCGATAGTTCGGCGATTCCGCCGCAATTTTTGAAGCAAACGCTCGGTATGGCCATCGCGCCGGCCTCAAGGCTGACAACGGGTCCAGGATCTTCCCTTGAGAGGCAGGCCATGACATCAAGTTGCCTCAGGGCCGCCGCCCCACAGGAGACGCCGGGCAACAGCAAGGCATGTTGACGAACTTCCAGCAGTGTGAGATCACGCTCGGCTTTGACATGGGCGATGGAGCCAGGCCCGCAGCCGACCCATACGGCTCGGAAAGGGATGTCAGCAAAGCGTTTGGCACAAGCTTTGACAAGCAGAGGAAAAAGATCGAATCCCTTGCGATCGATGGCTGAACCGGCGAAGCCAAACAGGAACACCTTGTTGTTTCTGAGCTCTTGCAGCGTGTCAATGACGGATTGACTTGAATCGTTGCAGGAAAGCCGCATCATTTCTTCCGGCTTTTCGTAGGGTAAGTAGGCGGGCATCACCACGCATTGATTGGGGTTGGCGTGGTGGTTGTTGACAAGATTTTGTTTAACGCCCTCGCCTTCGCACGTGAGGATGTCGGATATTGAGATTTGTCTGTTAATCGCGTCTCGTGTGCTCGATAGAAGAAGGCCGATTTCCATTTCATGCACACTGCTGATCACCTTCATCCGGCTTCGGTCAATGGCCAACCTGTCCAGGCAATAGCCCAGAACCAGGGTGTTCAGATAAAGGCAATCAGGATTCACCTTCGCCACGATGGTCGCCAGCCAGGTTCCGGGGTCGCTGGTCTGAGAGGAGATCAATCGACGGCGCAGCCGCTTGTGCCAACGCTCGGCCACCGGACGGGTGCTGAAAGTGTAGGTGGGGCAGATGGCACTGAATTCCTCGCGCAGCGGTCCATCCCGCATCAGAGCAACCACCGGCCGGATGGAGGTGTGAGCCACAAGCCAGCGGATCAACCAGAGAAGCAGAAGGGGCGCGCCAGTGCGTTGACCTTCATGGCAGACAAAAAGCGTGGTCGTCATGTCGCTGCCAGGCTGTGATCAAAGCTGGGGCAGCCTGACACAGGTTCAGAACTTGCTTACCAGGGGTCGTCCAGGGGCTCCACGTCCACATCCACCAGCCGCTTGCTGCTTTCGGGATCGCTGGGTCCTGGCTGGCTGCGGCGGGGTGCAGCCTCCAGTGGGGGTCTGCGGTTGATGGTTTGCTGGGGCTCCTCCTGCTCAAGGCTGATCAGGGGGCGGGGTTGGTTGCGCTCCCGTGCTGAGGGGGACTCCCGATCGCGCGAATCATCACGGTCTTCGTCGATCCGGCGCCCCCTCCAGGCCTCTGCCGGCGGCTCGGCGAAGCGATCGGAGGGGTCCCGCTGCCAGTCCTGATCAGACCGGTAAGGATCGCGGGCGCCACGTTCCGGGGCGTACTCCTGGGTGTAGCGGTCGTTTCCGGAGGCGCTGCGAGGTGAGGGGTAGGGGCCGGGTTCGATGTCGCGGGATCGCCCGCCTGCAAAGTCGTCTCGCACGGGAGCCGTGCGACGCGGATCCTCCACGTCCTGATAGCGCCCATAGCGACTCTCCTCCTCTTCATCGAGATAGCGGCGTTGCCGCAGCGGTTCCCGTTCGCGGCGCTCCTCAAGCTCCACGTAGTCGAATTCTTCTTCGGGGCGGAAGGAGCGGCTGGTGGCGGGTTGGATGCGGCGCTGCTCGAGCTGGCTGGGCTGGCCCGCAGGCAGCTGGTTCTCCGCCGGCACGGCGCCGCCGCGGTAGCGCTCCCGTTCCTCCTGCTCCCAGCTGCTGCCGCCGATGCCGAGTTTTTCCAGCAGGCCGGTGCCCAGCTGCTTGAGCTTCTCCTCGGCGCCTTCGTACACGATGATCCGGTCGGTGCCGCTGCTCACGATCTCGCCCACCGGCAGTTCCCAGGTGCTCAGCACGCCCTCGCCGAGGAGCGGCACCCCGAGGGCGCCGATCACCAAGGTGGTGAGCTCACCGGTTTCCACATCGAAGCTGAACCCCAGCACCCTGCCCAGCTGGGCACCGGATTCGGTGATCACCTGGCAGTTGATCACTTTGCTGTAGCGATCCGGATCGAAGCTTTCTTCGAGCGAATCGGCCGAGTCCACCAGGATCACATCGCCCACTTGGCGGATCCTCTCCAGCGGCATCCAGCGCGGTAGGCCCGGCAGGAAACGGGTGAGGGGGTTGTCGCGCAGGCCCAGAGCCACTACCTCGCGCCGGTCGATGTCAACCATCACTTCGCCCACCACGCCCAGCCGGCGGCCGGTGTCTCGGGTGATCACCTGGGTGCCCATCAGCTCGGAGCGCAGCCAGAGGCGATCGCTCGGAGCGGGGGCGTTGGGATCGGGGGCGGTAGGTGTGGAGGAGGTCAAGTCCGGGGGCCCAGTCGGCCCATTGTGGCCCACCCGGCCAGCTCAGGCGGCCGGCGGCAAACCGACCACCTGGGTGTGGGTGCCGCGGGCCTGGGTCACGCCGATCGTGCGGGTCGAGGCAGCGATCATCGGCCGGCGGTGACTCACCACCAGGAACTGGGCGGCATCGGCCTGGGCGGCGATCAAGCCGGCCAGCCGCTCCACGTTGATGCCGTCCAGGAAGCTGTCCACCTCATCGAGGGCATAGAAGGGTGAAGGGCGGAAGCGCTGCAGGGCGAACAGGAAGCTCAGCGCCGTGAGCGACTTCTCCCCCCCGGACATCGACGCCAGCCGGCGCACTGCTTTGCCCTTGGGGTGGGCGACCAGGGTGAGGCCCCCCTCCAGGGGCTGCTCGGGGTTCTCAAGTTGCAGGTGGCCCTCGCCATCGGAGAGGCCGGCGAAGATGGTGCGGAAGTGGCTGTCCACGGCGTGGAAGGCCTCCAGGAAGGCCTCCTGGCGGAGGGTGGCCACCGTTTCGATTCGCAGCAGTAGCTCCTCGCGCTCCTTGCTCAGCACCTCAAGGCGCTCCTCCAGTTCGGCCAGGCGGGTTTCCAGCTGCTCCAGTTCCTCGAGGGCAAGCATATTCACCGGTTCGAGGGCCTCCATCCGTCGTTGCACGGCCTGCAGCTCGCTGCGCAGGGTGTCGAGACCGGCCTCGCGAACCTCCCCGGGGATCTCCGGGAGGGGATCGGGCAGGGCGCGCTCCAGCTGCTCCAGGCGCAAGCTGCCGCTGCGTTGCTCCTCCACCAAGGCCGTGATCTCCTCCCCCAGGCGCTGGAGCTCCCACTGGCGCTGCTGGAGGGCCTGGCGGGCGGCCCCAAGCTGCGCTTCGGCCTGATCACGCTGGCGCCGCTTCTCGCCGAAGCGCGCCGCTAGATCGGTTTGGCGCACCTCCAGCTCGGCACGGCGAGCCTGGCCGCTCTGCTGCTGCTCCTTCCAGCTCTGCCGCTCGGCCAGCAGGGTTTGCACCGCCTCGACCAGCCGCGTCTCTTCCGAGGTGATGGCCTCCAGCTGGCTGGCCAACCGTTCGGCGGCCAGGGCGCGGTCGCGGCGTTCGGCGGCCAGGGCATCACGCTGTTGGCGGGCCTCGCTGAGGGCGCGGTCGGCCGCCTCCAGGTCGGTCTGGAGGCCTTGCCACTGGGCGGCGTCGGCGTTGGCGGCGGCGGCGTTTTCGGCGGTCTCCAGGGCGGTGAGGGTTTCGCGCAGGGGGCTGAGGGTGCTCTCGAGCTGATGCAGGCGTTCCCGGTCGGCGCTGGTGGCCTGGCGCAGCTGCTCAAGGCGGGCCGTGAGCTGGTTGCGGCGCTGCTGCAGCGGCGTGAGCTGGCGCTGGGCCGCCAGGCGCTCCGCCTCCACGGCAGCCTGGCGCTGCTGGCTCTGGAGCAGCTGGGGCCGGCTCTCCTCTAGGGCCCGGGCCAGCTCCGCCTCACGGCGGCGGCTGGCCAGCAGGCTCTCGCCAAGCTCCAGCAGCCGGCGCCGCAGCGGTTCGGCCTCGTCGCCCTCCTGGCTGCTGCCGAAGCCGAGCTGGCCGCTGCGCTGCTGCAGGCTGCCGCCGGTCATGGCG
>Ga0114972_10004633_pt1 | contig 10217 bp, 8 predicted proteins | sample M_140807_EF_Meta_FD_87354 | JGI IMG/M metagenome (GOLD analysis project Ga0114972, IMG submission 87354) | Freshwater microbial communities from Lake Montjoie, Canada to study carbon cycling - M_140807_EF_MetaG | ecosystem: Environmental > Aquatic > Freshwater > Lake | place: Lake Montjoie... | reverse complement strand
CTAGAGGAATTCGCCGCTCGAGTAGAGGCGGAGCTTCCCGGCGCAACAGTTGACAAAAGGGATGGTATTCGACTGGATTGGGAAGATCGTTGGGTCCAACTTCGTGCAAGCAATACGGAACCAATAGTTAGGGTCATTGCCGAGGCACCTGGAGCAAGCGACGCCCAAAATCTGGCGGACAGAGTTTTGGAGCTGGCTCCCAAAAACTGATTTCCTTTGGCAAACGGGCAATAAAAAACCCCGTCCGAATTGGGCGGGGTTTTACTCGGATAGTAAATATGCCAATTGGACCTTAGTAGCCCCATTCGCCAGCGCCTGTGCTTGTTCCACGGCCGCCGAAGGGTTCGCCGTAACGGAAGTGCCAGCCTTCCGCCGCGCGCAGGGCATGAATTTCTTCAAGGGTCATATCGTACCACTTGTACCATGGCGTTGCTGATTTCTGAACGATTTCGTCGATTTGACGAACGCGATCGGTGCATTCCGTTTGGGCAAAGTGGAGGCGTGCCTCAGGGGTTTCCTTGAGGAAGTATTCCTTCCAGAAGGCCCGACCCCCAAGAACGCCGCTTGCTCCAGCGCCCATAGCCAATTCAACCTGCTTTTTGTAATCAGGGAAATCAACGCCAGCGCTGAGGAGTACCCAAGGGCGCTCGCTCAAACGGTTGAGTTCCTTGAGGTTAGATTCGAGTTCGGCATCGGTTTCCTGGCCAAGGTGGCCGGGGAATTCCGCTTTGTAGATATCGCAATAGCGGCTTACCTGTCGGGCGCTTTCGAGGACCGTTTCAGCTTTGCGTTTTTTGTATTCCGGAGAATCCTTCTTTTCGCTTCCATAGGGGAAAGCCACAGTTTCGAGAAGAAGAAGGATGTCGTGCTTTTTGCACTCCGCATAAACATCCTGAATGAAAGCGTATTGGTGTTCGGCGGATTCCGCTTCACCTGGCTCAAAAGATGCAAGAAGCTTCACGGCATCCGCACCCAGGCGCTTGAGCTTTCCCACGCTGAATCCTGGTTCGTACTCGCCCAAAGGCGCGCCAGCAGCGTTCTTTTTGCCACCGGATTTTTCAACCCGAACAAGGAGACCAACATCCCGAGGAATGTTGAGGCTGATCATGCTGTTCCAAACGCCATAGTATCCATCCACCAATACGGCAGAGGAGTGCTTGGTGATGGTGGAGGCAAGCACAATCTTGGCGTCGACAACTTCCTTGAAGGTAGCTGGCCGATCCACGCCTTTTTTCTTGTTGGCGTCCTGGATCATCTGAATCATTGAGCTGTTCTGGTCCGTGGCAACCATTGTCAGGGTGCCATTCGGGTTACTAATGCGTTGAAGGCCACGCAGTTTACCGGGCGTCAAATCAAGGCCGAGCATGCGAGTTGCGGAGTGATAATGCGGAGCAGACATCCAAAATACCTCATCGGGTTACATTGTGACGGTACCACATGGTTCAGGGTATTTTTCCAAGGCTGTAATTCAAGGTACTTGTGTCGGCCCCGTTTCGCTCAGGTTGGTCTTTGCCAAAATACCGCTTTTTCCCTATCGATAACGGAACAGGAACTGTTAGTCCTGCCTCTAGGAGAAACCTCATGTCCATGTTCATCGGCGAATCCCTTAACGGCGAAGGCAACGAAATTGCCCACATCGACCTTCTCATCGGCTGCAAGAATGGCCCCGTTGGCACCGCTTTTGCCAACGCGATTGCTACTCAATCTGCCGGTCACACCAGCCTTTTGGCTGTTGTTGCCCCCAACCTGATCTGTAAGCCCGCTACCGTGATGATCACCAAAGTGACTATCAAGGGAATGAAGCAGGCCGTTCAAATGTTTGGCCCCGCTCAGGCGGCTGTTGCCCGCGCAGTAGCTGACTCTGTCGCCGAAGGCGTGATCACCGCTCAGCAAGCTGAAGATTATGTCATTGTTTGCGGCGTGTTCATCCACCCAGCCGCTGCCGACGACTCCAAGATCTTCCAATTTAACTACGAAGCAACCAAGGAATCCATCAAGCGCGCTCTCACCAACCAACCTGCGGTTAGCGAAATCACCGCGACCAAGGACTCGGTGAAGCACCCCTTCTCCCCCAAGTAAGCGACTTAACCTGGATTCCAGGAAGTAAAAGGGGGGCTTATGGCTCCCCTTTTTCGTTTCTTTGGAAACCTGAATAAGCGAGTCAATTTACTTTGTCCCGGGTAATCTGATTGTCTAATTTTTAGATCAGATATTTTTTGAAGGAAACTTTTCCATGTCAAAGCGTACTATTCTCGTCCAATTAGATACAGATAACCATCCCAGTGTGTTTGATAGGGTGGTGGCGGTGGATGCAGGGGTTGATGAGATCTTTGCTTATGGGAATGTCTCAACAGAACAGGTCCAGGCGTTGGTTCATGGGGCCATATTCACGCGCGGCCCGGCCGATTTGCGAAATACGGCAATTTTCATTGGGGGCAGCGATGTAGCCCGTGGTGAAGCGCTCATGGGGGAAGCCCAAAAGCACATGATTCCCGAATTCGGGCTGCATGTTTCGGTCATGCTCGACGCCAATGGTTGCAATACAACGGCTTCTGCGGCGGTGAGGTCGGTTGAGAAACATGTCTCCGGTCAGGGAAATCGTGCCCTGGTATTGGGTGGAACCGGACCTGTTGGTCAGCGCGCCGGTCTTTTGCTGGCCCGGGGGGGCTTTGAGGTCCTCTTTGCATCCCGTTCCAAGGAACGTTCCGAGGCGGCGGCCAATTCCGTTCGGACACTGGTCAAAGAAGGTTCCTGGGTCAAAGGAATCGCCCCCACCAATTCCGACGAGCTAAAAGAGTCCCTCGCAGGTGTTCAGGTTGTGGTTGCATCAGGTGCAGCAGGAGTTTGCCTTCTAGGCCAAAACCTTTGGTCGTCCTGCCCGGATCTCCGGGTGTTGGTTGACCTCAATGCTGTTCCACCCTTGGGTATTGAAGGGGTCGAGGTCATGGACAAAGGCACCGAGAGGCATGGAAAGATTGTCTACGGTGCCCTTGGTGTGGGTGGACTTAAAATGAAGCTGCATCGCAAAGCCGTTCAGTCACTTTTTGAAAGCAACAAAGCGGTTCTGGATGCGGTAGCCATCCATAAAATTGAATTGGCCTAGTCGCCAGCTGGATTTTGGGCCTCATCAATCCGGGCCAAGACCATATCTACCATCCTGGCGTGCCTGCCCAGATGGCCGGCCAATCGGAAGGTAACATCTGGAAATTCTTTGGAGAGGGTATCTCGGGCTTCGGTTAGGTCTTCGCGCACATGTACCCCTGCGGCCAGGAAATAGGGAACCATCAGAACATCCACGGCACCCTTGGATACGCAGGACCTTCCAGCAGTAATAATATCCGGGGGGGCTAACTCCAGAAATGCTGGCTCAACCAGTTCAAATCCCTGGTTTTGAAGTTGTTCCGCCAACCAGAATAGGTCCTCGTTAGCCTGTTTGTTTCGGCTTCCGTGGGCAATGAGCAGCAAGGATGGTTTGCGATCTTTGGAGGCCATGACAGGACAAATCTTTCTTTCGGGGTGAAAATTATGGGCCAACCATACCATAAATAGAATATAAAGGCGAAAAATAGCATGGGATCCCCTCCAGAATCCAAATGGCGTATTTCCGAACGGGTTTGCCTGGCCAGTTCCGGCTTGGAACTTTGGGTAGGACAAGAACTTAAAGGGAGCGGTTCGCCCATTTACGCAATCAGGGCCTCTGAATCCCAACCGGATTCTACCAACGTTTTAAAGGATTTTGGTGTGGCTTATGGGCGCCTCGATGATCCGAGTTTGCCCGCCGTTTTGGATATAACCCAAGCTCCCTCCCTTCTTATTTTGGAGTGCCCCTCCGGACCAAGCCTTCAAGAGTTGATGGAAAGCCCGATAGGCATAAAAGAAGGATGGGTTCTGGAGGCATGTCGGCAAGTTCTTGGCGTTTTTACAAACCTTCGCGATGCTGGTTGGCATCCCGGTTTTCTGAGTCCCGAAAATTGTCGGATTCGCGATGGTTCCTCCAGAAGTGAAGAGGATTTGCGAATCATCCTCTCTCCACCCCTTATTCCTCCCGGAAGTGTTTCCGATGCCGAAGGAAGTGCATCCAATTCCGAGTTTGAGGAGTCTGATAGGGTAGGGCTGGCCAGAATTTTGCGATGTTTGGCCAATATTGCCAGTGCCATTCAAACGGTGACCAAACCCCTTCCCACGGACACACAACCGCTGCCTCCAACTGGTCCCGACATCGCCGGATCGATTCGGTCTATGGCAAGAAGGTTGGAGGGAGGAGTGGGTAGTGGAAAACCAATAGACCCTTCTGTGGTATTGGCTGAAATCCGTCAACTGATTCGTAATCAGCATCAACTGCGCGTTTCGCTGCCCAAGGCACTGATACCAAAATCTGCGAACCAGGTACCGGTAGACGCTTCTGAATTTGACGAGGAAACCAGTGACCTTTTGGCAAAAATGGTGCGAAGGGAAATGCTTCAGATTAAAGCAGGTGGGTGGTTTGCGCGCCTGACCCGTCACCCTGCTTTTGTTGTTCCCATGTTTCTTATCACGGTTTCCGCCCTCGTATTTCTCCTTTTGCCCACATCAGCGGCGGAATTGTATCAACGCGGATCCGCATTGATGGATTCGGACAATCCCGAGGATTGGCAGCGGGGCTGGGATATGTATCTTTCATCTTTGGAATCCAGGTTTCCAGATCAGGCACATAAAGATGGAATGGATGAATACAGGGAAAGAATCAGGCGAATGCGGGACCGGAAAACTACCGACCGGGAAGCGCGATTTTTTCAGGGATTGGCGGAGTCCCAAAGGCAATTTCTCGAAGGAATTCACTTTTACCAGACCAGTAAGTTTCCCGAAGCCAAAGCAAAATGGCAAAAAGTAATCGATTGTTACGATGGAGTGCCCGAGGCCTTGCCTTGGGTGCAGTTGTCCAGGGAGGCACTAGGCGAAAAGCTTAATATTCAGGCATCCAAATCCGTTGATAATTTACCTTCCGATTTTTTGGGTGCACTCGAGAAAATCCAAAATGAGATAAGGCAGGGAAAGACAAATTCCGCGAAAGTAAGACTTGAGTCCATGAGACAGCTTTACAGGGATGACCCTATTCTCCTTGAAAGGTTGAAATCCATTTCCCTTCCCAAGGGTTCCTAATTCCTTTGGGAAGTACCCCTTTCCCAGAGAAGGTTTTTGGGACAAAACCATTCATGCCAGTCCAGTCCAAATCCGTAATGGTCCGCGACATTGTTTCAGAACAATGTTTGAATTTGGAATTTTCAGGGAAATGTTTAATATCGAAAAGTCTCGTCTCAACTTCAAGTTCGGTGAATCCTGATCTGGTGCTTTGTCCCCTGCTTGGAGATCCGCAAATTAACGGCGGTTTGGGCTACTCCTTCGGTCAACCTGGTCTCGACCCCAAACCATGGAAATCGCTTGCCAAACATTTGTTGCAAAGGGGGATCGGTTGGTTTCTTCCCACACTAATCACCGATTCCTTGGAACAATTGAAATGTGCCTTCCAGCAATTGGAATCAATGAGGCAGGCGGACCCATTCCTCGCGGCAATTTGTCCTGGCTACCACCTCGAAGGGCCATGGATAAGCCCTGAGGATGGGTACCGGGGTGCTCATCCAAAATCATTTGTCATTAATCCTCTGTGGGATGATTTTGAAAAATTACAAAATTGTTCCGGGGGAAACATCCGACTGGTAACCATCGCACCTGAAGTTCCCGGGGCAATCCCGATGATTAGACGGTTGGTTGGCACTGGGGTTCGGGTTGCCTTGGGGCATACCAATGCAGGAGGCGACCTAATCCGCGAGGCAGTGGATGCGGGTGCCACCCTTTCAACCCACTTGGGAAACGGTATTGCGAGGATTATCTCCCGGCACGAGAATCCCCTTTGGCCTCAATTGGCCAACCCCGGCCTAATCCCAAGCCTAATTCCGGATGGCCACCACCTACCCGTGGAATTTATCCAAACGGTTTTGGCGGTAAAAAAAACATCCAAAGTCATTGTCACCGCCGATTCAAGTCCAGTAGCCGGACTTTCCGAAGGGACTTACCCACTTTGGAACACAACGGTGGAAATAAGTCCCGAGGGTAGAGTCTCCATTCCTGGTTCAGGGCTCTTAGCCGGTTCCGGGTGCTTTACCGACGATTGTCTTCGTTGGCTGGTGGAAAAAGTCGGGTTGAACATCAAAACCGTTTACCCATTGTGTGGAAACCAAGCTGCAAGTGCCCTTGGAATTAAACCGATATGTTTGGATATCAATTGTTCTTTTGCTTTGGTTAAAAGCAAGTCGTCAAAAACTTGGGATATTGGGGCGGTGGTTTTTGACGGTAGGGAAGTTTGGGATAATTGGGAAGTTTAAAAAGTTTTCTTGCGTTTTCCTAAACGAGGGAGCTATCATCATTGATGGTATTTTGCTTCAAGGCCAATGAAGCACGGAATTTGTGAACAGCGACCAACCGAACCATGCCTTTGTTGGTGAAAAGGGTTTAAAGACTTTTCGGGGGCTGGTCTTTGTGTGATGTTCGCAAGTGGGCGAGACATTTGGCTAAAACCAGGTGAAAACATGTCGGCTGGCACCTTGACTGACAAAGATACGGGCATCCTTGATCCCCAAACGGTATTCATGGATACTTCCGTGGAAAGTCATTCCAGCGAAAACCCCGCAAAAACCAAAGCTGCCATGGACAAAGCTGCCCTTGAGAAGCGTGTTAGATCCCTCCGTATCCAAGGAGAAAGTCGTCCCGTGGGGATGGCTATTCGATTTGTCACCTGGGCGGGGTGGGCCGCTGCTTGCGCGACACTCTCAACATCCTTGATTCTTGGGTGGGTTTTATACCGCGGAAAATCCGAGCCTTTAGCCGTCCGCGAACCTTCTGAAACCAACAAACCCCAATCGCAACCTCAAAACTCCACTTCGAAGGAAACCAGGTCACCCAACATATCCAATCCAAACCCTAACCAATCCTCTTCAACTGAGTCCAAACCTTCGGATACCGATGCCCCAGCCCTGGTATCCAGCGGATACATCATTCCCATTCACCAAATTCAGGTGAGTCCAAAAGTAAGCGGAATGATTGTTAAACTGAATTTTGAAGAAGGGATGACTGTTTCTAAGGGTTATATTCTCGCTGAGCTTGAAACCATCGAATACGATGCGGACCTTAGCAAAACCACTGCGTTGCTCGCTGAAGCCAAACAGAAATTGGCCGAACTGAAATCGGGTGCTCGACCAGAAGAAATTCGCCAGGCAAAACTCGAATTGGATGAGTGTGTCAAGCAGCGGGAACAAGCCAAACTTGATTACGACCGGACCAAACGCTTAACCGGGCAATCCGCCCTTTCCGCCCGGGAACTTGAAACATCCCAATACTCCTATGAAGCCATTGACAGGCGCACCGAAAGGTTGAGGACCGCCTTTGAACTTATTGTTAAGGGGCCTCGCGAGGAGCGGATTCGCGCGGCGGAAGCTCAGGTTCAATCGTTTGAGGCCGACAGATTCAAGGCGCAGTGGCGTTTGGACAATTGCAAAGTCAAAGCACCTGTAACCGGGATCATCCTTAGTAAAAAAGCAGAGGAGGGAAACATGGTAAATCCTGCTGGATTTAATGTTTCCGCCAACCTTTGTGAAATGGCCGACCTTACGCAGCTTGAGGTTGACCTAACGATTCAGGAGCGCGATTTCGCCAAAATCAAAGGGCGCATGGAATGTCTGGTTATGCCAGAGGCCTATCGCAACTCCAAAGAATTTTTGACCAAGTACCCCAAGGGTTACAAAGCTTATATTAGCCGCGCAATGCCCCAAGCTGACAGGGCCAAGGGTGCGATTCCTGTCCGGGTAAAGGTGGATGTTCCATCAGACGAGCAGGGGATTTATCTGAAACCAGATATGCGGGTCGAAGTGACCTTTTTTGAAAAACAGCGGCCAGAATCTGCCAAATAACTCAAGAAAAAGTAGTTAAAAAAATCATGGAACCTATTGTAGAAGTAAAAAACCTGAGCAAAACCTTTCGGCGGGGCGCTGAAGAAATCAATGTTCTTTCGAGCCTTAGTCTGAATGTTCCCGAAGGTGAATTTTTGGCGCTAATGGGGCCCTCCGGATCCGGAAAAACAACTCTCCTCAACCTGATTGCGGGCCTGGACACCCCGACCAACGGGTCCATTCGGGTGGGTAAAGAAATGATTAGCACAATGGGGGAAGCCAAGCTGGCCAAATGGCGGACGCGCCATGTGGGATTTGTTTTCCAGTTCTATCACCTCCTTCCCGTTCTAACGGCTTATGAGAATGTGGAACTTCCTCTTTTGCTTTTGCCTTTGACGGCAGCGGAACGAAAAAAACAGGTCCTGACGGCATTGGAACTGGTTGGGCTATCCAACCGAAATACCCACCGTCCGGGTCAGCTTTCTGGCGGACAGCAACAGCGCGTGGGTATTGCCCGGGCAATAGTTACCGATCCAACTCTGATTGTTGCCGACGAACCCACGGGTGACCTTGACTCAAAGTCTGCCGAGGAAATCCTTGAGCTTTTGATTGTCCTAAAAGGGGCACTCAACAAAACAATCCTTATGGTTACACACGACCCCCGTGCTGCAAGTTGTGCAGAGCGATGCCTTCACCTTGAAAAAGGCAGGCTCGTGAGCGAAACCTATCAAAACCGGCCCGGCCAACCGGCCAACCTGGCTCATTAAGGAGAGTCCCATGGAAGGTATCTCCGAAAATTTTGATTCAATCCTGATTCCCCTGGTCTCCACACCGGCCGATGCAATTCGGCTAACTCTGGTTGAATGGCTGGGGTTCGTCGCGCTTTTTGCCGGGATCGCCGGAGCTGGCTGGGGCTGGTTCTACATGCGGTTTATTTTACGGAACCTCCTTCGGAATTGGCTTCGCACATCCTTAACCGCAATGGCCACCATGGTCCTTGTTCTGGTTGTTACACTTGTTTGGACGATCCTTTGGTTTCTTAGCAATGTGACATCGGAAAAGGCGAAAGATCTAAAAGCAATCATCACAGAAAAATGGCAGATACCAAGCCAGATGCCATTTTCTTATGAAGCGGATTTGAGCGATGGCGCACCAGCCAAAGAAGGTGATGTCCGTGTCAACAGTTCCAAGGACGCGATGACATGGCAGTTTTATGGTGGAACTCTTGATCCACTTAAGCGGACACGCGAAAACATTGTATTTTTCTTTTGCATGGACCCCGACAAATTGATGACCGTCGGTGATCCAGCAATTGATGCGCTGATCGATTCCATCCCGATTCCGGCAACTTATCCTTACCGCATAAATGATCAGGGGGTCATGGTTGAAGACAAAAGCCTTAATTTAACCGATTCTCAAAAGAAGGATCTGGAGGATGTTGGACGGGCGATGCAGAAGGGTAAAATTACATCCATGATGGATGGCCTGGATGAAATGAGGCCTGAAGAATTGGTCGCCATGCGCAAAGCCATCATCCTATCCAAAGGTGACAAAAAAAAAGTAGTTATTGGTCGTGAGCGGCTGAAAGCAATCAACAAACAGATTGGAGAATCTTTCAAACTGACCAGCCTTAACTACAAGGATATTGACCTCGAATTTGAAGTTGCCGGGGTTTTTCCAGATGGTCGCTATAACCAGAGCGCGGTAATGCACCGTGATTATCTCAATGGTGCCATGGATGATTACAACCGTCGAAATCCAGGCAAGCGGCATCCGAATTCGGACAAAAGCCTGAATTTGGTTTGGATCCGGGTTCCGGATACGGCGAGTTTCCAAAGGGTTGAAGGGCAAATCGCTTTATCACCGAAGTTTCAGTCCCCCGCAGTTAAATGTGAAACGGCATCATCCGGGGTAGCTTCGTTCCTAGATGCTTACCGGGATCTGCTGTGGGGCCTGCGTTGGATTCTGGTGCCATTCATCCTTGTTACCATGGCGCTTATTATCGCTGTTGCCATTAGCATCAGCGTGCGCGAAAGGCGCAAGGAAATGGCAATACTCAAGGTCCTTGGTTTTGCACCAAGTCAGATTCTCATTGTGGTACTTGGTGAGGCCATGGTTGTCGGAATTATGAGTGGGGTTCTCGGCTCCTTTTCCACCTATTTCATAATAAATGATTATATGGGTGGTGTTAAGTTTCCGATCGCCTTTTTCCCGGCATTCATGATCCCCCCCGAGGCTTTGCTTTGGGGACCGACCATTGGCGCAATCACCGCACTCGCGGGTAGTATTTTCCCCTCG
>Ga0114972_10004630_pt1 | contig 10220 bp, 10 predicted proteins | sample M_140807_EF_Meta_FD_87354 | JGI IMG/M metagenome (GOLD analysis project Ga0114972, IMG submission 87354) | Freshwater microbial communities from Lake Montjoie, Canada to study carbon cycling - M_140807_EF_MetaG | ecosystem: Environmental > Aquatic > Freshwater > Lake | place: Lake Montjoie... | reverse complement strand
TAACCAGTCGCCATTTACGTGATCGTTTATTTAAAGAAACAGAAAAAAACTTGGCACTTCGTGTAGAGGATAGCGATAGTGCAGATAGCTTCTTGGTATTTGGTAGAGGTATTTTGCATTTAGGTATCTTAATCGAAACCATGAGAAGAGAAGGTTTTGAGTTGACCATTGGACAGCCTCAGGTTTTGGTAAAAACAATTGATGGTAAAAAACACGAACCATACGAGAATTTAGTAGTTGACGTTCCTCAAGAATATAGTGGTAAAGTAATTGACTTGGTTACTCAACGCAAGGGCGAAATGTTGATCATGGAAACAAAAGGAGAAATGCAACATCTTGAATTTGAAATTCCTTCAAGAGGGTTGATTGGTTTGAGAAGTAACATGTTGACCAACACTGCTGGAGAAGCGGTAATGGCGCACCGTTTCATTGATTACAAACCATGGAAAGGACATATTCCTGGAAGAAACAACGGGGTTTTATTGTCTAAAACAACCGAAAAAACAACGGCTTATTCAATTGATAAATTACAAGATAGAGGACGCTTTTTTGTAGATCCAGGAGATGAAGTATACGCAGGTCAAATCATTGCTGAGCACATTAAGCCAGGAGATTTAGTGGTAAATGCTACGGAAGCAAAAAAATTAACCAACCACCGTGCGAGCGGATCGGATGATGCCTCTAAAGCAGCACCAAAAATCTTAATGACTTTGGAAGAATGTATGGAGTATATCCAACAAGATGAGTGTATTGAAGTAACACCAAAAAGTGTAAGATTGAGAAAAACAATTTTAAACGAAGAGGATAGAAAGCGTGCGTCAAAATCTATTAGTCAGGAAGCATAATTTTTAATCATCAAATTCATACACTAAATAATTACTTTTTTAAATTTTTTAGTCATGCAAAAAGGACCGGTATCTCAATACATTCAACATCATTATCGCCATTTTAATGCAGCCGCTTTAATGGATGCCGCTAAAGGTTACGAAACACATCTAACTGAAGGTGGTAAAATGATGGTTACGTTAGCAGGTGCGATGAGTACCGCTGAACTTGGATTGAGTTTTGCAGAAATGATCAGACAAGGAAAAGTGGACATCATTAGTTGCACCGGTGCCAATTTGGAAGAAGACATCATGAATTTGGTGGCGCATTCACATTATAAGAGAGTGCCTAATTATCGCGATTTAAGTCCACAAGACGAATGGGATTTATTGGAAAACCATTACAATCGTGTAACAGATACTTGTATTCCTGAGGAAGAAGCATTTAGAAGATTACAAAAGCATATCCATCAATTGTGGAAAGATGCAAATGATAAAGGCGAAAGCTATTTTCCGCATGAATACATGTACAAAATGTTGTTGAGTGGCGTGTTGGAGCAGTATTATGAAATAGATCCTAAAAACAGCTGGATGTTGGCTGCTGCGGAAAAAAATATTCCAATTGTTGTTCCAGGTTGGGAAGACAGTACCATGGGAAACATCTTTGCTTCTTATGTGATTAAAAATGAAATGAAAGTCACCACTGTAAAATCAGGTATTGAATACATGGTTTGGTTGGCAGACTGGTACAGAAATAATTCATCAGGCAAAGGCGTTGGATTTTTCCAAATCGGCGGCGGTATTGCTGGTGATTTTCCAATTTGTGTGGTGCCAATGATGTATCAAGATTTGGAATGGCACGATGTTCCATTTTGGAGCTATTTCTGTCAGATAAGTGATTCAACTACTTCATACGGTTCATATTCTGGCGCAGTACCCAACGAAAAAATCACTTGGGGTAAACTAGATATCAATACACCGAAATTTATTGTGGAAAGTGATGCTACGATTGTAGCACCATTGATTTTTGCTTGGGTGTTGGGTTGGTAAATTATAAAAAATAATTGGCTGCAATTTGTGTGGCGATTCCAATTAATAATCCAACGTAAACATCTCTTGGCGTATGTGTGTTTAAAAGCAAACGCGCCGTACAAACCATTCCCGAAACAATTAATACCAAAGCCAGTGGCCAAGCCATTGAGAGATTGTTGTTATAAAATAAAATAGCAAATATCCCCAACAAGCAGCCCACTCCAATGGCATGCATGCTTACTTTAAAATAAATATTGGCCAACAAAGCTGCAGAAGAAGCCAAGAAAATACCTAAAATAAATACTACCAAAATCATTGGATATTTTGTTTGTTCTTTAAAAACAGTAAATGCCCAAAAAAAGAATATCCCACATGCGATGTAAGGAATGATTCTGTCTTTCTGTGTTTTTAAATAAATGGATTCTATAAAGCCAAGTGCTTTTAGCAACAGCACACTCACCAAAGGAAAAATGGTTAAGTTGATGCCTACAATAACTAAAGTTTGAAATTTTTGTAGCGATGAAAATCCAATAAATGCCAATGGGTGGATGAACAATAAAAACCACACAAAATAAATAGGTACAAATAATGGATGAAACAAAACAGAAATGAGTTTTGCTATTGCATGCACAAATAAATTCTCTCTGGAGGTTTGCAATTCTATTTTCTCTGGAGCTACATTCATTTTTTATTGGTTAAATTTCTTTACGTAAACGGGCTACAGGAATATTTAATTGTTCGCGATATTTTGCCACCGTTCTTCTAGCAATATTATACCCTTTTTCTTGTAACATATCGGTTAATATTTCATCACTGAAAGGGTTCTTTTTATTTTCTGCTTCAATGATGTCGGATAAAATTCTTTTTACTTCTCTTGTGCTTACTTCTTCACCTGCGTCGGTTTGCATACTTTCACTAAATAAAAACTTCAATCGGTAGGTGCCAAATTCTGTTTGAACAAATTTACTATTGGCAACCCTACTGATGGTAGAAATATCCAGATTTGTTTTTTCAGCGATGTCTTTCAAAATCATGGGTTTCAATTCCGTTTCATCGCCACTCAAAAAGAAATTGTATTGGTAACGCATAATAGCGCTCATGGTATTAATGAGGGTTTCTTGACGTTGTTTAATGGCATCAATAAACCACTTGGCAGAATCTAGTTTTTGTTTGATGAAAATCACTGCATCTTTTTGACGCTTATCATTTTTCTTGCCTTTATCATATTGATTGAGCATGTCTTTATAACCTTCGCTGATGTGTAATTCAGGCGCATTTTTACCATTTAGTGTAAGTTCCAATTTGCCTGCATTGTTTACAATAAAAAAATCGGGGATGACATAATTTTCGCCTAAGTCTGATCCAGAAATTAATATACCTGGCCTTGGATTTAGTTTAATGATTTGTTGGATAACCGCTTTTAATTGTACTTCTGAAATATTTAATCCATGTTGGATTTTTTCGTAATGCTTTTTCGTAAACTCATCGAAGTATTTTTCCATGATTTTTATGGCGAGCATTACATCAGCATCTTTTTTTTCTTTTCGTTTAAGTTGCAGCAGTAAGCATTCTTGTAAATTTCTTGCACCAACTCCAGCTGGATCAAACTGTTGAATTTGAATCAATAATTTTTTGATTTGCTTTTCATTGCTTTCAATGTTTTGTCTAAAAGCAAGATCATCAATAATTGAAGTAATTTCTCTTCGTAAATATCCATCATCATCTAAGCTGCCTATAATTTGCTCGGCAATTTTTTGTTCAGTTTCATCTAAATTTAATAGTCCCAATTGTTGGATCATCAATTCATTAAAACTGGCTTCTACACTATGCGGGGAGCTGATTTGATCTTCTTCTGTATTGTAATTATCGTCTCTTAATTTATAATCGGCAACATCATCGTCGTCCGAATCTTTTACATATTCGCTAATGTCGATGTTATCATATTCTTCTTCACTACCATCGGGTTCGGTATCTTCGATGTCATTGTCGGCAAACTCATCTTTCAAATCCAATTCATCATCTATTTTATCTTCATCGGTAAGTTCTAATGCAGGGTTTTCTTCAAGTTCTTCTTTAATTCTTTCCTCAAGTTGTGCCGTAGGAATTTGCAACAGTTTCATCAACTGAATTTGCTGAGGCGAAAGCTTCTGCAATAATTTTTGCTGTAAACCCTGTTGTAAAGCCATCTTTAAGAAGTTATTGAATTAAAAACCATCAAAAGTATATTTATGTAACGATGATTAAAATGAAGTCTTGTTTTATAAGGAGATAAAATCAATCGGTACGAAAATACTTTTCAATAAAAAATAATTCCAACGTAAAATTACAATATAGATTTTCGTAAAAGAAAGAAATTTTTAAAATTATTTCTTTGTCGCACGATTTTTGATGGGGCTAATTTAAATCAAATGATTTTATGTTTATAGGATGTTAAATCATTTATATAATAGCCCACGGTTTCAACCGTGGGTGTAGAAGAAAATTCAATTCATAACCGTTTTAACGGTTTAATAAGATGGAATTATCATTACACAAATTGAAATTGTATATTTTAAAAATCCAAAATCAAACCAATTCTTAAGGAATTGAAGCATCATCTTTCTGCACGACTACAAATTCATTGATATAAATTTTGATCAGCACAATGAGATAGCTGATTAAAAGCGGTCCGAAAATCAAACCCACAAAGCCAAACAAATTCAAACCTACAATTACACCTAAAATTGTGATCAGTGGATGAACATCACCAATTTTTTTCATCAGCGTAATACGCGCAATGTAATCTACATTTCCGGTTACTAAAAAGCTGTACAATGCCAAACCAGTAGCGGGCCATTCAATGCCGTTTGCATACATATACGCTACAATGGGAACCCAAATAATCATCGTTCCCACCAAAGGAAAGAAAGCGAATAACCCTGTAAAAAATCCCCACATCCCCCAATCATCTACCTTAAAAATCCAATATCCCAAAGCGGCAAAAATACCTTGAACCACACAGATTAATGGAATGCCCAAAGCATTTGCTCTAATGGTATGTTGGGTTTCTACAGCCAATAAATGGATGTTTTCTTTTTTTAATGGAATGATGTGGGATAAATATTTTTCCATTTTATCACCTCCAACCAACATGAAGTAGTATAAAAAAAACATCATTAATATATTGGTCAGCAATAGTGCTGTGCTGTTTAAAAGTTGCGGCACATATGAAGCGGCTTTTTCTGCGATTGAACTTGCATTTCCATTTGTTAATATTGGGAATTCAGTAAATGTTTCAATTTTCTTTATAATAATAGCAACCCCTTGAATCAATTTATCCTGCTCATTCGTAATCATTTTTAATTTCGGAGCGAGGAGCTCAATGCTAAAGTAAATCGGAATTGAAATACATATCAAAGAAACCAAAATAAATAAAATTGCCGTTATGCCTTTTTTCCATTTGTTTTTATAAATCAATCGAAGAAATAAACTGCGCGTTAAAATATATAAAGTAATGCTCCCCAACAAACCGGGTATAAAAATGGTTAATTCTGCAATCAATAAAACAGCTATCAACAGAATCAATAAAAACAAAATGATTTGTCGAAATCTGTTATTAAAAATTTGATCAGTCATGGGTTTTATATTAATCTTTCCAAACCGAAGCGCCTTCACTGCAATTTGAACAAATGTCAATGTTTTTGCGGCTTTTCATCAATTCGGTTCTAAATTGTTTGTAGTTGCTATTGTTCCAAATATTTTTAAAAGATTCATTTTTAATGTTGCCCAATTGATGCATGGCATCTTTATCAAAGCAACAAGGAGCTACTAAACCATCCCAAGTAATTACATTGGCATGCCATAATTTCCAACAACGATTGACCAATTTATTTTTTGGTTTATACTTTCCGTCTTTATCTTTTTTATATCGACTGTACCTTTCATTATTTGGAATCAATTGATTGGGATCCGTTTCGTAATCATACACTTGTGCGGTTTTAAAACGTACTTCATCCACCCCAATTTCTTTTGCCAATTGTTTTATTTCTTCCAATTGATGTTCATTTGGTTTAACCACTAAGAATTGAAAAAATATAAATGGTGTTTTGCTATTCAATGCTTTGCGCCATTTTACAATATTTTTTGCCCCTTCAATTACTTTGTTCAAATTGCCACCAACGCGATATTGTTGATACACCTCTTGTGTGGTGCCGTCAATTGAAATGATCAAACGATCTAATCCACTTTCAACTGTTTTTTTAGCAACCTCATCGGTAATGTAATGCGCATTGGTAGATGTGGCGGTGTAAATGTTTTTTGAAGAAGCATATTTTACCATATCCAAAAATTCGGGGTTAAGGTAAGGTTCTCCCTGAAAATAAAAAATGAGATAGAGTAAATGCTGATGTATATCATCGATGGTTTCTCGAAAAAAATCTTTTTGAAGCATTCCAGTTGGACGTGTAAATGAACGCAATCCACTCGGACATTCGGGGCATCTTAAATTACAGCTGGTAGTGGGCTCAAACGATACAGAAATGGGATAGCCCCATTGTATGGGCTTTTGCAACCATTGGCTTAGTTGGAAACTGCTCACTACTTTTACCGCATTCCAAATCCGTTTTACCGTTAGTTTTTTAAATAAATTTTTACTGTCGTTGAAATTAAATTCCGGCATAGAACAAATTTAGTGTTTAATTGTTTTATACCTTAACCCAGATTTTTCAAAGCGATAAATTAAATCTGCTTAAATTACAAGTATGTCAATGGAAAATGAAACAAGAGACTTCTTAGTGTTAATTGTAAATACCATTTCCAAGGTGTTACTTTGGATGATGATCAACACTTTTGTTGGGATTTATTTTGAGTTTGCTTTTTTTGAGGGAACGCCCAATTGGCAGAACATCGTTTTTTATATTTGGTTCATTGCTTCTTTAACTTATTTGATCTTTCATTTAAAGAAGAAATGGAGTTTATTTTTTTAACCCTAGCTGCTATGATCGGCGATGATGTACCATTTACCTTTGATTTTTTGCATCAACAACGTAAAATGTCCTTGCAAATCTCCGATGCTTCTTGTTAGGTGCCATTTTCCCACTACATGATAATATTTTCGAGATGATTTTTTGATGTCGATTAGTGTAAAATTCAACTTACCCATTGCCGTTGCATCTGGGTATCCTTTTTTATAATTGTTCAAGGTATTTTGCCAACCATAAGTAACACCAGATTTTCCAATAAACATCAATGAATCATTCTTCCAATAGGTTTCCATAAATCCGTTTATATCGCCGGCATTCCACGATTCATCCTGAATTTTCAAAATGGAAATAATTTGCTTTTCCGTTTTTGTTTGTGCAAATAATTGAATGGAACAAAATAAAAAAATGGCAAGAAAGCATGTTTTCATAGCAATGATATTAATGTTGATGATGTGATGAACTACAAGTATTTTTTGTACATCTTTTATAATTCGAATAATGTGCATATATAATCAACGGAACGGCAATGCTCAATAACAAAATCTGTTGATCATGAAAAAATTGCTTGGCAACCAGAAAAGAAAACCCAACAAAAAAAATGAGCATCGGCTGCATTTGATGATGATGTTTGATATAACCATGGTATAAAGCATATATCCCAACAAAAAACGCAATTCCTATCATCAACCATTCAAAAATTTGATTATGTACGATAGTTAAACCAAACAAACTTAATGTTGGCAATAACAAGGGTAAAAATCCGCAATGAATGGCACAAATAATAGATGTTACAATACCCATCTTGTCCCAGTTTAATTTTATTTTCATCAAAGCCAAAGATAAATGATTTGCAATATTGTTGCAATATTTTTAATTATTAAACAAACTATTCTTTAACGGGCTTAACTTCGCTGTTGAAAAAAAAGTAAAAAGTAAAAAGTAAAAAGTAAAAAGTAAAAAGTGAAAAAGCTTGACCACCCCAAAGGCTGATAAACGAAATCAACATTTTTGAATTTTTACTTTTAAATTTTGAATTTAACATAATCTCATGAAAAAATATAAATGGTGGATTTATCTTGGGTTTTTCGGTGTGCTACTGGCCGGCTTTTATTGGGCAATTATTGACGAGCATCCGTTTACCGATTCGCCTTTGGTGGTTATCAACAACAACATACCTGAATTTAAATTTACGGATCAGGACGGAAAGTATTTTTCTCAAAAAAATACCGAAGGGAAAGTATATGTAGCCGAATATTTTTTCACCACATGTAAAGGCATTTGTCCTAAAATGAACATCAACATGAAAAGGGTGTACGAGCAGTTTAAATCGGAATCTGATTTCTTAATTCTCTCGCATACATGCATGCCCGAAACGGATAGCGTGTCTTTGATGAAAGCGTATGAAAACAAAATGATCAATGGTCAACTCGAAAAAAAATCTGACGGGACATTTAAATTGAATTACTCATCTGCAGATTCTTTAAAAAAATATGAAAATAAAAATTGGAAATTTTTAACCGGTAACAAATCCGATTTATATAAAATGGCTCGTCAGGGATATATGATAGATAATGGAAAGCCAGATAGTACACAAAGAATTGAAAATCAATTTTTACATACACAGTTTTTTGCGTTGGTAGATAGATATGGCCGTGTACGTGGCATTTATGATGGTTTGATTGAAGCAGAGGTTCAAAAATTGCTTTTGGATATTCCAGCGTTGATGAAAGAAAAAGTAGAGCCAGGTAGATTTTTAAATGGATTTAGCAATAACCCAAGTTAATATGCAACAAGAAGCAGTTTTAAAAAAAGCAGGGCTGAGTGTAACGGAAAGCAGAAAAACAATTCTGGATTTATTTTTTGCTGCCCAAGGTGCGCTTGCGCATGCAGACATAGAGAAACATAGTTCAATAAATATTGATCGGGTAACGGTGTACCGTACACTACAAACATTTGTAGAAAGTGGCATCATTCATCAGATACCAACGACAGACAATACCATTTTATATGCTTTGTGTAAAGACAGTTGCGAGGTTGGTCATCATCATGACGAACACGTGCATTTTATTTGTGTTTCTTGCAACAAAACCAATTGTTTGGATGATGTGATTGTTCCAAAGGTGAAATTGCCAAACGGTTTTCTTCCATTACAAACAGCGATGGTTGTAAAAGGAACTTGTATAGATTGTAGGAATTAGGCCAAGAAAAAGTTCAAGAGGTTCAATATGTTCAATGCGTTCAAAAGGTTGGCAGCAAATTCCAGTTATTAGCAACTTTGTTTTACAAAAAACTTTGTGTCTTCGCGCCTTCGTGTCAAGAAAATTTAGTCCATTAACATCTTCATCTCCTCTTGCACAAATTCCATCAATCCTTTTATGGTTTCTGGCGAAAAATCAAAAGTTAAACCTGCAGTTTTGTATAATTCAGGAAGTGTTTTGGTGCCGCCTAAGCTCAATGCGTTGCAATAGTTTTCTATTGCTTTGTTTTTATCTTTTTTAAACTGCATCCACAAGCCAATTGCGCCAAGTTGGGCAATACCATATTCGATATAATAAAAAGGCACTTCAAATAAATGCAATTGTCTTTGCCATGAATTGCCACGGAAAGTTTCTAATCCACTGTAATCAATAACTTCGTCTTTATACATGGCAAGAATAGAAACCCATGCAGCGCTTCTTTCTTCGGTTGTATGTTGCGGATGCGTGTACAACCAATGTTGAAATTGATCGATTATTGCAATCCAAGGGAATATGGTAATAACCCTTTCAAGTTGATGTAATTTGGCGCGTTTTAAATCAGATTCATTATCAAAGAAGCTATCCCAATAATCCATGCTAAATAATTCCATCGCCATGCTTGCTACTTCTGCAATTTCCATTGGATATTCTTTGAAGCCACTCAACTCTAAATGATGGGCTAAAAAAGAATGTACCGCATGACCGCCTTCGTGCACCATGGTGGTTACATCATGCATTTGTCCAGCTGCATTCATGAAAATAAATGGAGCACCACTTTCTGCTAACGGACAGTTGTAACCGCCGGGTGCTTTGCCTTGTCTGCTTTCAAGATCAAGGTGATGTAAGGCTTTCATTTTTTCCAAACATTCACCAAAGAAGGGATTCATTTTTTGAAAGCAATCAATTGTTTTTTGCAACAATTCTTCGCCAGTTTTAAATGGATGTAAAGGTGTTGTTCCTAGTGGTTCTGCTTCCAAATCCCAAGGGCGTAATTTATCAACGCCTAGACCAGCTTGCTTTTTCTTGTATATTTCATTCACTAACGGCAATACATGTAGTTTCACCGCTTCATGAAATTGGTAACAATCTTCTTTTGTATAATCAAAACGGCCAAGTTCTTTAAAACGATAATCAACATAAGAATCGAACCCTGCATTTTTTGATTC
>Ga0114972_10004629_pt1 | contig 10220 bp, 12 predicted proteins | sample M_140807_EF_Meta_FD_87354 | JGI IMG/M metagenome (GOLD analysis project Ga0114972, IMG submission 87354) | Freshwater microbial communities from Lake Montjoie, Canada to study carbon cycling - M_140807_EF_MetaG | ecosystem: Environmental > Aquatic > Freshwater > Lake | place: Lake Montjoie... | reverse complement strand
TACCAGGCCAAAACCCAGCTCGACCAGCGCCTGCCATAAGCGATGACCCAATCCACCGCCCCCACCACGCCGCGCAACTACCCGATCTTCACGGTGCGCTGGCTCTCCATTCACGCCCTCGGCATTCCCACGGTCTTCTTCCTGGGAGCGCTGGCGGCCATGCAGTTCGTCCGCCGCTGATCCCATGGGCCTGCAACGCAACGAGAATCCAAACAACCTGCCGGTTGAACTCAATCGCACCAGCCTCTACCTGGGTCTGTTGCTTATCTTTGTGACCGGCATTCTGTTCACCAGCTACTTTTTCAACTGAGCCCTTTCCGGGTTCAATGAACAACACCAAAGGGTCCGCGTAGGACCCCAGCCATTCGCCCTTCTCCCTGACCACGAGGTTTTCTGATGAGCGGCAAGAAACGTTCCCTTCCTGACGGCCGGATTCCGGATCGTCTACCCGACGGTCGGCCGGCCGTCGCCTGGAAAAGCCGCTGGACCGAAGGCGTGCTCCCCCTCTGGTTGGTAGCCACCGCCGGTGGCATGGCCGTGATCTTTGTTGTGGGCCTCTTTTTCTATGGCGCCTACGTGGGCGTGGGTTCCGCGTGAGCCAGGGCTGCCCTCCACCACCTCACACACGGCGGTCCACACGGATCGCCTTTTTTTTGTGGCTCCACTTCCAGAGGCTGTCGCATCGGCCACACTCACCTCGCGCAGGGATTCCTGCTGCACCTGCAAGGCCGCCCACGACCTCACCCCATCCTCCGAGCTGCTGCATGGCGACAAAGAAGTGGTCTACGGCGATGCCGGCTACCAAGGCTTTGCCAAGAGACCCGAGATGGCGGGCACCGCTGCGGAGTTTCGGGTGGCGATGCTGCCCGGCAAACACCGCGGCTTGCCGGACACACCAAAGGGAAGGCTGCAAGACCTGATCGAGACCGCCCTAGCCGCAGGCTTCTGCTTGCAGTAGGCCGTATCCGCTCAAGGGTTGAGCACTAGTTCTGGGTGCTCAACAATCAGTTCGGCTTTCAGAAACCAGACTGCTCGGCGTGGCCAAGAACCGCTGCAAGATCAATATGTTTGCAGCTTTGACGAATGTGTTCCTGGCCCGGCGCCAGTTACTTGAGGCAATGATAATGAGCCCATGGAGCCACATGAGGCGGCCCCAGAGGCCAATCCAGGACAAAGGCAGCTTTGCCGGTCCCAATGGAAACTCATACCCTTGTTGCCCAGAGCTTCCCTAGCTCGAGTGGCTCGGCTGCTTATTCCAATTATTCGTTCCTAATACGTGGTCTGGCCTGATGATAGATCGATACTGTCTCTGATCCGAACCAGTTGCTGGAGCAGCGCTTCAACCCTTTGAAGTGGCACCATGTTAGGTCCATCGCTCAGGGCATTATCGGGGTCGGGATGCACCTCCATGAACAGGCCATCGACACCCACGGCCATGGCGGCCCGCGCTAAAGGCGCCACGAACTCACGTTGACCGCCGCTGCTGCTGCCTTGGCCCCCCGGCTGCTGCACGGAGTGGGTGGCATCAAAGATCACCGGGCAGCCCAAAATTTGCATCTGCGGAATGCTGCGGTAATCAACGACGAGAGTGTTGTATCCGAAGCTGCTGCCGCGCTCGGTGAGCCACAGGTTCTCGACCCCGGCCTTGCGTAGCTTGTTCACCACCTGCGCCATATCCCACGGAGCTAGGAACTGTCCCTTCTTCACATTGATCGTTTTATTCGTTCCGCGCACGGCCTCAGCTGCAGCGAGCAGAAGATCGGTCTGCCGGCAGAGGAAGGCAGGAATCTGCAGCACGTCCACCACCGCCGCCACAGGTGCCGCCTGTTGGCTCTCGTGGATGTCCGTGAGCACAGGCACGCCAAACCGTTGCTTCACCTCCGCCAGCACCTCCAGACCCTCGTGCACCCCCGGCCCCCGGAACGTGGAGCCCGAGCTGCGGTTTGCTTTGTCGAAACTGGCCTTGAACACGTAACTGATGCCCAAGCGATCGGTGATGGTCTTCATCCGCTCGGCCACCTCCAGCGCCAAAGCACGGCTTTCGATCACGCATGGACCGGCGATCAGGGTGAAGGTCATGGTGAATCAAAGTGTGGAACGATCATGCCGCACTCGCTTACGGACGCCGCTGCACCACACTGACAGGGCCAGCGACCAAGGGCCAATGAACAGCTGCGGCGTCTGCCGGCTGCACGCCGATTCCGAGGCCTGCGCTCGTTACGAGATCGGCCGCGGACGAACCTGGATTCTGCGCCATCATCCGGATCCTGCGCCGCTGCCGGGTTGGCTACTGCTGGATTCGCGTCGCCACCTCGGCGGTCCGATCGACTTCTTGCCGGAAGAGGCAGCCGCTTGGGGATCGGCCGTGCAGGAAGCTTCACGGCTGGTTCAGAGCCTCAGCGGCTGTGAGCGCGTTTATGCCATTGCCTTTGGCGAAGGCGCCAGGCATCTGCATCTGCACCTGATTCCGCGCTTCGGCAATGATCCGGACACTGAAGCCTGGAAAGTAGCTGATCTCTACCGCCTGGTGATGGATGGCTCGCGCGCCCCTGCCCCAGCGGATCATGTAGCGGCGCTGATCCAGCGGGGCAGAGACCTCTGCTCAGACCTACACTCGCTGTCATGATCCAGCCCATCCCCATCTTCATCGGTGTGGATCCGCGCGAGCGGGCAGCCACCAACGTGCTGATCGACAGCCTCACCCAGCTCAGCAGCACTCCCTTGGCGATCACGCCGATGCTCACCCCTCAGCTTGAGAAGCAGGGGCTTTATTGGCGCACCCGTGACCCCAAGCAGTCCACCGCATTCTCCTTCAGCCGTTTCCTGGTCCCCAGTCTGATGGGCTACCAGGGTTGGGCGATCTTCATGGACTGCGACATGCTCGCCCGCGGCGATATCGCCGAGCTCTGGGCCCTGCGAGACGAACGGTATGCGCTGCAATGCGTGCAGCATGAGCATGAACCTGGCGAAACGGTCAAGTTCCTTGGAGAGGTGCAGAGTGCTTATCCAAAAAAGAACTGGAGCTCCCTGATGCTGTTCAACTGCGGCCGCTGCACCGCATTGACCCCCGACTATGTGAATAGCGCCAGCGGCCTAGAGCTCCATCGTTTCCATTGGCTTCAGGGTGACCATGAGATCGGAGCATTGCCTGATGCCTGGAATCATCTGGTGGCAGTGCAGGATCCCGCCAGAGCCCCAGGCTCTACCTTGCTGCACTGGACCCTGGGCGGCCCCTGGTTTCGCGAACAGCGCACGATGGGCGAGGTTCTCGCCGCTGAATGGTTCGCTGCCCGTGACGAAGCCTTCCGGCTCTGGGATTGAGATCTCACACCGCCATGACAGCAACCCATGCCACCATTGTGGCCGTGCCAGCACGGCTTGAATCCAGTCGGCTACCCAACAAAGTGCTAGCCGACATCGGCGGCATGCCGATGCTGCGGCGTGTGCTGCTTAGCTGCCGCAAAGCTCACACACCGCAGGCCGTGGTGCTCTGCACCGACAGCGAGCAACTGGCAGCCTTGGCGCGCGGCTGGGGCTTTCAAGCCTTGCTGACGAGCCCCAGCTGTGAGTCTGGCAGCGAACGAATCGCTTCGGTGGCTGATCAGCTCATCAGCCTGGGTGGTTGCCCTGCAGACCGAACCCTGATCCTGAATGTTCAAGGGGATCAGCCGTTCATCGATCCGACCGTGATCGAGATGATGGTTGCGGAATTCAGCCGCCGCAGCCCAACCCCAGAGGTGCTCACGCCCGTGTACCGCATGGGGGCCGACAAGGTGCACAACCCCAACGTGGTGAAGACCCTGTTGGCTGCCGATGGTCGCGCCCTCTACTTTTCCCGCTCAGCCATCCCGCATGTGCGGGATGCAGAGCCAGAGCAGTGGCATCAGCACACCACCTACTGGGGGCATGTGGGCATCTATGGGTACCGCGCCGATGTGCTGCTTCGCTGGAACACCCTCCCCCACTCCCCGCTGGAGCGGACCGAAAAACTTGAGCAGCTGCGTTTGATCGAGGCAGGAATCGGAGTCGGCACCTTTCCGGTGGAGGACGAATCCCTATCCGTGGATACGGCCGAACAGCTGGAGGAGGCACGGGCAATCGCCGTGGCTCAGGAGCACTGACGGCATCACGGCATCTTCCTTATGCCAGAGGTGCGCCAGGCGCGGCGGTCAGTCGTTGCGATCGCGCCATCCCTCTCGGCTCAGAGAGGCCCAGGCACCACGGGCCCGCAGCAGTCGCTCCGCCAGCTCCCGAACCGCACCGCGCCCCCCCCGCTGCAGAAGCACTGCATCCGCCTGCTGCCGCAGAGCTGGGGCCGCATCTGAGGTTGCCACCAGCAGAGCCACGGCATCCCGCACCGCGAGATCGTTGAGATCGTCGCCCACGAACAGCAGCGCCTCGCGGCCCACTCCAAGCTGCCTGCAAAGCCGTGAAAGGGCGAGGGGTTTGTCCTGGGCGCCCACCAGGCAGTGACGGATGCCGAGATGGCTAGCGCGCACCTCGGTGGCACCGCCACGGCCTCCGCTGAGAAATGCCACTTCGATGCCCACGTGCTGCAGCAACCGAATCCCAAGCCCATCGCGTACATCGAATCGTTTGCAGAGCTCCCCCTCCGGGCCATACCAGAGGCCGCCATCGGTGAGCACGCCATCCACATCGAGCACCACAACCTCGATCGCCTCCAGGCGCCGTCGCTGACGCCACCAGCTAAGGCGCCAGCGGAGCTGCTGCAGCCATCGCACAAGAGCCATCGGTTCTGCCTTAATCCGCTGCGGTGGTCGCTAGGCCGGCTCTCACCAGATCGTGGAGCCGAAGCAGTCCCAGCATCCGATTCTCTCCATCCACCACTGGCAGCACGGAGATCGCCTTTCGATGGTTCTGCTCCATGCGCTCGATCGCCTTGATCGCCAGGGTCGACCCATGCACCGTGATCGGGTCCATGGTCATCAGATCGGCGGCCGTGAGCGCACTCCAGGTGGATGCTCCCTGGCTCTGCAGGGCGCGGCGCAGATCCCCATCGGTGATCAGGCCGTTGATGCGGGTTGAATCTTCAGGCGGCGCCACCCAGCAGGCCCCGATGCCATTGGCGGTGAGATATGCGATCACTTCCAGCAGGGGGGTGGATGGTGCCAATGGTTGGAGCTGCGTTGCAGGCACCATCAGATCAGCGGCGGTGAGGGTGAGCTGCTTCCCGAGCGAACCGGCCGGATGGTTGAGGGCGAAGGCCTCGGGCGATACGCCGCGACGCTCCATCCACACCGCCGCCAGAGCATCGCCGATTGCCATCGCCACTGCCGTACTGGCGGTGGGGGCAAGGTTAAGCGGACAGACCTCACGGTCCACCGATCCATCCAGCACCACATCACAACCTCGGGCCAGGCTGGAGACCACACGCCCCACCAGTGCGATGCGCGCGGTGCCGCGCCGCTTGAGATGGGGGAGGATCTGCAGTAGCTCCTCGGTTTCACCGCTGTTGGAAAGCAACAGTGCCAGATCGTCGGGTGCTACCACGCCCAGATCGCCATGCAGTGCATCGAGGGGATTCAGGTAGATCGCCATCAGCCCGATCGATGAGAATGTGGCCGCAATCTTGCGGGCCACGATTCCGCTTTTGCCTACGCCGGTGATCACGAGCTTGGCGCGGCGGGATGCGCAGTCATCAAGAAGGCTCAGGGCTGCTTCGACCTGGCGAGCGGGCTGACGCAGGGCAGCGGCTGCAATGGCAGCGGCCTCCTGTTCAAGGCAAAAGGTTAGAGCGGAGGCTGAATCGGCTATTGTGAATGGTTCAACAGCAGGCATCACTGACCAAGAGAGGTGCTGGAAAGACTTATTCTAGCTTAATCTGGTATCAAGCACCGCCAGAGCTGATAATACCACCCAGCGGTTGCCTGGGTCAAGCGGGCCAAGAAAGGCAGGTGCAATTCTTCGGTTGAGATCTGCTCATTTGTGTTTTTCCGATACAGCTGCGATGTTCAGCAACTTAGCAATCGTTGGCGCCTATTTGAAGTCAATTGATTGACTCTCGATCGCCTAGAAAAGTGGCGAAGCTTTCGATCTGCATTGTTTAGGGAAGCCCTGGAAAAACCACGATGTCTGCGCTTCTGCATCCTGAAAACCATTGCGGCGCCAGGACTCATTCGGCCGCGGTTGGGGTTTTCCAGAGTCTCCTTAGAAGTCCCGAATTATTCTCTGCTGCGATTTCGAGGAAGACGCCGAATACGCCGAGCTGCTCGCTGAGATGTTCAGCGCCCTCAATACCCCCCGGCAGCGACGCTACGAGCAGGAACTCGAGCATCTCCGATCCCTGCCGGCCTTCCGCTTTGCCGACGACGAGCTGCTCAAGGGTGCGGGTGAGCAGGACCAGCACGATCGAGGTGCGCCCAGGTGGTGCACAAGCTCCGCCATGCCGGGGTGGAGAACCTCTGGCTCACGGAGTACGGCAGCTGCTTCGGTTACAACACGCTGGTGGTGGATTATCGAAGCCTGCCCCAGATGCGGGGCCTCGGCAGGCCGATGATCTTCGATCTCACCCACTCCGTGCAGCAGCCGGGGGGGCCAAGGCACCAGCAACGGAGGGCGGCGAATTCGTGGCACCCCTGGCCCGGGCCGCCGTGGCATTCGGGGTCGACGGGCTGTTCATGGAGGTCCATCCAGATCCGGATAACGCCCTCAACGATGGGCCCAACATGGTGCCGTTAGACCGGCTTGAATCTCTGCTGGAGCAGCTCATGGCAGCAGCTCATGGCCCTTCGCACAGCCATGGAGGGCGGCCTGGCACCCAGGGGCCTCTGAGGGGGAGAACGCTCAGGCTCCGCGGCTCCGGCCCCCTGCAACCCCAAGCAGTTCGGCCACAAGCTGCTGCTGGGGGATCCGCCGCTCCGGTTGTTCGCCGCGCAGATCCTTGAGGAGCGCCACCCCATCCGCCGCCTCACTGTCACCGATCACGGCCGCCCAGGGGGCACCGCTGCGATCGGCCCGTTTGAACTGCTTGCCGAAGGCCGAGCCACTGGCATCCCGCTCCGCAGCCAGGCCGGCCTGGCGGGCCAGGCGGGTGAGCACAAGCGCCTGCGCCTCGGCAACCTCGCCCCGGCTGATCACATAGAGATCCGTTGCCCCGGCGGCGGCGGGCTCGCTGGCCGTCGGCTGGCTGAGCAGCAGCACCAGCCGCTCCATTCCCAGCGCCCAGCCAACGGCAGGGGTGGCCGGCCCACCCAGCTGCTCCACCAGGCCGTCGTAGCGACCGCCGCCGCACACCGTGGCCTGGGCTCCGAGCTGGTTGCTGGTGATCTCGAAAGCTGTGTGCCCGTAATAATCGAGGCCCCGCACCAGACGGGGATTGAGCACAAACGGAATCCCAAGCGCCTCCAGGGCCTGGCGCACCCGGGCGAAGCGCTCGTGGCTCTCACCGGCCAGGGCATCCGCCAGGGTGGGGGCGCCGGCCAGCAGGGCCTGGGTATCCGGGTTCTTGGAATCGAGCACCCGCAAGGGGTTGGTGCTGATGCGATTTTGGGAATCGGGATCGAGCTGGTCGTGGTGGGCCTCCAGCCAGCTCACCAGTTCGGCCCGGTAGCGCTGGCGATCCTCGGGGGTGCCCAGGGAATTGATTTCCAGCTGCAAGCCGGCCACGCCCAGATCGGCCAGCAGGTCCCAGGCGATCGCGATCGCCTCCGCATCACTGGTGGCGTCAGCCACCCCGAGCAGCTCCACGCCGATCTGGTGGAACTGGCGCCTGCGCCCCTTCTGAGGCCGTTCGTAGCGGAACATCGGCCCGCCATACCAGAGCCGCTGAGGGCCCTTCGCTAACAGTCCGTGCTGAATCGCCGCCCGCACCACCGAGGCGGTCCCCTCCGGCCGCAGGGTGCAACTGCGCTCGCCGCGATCGAGGAAGGTGTACATCTCCTTGCCGACAACATCGGTGGCCTCACCGATGCCGCGCTTGAACAACTCGGTGGCCTCCAGCAGGGGCGTGCGGATCTCGCCGATCGCGGCGCGACGGAAGTGGTCGCGGGCCGTGGCCTCGATCCGCTGCCAGAGGGGGGTCTCCACCGGCAGCAGATCAGACGTGCCGGGCAGGCTCGACAAAGGAATCCGAACCCCTTTTGCCTCAAGCAAAGCTTCGTTGAAAGCTTCGAACTCGAGCCGCTCTGCACCATCCCGCAACGTCGAGACGTAACCACAAGATCGCACCAAATCACTCTTACTGATATCCCCGCTTTCTTTAACCTTGGACAGAAGATCAGAACCCTTGAGCATTGGCCTCAAAATCTAGGGAAACAAAATGGCCTGGGAAATGAATCAAGAGAGAACTTGAGTTCAGCAGATCGATATCGCGGCTAACGCCACGCATTAAGCCATCAATTCGTAATAATCACGATACCATTCAGCAAACCGCTCCACCCCAGACTCGATCGGCGTGGTGGGTCGGAACCCCACCCAGGCCTCCAGGGCTGAGGTGTCGGCGGCGGTGGCGGGCACATCGCCGGGCTGCATCGGCTGCAGATCGCGGATCGCTTCGCGGCCCAGGGCCTGCTCCAGCACCTCGATGAAGCGCAGCAGCGGAATCGGCTGGCTGTTGCCGATGTTGAACAGCCGGTGGGGCACGGCGGCGGTGGCAGGATCGGGGTGGAGCGGATCGAAGTCGGGATCGGCGGTGGCGGGCTTGTCGAGGCAGCGGATCACGCCCTCGGCGATGTCATCGATGTAGGTGAAATCCCGCTGCATGCGGCCCTGGTTGAACACCTGGATCGGCTCGCCCGCCAGGATCGCCCGGGCGAACAGCATCGGCGCCATGTCCGGCCGGCCCCAGGGGCCGTACACGGTGAAGAAGCGCAGGCCCGTGGCCGGCAGGCCGTAGAGATGGCTGTAGGTGTGGGCCATCAGCTCGTTGGCCTTCTTGGTGGCCGCATAGAGGCTCACCGGATGGTTCACCGCGTGCTGCTCTGAGAAGGGCATCTGGCGATTGCCGCCGTACACCGAGCTGCTGGAGGCGTACACCAGATGGGCGACGCCCTGATGGCGGCAGGCCTCCAGCACCGAGCCAAAGCCGACCAGATTGCTTTGGATGTAAACGCCTGGATTCTCGATCGAGTAGCGCACTCCCGCCTGGGCAGCCAGGTGAACGACGCGGTCGGGCGCTTCGGCGGCTACCAGGGTGGTGAGGGCCGGCCCATCAGCCACATCGGCATCCGCAAATCGAAACTGGCCCGCAGCGGCCGCGGCCTCCAGCAGGCCCAATCGCGAGCGCTTCAGGGCGGGGTCGTAATAAGGGTTGAGGTTGTCGAGGCCCACCACCCGCTCTCCCCGATGCAGCAGCCGCTGCACCACGGCCGCACCGATGAAGCCGGCCGCCCCGGTGACCAGAACGGAGCCGGCCATCAAGCCCGGGCCAGCCGCTCGCGGAAATAGGAGATCGTGGGCTCCAAGCCCTGCTCGAGGCTCACCTTCGGCTCCCAGCCCAGCTCTTGGCGTGCGAGGTCGATCACGGGCTGGCGCTGCAGCGGATCATCCTGGGGCAGGGGACGGGTCACCAGCTCCAGGGAGGGGTTGATGCGATCCCGCACCAGCTCCGCCAATTGGCGGATGGTGAATTCACCCGGATTGCCGATGTTGATCGGGCCGCTGTGATCGCCATTCATCAGCCGGATCATCCCCTCGATCAGATCGTCGGCGTAGCAGAAGGATCGGGTCTGGCTGCCATCGCCGTACAAGGTGAGCGGCTCTCCCTTGAGCGCCTGCACGATGAAATTGCTCACCACCCGGCCGTCATCGGGCAGCATGCGTGGCCCGTAGGTGTTGAAGATGCGCATCACCCGGATCTCGGTGCCGTGCATGCGTTGGTAGTCGAAGCAGAGGGTTTCGGCGATCCGTTTGCCTTCGTCGTAGCAGGAGCGGATGCCGATCGTGTTCACGCAGCCCCGGTAGCTCTCGGGCTGGGGATGCACCTCCGGATCGCCATACACCTCGCTGGTGCTGGCCAACAGCAACCGCGCCCCCACTCGCCGGGCCAGGCCCAGCATGTTGTAGGTGCCCAGAAAACTGGTCTTGGCGGTCTTGATCGGGTTGAACTGGTAATGCACCGGCGAAGCGGGACAGGCCAGATGCCAGATGCGGTCCACCTCGAGGCGGATCGGATCGGTCACGTCGTGGCGCACCAGTTCGAAATCGGGATGGCCGAGCCAGTGGCGGATGTTGTCCTTGCGGCCGGTGTAGTAGTTGTCGAG
>Ga0114972_10004627_pt1 | contig 10223 bp, 8 predicted proteins | sample M_140807_EF_Meta_FD_87354 | JGI IMG/M metagenome (GOLD analysis project Ga0114972, IMG submission 87354) | Freshwater microbial communities from Lake Montjoie, Canada to study carbon cycling - M_140807_EF_MetaG | ecosystem: Environmental > Aquatic > Freshwater > Lake | place: Lake Montjoie... | reverse complement strand
TTATTACTAGTGCTACCACCGCCACTTTCGCAGAAAACGGCACAGGAACAGCCTACACCGTCACTGCAAGCGACCCTGACGCAGCAACCACATTTAGTTACAGCATCAGTGGCATAGATGCAGTCCGGTTTGACATCAACAGCAGTACAGGCGCTGTCACCTTCAGAGCCGCACCTGATTTTGAAGCACCAACTGATAATGGCGGAAACAACATCTACGACATAGATGTAATCGCCAGCGATGGTTCTTTAAACGCAACCAAAGCCGTAGTCATAACTGTCACCGACATCAACGAAAACCAATCGCCCACCGCAGTCACCCTCAGCAACACCACCACCAGCCTAGTCGAAAACACCAGCACCACCACCCGCATCAAAGTTGCTGACATTGCTGTTACCGACGACGGAATAGGAACCAACAATCTGAGCGTCAGTGGAACCGATGCAAGCTTCTTTGAAATTAGTGGAAATGCTCTCTACATCAAAGCCAATACAGTTCTCAACTACGAAGCCAAAACCAGTTACAGCGTCACTGTTAATGTCGATGACTCAACTGTTGGCAATACACCTGATGCGACAGCCGACTTTACCCTGACTGTAACTGATGTTAACGAAGCCCCTACTGCTGTTAGTTTAACTAATCAACAAACAGCGATCGCTGAAAACACCAGCACTACAACCCGCATCAAAGTTGCTGATATTGCCGTTACCGATGACGCATTGGGAACCAATAACCTCAGCGTCAGTGGAACCGATGCCAGTTTCTTTGAAGTTGATGCAACAGGGCTATACATCAAAGCAGGAACAGCGATCGACTACGAAGCCAAAACCAGTTACAGCGTCAGTGTTAATGTCGATGACAGCACAGTAGGCTCAACACCTGATGCGACAACCAACTTCATCCTAAACGTAACCAACGTTAACGAAGCTCCTACCGTTGCCAATGCGATCGCCAATCAAGCGATCGCCGTTAATGCGTCCTTGAATTACACATTTGAGGCAAATACCTTTAGCGATGTAGACAGTGATCCCCTAACCTATACAGTAACCTTAGCCAATGGCACAGCCTTACCTAGTTGGTTAGCCTTTAATGGTACTACTCGTACCTTTAGTGGAACCCCTACCACCCCAGGCAACCTTGATATCAAAATTGTAGCCAATGACGGTAATGGCGGAAGCATCGCCGATGAATTTCAGCTATCCATTGTCACGCCCATTGTTGGCACAGCAACCAACGACAGCGTATATGCCATAAGCCCCGCAGAAATCATTGATGGAGGAGGGGGTATTGACGAAGTAAACTATGCCCGTTCCAACTCTGGTGTAACCATTGATCTAGAAACAGGAAAGGGAATAGGAGGTTATGCCCAAGGAGACATCCTGACAAACATCGAAAAACTAACAGGGTCATCCCACAACGATCACTTCAAAGGAAATGTAGCCTATAACTACTTCTATGGTGGAAATGGGAATGACCTCCTCGAAGCAGGTAGTGGAGGCGGATTCTTCTATGGAGAAAACGGCAATGACACCATCTATGGAAGAGAAGGACAAGACCGTCTATATGGACAAACTGGAAATGACCTTTTAGACGGAAAAGGAGGAAACGATATGCTGCTAGGAGGAAATGACCTAGATACTCTCTTTGGTGGAGCAGGTAACGACATCCTATACGGAGACGATGGGAATGATGAGCTAACAGGGACAAATAGCACAGCCAAGGGAATTGGAGAAATCGATATTCTCTACGGTGGGGCTGGCTCAGATACCTTCATTCTAGGAAACACCGCCAATATTTTTTATGATGATGGTAATTCGTTGAATATGGGTAAAACAGACTACGCCCGTATCAAAGACTATACCCAAGCCCAGGACATTATCAAATTAACTAATGGTAAGAGCTACTATCTCGGTGGATCACCAGGGGGAATTGTCTCAGGAACTTCTATCTTTATCGACAATGACGGTATAGGGGGTCTGACTAGCAAAGATGAATTAATTGCCAACCTAGAAGGGACGAGTCTGACCCTTGGATTAATTACAGGTAGTACTCAAGGTTTCAGTTTTGTTTAATATTATCGGAGGAAAAAATGTTCCGCTTTAAAAGGTCAAAAAAATCAGCAAGAGCATCTCCTGTTGTTGATTAAAACCAAATATCTACCCATCTTTTTGTCCAGTTCAATTAATCCTTAATCAACTAAATCCATGCTTAAAAATTTTCGTCTCTCCTTAGCTCTTGCGACATTAACTTTAGTTAGTTCCCTCGGTGTTGCCTCAAAAGCCTCCGCCGATACTGCAACTGTAACTATTTCCGAAATTGTTCCAGCAACTTGTTTATTTGATGATACGACAAACAATTCAGGTACATTAGGATACGATATTGCCGCTAAAACATTGGATACAAGCTCAAGTGCACAAGCTGGCTCGATTAGTGTTGTTTGCAATACGTCTGGTACCATTTTAATTACTTCTGTAACACCAACTATTCCTAATACAATGACACAGTCCAGTTTAACGGCAACCATTAGTGATGGTACCAATACTGCGACCCATAATGGTACTACTCCAACTGGAACAATTACCTTAGCCAGTGGAACAAAGCAGATCACTGTTGATTTGAATGTTCAATACGCTGAAGTTTTGGCTCATGGAACTTATTCCTATGCAATTTTACTAACCGCTACCCCCTAATTTTTCATCAAGAAAAAGGCTCCGTAAATAGCTTGGGTTAAGAAATTAGCCCAAGTTCTTCTTTCATGTTTTGTCTATTAACATAAAAAACAAACCCGTTGTCACTTTCTAATGCGGAAATTAATCAACTTATCCCTTCTGAGTTTGGGGTTGCTAGTTCCTATTCTATGTGGTATAACAAAACAAGTTAGAGCAGATACCGCAAATGTTATATTATCAACTGATGTCCCTTTAGTTGTGCTTCTAGATGAAAATTCAATCACTAACGAATTAGTTGATAATGACAAGGAATTAGTTGAGACTAATCTGTTAGAATATCGCATTTATTCTAGTAGAAATTTTAATATTTACTGCAATACTAATTGCACCGTTGAAATCAGCAATGTGATTAATAACACCGTTGCGGATGACGATAATTTTAATCCAACTCTAACAGAATTAAAAGCAATTATTTCCAACCAATCAACCACAAAAGAATATAATGCTTTGACTTCTACCTCATCTGGTTTCATTTCCTTGATCCCTGGAGAAAATTCAATGAATCTTGCTATTCAAGCAGTTTATAATCAGATTCCCGAAGCTGGAACTTATCGTTTTGATATCCAACTAAATCTTAACCCTTAAAAAATCAAGACAATGTTTTTTAATCAGCTTTTACAAAATCCAATAGTTCATCATTCTCAAAAACTTCTCAAGAATACGGTTATAGCAACAGGGCTAATGTTTAGTTTAGCCTATAATCCCCATCCTGCCCTTGCTCTATCCTTATCTCCTATCTATCTCGAATTAAAAGCAGATAAAACCCAAACAACAGGTATCTTAAAAGTTAGTAATACGAGCGATAAACCCCTCAGAGTCCGTGTTTCTGCCACAGCTTTTAGCTACGACGAGCAAGGTAATTTTAAACGATTAGAGTCGGGAAGCAAAGAAGATTTAACTTCTTATATGCGTTATAGTCCCAAGGAAGTTACTATTCCACCGAAAAGTACTAATAATATTAGATTGGCCGCAATTCTTCCCCCTAGCTTACCTGACGGTGAATATCGAGTAGCTATTTTCGTTAATAGTTTACAGGAAATTAATAACGAGACAACAAACTATCGTGTTAACCTCACAACGAGTATGGGATCTGCGATATATGTGAGAAAAGGAAATATTCACCCCAATCTAAATGTTGATAAAGCTCATTTTAATACTGAAAAATCAGAACTAAGATTAACCATTTCCAATCAGGGTCAAGCAACTGCTAGACCTAAAATAACTTGGAAATTAACCCAAAATAATAAAGAGATTATCAAAGGAGAAGGCGGCGGATCGTTTTTGCCCAATAAAACCATGAGCGTTATTCTCAAACCAAACACCAAAGAAAAAATGATCCTCAATGCAGGGACTTATAAACTATCGGGGGAAGCTGTATGGAATGATGATGGAATGAAAAGTCTTCCTTTTGCACTAGATTTAGTCATTAAATAATTATCAAAATAGACATTAAAATTAAAAGATAATTTATTAAGCCAAATGAAACATAGCTTATGGCTAAAGCTACATTTATGCTTATTGATTATCTTAGTTTCACCTTGTAGCCAGCTCCTCGCGCAACCTACTGAACTCGAAGATATTAATCTATCACCAAAGCAAGATAAATCATCTAATAACTTTGAGCTTATTCCAGTGGGAATTAACCTCAATAAACGCAATATTATTCCTAGCACTTTTATTCGAGGAGCAGAAGATGGCGAAAAAACAATTAATTTTGAGCAATGGTTAATCCCTCTTTCTGAAATCACTAAAGCATTAAATATTCAAGTTAATTCTTTACAAGATGGACAACTAGAACTTAAAAGTGCAGGTTTTTTGATTCGGATTAAAGCCGAAGATTTAATAACAGATACTCAGTTAGGATTAGTTATTTCTGTTGAACAAATTCAAACCTTATTAGGTATCCCCACAACCTTTGATTTTTCCACTTATGCAATTGATTTAAATCCTCCTTGGTTAAATTTAACTCAAGCAGGAAAATCAAATATACCTTTACCTATTATTATTGAAGGATTGCCTCTAGTGGAGGCTCCCCAATTCAGCTTAACGACAATTAGTGGTAATATTGGTTATTCTAAATTAAATAGTATTAGTAACAGCAATGAACAATTCCAAGGACAGATAGGATTGGTCGGTAGCCTATTAGGTGGAAGTTGGTATTTAGGCTTAAATCAACCAGAATTAAGCACTAATATTATCGGACGAGTTGGAGAAGCTCAATATTTAAAACAAACTCCCCAGGCTGATTATGTCCTTGGTTCCCATTCAACTTTTTGGAATGGTAATAACTTGGGTCAATATTGGGGATTTACAACGATTCAACGATTCGGTTATAGTCCCCAATTTCAAGATAACTTTGGAGGTTTTAATCCTCGTCAAAGGTTACAAAGTGATGCCGTTTTACAAGATATTATTGGTGATGCCGCTCCTGGTACTTTAGTACAACTAACAAAAGGTTTCAAAAATGAAATTCTTGCGGAAGTTTTAGTTGATGAGTCTGGACAATATCGCTTTGATAATATCCCCACACAAAATCGACAAGGAAATAAATATCGTCTGCTTCTTTATCCCAAGGGGCTTTTGGCGACTAATCCTGAGATTAGAGAAGTTGAGTTTTTAGATTTGCCAGGACAATTAAGTAAAGGCACTTCGGCTCTGATTTTATCAACTGGCTGGAGTCGTAACTTTAACAATGATGATTTTTTCGGAGATCTGACTAACTGGAGAGCGGCGATCGCCTATCGTATGGGATTGAGTGATGAGCTAACCGTTGGTATTGGAGCTATCCAAGAGGAATCCACTAATCTAATAGGAGAAATCTTTTATCAACCCAAAGGCATACCCTTAAAAATTGGTGTTTCCGGACTAGCTACCGCCGTGATTGGAGAATTAGATTATTCTATTAATTTTCAATATAAACCCAGTGAAAAATTTAATTTAATTTTACAAAGTGATCCCCTTTCACAAAGCTTTGAACTTAACTTAGGGATATTACCTGGTTTTACTTTGCGGGCTAGAGGTGATAATTTTGATAATACAATAGCAATAGGGGCTAATGTATCTCAAAAAATCGGTGATTTTTTCTTTTTTGGTAGTGGAGAATATGAAATTAATAATGAATGGAATCTTAATTTACGCTCTCGTTTTTATAATTGGGAATTCAATTATCAACAAGATCACGAATTGACCGAAGTTGAATTAGCTTACTATTTTTCCCGTTCTTTTACTAAAGGATATGCTTTATGGCTAAACTACCAAAGGAGAAATAATTTTAATAATAATGATAATGATAATGATAATGATGGACTTACCTTTGGGGGGAGATACATTTCTGATGCTAGATCTCTTGATGGTAGAGATTTATGGAGCTTGAATTTTGGCTATAGGATGGGTACAGAAGGTAATGGTTTAGTTGCGGCTGCTACGACGGCTATAATTCCAGGATTAGATGTCAGAATTATTTATGAACAAGTTTCGTTATTTTCCAATGATAATCGTTTTGCAATTCAACTTTTGCCCGCTATCAATATTCAACCCCAAATTGGTAATGGGGAACAAAGAATTGAACGTCTGCGTAACCAGGGAGGGATATTTATTCAGCCCTTTATTGACAATAACGAAAATGGTCTGCTTGACAATAATGAAACAGTTTATTTAGAAGATTTAGAAGCTCTATTGATCCTTAATAATCAGTCTTTAAAACGCTATCCTAAAAACATTGTTGATCGTGGAGTGTATATAAGACTTCCATCAGGAAATTATCGACTAGATTTAGATTTAGCAGGCTATCCTTTTGATACAACCCCTAAAGACTCTGCTCTAGCAATAGAAGTGATTGCAGGGAGTTATACAACAGTACAAATTCCATTTAGCCCTTCTTATACTATTATGGGTGTAGTTTCTGATAATCAAGGAAAACCTATCGCAGGTGCAAGAGTTGAAGCTATTAATCAGAATAATAAAAAAATAATTTTTTCTGTAACAAATGAAGCAGGTATTTATTTTTTAGAAGGTTTAAAAAAAGGAGAATATGAAATTATTATTAATTCTAAGTTTACTGAATCCTTACGTTTTAGTATTAAGGAAAATTCAGAAAAGCTTTTAGAGTTGAATCTAACAAAATAATAAAATGTCTATCGTGTATAATCTAATATTTCTACCTGTAAATAATTCGTTGATAGATTATTCTCTGAAACGGTACGACAAAACTTTTCCCATCGCATCAGACGTAATCAACGAAAAATTTACAGCAAGAAAAAATAGGAAAAGAAAATCATGATTATTTGTCATAAAAAAACAGAGGAAAATCCATTCCTCCGTATTTAGGTTTGAAAATATTTAAAATTATGGTTTAGCGGGAACTGTCGCAGGAGTTGTGGGTGTCGCCTCAACGGGTTGGTTTTGAAGCAGTAGCTGTTGTTGACGCTTAAAATCATTGGCGGCTTTGTTGAGATTCTGTTGGGTATCTTCAGCAAAATCAGCTCCATTGCGACTACGACTAAGATTTGCATTGTGAATCAGGGATGCGGGATCGAAGCCACTAAAAGCTCCTTTGGAGGGATCTTGTTCGCTATTTTGATAAGTTGGGGGTTCCTGGGGATTTTGTAACTGGGCAAAAGCCGACTTTTCGAAGCCCATTAACAATCCACAAATTCCAAGAAAAAGGGCAAAAGGTTTAACGAGGGATCTTTGATTCATAGTTAACTGGGGGAATAGTTACAACAACAATTAAAGGAAACGACGGCGTAATAAAGGTTGTATTAATGATAATACTAACGCATCGAATAGTAATAACACTCCTAAAACTTGTATAAAGCTTAGGGCCGCCCAGGGGGTCTGGAGGACTAAACTACTGAAATTCCAATCCTGATGGAGATAAAGATAACGAATCGGCTCGATCGCGTAGGTCAGGGGATTTAAACTAGCAATGACCTTTAACCAACCCGCCATGAAGGAAAGGGGCGCAAGAGCCGTACTGGCAAATAAAAGCGGTAAATTTGTCACGAAAATGACTGCAATCAGTTCGATATGACCAGGTAAGGCAAAGGCTAATCCTAAACTAAGAGCCGTTACGCCTAACACAATCAAAAAGACAATAAAGGCGATCGCGCTGAGTCCTGCCAAATCAGGCAAACCCGCACCCAGTAAAGAACTGGCTCCCACAATGACCCCCGTTTGAATCATGCTGAGGGAAACAATATAAATCGTAGAAGCGGCCACGATCGAAAAACGAGAAGCTAGAGGAGCAACCAATAAACGGTTCAGAAACCCAAATTCACGGTCAAACATCACGGGCAACCCCGCGTTCAAGGCTCCTGAAAAGGCTGTAAAGACGATGATGCCAGGAGCAAGGAACTGGGCATAATTTTGATCGTTGCCAAACAATCCCTGGGGCGCGTTGAAAAATAAGGCTCCAAACAGCACTAACCACATAAAGGGCTGGATAATTCCTGCGATCAGAGTGGAAGGGCGGCGTTGCAGTTGAATAAAAAGTCGTTTAGTTAAAGCCAAGGTTTCTTGACTAAAATCGGCGAAATCATTGCCTTTCGTTAACGCACGATTAACCAAAGGATTGGGAGATAATAGCTGATTTTGCTCGATGGGATTTAAGGTTTGAGTCATAAGAAAAAAACGCTATAACTAGATTGATCGCTTACTGGGCATCTATATAAACATTATGGAGGTTTTTATTCAGTTTTGGAGATTTTCGCGATCGCGCAGTGCCGATTCGCGATCGCGTGCATTGTCTTGGATTTGTTGTTTCCTAGTGAACTAAATTGAAACTGCTTGGAAAACCTGATTCGCCGTTAAAACTAATTCGGCAAAAGTCGGGGAGATAATGCGATCATCTCCCTGAAAAGATGTCACTTGATATTCTCCGTCGATCAACTCATGAATTAAAATCGTGGGTTGCTTAGGATTCCCAATAAACCGTCTTCCCCCTAATCCTAAATAATCTACAATCCAATATTCAGAAATACCGATCTCTTCGTAATCTTTGACCTTGGTTAAATAATCCACCCGCCAATTCGTGCTAACAACTTCCACAACCAGAGGGATAGAAGCACCTTGAGTTACCGTAGATTGTCGCTCCCATAATGACTCATTCAGCAAATTAGGACGATTTAAGACTAAGATATCGGGTAAATAAGTCGATTCTTCGTCATTTACTTTAACAAATGCTTGAGTAGGTAAAAAATAAGGAAAATTTAAGCGTCTGTATTCAAACACTAACTCTGTCGATAAAAAACCCTTAACTTCTTCATGCTTTCCGAGCGGTTGCGGCATTTCAACAATAACTCCATCATGCAGTTCATAAAACCCTTCTTCTGGTTTCCACTGGGCAAAATCATCAAACGTTACTGGTTGGGTTTTTACTAATGCTTGAACCATTGTTTACCTACCTTGTAATTGAGATGAATCAATTGTAACTTAATGTCGTTAATCGCCGTCATCAAATATTTTCCCATAAAAAAAGACAGACTAAACAGCCTGCCTTCTGAAAAAAACTGATTAGCTAGAAACTACTTCACAGTAACCTTAGCACCAGATTCTTCGAGTTGTTTCTTGATAGCTTCAGCATCATCTTTACCCGTACCTTCTTTAACCGCTTTAGGCGTAGATTCTACTAAGTCTTTCGCTTCTTTTAAGCCCAAGCCAGTGATGGTACGAACAACTTTAAGGACAGCAATTTTCTTGTCAGCAGGAACTTCTTCCAGAATGACATCAAATTCTGTTTTTTCTTCAACGGGTTCAGCAGCCGCCGCCCCACCAGGAGCCGCCATTGCAAAACCACCAACGGGAGCCGCAGCACTAACACCAAAAGCTTCTTCGATTTGCTTGACTAATTCAGCCGCTTCTAACAAGCTGAGGGTTTTTAACTGTTCTAAAATTTGATCGGTTGCAGCAGACATTTCGTAAACTCCTTAAATAATTGATAGTTGATAATTGATAGTTAATAATTGATAGTTGATAGTTAGTAATTGTAAAATATTCACTAAAAACTATTCCCTAAAACAGCCCTATTCTTTTTCGGAATAGGCCTTGATACCACGACCCAAAGAAGTCGGAACTTCCTTGATGCCGATCGCAATCTTGGCGATCAGACTGTTGAGTGCGCCCGCAATTTGCGCCATCAATTGTTCCTTCGACGGTAAATCGCCCAAGGCATCGACATCCGCTTTGCTTAAAGCGCGACCTTCTAAGACACCACCGCGTAATTCGGTTTTTTTGGTTTCTTTTTGGAAGCCTTTATACGCTTTAATAACTCCGCCAAAGTCTTCTTTGACTAACAAAAGAACGGAAGATCCTTTCAGGAAATCGTTCATCGGTTGCCAATGTTCTTGCCCTTCTAAGGCAATACGAACCAAAGTGTTCTTGGCAATTTTGCAAGTACCGCCCAAAGGACGGACACGGTTCCGTAGATCGCTAATTTCAGCGACGGATAAACTTTGGTAGTCAATTACTAGGGCCAATTGAGACTCTTGGAAAAGT
>Ga0114972_10004626_pt1 | contig 10225 bp, 10 predicted proteins | sample M_140807_EF_Meta_FD_87354 | JGI IMG/M metagenome (GOLD analysis project Ga0114972, IMG submission 87354) | Freshwater microbial communities from Lake Montjoie, Canada to study carbon cycling - M_140807_EF_MetaG | ecosystem: Environmental > Aquatic > Freshwater > Lake | place: Lake Montjoie... | reverse complement strand
ATTTAGAGTGCATAGTGAACGCCCTTGCATGAGTAAGAACAAAGTTTGCTGGAAGATCTTCGTCGTATCTGAAACTAATCCCTCCCAAGCCAATAATTAGCACTTTCCATGATTTATCACCGGTGTTTAACATTCCAATTTAACCCCCCTTCACAAATTTTGGATACTCCGGACAACACAAAATGCCTCTGCATAATTACATCCAACTGAAATACCCCAGCGACTGGCCTGTATTTTTAGCGCCTCAGGTGATCTTGGATGGGGAAAAGAGCGCTTTTCGAATTCATATTGCTCCATACCCTGAATTTTTGCATTCATATTTTCCTCAGATACTTCTATGAATATATTAGGAAGAAAGTGTCGCGGATCAGTCGGTGATCGCCATTCAGTACCCGATGGGGTTTCGAAGGTAATGATGGATTTAACACATTCTTCAGCCATAGGCCGACAAGCCGTTAAAACGGCTTCAAATGTCCGTTGATGATCTATATTCACATCTCCACCATGATGAGTGAAGATAATTTCCGGCAAGAAGCCAGACTTTTCTTTTTCAACAACTTTTATAAGATCCAGAAGTGGAACGGTGTCAAAACGATTGTCGGGAAAATGATAAATACTCAAAGACTGAAAACCAATCGATTTTTGGGCTAAGGTAATATTATTCTTGTGCTTTTCCAGTTCTAATTTCCATCTGCCAGGGTCACGGTCATCACTCCTAGATGTTATACCTTCACCTAAGATGACCACATGAACCTTACTCTGATACTTATGGATTAATTTATGCATAGTAGCTCCGACACCCAACAATTCATCATCAGGATGTGCCACAATCAGCATAATAGAGGAGTTTTTGAAATTAAGCATAAGTTCTATAAGGCTTACTTCTTATAATGTTAGCACATTGCAGATCATTTAATTCTTCCAAAGCGTACATTTCAAACTTTGAATTTAAGAACATTTCGCCTTCAATTCGAAAAGCCGTAAGAGGTTGATCTTTTAAATAACAGGCGCCAGTATCTATGCCTATCTTAAAAGGATCAACATAGGGGCTAAAAAAGCTGGTATGACCAAAAATGACTTTATACTTATTCTGGAAAAATGCCTGATGTTCGATAAACGGGTAGCGATTATACAGGTAAGCCACGCTATCTATTTCTTCAGGATTTGATGTAAGATAAAGCTCCGGAGGAATTCCACTATGAGCAATAAAATAATTATCTATAATTACATAGTCGACGAGCGACTTCAAAAACCCACTATATTCTTCAAAAAGCAATTTCTGAGTATCCATTACATTTGAAGTTCTAAATGAGGCCATTGTATGCTTGCCGCCGTAGGTTAGCAAATAATCCTCAAACTCTGATGCCTGTCGCCAGCAATATTCATGATTACCCAGGATAAAAACGGACCGATATTTTTCGTTGATCTTAACAAGAAAATCTAGAGTGGCTCTAGCATCCTCACCCTTATCAATGTAATCACCAATAAAAATAAGTTCCGGGAACTTATCTGACTTTTCTATTACCTGAAACAATCTTTCTAATTTGGTTATCTCACTATGAATATCACCGATAATGTACCTCATCTGATTAATTCGCTTATTAGGTCTTTCTCTGATTCTCGAAATGCACCAGGTTTTGGCATTTTACGTGCTTCCAGAGATGACAGAGTTGGGAGCCAAACTGTAATCGGAGTCGGTCGCGAATCAAGGAGCTTGTAAATATTATTTTGACTAATTACAATTGAATTCTCCCGCCATAATGGTTCCTGGTCTAAATAATCAGGTAGCCGGTCTTTCAACTTCGGAATACTAATTTTTACAAACGGGCTCTTAGAATCAATTCCTTGTGCTATGATCCTTAGAACATCAATGACTTTTTCACCATTATCTGGCAATGCCTCTAATATAGGTTGACTCACTAAAAGTCGACTTGTAAATAGCCGAACAAGATGGGCGCCCAAATCATTAACATAGCCAATTTGACAAATATTCTGTGCTCCGTCCACCAGAATGATAGGAGTGCTGTCAAGCAGTCGCGACACGTAAAACTCGAGTCTTCTTGTATGATCCGCCTCACCCCAGAAAATCGGCAGCCGTATTATGTGAAAACGACCCGGCTTAAGGTTATTCTTTAAATAATTTTCTGCAGCTCGTTTATTTAGAAGATATTTTTGAGTAACTGCCGGTAAAATGGATGAAAGGTTTTCATCAATTGTATCAATAAATTCGTCAACTCTGTTGGTATTGTTAAGCTTAACCATCCAACAACTGGAAATTAAAATATATTTATCAAAGGCCAAGCTTTCCACTACTTCGGCCACGGCAGTATCATCATAAGAAATAAAGTCAAGAATTAGATTGAATTTGTCGTCCGTCACTTGTAAAATTCCAGCTGAGCGTTCTGCCTCTATAAAACGACAGCCTGGAAGTTCTCCCATCAGCCTTCGAGAAATAATCACTATTGAGTGTTCCCCCGTGGCATAGAGGTTCTCAAAGATTTTCTTTCCAAGCATCCTCGTACCGCCTATTATCAGTATTTTCAATAACTCAGGGTTTATAAAATAAAGAATTCCACTGACGGTATAAATATATCCCCTCTATGGCCTTACTCACTTCAACTTCCTTTTTATTATAATTGTCAATAAGCAATGATACTTCAGGAAGACCAGCTTCATAGCTGAGCACTAATGTTGTGGAAAAGCGCGGATTAATTTCAAATATTACGGGCTGCTGGTCCTCAGTTAGAAATAGTTGAATATTAAAAGGTCCTCTGGGTTTGTAAAATTCATTTATCTCGACTGCCAGGGCCTCAATAATGGAATTATTCTCAGTCACCGCCGAAGTTGTAATACCTTTCTTTTGAAGTGCTCTTTTTGCGCTGATGCTTAATATTTTATTTTCCGGATTCGTTACTACGCCGACTGTATATTCTGACCCTTTAATAAAAGGCTGAACTATAATTTCAGAAGGCGAATAGTCTTCGAGGATATAAAAAGCTTCCAGTTGCTCTTTTCTGTCTATTTTTTTTATTCCCCTGCTTCCCCGCCCGATATTTGGTTTTACAAAAACTGGGGGCTCAAATTGCCAGTTGAATCTGCTTCCTTTATAAGTTGGGTTAGTCGATATATTGGCTTTACTAAGGCTTTCCATTAGCTCATGCTTATCAAGGCAAAGCCTTACAAAATCAACTTGGGGACAGAGTACCTTTAAACGACTAATTTCATCTCCGATTTCATTGGCTAATATTAATTCTTCGTCAATTAAGGGTAAATAGTAGTCGATTTGGTTTACATGACACAACTCCACAATGAAAGCCTTGTATTCAGTACTCGAAACCAATGGCGCCAAAAAAAAGTTAAAATCGGGGTAGACATATTTCAGAATGGGGTTTGAATCCACATAAAATAAATCATATCCTGAACTCACAAATTTAGTATGCAAGTAGGGAAAAAGGGAACCGCCTAATCCAGAAATCAAAATCCTCTTTTTCATAAAATTAAGTCGCTTGAAAGCGGTGTTCCTCTTTTAATATTGAATTTGGATTTTTTCCCAATTATCAATTCATAGAAAGATGTATCGAGACCATCCCCTGGACGTATTATCTTCGTATTATCCTCAGTAAATAGATCACCTTCTTTGATGTCATTTACTATATAAATTGATCTTTTAAACCTTAAACTGTTCTTTTCAGCTTCCAGGATACCTATAAAAACTTTTCCAAGTGAATCAAATGCCCGACTGCTTTCCTCGACTAATGCTTTAAGTTCGTTCGTTTCCAGGGAAAAGGCACTATCAACACCCCCATCTGCTCTGCTTAGAGTAAAATGTTTTTCGATAACCCGTGCACCTAATGCAATTGCAGCGATAGGTACCCCAATTCCTAATGTATGATCTGATAATCCAACATGACAGTCAAAAATCTTTGACATCACGGGTATTGTATTCAAATTAGTGTTTAATGGACTTGCGGGATAGGTGCTGGTACATTTTAACAGAATCAACTCTTTACAACCGGCATCGCGCAGAGTTTTTACAGACGCATCCAAACCTGCCAAAGTTGATAGTCCAGTCGACATAATTACAGGTTTTCCGGTAGAAGCAATTTTTCGCAGTAAAGGGAAGTGATTGTTTTCAAAGGAGGCAACCTTATATGCAGCAACATTCAGTTCTTCAAGAAAATCTACCGCACTTTCATCAAATGGCGTACTAAAAATCACCAACTTTCTTTTTCTTGCGTGCTCAAATAATATTGGGTGCCATTCCCAAGGCGTGTAGGCATCTTTATATAATTTGAAAAGATTATTTCCTTTCCATAAGGAATTTTGGTCATTGATATCGAACAATCCTCCTGTTGCTTCAATAGTGATTGTTTCTGCTGTATAGGTCTGCAACTTTATGGCCTGCGCTCCTGCATCAGCTGCGGCATCAATGATTGCCAGTGCCCTATCAATGGACTTATTATGGTTTCCTGACATTTCAGCAATGATAAATGGCTTATATTGAACCCCGATAGAATGCCGTTCTATTTTAATATCATTTAACATACTTAATTCTAATGTTAGAATGTTGATTTCTCTATTTTCAAAATATACTTAATTCCGTTAATGACGAAAAAGGCTGGATACCTTCTGTTGTCGACAATGCGTAATAGATTAAATTGGTCATAAATTGATTGTTGTATATCCAATTGGCTATCATTTACAGTACGTCTTGGGTAATATGTAGATTCACCCAGTTGTTCTTTGCCAGTAATAGTACCAATATTTTTGATAAACTGTAGTATAAGCTTAATAGTTATTTCACCCTGCTGGTGTCGGATTTCATCGATAAGTTCGTGGCCCTGAAGGATCAACATCTCCTGAAGATAAATTTTTCCATTATCAACTTTATCAGATGCCTCGAACAAAGTAATAGGGATTTCATTTTTACCTTCAAGCACTTGCCAAGTTAATGGCGACCAGCCTTTTCCTTTTGGAAGACCACTTTCATGAACAACCAAATTATATTTATTCAGGCACAATTTTTTGAAAATCTTTTCACACGATAGAAGACATAACACATCACCTTTAGACAACTCTTCAGGATGATGAGTTAATTTCGCCGCATGCCCTAATTCACAAATTGCGTTTGTCAAATCACTTGCATACGGGGTAATCCAGGAATTGGGATTATCAACTAATACTTGAACATACATTTTCAATTTCCTTTAATAACCTATTAGAACTCCTTCTATCAACAATATTGCTAAAAACATGATCTGGGATTCTGGATACTGCTTTACGTAAATCGCACTCGGCAAAGCGATTTGCACCAACTATAGCTCCAGCATTTAAAAATCCGTTATAAATATCTATCTGATTATCAACACAATAACCAGATATAACTTTACACTCGGTCGCTAGCGCCTCAAATAGAATTCCACTAGAAGGTACAATAGCTACGTCGGATTGACACATTAAATTATGAATTTCATGCTCATTTAAAGCATTAAAAAATTCAACCTTAGAATTTAAAATATTTTGGAAAGAACTCATCACATTAAAGGAAGCCCCAGTAACTACTACAATCCTTTTAAAGGAGGGAATATCTAAAACTACCCTTAAAGTACTTTCAGTTAAATTTCGCAAGTCAGCACCACCGAAACATATAAAAACAGATTCTAAATTATTAATTGGTTCCCTAACAGGTGGTTTAAGAAAAGTACTTCGTAAAAGTGCATAATCAGGGCCTAATGCAAATCTAACACCATCCGCTCCTTTGTAATCCTTTGGCGATACTCCTGGAGCTACATTTATGATAAGATCAGCTGCGAATAATCTGTTATGTAAATCATCTAAACAAACAAGTTTGCAACCCAGCATTTTAATTTTAATCTGATAGTCCCAATCAAACCCATATCCATCAAGAATTACCAGATCGTCTTTTAATAATTGATTTAAAAAGATAGATTCCTCTTTGATTTGAATCAATTTAAAATCATTAAATATCACATCGGACGCAATCTTGTCGGGAATGTCTTTACAAACAAAAATGATAACAAAATGATCTTTTAAAGCTTGGCCGAAAGCTATGCAACGAACTAAATGCCCCAACCCTAACTCCGGATTACCGTCCACCCTAAAATAAACTTTTCGTATATTAGAATTTCTTGACATCAATCAGTTTACCAATTACTTTTTCTCAAATAACCACCAAGTAATATCATCAAAACCACCAACCTCATATTCATAAGACCATAGAAATCCATTATCTAATAATTTTACAGTAAAGTTCTCCATGAAATACTTGCCAAAATCTCTTTTAAATAGCTTATCTTTCTGTCCCTGATACTCAATCATAACTGGAGTTAGGTTAAAATATTCAATACCACAAAAATTTTAAAAATGACCATAAATTATTTTACCCATTTTAGTACTTATGTTATTACATTATATAAATTACCAATTTTTATTCAATATATTTAGAAATAAAATGAATTATATTATCTAAAACAAATATTTGTTCATCAAATAATAATGTCGGATACATAGGTAAACTAATACAACATGAATAATAATCTTCTGCATTTGGTAAATCCCCAGGTTTCCATCCAATCTGACGATAATAAGGCATCAAATGAGCTGGTATATAATGTATTTGGGAGAATATACCATTTTCCCGTAAATACTTGTGTAACTCTTTCCGTTGATTAACCTCTATCACATAAAGATGATAGGCATGATGTTCACTTTGCACGTCATTCCTATCTTTAATCATTGGATTTCCTCTAAAGGATTCTTTATAAATCTTTGCAATTTCCCTACGTTTTTCTAAGCCCCCATTAGCTCGTTTCAATTGTGAATTCCCTAAGGCAGCTTGAATATCCGTTAACCTATAATTATAACCCAATTCCTGCATTTCGTAATACCATAACGAATCATCATAAATACGTAGCGTTGGATTTTGCTGAATACCATGTGTTCTAAGCATCAACAATTTGTCATACAAATCCTTATTATTTGTTGTTATCATACCACCTTCGCCTGCTGCAATATGCTTGACCGGATGGAACGAAAATATAGCTAAATCAGCATAAATACAACTACCCGCATATACTTTTTCACCTTTGGAATTGTTGAAACTTCCTCCGGGAGCATGACAAGCATCTTCTATTATCCAACAATTAAACTCATCTGACAATTTTCTGAATTCCTCCATATTCACAACACGCCCTGCAAAATCAACAGGAATTATACCCTTTATCTCCCTATTTATATCAGCTTCTAATTGTTTCCTAACTTCATTGATATCTAAAAGGTAAGTTTCTCTATCTATATCCGCAAAGATGACCTGTCCACCACAATATTGCACACAATTAGCGCTTGCCACAAAAGTAATTGGACTAGTGATAACCTTATCACCAGGTTTTACATTTAATGCCATAGTGCACAGGTGGAGTGCCGCCGTGCCATTTGATACAGCTACAGCGTATTTTGATCCGACATAACTCGCAAAAGAATCTTCAAACTCTTTAATTTTTGGTCCTTGTGTCCATATATCAGATTTAAGCACGTCTATAACCGCTTGAATATCATCTTCTGTGACGGATTGTTTGCCGTAAGGGATTGCTTTCATTTAAAATTAGTAAGTTGATGAAACGTGTTTATTAATTAATGCTATTAAACTTTCCACCGTTTCCCATTCCTTGTTTTCACCAGAGGTGTAACTAAAGCCATTCTCAACCTTTTGTGCATTAAAGGCCTTTTTATAGTCCTCCATGTTCCAATTTGTGACTGTAGGAAGAATTACATAATATTTCCCTAAATCATAGGTATTATAAGAATCACTCGATGTAATCATTTCTTCATGAATCTTTTCTCCAGGTCTTATACCTATTATCCTATGTTCACATTCTGGTCCTATCGCCTTGGCTACATCCATTATTCTATAGGAGGGAATTTTTGGTACGTATAATTCACCACCCCATGCATTTTCTAAAGCGTGTAATACCATACTCACACCATCATCCAATGAAATATTAAAACGAGTCATCGTTGGATCGGTAATTGGCAACATACCATCTTTTTTCTTTTTTAAGAAAAATGGAATTACAGATCCATTGGAGCCCATCACATTTCCATACCGAACCACCGAAAATTTTATATCCTGAACGCCTTTTATATTATTTGCTGCAATAAATAATTTATCTGAAGTTAACTTAGTAGCACCATATAAATTGATTGGTGCACACGCTTTATCCGTTGATAATGCAACCACTCTGGAAACATTAGATGATAAACTAGCTTTTATTACATTTTCAGCTCCTCCTATATTTGTTTTAATACATTCATCCGGATTATATTCTGCGATATGTACGTGTTTCATTGCAGCTGCATGTATAACGTAATCAATGCCCGTAAACGCGCGCTTTAATCTATCCAAATCCCTAACATCCCCTATGAAATAACGAATAGCGCTATACTTTGCTTCTGGATAGTCTTGAGACATCTGAAACTGTTTTTGCTCGTCTCTTGAGTATATCACAAGCCTCTTAACAGCCGGCCATCGTTCCAAAATAGTTTTGGTTAACGCCCTTCCTAGAGAACCAGTCCCACCCGTAATTAAAATTGACTTATTATCTAACATTTAAAAAAATCTATTTTTTTATTTTTTTTCACACCACCATCTTCTCATACGCCCCCTCCTCAATCACTTCCCCCTTATGCATCCTAAATATTTTGTCACAACGCTTTAACGTCGTCACCCTATGTGCTACAATTAATATAGTCAAATCTTTGGCAAGGTTTTCAATACCTTCCATAACGGCTAATTCAGTTTCGTTATCTAAGGCGCTGGTGGCTTCGTCAAATACGATTACTTGCGCTTTTTTGTACAACGCGCGTGCAATACCTATTCGCTGACGCTGACCACCTGATAAGCGGATTCCTCTTTCTCCAACAAAAGTTTTATATTTTTGAGGCAAAGCTTCTATTGTTTCCGCGATTTGTGCTTTTTCTGCCGCCTCTTTTACTCTTTTCATATCAATTTTATCTACCTCTATGCCAAATGCAATATTCTCAGCAAGAGAGGTGTCAGAAAGATAAATTGCCTGTGGAACGTGTGCTATAATAATTTGCCAAGATCTATGATTCTCCTCATTAATTATCTGGTTATCTATCTTGAGAAAACCCTTTGTTGGTTTTAGTAATCCCATGATAATATCCAATAAGGTGCTTTTGCCGCATCCAGTCGTTCCAACAAAGCCATAACGCTTTCCCTTTTCTAAGGTTAAACCTAGTTCTTTTAATACAACTTCCCCATCTTTATTATATTGAAAACTTACTCTATCCAACATTATGGATTCTTTAAATGATATAGGCGATGGATTTGGCTTATTAGCATGTTCAGGAAAAGGTTGTTCCAAAAATTGTAATCCATCTTCAACGGATTCCTGACCTCCTCTTATTGCAGTCCAGTTGAAATAGAAATTTTGTAAGGCAGGTAATAATCGCTGAGCTCCTAATGCTAATGCAGCTAACGTTGGAATAGCACTCATGAATCCTTCTCCCTTTAAAACCAGCTGGTAGGCAATGATACAAATGAAAATAATCCCCAAAAATTCAACGACTAATCTTGGACTATTACCAACTATCAGATTATTTGATAACGATTGATTATACTTTTCTTGGGCTTTTTTAAAAATTTTTCCATACGTTCCTTGCGTTCCATCTATAAGTACATCCCTAATACCACCTAATCCCTCTTGTAAGGCTTTAATCATCTGAATAGATTCACGGCTAAGGACAACAGAATTAGCTGCAAGTTGCTTTTTTACCAATAAAATAATGCCAGCGTATAATACACCAAATCCAAAGAATGCGGTTAAAGCAACAAAAGGATTTATCGTAAATAAAGTCATGATAATGGCCATTATAGTAACACTGGAAGAGATTAGGTTCATTAGAGGTGTAATCAATGAGGCTAATATTGAACCAGCTTTTCCTGTAACACCAGATATAACTTCACTACTATTTCGTGAAACGTGAACCGAATAAGGCTGATATAAAGTGCGCATATAAATACTATTGCTAAATTCAGCTGAAGTCCCATATCCAATTTTTGTTTGAGCCCAAAGTAGTGTAAGACGCAATGAAATACCTATAAATATCAAAAGGCAAAAACAAATAGTAAAAGGAAAAAGTAATTCCTCGGGAGATTTAATGGCTAATATGTTAATAAACAATT
>Ga0114972_10004625_pt1 | contig 10226 bp, 8 predicted proteins | sample M_140807_EF_Meta_FD_87354 | JGI IMG/M metagenome (GOLD analysis project Ga0114972, IMG submission 87354) | Freshwater microbial communities from Lake Montjoie, Canada to study carbon cycling - M_140807_EF_MetaG | ecosystem: Environmental > Aquatic > Freshwater > Lake | place: Lake Montjoie... | reverse complement strand
CCGCCGCTCCCCCTTGACGCCAGTCTTCCAGATATTTCCAGTCCGCCCCTTGAATTACCATACAGGGGAGATTACGATGTCCCTGTGGTCAGTCGCCTGCGGGATGACCTACCGGCAAATCCCGCAACCCTAACTCAGCCCGATGATGAACAACTTCACTCCCAGAGCCCAGCAGGTCCTCGCCCTTGCCCGCAAGGAAGCGGACCGCTTCAACCATAATTACGTCGGCACCGAACACCTCCTGCTCGGGCTGATCAAGCTGGGCCAGGGCGTTGCCGTCAACGTGCTCATGAAAATGGGCCTCGAACTAGAAAATGTCCGCATGGAAGTCGAGAAACATGTCGGCTCCGGGCAGGAACAAAAGATGGTGGGCAACATCCCCTACACCCCCCGGGTGAAAAAAGTCCTCGCCCTTGCCAGCAAGGAAGCCCGCGCCCTGAACCACAGTTATGTCGGCACGGAGCACATCCTCCTCGGCCTGCTCCGCGAAGGCGAAGGCGTCGCTGCCCATGTTCTGAAGAGCCTCGAAATTGATATCGAGCGCACCCGCAACGAAATCCTCAAGGAACTCGACCCGAATTTCACCCCTTCCGAAAACGAGGAGGAAGGTGGCGAAGGATTCCAGGAAACCGCCGCTGGAAACCAGGGTGGCACCAGCAAGAAGGACAGCAAAACCCCCGCCCTCAAAGCCTTTGGCCGCGACCTGACCGAACTCGCCCAGAAGGCCGAACTCGATCCCGTGATCGGCCGCGCTGACGAAATCGAGCGCGTGATCCAGATTCTCTGCCGCCGCACGAAAAACAATCCTGTCCTCATCGGTGAGGCCGGCGTCGGCAAAACCGCTATCGTGGAAGGCCTCGCCCAGGAAATCGTGGCCGGCAACGTCCCCGAAATTCTGCGCGACAAAAAAGTCATCACCCTCGACCTCGCCCTCATGGTTGCCGGGACCAAATACCGCGGCCAGTTTGAAGAGCGCATCAAAGCCGTGATGGACGAGATCCGCCGCACCAAAAACGTCATTCTCTTCATCGATGAACTCCACACCATCGTGGGGGCCGGTTCTGCCGAAGGCGCGATGGATGCCAGCAATATTATCAAGCCCGCCCTCAGCCGCGGCGAGATGCAATGCGTTGGCGCGACGACCCTCAACGAATACCGCAAGTATATCGAAAAGGACGCCGCCCTCGAGCGCCGCTTCCAGACGGTGAAGGTCAACGAACCCAACGAAGAGGACGCCACCAAGATCCTCATGGGCATCAAGCACAAGTATGAAAGCCACCACAAGGCGATCTACACCGCGGAAGCCATTGAGCAATCTGTCAAGCTCTCCGCCCGTTACCTCACCGGCCGTTTCCTGCCTGACAAGGCCATCGACATCATGGACGAAGCCGGGGCCCGCGCCCGCATCGGGGCTATGACCCGCCCGCCGGAAGTGAAGGACATCGAAGCCGAGATAGAGACCATACGCATCGAAAAAGAAACCGCCATCAAGGACCAGGACTTCGAAAAAGCCGCTGCCCTGCGCGACTCCGAACGGAACACCCGCAAGAAGCTCGAAAACGTCATGGAGACCTGGCGCTCCGACAACGAGGAGAAGAAAGTCACCGTCGGCATCGAGGAAATCATGGCTGTCATCTCCAAGTGGACCGGTGTTCCTCTGAACCGCATGGAGCAGAAGGAGACCGCCAAGCTTCTCCGCATGGAGGAAGAACTCAAAGGCCGGGTGATCGGTCAGGACCAGGCGGTGATTGCCATCAGCAAGGCCCTGCGGCGCAGCCGTGCCGACTTGAAGGATCCCCGCCGCCCTATCGGCAGTTTCCTCTTCCTCGGCCCTACCGGCGTCGGCAAAACCTTTCTCGCCCGCAATCTTGCCGAATTCATGTTCGGCGATGCGGATTCGCTCATTCAGATCGACATGTCGGAATACATGGAGAAGTTCACCGCCAGCCGCCTCATCGGCAGCCCTCCCGGCTATGTCGGTTATGAAGAAGGCGGTCAACTCAGCGAAGCCGTCCGCCGCCGTCCATATAGCGTCGTCCTCTTCGATGAAGTCGAAAAAGCCCACCCTGACGTGATGCACCTCCTCCTCCAGGTGTTGGAGGAAGGCACCATCACCGACAGCTTCGGCCGTAAGATCGACTTCCGCAATACCATCATCATCATGACCTCCAACGTCGGGGCCGAACTGATCAAAAAGCAAAGCATCATGGGCTTCGGAGCCATCGGCACGGATAAGAGCGACTTCAATTCCATGAAGGAAAAGATTGAGGAGCAGGCCAAGAAGCACTTCAAACCGGAGTTCCTCAACCGCCTCGACGACCTCATCGTCTTCCACATGCTGGAAAAAGAAGACCTCGTCAAAATCGTCGATCTCGAAATCAGCAAGGTCCTCAAGCGCGTCCGCGACAAGAAGATCGAAGTGGAACTCGACCAGTCCTCCAAGGAACTGCTCATCGCTGAAGGTTACGACCCCGCCTACGGAGCGCGCCCCATGCGCCGCGCTGTCGAGCGCTTCCTCGAAGATCCCTTCGCCGAGCACCTCCTGCGCGGCGACATCAAGGAAGGCGACCACGTCAGCATCACCCGCCGCGAAAACGAAAAGAGCCTCAAATTCAGCGTCCGCGAGGAAACTCCACCCGCCGCTGAAGAAGCCGTCGCTGGCGTGGCGGAGTAATTCCCTACTGAACAGCAATTGATTCGCCCCGGCAGACTTTGGTTTGCCGGGGCAATTTTTTTGGCAGAAAGCCAATTTTGCTTCAGGTTTAATCAACCTCAGACATCCTGATCTGCCGGAAGATAAGTGCGGAACCTTGGGGAAAGGAGATGAACCGGTCGTCCTGGCATTTGGTGGCCACCGTGGTTCCTGATCCCGGAGGGATCGCAGCTATTAGCCGGTGGTTGAGCGCCAGCGACACCACCGGAACCAAGGCCAAGGTTCTCCCGACCCCAGAGGGGTCGCAGGCACCACAGGCGGAATGGAGCAGGATGGGGCTGCGACCCCTGCCGGGGTCGGGACAGGTGATGCTTGTTTTCCGGTGGTGTCGCTGGCGCTCAACCACCGGCTAATGGCTGTCAAGCCTCCAGCTTGAATGCCGCAAACCGGTTCACCCGTTTTCCAGGCAGGTCAAAATGTCTGAGCCTGCTCAATCTTCCTCAAGAATAGTCGGCCACTGGCTGTTCCAGCAGACGATGGATCATCCTAAGCGTTTGCCAACTGACGACGACCATGCGAAAAATGAGTGTGAGTATAGAGCAAAATCCCGAAGCCCTGAAGGCCCTGCAGGATGAGATTTACCGCAGCAAGGTCAGGCGCGCCCGTGCCATGACCCCAGCGGAACGCCTCACGGAGATTCTTGAACTCAGTAACGACATCTTCACCCGGATGCACGCCGGGGCCATGGCCCAGGGCAAGTTCGCTGATGACAATGCCGGATGGGAGGAAGTCTCACGACGCCTGGCTAAACTTCGCCGGATTCATGAACATGGCATCTACAAACCGGTCGCCGCATGAATCTCTACGAACTGGCGGCGGAAGTGGTCGCGGGGCTGGTGCAGTGTGACGCCCGGAACTGCGGGAGGAGGGTCCCCATTCCCGAAGTCAACTTGACTTAAAGCCATAAACCCATACGGTAACCCATATGAAAACCACCATTGAGCTACCCGATGCTCTTTTCGCCGAGGCGAAAAGCGTGGCGTTGCAGCGCCGAACGACGTTGAAAGCCATGATGGAGCACGCCTTGAGGCGCGAAATCGGGTTCAGCGATCCGCCTCCCAGCTTGGCTGCCTTCGTGGAAAATGAGTATGGATTTCCGGTGCTGAAGAAGCGTTATCACCAACCGGTGACCAGCGAATTGGTCTATGAAATGTTGGAAGAGGAAGGCCATTGAACCCGATGATATACCTCCTTGATGTCAATGTTCTGATCGCGATGGCCGATCCTGCCCATGTGCATCACGCCCAGGTTCAACTTTGGTTTCATGCGCAACCGGGCCGGGGTTGGGCGACCTGTCCCCTTACGGAAAATACGTTTCTCCGCATTCTCAGCGTTCCAAGCTATCCAGGGAGCCCCGGCGACCCGATGGCCGTGCGGCAGTTGCTGACGCGCATGTGCGCTTTCCCCGGCCACCAATTCTGGCCGGATCATCTAACGCTAAACGATGCCGCCCGCTTTCCCGCATTGCCTGCCTCCAAACATCTCACTGATCTTTATCTGCTGGCCTTGGCTGTATCGCATCACGGCAAACTGGCCACCCTGGACCGGCGGATCGATCCCAATCTGCTGCCAAATGGAACGAAGGCCTACTTTTTGATTCCCTGAACCCACCACGCCTGGGAATCGAAAATTTAGAACCAGTGGAAACTAACAAATAAATGCCCGCAATCCTCCCGCGCAAGACCGTCCTCCGGGCCATGCTTGTGGATCAGGGTCAAGGGTTGGCGGGATGGCGTGTGAATTTCCGGGCCGGGTGAGGGAATGTTCAATGGCTTTTCATCAGGTAACAGGTAACCATTTAGCTGCAAAGCGGCTGTGTAAAATCGAGCGTCGGACAAGTGAGGAAAAATAAACTGAATTTACCGTCATCCAGCATCAGATATTTCATGGCGCGCGATTCCAATCGATGTCACGGAAGTGGGCCGAGGCCGCAGTAGCAGGCACGTAGCTTTTATAGGATTCGATGCCTGTCACGTGGTTATTCCGAAACCAGATGAGGCGGTAATCGTGATACCCAAATCCAGCCCCGGTTTCTCCGTATTGCCATGCTTCGAGATTGCCCCGGAACTGTCTATCACCTGGATTCCCAAGGATCGAGATAACTTTTTCCTTTGAATCACCGGGATTGATGAGGACTGCTTTCCTTTCAAGGTCTTTGCAGGAGCAAAAGAAAAAAGTCGTCGTGAATAGAATTAGAGGGATGAAGAATTTCACTCGTTTCCCTCGTGCTGCCCATATTTTGATGCAAGAACTACCTTCCAAAAAGGAAAGCCCAAAATCCTTTGCCCTTTTTCTCAGGAAAATGGATTGCGTTTTGTTCTAGAGTTGTATGCGCACGCTCGTGACCTTGTGCGGCAGCAGACTTCCACAAACGTATTGCCTCTGCGGTATCCTGAACAACCCCTGCACCATGGTCATACATGCATCCAAGATTATACTGGGATTTTGCGTGCCCATGCTGGCTTGCCATCCTCCAGTATCGCACGGCTTCAGTTTGGTCTTTAGTAATGCCATCACCAGAATTCAATATTAACCCTAAATTGTATTGGGCGTCAGGGATTCCTCCATCTGCTGCTAAGCGAAACCATTTTGCTGCTTGGCTTGGATCTTTTTCGACGCCTTGAACCCTTGCGGGTATTCAGGAGTCGCAGAGGGAGTCGGCCTTAACAAAAATAGCGCCGGGTTACAACCGGTGCCGTTTTTTGTGGGTGGTAGAGTCCCGTCGTTGAATTCAAATGAACACTGCCCCCCCGTTGACCCTGTTTCTGTTCTTTGGACAGATTGACAGCCTGTTAAACCTTAAACAGGGAAGTGACGGATTCGCCGCCGTGGATGCGGCGGATGGCTTCGCCGAGGAGGTCGGCGATGCCGAGGGTGGTGACTTTGTCGCCTTTGGCCATGGGGACGGAATCGGTGCAGATGAGGCTCTCGATGGGGCTTTCGGCGAGGCGTTTGACGGCGAGTTCGTTGAGGATGGCGTGGGAGACGGCGGCGTAGATGCGGCGGGCTCCGCGCTCCTTGAGGAGGCGGGCGGCGGCGGTGAGGGTGCCGGCGGTTTCGGTCATGTCGTCGATGAGGAGGACGTCGCGGCCATCGACTTCGCCGATGATGTTATGGGCCTCGACTTCGGTGGCGCTGGTGCGGTGCTTGGCGACGATGGCGAAGCTGGAACCGAGAGCCTTGGCAAAGGAGTGCGTCATTTTGATGCCGCCGACATCGGGGGAGACGACGACGACTTTGTCATCCCCGAGACCGATTTCGCGGACGTGCTTCAGGAGGACGGGAGCGGCGTAGAGGTGATCGACGGGGATGTCGAAGAAACCCTGAATCTGCCCGGCGTGGAGGTCGACAGTGAGGACGCGCTGGACGCCGGCGGCGGTGAGGAGGTTGGCGACGAGCTTGGCGGTGATGGGGACGCGGGACTGGTCTTTGCGGTCCTGCCGGGCGTAACCGAAGAAGGGGATAACGGCGGTAATGCGCTCCGCACTGGCGCGCCGGACGGCGTCGACCATGATGAGGAGTTCCATGAGGTTGTGATTGGTGGGGGGGCAGGTGGGCTGGACGATGAAGACGTCGCCTCCGCGGATGTTTTCGTTGATTTTGACGAAGGTTTCACCGTCGGGGAAGGCAGTGACGGTGGCGTCCGTGCGCTTCATGCCGAGGTATTCGCTGATGCGGTCGGCCAGAGCGGGGTGGGCGGTGCCGCTGAGGATGCGCAGGCTGGGAAAGTGGTCCATCCGTTGGGCGTAGAGCAGGGGTGGGATGGCAGCAACTGGGAAGTGGCGAAAATGTCATCGAACTGCCTTTGGTGCTGGTTTTGGGACTTCCGGGGAGCTGGGAGGAGGGTCGGCGGGAGGTGGAAAGGGGCCGTGGCGGGGAGGGGGCGGACGATTTGGCTGGCCCCGTAAAGAACGGGGAATCCGGCATTGCTCCCTGGCAGGAGTTGTGTTTTGATTCCGCTATGGATTTTGCTACCGATACTGAGATCACAAGCGCTGCCCCGGCGGTGCAGGCGTTGCGGGCGGCCCTGCAGCAGGTGTTGTTCGGGAAGGAGGAGCTGATTGATCTGACGATTTGCGGGCTGCTGGCCCGGGGGCATATTCTGTTGGAAGGCCTGCCAGGTTTGGGCAAAACGGAGTTGGTGAAGGGGCTGGCCAAGGCGCTGCAGTTGGAGACGAAGCGCATTCAATTCACCCCGGATCTCCTGCCGGGCGATATCACGGGGAATCCAGTGCTGCAGGAAACGCCGCAGGGCAGGGCGTTCGTCTTCCAGCCAGGGCCGATCTTTGCCAATCTGGTGCTGGCAGATGAAATCAACCGGGCGAGCCCGAAGACGCAGAGTGCTCTGCTGGAAGCCATGCAGGAACGCCGGGTCACGGTGCTGGGCCAGACCCATCTGCTGCCGGATCCGTTTTTTGTGCTGGCGACGCAGAATCCCATTGAGCTGGAAGGCACCTATCCGCTGCCGGAGGCGCAGGTGGACCGCTTTCTTTTCAAGCTGGAGGTGCTGCGCAATGATGCGGCGACTTTGGAAAAAATCGTGAAGGACCGCGAACTGGGCGTGGAGCCGGCGGTGGCGGCGGTGATGACCCGTGAGACCCTGGCCGGGCTGCATGCGCTGGTGCGGCGGGTTTTCCTGCCGGATGTGGTGGCGAATTATATTGCCAGAATCGTGGATGCCACGCACCCAGGGCAATCCGCCGCTGCGCAGTCGGTGAAGTTCGGTGCGAGCCCGCGGGCGGCGCTGAGCCTGGCCTCAGCGGTGAAGGCCCGGGCGCTGATGCACGGGCGATCGCACGCCAGCTTTGAGGATACCCAGGCGCTGGCCCAGGCGGTGCTGGGCCACCGGGTGGTGCTGGATTACAGCGCCCGGATCGAAGGCCGGACCTCACGGGATGTGGTGGCGGCGATTTTGAAGGAAGTGCCGGTGACGGATGCGGCGGTGCCGCGCCCACTGACGGCAGCCTAGGATTTTATTGATTGTGAGTGCTTTTCCCTCCGACGCTGCCATGCCCTGCTTCCCCTTTGCTGCTGTTCAGAATTGGTTCTCCCGGCGCGCTGCCCTGTTCCTGCTCCTCACGGCCGGGCCGCTGGCGGCGCAGGACGTCCAGCGTTATCCGATCGGTGATGATGGATCGGAGGTGGAGGTGGAGAATGTGTTCAGCCTGGTGCCGCCGACGGGTTATGCGCCGGTGCGGGTGACGCTGAAAAACATATCGGCCAGGGAAGCGGTGGTCAGCATAGGGACATCCAGTGGCACCAGCTCCTGGCGGAGTGAAAATCTGCTCACCAGCAGCCAGCCGGATTTCAAGGCGGCAGCGGAAACCAGCACGGAAATGGAACTGATCGTGCCGGTAATGACGGATTTTTCGGACCGGACGGGGTATAGGCCTTATGCGGAAAGCCATCTGGAGATTTCCGCTCCGGTCCTGGCATCCCGTTTTGCAGCTTCCTTCCGGGGGAATGTTCTGCCAGGCATTCCGTTCGCCGCAGCCAGCCAAAGTCTGGTTGGAAAGTCAGGGGCGGCCCTGAACGAGGCCGCACAGAAGAAATTCCTCGGCAGCAGTTCCGGCTATGGCCGGGAGGGGAGCTTTCTGGCCGTCTATCTGCCGGCTCATCTGCCTTCGGATTGGCGGGGATTTTCCGGTCTGGATCTGCTGGCGGTTAATAACGACGAATGGGACGCGCTCCAGCCTGGGGTGCGTCTGGCCGTCCGGCAATGGATGATGCAGGGAGGGGTGCTGGATGTCTATCATAGTGGTCCGGAACCCGCCGCCGTGTTGCAGGAACTGAAAACTGGTGCCATCGGGCCGAATGCTGTTTATCCGTTGGGGGCAGGAGGAGTTAGGTTTTTTCCCTGGGATGGCAAGGAATTGCCTGCGGAGACCTTGAGTCGTTTTGAGGCGTCCTCCGGCATCGTCAGCCGGAATCTTGCGGCGCAACGCGCCCTGGTGGATGGGGATAAGGTGGATCCGGTGGCGGGCCTCAGTGAGGCGCTCGGGGTGCGCAGTTTCGCGGCGTGGCAGGTGGGGGTGATCCTGGTGGTGTTTGGTCTGCTGGTGGGGCCGATCAATTTGTTTTACCTGGCCGGTCCAGGGCGGCGGCACCGTTTGTTTTTCACCACACCCCTGATTGCGGTGGGTGCTTCCATTTTGCTCATGGCGGTGATTTTCCTCCAGGATGGCTCGGGCGGTTCCGGCAAGCGTGCGGCCCTCGTGGAACTCTATCCGGAAGAGAACACCGCCGTGCTGCGCCAATATCAGGTGAGCCGCACCGGCGTGCTTTGGGGAGGCGGATTTACCATTGATCAGGCGGCGGTGATCACGCCCATGATGCTGGCCAATACGCGATGGACCCGCCTGAAGCCTTCCGGGGCCTCCGATTCCGAAGGCCAGCGCTATAACCTTCCGGAGCCCCTCGTTTATGCGGGCGATTGGTTCCAGAGCCGCAGTGAGCAGGCGCAGCTGATCGAGGCGATCCGGCCCGGGCGGGGACGCTTTGAACTGAAACCCGGCGGCGGTGATCCCGTGGTGGTTTCCAGCTTCCCGGGCAAGGTGGAGCAGTTTTACTATCACGATGCCACGGGTCAGCCCTGGGTCAGTCAGGCCCCGATCACTGCGGGAGCCAGTGTGACCCTGCAGAAGACTGACAAGGCGGCGGCTGAAGCGTGGCTGGAGCAACAACTGCTGATGTTTCCCAAGGGAGAGCGTGGACGCGTGGGAGCCTCCCTTCAGCCGGGTTCTTATTTCGCTTTTTCCTCGGATCCACAGTCCGGCCTGATGGATAGCCTGAAATCGATCAAATGGGAGAACGACCACATCCTCCTGCACGGCCGCTTTGCCACGGCCCCCTGAACCTCCTTTTTGTTGCTTCCCATGACGCCAGCCATCGCCGTTCATAACCTTCACCGCTCCTTCGGCGCCCTCAAGGCGGTGGCGGGCGTTTCCTTTGAGATCATGCCCGGGAATGTGGTGGGCTTCGTCGGAGCGAATGGGGCCGGCAAGACCACCACCATGCGCATCCTTGCCACCCTGGACTATCCTACCATGGGAACCGCCAGCGTGCAGGGTCATAGCGTGGTGCAGTATCCGGCAGAGGTGCGCCGCGTCCTCGGCTGGGTGCCTGACAGTTTTGGCACTTACGAAAACATGACCGTGGTGGAATACCTCGATTTTTACGCGAGAGCGCTCGGCTTCAAGGGGCAGGAGCGCATCCGCCGCATCCAGGACGTGATGGATTTTACCGATCTCGGACCACTCTCCGACCGGCTGATCAACAAGATGTCGAAAGGCCAGGGGCAGCGGCTTTGCCTGGGACGGGCGCTGATCCATGATCCCCAGGTGCTGATCATGGATGAGCCGGCGGCCGGACTCGACCCGAAGGCCCGGGTGGAATTGAAACGCCTCATCCGCATCCTCGCGGAGGAGGGAAAAACCATCCTGATTTCCTCACACATCCTCTCCGAACTCGGGGAAATGTGTGATACCCTGCTGTTCATCGACAAAGGCCAGAT